>Ga0070734_10002741_pt1 | contig 20268 bp, 17 predicted proteins | sample Coa_R1_8_FD_66444 | JGI IMG/M metagenome (GOLD analysis project Ga0070734, IMG submission 66444) | Surface soil microbial communities from Centralia Pennsylvania, which are recovering from an underground coalmine fire - Coalmine... | ecosystem: Environmental > Terrestrial > Soil > Unclassified ... | reverse complement strand
TGACGCCGTTATCTCCCTTATGGCTGCGCCGGCACTCTCACCGCCAATCCTCCGAAGACCGGCGGTCCAAAATTCCCTGAGAACAGGGAAAATAACAGGGAATTTCGAAAATCTGAGGCTATTCCGATGCTCTTACTTATCTCCTGATAACCATGATAACTGAACCCATTATTATATGCCCCATCTGAGTTTTGTCAACTTTAGGTTGTTTTGGCGCTCAAGACGAACCAATGAAGTGAAGCAGTTATTGGTGTGGCTATCCTAAGCCATTCTGGCGCCTTCCTCATAAAGCTCAATCATATTGCCATCTGGATCAAAGACATAAATCGTCAGTCCGTAAATTCCGTCATGCAGATCGCGGTCGAACTTCACACCGGCGGACTTGAGGCGGGCAGCGATCGCCGCAACGTCCTTCGCCTTGAACGCAATGTGGTCAATCTGCGGCGAGCCGTTCGGCCCGCCTGCGGTAAGCGCCAATCCTTGCTCGAAGGGCACGAACGGCCGTCCGTCGGCAAGCGGTTTCGCGGGCCGGACCTTGAACCCCAACAGGTCCACATAGAAGCGCTCTGACCGATTTAGGTCGGCAACCTTCAAGAGCATATGGGCGAACCCGGTCGCCCGCGCGTCGCCGTTCGTGCCTATGCTAGTCGTTCCTGTCATCGCCCATCACTCCGGCGAGGCCCCAGTTTTCCTTCGGCACCTCCTGAATAATCACATGCAGGTGCGTCGGCTTTGCGCCGGCATGCTCCACCATCGCATCCGTGATCGCGCGGACGAGCGCCTTCTTCTGCATCGGCGTTCGCCCGGTCCACATCTGTACCGTCACCACAGGCATATCACGATTCCTCCAGCAATATCTTCTCGATCCGTTCGCGAATGCCGCCCCATTGGCTCGCGCCGACCGTCACCGGCGCGCGGCTGCCCAATCCGCGGCCCCAGATCGCCTTCAGCCCGAGCCGCTTTGCGCAATCCAAGTCAACGCCGCCCGGCGGCGCTGCCAGGTCCACAATGAGCGCCGATCCCTTGAGCCGCGATAACACGTTCTCGCCGACGACGCGGGCCGGAACCGTCGAGAACAGCAGGTCAAGGCGAGACGCCAGAGCGTGCAGTTCTTCGAAGCTGTGCGGCGCCGCCCCGGCGACGAACGCCGCCGCGCGCTGTTCCGGATTTCTTGCGACGACGGCGGTGCGGGCGCCGAGCGCGACGAGATAGCGCGTCAGCACGGCGCCAATCGTGCCTTGTCCGACCACGCAGGCGTTTGCGCCATGTATGGTGATGTCGGTGTTTTCGATGACGATCCTCAAAAGACCTTCAATGATTGCGGGCGTGCGCTGGAGCATCAAGCTTCGGTCCCACTCATATTCATGCAGCGTAATCGACAACGCATCCGCATGCATTTTGAGGTTTTTGTCGGCCCACCCAAGAATGATGTGCGCGCGCGGCGCCATTCGGGACAGCAGCGCCCGATCGGGGATAATGGGCATTGGAGCGGCCGGCGCAAACAGCGCCCCCGTCGCCGATATGCCGGGGATTGGAAACAGGGCAAACTTCGCATCATCGAGCACGGCGGCCGGATCGCTCAGGTACTTGACGCCGGGGATGCCGCCGTCCGGCCATGGAAAGCCATGCGCCCGCACATCGGCGCCGGTCGCAGCAGCGCGGCGAGCAATTTCCTGCTCGCGCCTGTCGCCGCCGAGCATCCCGATGCGCAGGCTCTTCCAGTCAATCATCGGTGCCTCAGCCGCCATTGTCTTGCGCTCCAACAAGTCTCAACAGACCGCGGCGATCGAGATCTGCGATGCCCATCCGCTCCGCGGTCCGGCCGGCGGACGCCGGATCGAAGCCCAGCAGCACCTGTCCAATCTGCAGCAGCGACTTTGCGAGGGGAACGTCAACCCCGCCGATCTTTGCGAGAACCGTCAAGGGCAGGAGCCCGTAGCAGAAGTCCTCTTGATAATAGCGGTGTTGCAGGGAATCCGGCGCCTTGATCCGCCGGTTGGCCTCGCCGGAGGAAATCGCCGAAGCGAAATCATCGAGGTCAGGCGTCGCTTCTTCCACGGTGCCGATGGCGCGCATTTCTGCCGTTAAGGCCGGCAATTCGTGATTGAAGGCGCTGGCAACGGCCCGCCGCTCGTCATCCAATGCGCGCATCACGCGGGCGACGCCTTGCGTCATGCCCTGGACATAGAAAGTGAAATCGCCGCCGGTCGCTTCCACCCAGGCGGCGCCGAGAACAGCGCCCGGGATGTGCAGGACCATGTTCACGTTGGCGAGGTCGCAGGCCAACACGTCGGAAACCGGCGTGGCGGCGCGAAAGAGCCGCCTGGCCAGCTCTGCCGCCTTCTCGCCGCCGGGCATCGCGGCGAGCCGGACGCTCTTTGCCCTGCCCGTAATAGTCACGCGCGCCGGAGCATACTTGCGCGCCACGCAGGTGAGCGTGGAAAATTCGGCGATCGGCGGCGGCTCACGGTCGTTCGCGATGAACGTTTGCCGAACTTCCAATGCTCCGCCGGTGTGCCCGGGATTGAGCACGATCGGCGCTCTCGATTCGCTTCGTGCCAGCGCGCATGCGATTTCTTCGTGCGCCTGGGTCGGCGCGCAGATCAGGACCAGGTCCGCTCCGTCGGCCGCCTCGGCCAGATCGCACGTCATCAAGCTGGGCTTTGCGAGACCGGTCCCGATGACGCCGTCGAAGGCGACGCCGCCTTGTTCCCGAAAGGGGGCGAGCGTCTCTTGAGAGCGGCTCCAGAACCTCACTTCGTGCCCAGCCGATACGAGCTCGGCAACGGCGGCCGCGCCTCCCGCACCCCCGCCGACAACCGCAATTTTCACTCGACCCTCAGATTAAGCTTTCGCACCAGCGCGCCCCACTTGGTCTCCTCGGTGTCGATATCGGCGGCATAATCCGCCGGCGTGCCCGGCAACGGCGCCGCGCCTTCAGCGGCGAGCCGCGCTCGCACGTCGTCTGCCGCAAGCGCCTCTCTGAGCGCCGCGTTCAACTGATCGATGATGCCGCGCGGGGTCCCGGGCGGGGCCAACAGCCCGTAGTGAATGACCGCGGAAAAACCGGGCAGACCGGCTTGTGCAATCGTCGGCACCTGGGGGAGCAGTTCGGAGCGCGCTGCGCTCGTCACCGCGAGCGCCTTCAGCGTTCCGGCGCGCACATGCTCCAGCACCGGCAGGATCGAAAGAAACATCATCGCTACGTGCCCGCCGAGCAGATCGGTCATCGCCGGACCATTGCCCTTGTAGGGGATGCGCGTGAAGTCGATTCCGGCAGTGCTGGCGAACAGCTCGGTGGTGATGTGCCCGACCGTACCGGGCACGAACGCATAGTCGATCCTGCCGGGCCGCGCCTTGGCGAACGCGATTAATTCCGCAACCGAGCGGACCGGAAACGTGGGATGCACGACCAGCACGCTTGGCAGTCCGGCGATCAGGCCGATGGGAGCAAAATCCCGGCGCGGATCGTATCCCGGATTGACATAGAGGCTTGGATTGATAGCGAGCGTTCCCGTATAGGCAAGCAGGATGGTGTAGCCGTCTGCTGCGCTGCGGGCGACCGCGCGCGTCGCAATGGTGCCGCCGGCGCCGCCCCGATTTTCCACTACGATCTGCTGGCCCAGCGATTTGCTCATCTTGTCCGCCACCATGCGCCCCAGCGCATCGTTGCCGCCGCCGGGCGGAAACGGGATCACCAGGGTCACCGGCCGGGCAGGGTAAGCCTGTGCAGCGGTGAAGCGCGGCGCAAGCGACGAGGCCAGCGCGCCGGCGGCGAGACTCATGAACGTGCGCCGTCTCATCATGCTCCGGGTCCCATCACAGCCAACGAACCTTGGCTTCACAGGCATTCTCGAATTCCGCGATGCGGTCGCGGTAGCCGAGCGTAAACGAAATATCGTCCGCGCCGGCCAGCAGGCATTCCTTCCGGAACGGGTCGATTTCAAAGCGGTCGACCGCGCGATCCGGTCCCGTCAGCGTCTGCGCCTCGAGATCGATGGCGATGCTGCTTCCGGGCGACTGCTCCAACAGGGCGCGGAGCGCGGCCACCCGCTCGGCCGGCAGCGCCACCGGCAACAAGCCGTTCTGGAAGCTGTTGTTGAAAAAGATGTCGCCGAAGCTCGGCGCCACCACCGCGCGGATGCCGTAATCATAGAGCGCCCAGACGGCATGCTCGCGCGATGAGCCGCAACCGAAATTGCGACCGGCGACCAGGATGCGCGCATTCCGATAGACGTCGCGGTTGAGCACGAAATCCGGCTTCGGCGCGCCGCCATCCCCGAAACGCAGGTCGTGGAACAACAGATGCCCGAAGCCGTCGCTGCGCTTGCGCCACAGGAAACGCGCCGGGATGATCTGGTCGGTGTCGACGTTCGGCATGCCGATCGGCGCCGCCGAAGCGTCAAGGCGACGAAAAGGTTGCATCACGGCCTCATCGGGAATTGACGGACATCGGCAAGCTTGCCCGTGACGGCGGCGGCCGCGGCCATTGCGGGGCTCATCAGATGGGTACGGGCGCCCTTGCCCTGGCGGCCGACGAAGTTGCGGTTCGAGGTTGAGGCGCAGCGTTCGCCGGGCGCGACGAGGTCGCCGTTCATGCCGACGCACATCGAGCATCCGGATTCGCGCCATTCGAAGCCGGCGCGCTTGAAGATGGCATCGAGGCCTTCGGCCTCGGCCTGCGCCTTCACCAGGCCCGAGCCCGGCACCGCCATGGCCGGAACGACGGCGCGGCGGCCGTCGAGCACCTTCGCGGCGGCGCGAAGATCTTCGATCCGGCTGTTGGTGCAGGAGCCTATGAACACCCGGTCGATGGCGATCTCCGTGAGCGGCGTGCCGGGCCGGAGGTCCATATAGGCCAATGCGCGCTCGATGCTGTCGCGCCGCGCCGCATCTCCCGCGCTTGCGGGGTCGGGAACGCGCGCGGTGATCGGCGCCGCCGTCTCAGGGCTCGTCCCCCAGGTTACCATCGGGGCGATCTCCGCCGCATCGAGATGCACCTCGCGATCGAATCGCGCATCGGCGTCGGAGGCGAGCGAGGCCCAATGGGCCAACGCCGCGTCCCAGTCGGCGCCCTTCGGGGCGTAGGGGCGGCCGTGAAGATACGCGAAAGTGGTGTCGTCTGGCGCCACCATTCCGGCGCGCGCGCCGGCTTCGATCGACATGTTGCAGATCGTCAGCCGCGCTTCGATGCCCATGGCGCGGATCGCCGAGCCTGCATACTCGATGACGTGTCCGACGCCGCCCGCAGCGCCGATTTGCGCGATGATGGCGAGGATCACGTCCTTGGCGTGGACGCCCTGTGCGAGCGTGCCGTCGATCACGATCCGCATATTCCTGGGCTTGCGCTGCCACAGGGTCTGGGTTGCCAGCACGTGACCGACCTCGGAGGCGCCGATGCCGAAAGCGAGCGCGCCGAGCGCGCCGTGGGTCGCGGTATGACTATCGCCGCAGACGATGATCATGCCGGGTTGGCTGAGCCCCTGCTCCGGGCCAATGACATGCACGATGCCCTGCCGCCGGTCGCTGAGGCCGAACAAGGTCAGGCCTGCTGCTTTTGCATTCGCCTCCAGTTCCTCGACGACGCCGCGGCGGTGCGGCTCATTGATGGAAGCAAGATCGTGGCTCAGCGTTGAGACATAATGGTCCGGCGTCGCAAAGGTCCGGTCCGGCCGCCGCACCGCGAGGCCCCTCTCTTTGAGCATGCGAAAGGCATTGCCCGAACCGTCGTGGACGAAATGGCGATCGACATAGAGGAGCGTGGCGCCGTCCGGGCGAACCAGAATGGCGTGAGACGACCAGATCTTGTCGAACAACGTTGACGGCCCGGACACTCCTCGCCTCCTGCTCGGCTCAGCAATTGCGCACAGGCGCGGTCTATTGTGCTCCCTCCCCCTTGTGGGGCGGGGATGGGGGGTTCGGGCGCGTTGGCTCCGAAATCGCCCATGGGCACGAGCCCCACCCCCGACCCCTGCTCCCAAGGCGGAGGGGAAAAAGGATCCGCGGCGCCCTATACATTCGCCCTGACCTATTCCGCTGCCTCAACGGAGCGCGCCGCGGCGCCGAAGCGGTCGCTGACCGCATCCCATTCGTCGGCCCCGACGCGCCGGAACGCCTCCCGCACGGTCATGCTCTGCATCGGAACCGGATGCCGGCCGGTGCGGCGCAGTTCCGAGAGCGTCGCGTCGCAAACGCCAATGACGGCCTTGAACAGCATGCCGGGCACGATCGCCAGCCGATAGCCCATGCGTTCGGCGTCATCGAACGACACCTCCGGAGTCTTGCCGCGCCAAACCACATTGAGCAGACATGGACCGTTCACGAGGCGCGGCACGGCTGCGACCTCTTCCAAGGTCTGCGGCGCCTCAACGAACGCCATGTCAGCGCCGGCCGCAAGCGCCGCATTGGCGCGACGAACCGCTTCATCGAAGCCGAGCGCCGCGCGGCTGTCGGTGCGCGCGATGATGAGGAAATCCCGATCGCGTTTCGCCGCCACCGCCGCCTTGATTTTCGCCAGATACGCGTCGAGGGGTACGACGACCTTATTGTCGAGATGGCCGCATTTTTTCGGGAAATCCTGATCCTCAATGTGCAGCCCTGCCACGCCCCGCCGTTCGTATTCGCGTACCGTCCGCGTGGCGTTGAGCTCGTTGCCATAACCGGTATCTGCGTCGGCAATGACCGGCACATCGACGGCCGCGGCGATGCGGCCGGCGTTGTCGGCCATCTCGGACATAGTGAGGAGGCCATAGTCCGGATAACCAAGCGTCGCTGCAGTGCCGGCGCCGGTCATGTAGACAGCGCTGAAGCCGGCCTGCGCAATCGAGCGAGCCGTTATGCAATCATAGGCGCCCGGCGCGATGATCAGACCGCTGCGCTGCAGCAGGTCGCGAAATTGGCGTGCCCGGCTCATGATTTGCTCCATATCGCCGCTCGCCGCAAAGGATAGCGGAATTCCGCTGCCGCTCAAATCGCTGGCGCTCACGTGCCGGCGGCGCCGCATCGGGGCGCTAGCTGTTGCGGGATCCTGTCGATCGCGCTGGTCTGGATTGGCGTGGTGCTGGTAATGTTCACGCTGGAGCAGTCGACGTTCAAGCCCTGCGTGACCTAGTTCAGCGATTCCATGAAACCTATCAATTGGAGACCTCAACTTGGGCCGGTAAACGCGGCCTTCCGGGCGGGCTCCATATGCTTCGAACTTAGGAAACGCTCAACTAGATGGTTTCTGGTCCTTAGGTCCGCTTGGCGGTGTGGGCGATGGCAGCACGCCCTTTTCTCTCAGAAGATCGAAATATTGCTCTTTCGTCATCGTGCATCTGGCAAGAGCAACGACGTTCGCTTCGTTCATTTTTAGATCACCATTGGCACCGCACAGATGGCCATGTCCGGAGTTCGGGCCATGACGAATCCCAAATGTCAAAACGAGACGACCATCCATCCGCAGGGTCGCCCTGGCGTGCTTGCCAGCCCTCTGAACTTCTGCACCGATTTTTTCAGCAATCTTGTAGGCGTCATCTCGCTCTATGCGGCTTCTTGCCAATGTACTGCTCCAACACACGGAGCTGTCTCTGTGGCAACGGACCGAGTTGATCCTCCCCCTTGAACAGCTCGTAAAGCTCCACGATTGAAGACTTCAGCCATGCCAAGGCTTCTTCCGGCGTGTCCCCTGATCTCGACAATTCTGCCTCTGCAAACGTAGCAATATATTCGTCATCCGCTTTCTCCTTGAGGCCAACAAATATCGGCTGCCGGAGTTGATAGTCTGCGGAATCTAAAGTGAGGAGCACGAGCCAAGCATAGGGCCCACTGTCAGAATTATAGCTATTAAAGGTCGCGTAGGTCACCACGTTTGGGGAACCAACGTCATTGGTGTCGTAATGAAGCGTGCCGGGCCATTGTGGAACCGGGCTGCTGACCTTAGATGACGTTCCTACAAGGTTCATTTTGGTGCTTTGCGCCTAGGTTTGACGGTTCCTGGCCTCATCAACCTCGCCGGGGAGGCTGTTTCCGTGATGTTCGTTAGCGTCAAAATATACAATGGCTTCCCATCTACGCCGTACTGATCGATTGCCCGCTTGATGTCAACAATAGCTGGTTTGACCCTTAGAACGGTGCCATCGTCTAGAGTATATTCACTGATGCCCTCTTTGACGTTTGTGATCCGTCTTTGTTCTAATTGGCCCGTGATTGGTGGGACTCCAAACTGTGGTGACGGCACAAACGGCATGCCCACTGCGGTCGGTTGCACAGGTTGCACCTTTGGTTTTTTCGTCACGTTCGCCCCCGTGTTACGGTCGCTGTGTCAAAATGCACATCCTGTAGAACGCGGAGCGCCCCGCTGTGGCCGTCTTTGACACAGCCAAGCCTCTCTTCACCGCCGCCATGTCGGGCTGGAGTGTTCAGCACTTTGTCGGACATCAAACTCGATATAATATATCATATTTTCTGTATTTGGGTAGCTACGTCGATGATGCCATCCGATGCGTTTCGTTCAAGCTGCATGATCGCAGCCGTGTTGCTCGCCGTCTCGGCGCCGAGCGGCCTTACCTGGAGCCAAAGCCGGGCACAAACCACAGCCGGCACCGCACGGCCGATCCGGCCGCCCGAACCCGCTGCGGAGGCGGGCGCATTCAGGCATCTGCGCGTACTCCAGGACATCGCGTCTGCGAATGAGGGCAACCGCGCCGCCGGAACGCCGGGCTATGATCGCTCAGCCGAGTACGTATCGGAGCAGCTCGCGAAGGCCGGCTATCAGGTTCGCTTTGAGGAGTTTGAATTTCCGTTTTTCCAGGAGCGGTCGCCACCCGTCCTGGCCGTGCACGCGGCGGACGGCTCGCAGCAGCCGGCATCGGCCGGCGCGGTTCGCACGCTCGCCAACTCCGGCGCCGGCGACGTCACCGCGCGGCTGAGCGCCGTGAATCTCAAGCTTGATGCAGAGCCGCCGGCCGCGTCGGCGAGCGGGTGCGAGGCAGGCGACTTTAAGGATTTCGAGCGCGGCGCGGTCGCGCTGATCCGACGCGGGACCTGCCAGTTCCAGACCAAGGTCGAGAACGCCGTCGCAGCCGGCGCTGTCGGCGTCATCATCATGAATGAAGGGACCGACGGCCGCAAAGACGCCTTCTCGGGTCAGTTGAGCAAGCTCGTCCCGGTTCCGGTGATCGGCATCCCGTACGCGTTCGGCCGCACCCTTGGGGCAGACGCGCAGACCGGCAGCATCACTGTCCATCTCGCCGTCGACGCGGTTGCCGGAAAGCGGCCCTCGCGCAACGTCATCGCTGAAACCGCGGGCGGGGGCGACGGCCCGTTAATCGTGGTCGGCGCACATCTTGACAGCGTCCTGGAGGGCCCCGGCATCAACGACAATGGCAGCGGCACGGCCGCGGTGCTCGAAGCGGCACTGCAACTCGCCCCCGAGCTCGCTCAAGGGCGCCGTCACGTGCGCTTCGCGTTCTGGGGCGCAGAGGAGCGCGGCCTCATCGGATCGCGGCGCCACGTCGACGCCTTGTCCGAGGAGGAGCGGCGGCGCATCGCGGTCTACATCAATCTCGACATGGTCGGCTCCCCGAATTTCACGCGCTACGTCCAGGGCCCGGCAACCACGGACGACGGGCCGGCCGCTCTCGCGCGGCGCGAACTGGCGGCTGAATTCCGCGAACACGGCTTGAACATCGAGGAGCGCACCGGAACACGATTTGGCAGCGACGACTCCTCGTTTTCGCAGAAGGGCATTCCCACGGTGGGGCTCTACACCGGCGCGGGCGGTATGAAGTCGGAGAAGCAGGCAAGCCTGTTCGGAGGGACGGCGGGCCGGCCCTTTGATCCGTGCTATCACCAGGCCTGCGATGCGATCGACAACATCGATCGCGGCGTTCTCGAACAGAATGCCCGGGCCCTTGTGCGTACGCTCAAAGCGGTTACGACCCTTCCCGGCGGCCCTGAGCGCCGCAATGCGCTGTAGGAAGGCCGTGGGGTGTTGAGCGCACGAAACCCATCGTAAGGGGCTTTTTTCGCAGGGGTGGCACTCTTCGACAAGCTCTACACGGCCACCGCTAATGCTTCGCGGCCCATTCTGCGCTGCGCCGGGCGAACGCGTCCTCCCAATTTTTGCCCTCAAACAGGCGCCGCGGCCGCATCGTCTCCGGATCGTAATTGTCGAGGCAACGCGCATTGACGCTGTAGTTCTCGGGATCAGAGCGTGGGCGATAAAACGGATGCATCCCGCAATATCGGCAGAATGTGTGCTTCGCCACGCCGGTGTTGAACGTGTAGGTGCTCAACGCGTCGGCGCCGCTCAAAATCTCAAGCCGTTCAGACGCCACCGGCAGGTGGAGGATGCCCTTCTTGGTGCAGATTGAGCAGTTGCATTCGCCAATGATGCTCTCGTCGAGGTCGACCTGGATGCGAAAACGCACGCGCCCGCAATGACAACCGCCCTCATAACTTTGGAGCATGATTTGCCTCTTTCGCGCGACGGCCGTCCGACCGCTTCACCGCCCCGCGCCTTTTAGAAAATCCTGATAAGCCGCCGCAATCCCATCGCGCAATTCCGTCCGCGCCGTCCACCCCAATTTCGTCAACCGGCTCACATCGAGCAATTTTTGCGGCGCGCCGTCCGGGCGGGAAGCGTCGAAGACGATGTCGCCCGCATAGCCCACGACGTCGGCGGCGAGTCTCGCAAAATCCGCGATCGTGATATCGCGGCCGGTGCCGACATTGAGGATGCGGCCGTCGGAATAGTTCTTCAACGCAAACACGCAGGCATCGGCGAGATCGTCTACCGCGAGAAATTCGCGCCGCGGCCGGCCGGTGCCCCAGACCGTAACCGAGGGGGCGTTGGCAAGCTTCGCCTCGTGGAAGCGGCGGATCAGCGCCGCGGGCACGTGGCTGTGCTCGGGATGGTAGTTGTCGCCGGGGCCATAGAGGTTGGTCGGCATAAGCGAAATGAAATCGGCGCCATGCTGCCGGCGATAGGCCTCGACGAGCTTGACGCCGGCGATCTTGGCGACCGCATACCATTCGTTGGTCGGCTCGAGCGGGCCGGTCAGCAGCATGTCCTCGGTCATCGGCTGCGGCGCGAGCCTCGGATAGATGCAGGACGAGCCGAGAAACAAGAGCTTGCGCACGCCGATCGCGAACGAGCCGCCGATCACGTTGAGCTCGATCGCAAGGTTGTCGGCAAGAAAATCGACCGGAAAGGCGTTGTTATAGGCAATGCCGCCGACTTTGGCCGCCGCCACGATCACAACCTCCGGCCGGTTGCGGCGCAGCCATTCCTCCGTGTCGCTCTGCCGGGTCAGGTCAAGCGCGTTGCGATCGGCGGTGACCACCTCGCAACGCTCCGACTTGAGCCGCCGCACCAGCGCGCTGCCCACCATGCCGCGGTGGCCGGCGACGAAGACGCGGCGTCCGGCGAGATCGAACGGCAGCGCTGTTGCGGTGGGCTGCGGTGTCATGACGCGACTTTCAACATAAGCAGCGCACGTCAATCATGCCGGTTGACGCGCTCCTTCTCCAGTCGCACCTGCTTGCGGTCGCTTTCGACCATCTCCTTCACAAGATCCGCAAAGCTCGTCTTGTGCCGCCAGCCCAGCTTTTTGTGCGCCTTTGCAGGATCGCCGAGCAGAAGGTCGACCTCGGTGGGGCGGAAATATCGCGGATCGATCTCGACCAGCACTTGTCCCGTGTTGGCGTCGACGCCGGTCTCGTTGATGCCTTTGCCGCGCCACGCGATGCGGCGGCCCACATGTTCGAAGGCGCGCTCGACGAATTCACGCACCGAGTGCTTCTCGCCGGTGGCGAGCACATAGTCGTCCGGCTCGTCCTGCTGGAGGATCATCCACATCCCTTCCACGTAGTCGCGGGCGTGGCCCCAATCCCGCTCAGCGTCCAGATTGCCGAGATAGACCCGGTCCTGCAGGCCGAGTTCGATGGCTGCGACCGCGCGCGTGATCTTGCGGCTCACGAAGGTTTCGCCGCGGGTCGGCCCTTCGTGATTGAACAGGATGCCATTGGAGGCGTGCATTCCGTAGGCCTCGCGATAATTCACGGTGATCCAATAGGCGTAAAGCTTGGCCGCGGCATAGGGCGAACGCGGATAGAACGGCGTGGTCTCCCGCTGCGGCGCCTCCCGGACCTTGCCGTAAAGCTCCGACGTCGACGCCTGATAGAATCTGATCCGGTTTTCCATGCCGAGGATGCGGATGGCCTCCAGCAGGCGCAAGGTCCCGATCGCGTCGGCGTTCGCCGTATATTCCGGGGTTTCGAAACTCACATGCACGTGGGACTGGGCAGCGAGGTTGTAGATTTCTGTCGGCTGCGTCTCCTGGACGATGCGGATGAGATTGGTGGCGTCGGTGAGGTCGCCGTGATGCATGAAAAACCGCGCACCCTCCTGATGGGGGTCGACATAGAGGTGATCGACCCGCCCCGTATTGAATGAAGACGACCGCCGCTTGATGCCGTGGACCGTGTAGCCCTTCGCCAGCAGCAACTCGGCCAGAAGCGCGCCATCTTGACCCGTGATGCCAGTGATCAACGCGATCTTGCCGCTGCGGTCAGCGCGGTTCTTCTGGGTCATACGTCGAAGCTCCCTTGTCCCTCGAAGCCAGGCGTTTACCACGCGAGAATGAGCTTTCCGAGCCAGGCTGTCACTCACGGTCCCGTCGCGTGCCCCGCCGTCATGGAGCGCCGCTTCAGCGGATTTCACTGAAGTTGATGGGTTGACTCAACCGCAATTGTCAATGCCCTCGGGAGGCGGGCGTTGCCCAGTGACGATCAAGCGCGAGAAAAGTAATACGCGAGAAAAGTAATAGCGATCTTATAGCGCGAAGTTGCGGACTATCGCGGCACTGCAAAATCGCGTTTTCGCCGCGCAGCCCAAAGGATTTCCTCCGGATCGCATTCGGTTCGTTCTCATTCCCGTCCTGTCACCTCGCCGCGAGAGGACCGCCAATTCCACGCGGAAAGGTCGGGTCACTGTTGGGGTCGCCGCGCCACGTCGCTGCTATGAATGCGATGTGTTCTGTACCAGAAGTCAGTCAGGGCGCTGTGTCCGCCGATTCCCTCATCCGATCGACGGCAAGTATACGCCGCTCGACCCACGATCGGCTCCAATCGTGAACAGAGGAAACTGTGCGGCCCTTCAATGAACGCTTCTCGACTTGGATATGAGGCGAACTCTCCCTTCTCCAGCGGTACGACGACGCCACAACATTTGATTTGATCGAAACCGAATGACGGGAGAGAGTCGACAAGGCCGCGATGATTGAAGAACGTCACCGATGTCATGTCGGGGTAATAGGGGCTCTCCTCGGGTGCCGGGCAAAGCATGAACGGATGGGCATCGTTACTCAGGAGCAATGCGGTTTCAAGAAGGAGAATCCCGCCCGGCTTCATCGCGTCAGCAATCCGCTTCAGACCCAGGAACGGCATGCGAAGATGATAAAGAACGCCGGCAAAGACTACGAAATCGTAGCGCTGCTCTTCGGGCACGCTCAATTCATATAAATTCATCTGACTGAAGCGCACTTGAGACTTCAGATATGGGACGAGGAATTCGACGGCAGCCGGCGAGAGATCGTTATCGATGCCGTGCACCTGCGCGCCAAGGCGCTCCATTTCAAAGGAAAACAAGCCGTCCCGGCAGCCGATGTCAAGGGCCCGCTTTCCTCGCAGATCATGCCGGCGCAGTTCATTCAATACCGGCTGCTGCACCGGGCGAAAACGCTCAATCCCAGGAGTGATTATGCCATCACCCAAATCGACGCAATGATAGAAGCTGTAACGGCGGAATGCTTCGGTTACGTTGATTGTCATCGGACTGCTCCCTTGCAAACATATCCGCTCCCTCTCTGCGAGAGATGAAAGTGGTCGGCGCGACGGCCTCCCGCCGATCACTGCCAAAGGCGCCCGCTGAGCGCTGCGCTGCACTGGCATGCAAAGATGACCGGTCAAGCCTTCCGCGGCAGGGACGCAATGCGGTCAAGCCACGGCTCGAGCTTTGAAAGGACGACATCCCAGGAATATTTCTCCTCAATCAAACTCCGCGCCCGTTTCGACATGGCCGCTGATCTTTCCGGACTTTGCAGCACCGCACAGATGGCGGCAGCAATTTCCGCGTCATTGTCGGCGAGCATTACATGCTCGTTCGTCAGATCGAGCCCCTCCGCGGCGACTCGCGTACACACCACGGGCGCGCCGGCGGCGAGAGCCTCAAGAACTTTGTATTTCGTCCCGCTGCCGACTTCGATCGGCGCGCAAACCAGGCTGCATTGACGGAGATAGGGGAGTACGCTGTCGACTCGGCCGGTGACGAACACCCGCCGTCCGTCGGCCCGCCGACGCAATGACGGCTCAGGCTGCTGACCCACGATCCAAACCTGGGCTTCCCGCGCAACCTTCCATACTTGCGGCATTATCCGGTCAATAAGCCGCACTGCCGCAAGATGGTTCGGCCAATACGTGAACGCACCGACAAACAACACTGCCGGCCTGCCCTCATATCGCCGCTCGCAGTAGCTGAAATGCTGCACATCGACGCCGTTCTCGATCGCAATCACACGCTCCGGCTCGACGTCCATCTTGCGTATGAGCAACTGCCGGTCGAGCTCGCTGACGGCGATGATTCCATCATAAACCCTGAGATTGCAGCGCTCGTACTCCTCCCCTCTCTGCGCTTCCAGCCATCCGGAGATACGTCCAAGCCCCCGGAGGCCCGCCGCAATGCGCGATAAACGAACCGTCTCCACGTCGTACGTCGCCAGGATCAGCCGGGATGAAAATCTGTTCTTATCAAGGAGCATGCCAAGGGGATTCACTTGAGGGCTGACGAACAGAAAATCTCTTTGTTCGTCTCCCAGCTTTGATTGAATAAAATCGACAAAGTAACCTGCCGCGATCTTTGCGCTCCAGCTCGTATCCCTCGGCAGCCTCGGTCCGACGACCGGAACATTGCGCCTCCTGAGATAGTCGAGCGTGCGCTGCATAGGTCTTTGCATATGACGAAGGACGTCGAAGCGGACGAGATTTCCGAACTCCGCCAGAACCGCCTCCCGATCCCACACCGCTTCAAGGCGCGGCGACAGCACATCGGTCCTCTGTGGGTCTGTCGTCGCACGGCCGCCATGCAGGGAAACGAAGCTCACGCGACAGAAGTTGATCAAGCGGCATAAAATGTGAAAATCACGTATCTCGCCGCCAGACAGGCCGGGACTCAGAGGCAAAAAAAAGCCGCAAAACATTGCCGAATATCGCGCGAGACCGTGGCCTTGGCTCATCCTCGACGCATCTTTGCTCGCGCCTTCGGTCGACGCCCTGTCACTAATAGCCTCAGGCAATACTGGCGCCGCGGTGTCGCGGCTCACTCGATCCCGCGCCCAGCGCTTTAGGCGATGGACAACCGCTTCAGGGTTGACCAGCCGCAACGTCACTGCTGCCGCAAGCGATTTTCGCGCGATCCAAAACAACATCCTGGCGCGCGCTGTTTCGCGGCCGAAAGGCCATTCGCGTTTCATAAACGCGTTCACAAAGCTGGCGCGCGTCGTCCGAAAATGCGGATGCCTCCAGCGCGGCCAGTTTTTTCGACTGAAGTAATATAACTCCACGAGAAAATTCGACCATTCGGCCGTCTTCGCGCTCTGATGAATCCTGTAGAAAGCGAGAGTTCGCTCGATCTTTACCAGCTTCGTGACCGCGCTGAACCTAAAAAACAATTCGAAGTCGAAGATAAATTTGTATTCCTCATCGAGGAATCCGACTTTGTCAAGAAGTCGACGGCGAAAAAACACGGTAGGCTGGGGCACCGCGTGAACATAGGACCAATACGCAGGGATCCGTTCCCGCGGCTGGACGACGCCGAAATACAGCGCGGTCTTATAATCGCCGTGGTCCACCACTATCGGTTTGTCATCAGCATCGACGTAAATAGCGTTTCCGAAAACGGCATCCACTTCGGGATTATCGCGGAAAATACGACCCACAACGTCGAGGGCTCCATCCGCCAGCATGTCATCGGAATTCAGCCACGATAGAACTTCGCCCGTGGCGCGTCGGAAGCCTTTATTGATGGCGTGAGCCGCGCCGTGGTCCTTTTGGTGTTCCCAATAGCTGAGTTGATCCGAATGTGCCGTGAGGACATCTCTGCTCCCATCCGTCGATCCGCCGTCCATAACAATGTGTTCAAGCCGCGGATATCGCTGCGCGGCCACGCTGGCCAAGGTGCGCGGGAGAAACTCTGCCTGGTTGAACGATGGCGTGACAATGCTGATTGTCGGCAAATCGTGGCCGTCAGTCCGACGGCGTCGCTGTTCGGAATTGGCTAAAGGCACAAAAGTAACATCGCCCGCATCCAAGCTGACTGGAAATCCATCGCTGTGGCCTGCAAGCTTAACGAGGTCTTTGCGCGCTTGTTGCTCGGCCGCGGCGAGATTGTAACAAACGGTTTCCGACTGGTTCGTCAGCAGGCCGCAGCGCAGGGTTTCCAGCAGATAGACAAGCGCTCCGACTGTAACTTGCTGCCCGGTGTGACGCCGCGAGATCTCGCACAGCTCTAACGCGCGCGCAAGGCCTCCGCTTGCAGTTTTCGTGTTTTCATACTCTCGGCTGCATGACAGGAATTCGTTGATCAATACAACTGGATATTTATCCGCAACACGAATGAGCAAATCCCAATCGAGTCCAAACTTCAGATTTGGATCGAGCCCGCCGGTCTTCTCCCATGCGCTGCGACGGTAAAAAGTTGACGGCTGCTGGACGTAGTCAAGTCCCTCCTTTAAGGCACGGCGGTTGAAGCCCAGGCTGCGGGAGCAAAATGGCGCTCTGGTTTGCGGTTTTTCGTGGAACCGAAACCCATTACCGATATAAATGCCGAAATTCGGATGGACGCGCGCTGCCCTTCCGACAATCCACAGCGCGTCCTCGAGTAGAAAATCGTCAGAGTTCAGCCAGCACACAAGATCGCCATCGGCGCGCTTTACCCCTTCGTTTATTGCCGCGGAGTGACCTCCGTCCGGCATACTCTGCCAGTAATCAATTTCTTTGGCGAACGATTTGATGATGTCGACGCTTCCGTCCGTCGATCCTCCGTCCATGACAATCAGTTGACATTGGGGATAGGCCTGACTGACAACGCTTTCGATAGCTTCCCTTAAGAAGCCGGCTTGGTTCAGGCTAGGAATGACAATGCTGATCTTCGGCCATGTCGCATGCTCGTCGGAGCCGCTTTGGCCTGTTTCGCGAAAGGCGTGGGACTCCGGGGGCGCGGTGCTGAGCGTCGCGGCGGAGAGACTCGGAGGGCCGCATGGCGTGCGAAATGTTTCGAGGTTGGCGCGCAATTCCCGCACCTCGGCGTCCAGCTGCTCAATGACCCGCAGCCGAGCTGCGCGATCAGCCTCGGAGGCTGCAAGGGCGCTGCGCAGGTCTCTCGTTTCTGCGTCGAGGCGGACGATGACCTCTAGACGAGCGGCGCGATCCGCTTCGCATGCGCCAAGCCTCTCGCACAATTCCCGCGCTTCTGCGTCGAGCCGGTCGATGACTTCCAGGCGTGCTGCCCGATCAGCCTCGGACATCGCCACTCTGGCCCGCAGCGCCTCTGCATCCGCTTTGAGGCAATCGATGACTTCCAGCCGAGCCGCACGATCGGCCTCGGAAGCATCAAGCTTGGTGTGCAGTTCTTGCACCTCCGCATCGAGACGGTTGATGACTTCCAAACGCGCCGCGCTATCGGCCTCGAATGTCGCAAGCTTCGCCCGCAGGTCGGCATCTCCGACGTCTGCACCCGGAATCGGTGACGCTGGCTGGTCAGGCTTCCGGTCTCGCTCCGCCAGCTCATTCCACCGCTCCAGGGAGTCGCCTCGCAGGAGTTCGCATTTCGCGAGATTTGCCGCATTCTCGCTAGCAATCACGCAGCAGCCGCGAACAGCTCCGGTTTCGTCGTTGGAACGCAACGCCGGAAAGTAAATTGTCCAATCCCTCGGAATGAGGCCGTCAAGCAAAGCCAGATCAAGCGCTTGTCCTACACCGTAATCGTCCCATCCGTACCCGGAGTCGCCGGGAACTCTAAAGTCGTCGATAATCACAACCGCATTGCGAGGCGAGCTAAAAATGATCTGCAGTTCCTCCTTGAGCGGAAGGTCCAAGTCCCAATGAGCGTCAAGGTAGAGCATCAACGGAGCTGTCTGAGGAAACCTTGAGAGAATTTCTTTGAGGAACAGCCGCGAGTCCTGGAGGTGCAGGCTTACGTTCGTGAATTCGCCGAGCCGAGCCTTCGCTTGAAGATAATAGAGGTCTTCTTTTTCGCAGCTGAGAACAGGCCCGGAATAATTTTCAGCCAGCCATTGGGTGGTGACGCCCCTGAAAGTGCCAGTTTCGATCACGGCGGCCGGATCGAGAATGCGCAAGAGATCGTTAAAAAGGGCTTCGCGGCCCTTCTGGCCGTTGAACGGGCCGCCCCAGCAGTTTTGAAGTTCAGGGGACGCAAGTTCGAGGTCAGCCGCCTGGCGATGCAGGTATTTGGCAGTTTCTGCGTCGCCAGCCTGAGAGAGCGCTTTGGCAAGAGCGCTCAGGCTTCTAGACGCGTTGGAGATAAGGCCTGTATCGACCCCAAGGCGTTTCGTCGCGCTGCAAATGTTGGAATCCAGCATCCGCGCTGAACGATTGTCGTCGGAAACCTCAGGCTTGGTGCTTATAGCTGACATCGTACCCTGCACACTCACAAAAAGCGCGCTCTGCGTGGTCAATACGCAGTCCGGCGCTCGCCTGGCGCGGTCACTCTGACATGCTGTCTAGCGGCCGGACGACGCGAGAGCCCGATCGCTTGGCCTCGACCACTGGCGGAGCTGAACCCATCGTATCCGGGAACGCGTGGCGATCTCGCGAGCCGCGATGACGGTCCGCCGCAGCGGTGCGGTCATGCGCCAGCTCGTTGAATTGCGCATCTGCGCAAGGCCGGCTCGGGCGTGCGCAAGCTCCGCTCGGACGTACGCAAGCTCCGCCTCGTCATAGAGTTTATGATAGATAAAATGTCCGCCGAAACGCAGGATTGTTTCGAGCTCGTCCGCCTCCGGCGTCATTATGGCGACGGCCTGCGGACGGCACTGGAAGAGCCAGATTGGGGCTGCAGCCGTCAAGCGCCCTAGCTGCTCCAGTGAAAGCGTGTTGCTGCCGAACTGCAGCCCGGCTGGTATTTTTTCGCGCAGCGATTTCGGCATGTCGCCGCGCCGATGCCAGCACTGAAGCAAGCTCCAGAAGCGGCGCCCTGCCCTGACGAAATCCTGCTCGCTCCATTTTTCGGGATGATCCCTGTGGGTGAGCAAAGGCGCGGCCAGCGTTTCAATCCGCGCGCCGTGCATCTCGCAGGCAAGCGGGAACCAGTGATCCCACCACGGCTCGGCGATGGAAAAACCGCCGTCATCAGGCGGGAGAATATTCGCATCGAAGAAGAAGGCATCGAAGCCGCCCCGGCGCGTTGTCGGCTTGTGATCGGGGCCGAGGTCGATCCGCCAACCGAGCAGGAGCGTCCTGTCCAAGGCCGCGCCGAGATTGGCGACAAGATTGGGATATCTGACGATCTTGCAGTCCGAGTTGATGATGCCGGCAAAGCGGACGCCGCTTCTGCGAATTGCGGAGAAGATGGCGCCGATGCGCGGCTTTCCGTCATTCGGCAGAGGGGCGAATTCGATGCCAAGATCGAATTTCCGGAGCCTTTCGGTCTCCTTCGGTCCATTGACGGCGACTGCGTCGAAACCGGCCGCGCGCCATGACTCGAGGCAATCGCGCAGGTGCGCCAGTTCGCCGGCATCCGCCGGCGGCTTGATCGATGTGAAAAGCGGAAATGACGACATACCTACCGCGCCCCCTCGATTGTTTCGATCGGTTACGATGGGTTTTTCTCCCGCTGAGGGTTCCCCGGCCGGTATCAAACACCTCTGAGTTTCATTGTCGGTCGGCTTCCCAACATGTCCAACGAACAAATCCCGAGAATGCACAAGCGGGGGTTCATCGGGCCCGTGTCGAGCCGCGCCGGCTGTTGGCGAGACCGATGATGAATTCGCAAGAATCCCGCGGGGCCGCGTTCTCGGGATGGGCCGTTCCCGAACCCTGCTGCGCGCAATCGGACCACAAGCAGGAGGCGCTTCGACCGCCCCCAAATTTCCCAGGGCAACGAGTCGAGGTTAACGCCGCAGCGGGCCCAATATGTCGAGCAGGTATTTGGGGTCCCAAGCGGCGCGCTTGCGGCGGCGCTTGATGGATCGTTTGTCGGCGCATTGGCGC
>Ga0070734_10002740_pt1 | contig 20268 bp, 21 predicted proteins | sample Coa_R1_8_FD_66444 | JGI IMG/M metagenome (GOLD analysis project Ga0070734, IMG submission 66444) | Surface soil microbial communities from Centralia Pennsylvania, which are recovering from an underground coalmine fire - Coalmine... | ecosystem: Environmental > Terrestrial > Soil > Unclassified ... | reverse complement strand
GCCATGTAAGCGGGATTGCCACCTTGAACTCCGCCCAGTTCGTTGTATTGCTGCCATAGATCGGCTTCAATTAGTTCCACCGCCGCTGCGAACCGTATAAGAGCTGCGTCGCCCTTGGTGAGCTTGCCAGTGCTTCGAGCGGTTTCCGCGTTGCCTTTGGCCCCCAATATTGCGCTGGCTGACAGTGTTGCTCCTGCAATCCCTAGTCCCTTGAGGAATGAACGTCTTTTGACTACGCCTTGCCAATGACGCTGAACATCTTCTGCCGAAGACCGGTTGGCTTCGGATGGATTTGTCTCGGACACCACGGACGATAGAGAATTCTTTTCTTTCATCTTTTCGCTCCGATTCCTTTTCGTATGATTTTTGTTTCAGTGGTACTGTGCGTTAGACCTAGGTGGCATACTCCGAGATGCATCAAAGATGTCATTTGATTGTCAACTCTCTGAACAACTCAACCCCACAACGTCGCTGTCAGATGTGGACTTAATCTCCGGCTCTTGGTTCTTTTTTTTCCTCGTCTTACCTCTACAAATACAATTCGGCCGGTCCCTACTTATTCCGGAGTAACTCAACATTGTTTGAGACGTTTTAGTGAACGCCGAAGGATGCAAAGGAACGCTGAGTTAACACTTTAGGTCACACGAAAAGGAGGCGACCTCTGAAATCGAGATCGCCTCCTTCGCTCGAGCGCCGGCTAAAAGACAAACTTCGCTTGCAGTTCGATTACCCTTGGCGACGCGTCCGCGCCCAGACCGGAACCATAGATGGTCGTCGGTTGACTGACCGTCTGAGTAATTTGTCCGAATTGATTGCTGTCCACGTTGGTGTTTGGAAAGGCAAAGTTCGGATGGTTGAAGAGATTGAAGAACCTTGCACCCACCGAGAACTGAGCCTTCTCCCACTTCGGCATAGCGAAGGACTTCTCCACATTGAAGTCTGTGTCGAAGTATCCAGGGCCACGAAATTGGTTCCGGCGCTGAGTGCCGAAATCGTTTGTCGGATCTACGAAATTGGCTGCGTTATAGCAGGGATTCGGCTGCCCGTTCACCAGTCGCGCAGCCGATGCGCCGCAGTTAATGTTTGGCGAGCCTACGACGTTGGCCAGGACCGCGGTCGTAGTGGCAGAGCTTGTGCTTCCGAACAAGCTCCCCTGCAGCGCGGCTGTTTCGTTACTGCTCCAAATTGAGTAAGGGAATCCGGTATGTTTGAAAATCGTTCCCGAGAGAGTCCAGTCACTCATTAGGGCATTCGGACCTCGGGCCGTCAGGTGACGGAGGGCATCACTCCAGACGTAGTTCATCACAAAAGACTGCCGAACATCATAGTCAGCATTGCCATAGTTGAGTTGCCGAACATTGAATGGATTCAGCGGCGTCACGACGTCGACGTTACCGTTGGCGTTCACGCCAAAAGGGTTCAGCGAGCTATTGGAGATCTCGTCCAGGGCATGACTATAGGTATAGGACGCCTGGAACTGAAGGCCGCCATTCATCGTGTGCGCAGCAGTCAGCGTAACCCCGTTGTAATTTGAGTTGCCGGAGTTCTGTGTCTGGGCAACCACTCCGAATCGCGGATCTGGTTGCGTGAGCGGCAGACTCCCGAATGGGGAGCCCGTTGGACTGAAAGCGTTTAACGCGGCATTCGTGATCTCTTCGTGCTCGCCGTGATTGCCCACATATTTAGCGCTCACTGTGGTGTGCCAACCCAGAGCCTGTTGTACTTCAAGGTCCCACTCGTTATAACGCGGAATCTGCACTTTGCCCGGGTTAAAGAAATTGAAGGCCGGAACCGCCCCGCCATTGGCAAAATTGGCCCGGAATGCGGCATTGGCCGCAGTCGCTTGCTCATTCAGGTTCCCTGCCGCCGTCGGCGAAAGAGCACCGTTAAAAAGCACGAACGACGGATCATTCGGCGCGTTAGTTAAGATGTCATCGATCCCTCCCGTTGGAATCGCGTCGCTGAAGATACCGATTCCGCCGCGGATAACCGTATTTTTTGCGCCCAACGGCGACCATGCGAAGCCTACCTTGGGCTCGTACACAATCGAAGTGACCGATGGAAATGCCGTGTTCAACCCTATACGTAATGCTTGATTCACTGGGTCCGTCCGATTCAGGTCTTGAAATGCACCTGACAGGCTCTGGAAGCAGTTGCTCTGGCAGACCGGATTTGACAAGTGGTCAAATCGCATACTGAGAGTCAACTTCAAGTTGGGAGTGACCTTGAGTTCGTCTGATGCATACCAGCCAAGTTGGTAAAGGGCGATCGGCACGTTCGTATTGAGCGGGAAATTCTGAGCAACCAGATTTCCGATGGCAGTGTTAGCAGGCGCCACACCCCCGAAGGCAAAGTCGTTCAGCGAGGTTTCCTGAGCAAAAGGAATCACGCCAGTGAAATTGTGGTCGCTTACATCGTCACGGCGGAAATTCACTCCGAAGCGAAGGCCGTGTCTGCCGCGAGTCCAGCTAAAATCGTCGACAATGCCGTACTGGGTCACCGATCTGCCTTGCGGAAAGGCAGTACCATCATTGTTCAAAGGGAATAGCGAGTTATCCCCAAACGCAACTGTCTGGGGAAGGGTCTGAAATTCGGCAGTGGGATTCGTCATGGTGAAGAGCGCGCTATACCACTGGAGTGAGGCGATGAAGTTGTTCACCTTGTTATTCCCGAATGTATGGGTCTCGCTCAATTGGCTCTGCCATTCCGGTTGGGCACTGTGAGCATCGAAGGCCGGGCTCAGAGGATCGGTGTAGGTTGCCTGAAGGCCACTTTCATGCTGTACTCGCAGGAATAGTTTGTCGTTGTTGCCAATATTCTGATCATAGCGGCCTACAATCAGATAATCGTTGGTTGCCTGCGACGTTCCGCCCTGTAGTTGGGTGGCACACGGATTGCCTGCTCCGAATGCGATTCCCGCAAGGCTAGTGACGTTCGAACACCCCCCACCCGCAAGAGTGTTCTGGGAGCGGGCTGCGCCCGGCGTCGCGTTCCAAACTCCGAAGAGTTGCTTGTAGAACGGCACCGAGGCGGGACTGACGTTGTTTAAGTTGGCGACAACGGCATTCTCAAACTGCTGGGTTGGGAGATTGACCGAAAATAGCGACGGAATCTCCAGGCGGATGCCTTCATAGTCGACAAAGAAGAACGATTTGTCCTTCTTGATTGGTCCACCGAATGAAGTTGCATACTGGTTCGCATTTACAAAGGGTCGCGGGGAGACGTCGCTTCCGGCGATAGCATTGGCCTGATTCCGGAAATAGTTGTTGGAGTTCAGGGCTCGTCCGTTCCACCAGTACTCCGCATTTCCATGATAAGAATTAGTACCGGACTTCGACACATAGTTAATATTCGCACCCGCCAACCCGCCGAATTGGCCGCTGTAACCATTCGTCACTACGCTGGTCTCCTGCACGTCGTTCAACCCCAGCGTTAGGTTGGTCGCGCCGCTATTGTTGATGTTGAAGTACGGATCGTTGTCATTGGCCCCGTCGTACGTGAACACATTGGAGTTCGACGGCAAACCGAAGAACTCATAGTTGCCCCCGCCAAACACCGAACCCCCGGTCGTGTTCATCACCACCCCAGGGGCCGTCAAAGCAACAGCGCTCAGGTCATTTCCCGGATTCGGCAAGAGAGCAATTTGCTGGGCATTGAAGTTTGTCTGAAGATTGGCGTCTTCGGTCTGCACCCCTGTCACCTGATCGGTGACGTCCACGGATTCCACTTGCAACGAGACCGATAATTGCAGGTTCACCGTGATGCTGGTCCCGAGTGAGATTGTTACATTCCTGGTAATCGCTTGAAATCCGGCAGTATTCGTCGTCACGGAGTAATGTCCGGGTTGCAGAAGCGAAAAACTGAATGATCCTTGCTCGTTGGTCGTCGTTGAAGTCGAACTGCCGGTGTCAAGATTCTTCAAAGTGACTGGAACGCCAGCAATCACGGCCGCGGATGGATCTGTAACCCCACCTGAGATACTTCCCGTGGTTGCGGTTTGCGCCCAGAGGCTGACGACAGCCATCAGGACGAAAAAGACTGACAGCAACGCTGTTGGTATGAACAAATAAGTATGCGCCCATTTCTGCTGACCGCCATTCTTCATGTCGAGGCTCCGCTTCTTTTGGCTTTTGATTTGGTTCCAACCCTATGTGAACTGCTCCTGTTCGCTTTTATTCCGCGATTCTTGAGAAATTACTTTTCGTTGACATAACGGATGGGTTTCAAGACCATGACCGACACCGGTCAGGGGCGGAGGCAACCTGACGCTCGATGGCATCGCAACGTCGGCTAGACGACTTCTGTTGGCTGATTGCGTGGGGAACGTACCAGCCACGCCACGCCGATACTAACGGCGTAAAGCGCCACCATCGGGGCGGCGAAAAGACACATGTTCAGGATATCGGCGGTAGGTGTGATCACTGCGGCCAGGACAAAAATAACAAGGATCGAATATCGCAGATTCCGCCACATCCAGCCGGCCGTAATTACCCGCATTAGAGCTAGAAAGAAGACGAGGATCGGCATCTCGAACATCAGCCCAAAACCGATGATGACGGTAGCAAATAGCTTCGTGTACTCTCCTATCGTAATCATCGGCTGGAAGCGTTCGCCGTATCCGATCAGAAAGTCCAGGGAGGCCGGATAAACCATCTTGTAACCGAACAGTCCACCAGCAAGAAATAGGCCAACCGTACTGATCAAGAAAGGTAAAACATACCGCTTCTCAGCGCGGTACAGCCCAGGAGCAATAAATAACCAGAATTGATAAAACACAAATGGCGAAGCGGCAAATAGTCCAAGAACAAGAGCCACCATCAGGTAAAGATTAAAGGGTTCGGTTGGATTTAGGTACACCAAGCCCCCGCCGATGCCATGATGCCGCAATGCTTGAATAATTAGGTTGTTGCATCAAACCAAACAGTCGATCCGCGAATGACCAGCACAAAAGAAATCCGACTAGTATTCCAAGAATTGAAAAGATGATCCGCCTCCTCAACTCTTCCAAGTGGGCCAGGAAAGACATGGCGCGTTCATGCCGGGGCAAGACCGAAGCGACAATGTTAGCCATGTAGAACTCCCTCGTGTTTCGGATCCTGCGGATCTGTATCGCTGTTTGCGGTGGCGGTGCATCTCTCAACCGGCCGCCGATCGCATAACTCCGCGTCGCTATTTGGACCGGACGAAGACTTGTGACTGAATGATGCGGGTTCGTCTTGGCATGCGAAACAGAATGCGACGAGTAGTATGGCGACCAGCCCTGTGAGACCGTATGACGTTAATTCCAGCATTTGCGTCTACTCTGCTCGCCTGGTTTCCCTGCTTCGGTTGCCTGCTATTGATGAGAATCGCCACTCCTAGAAACTTATGGAGCGCGACTGCTTTGGTGAATCGGTCAAGGGCGCACCAGAAGTACGCCCTTGCCAAGACTGGGGCCTCAGTTGATGGTGACGCTGATAGGTACGCTATGACTTATTGCACCGGATGTGCCGGTTACTGTCACGGTGGTCTGAGATACCGCGGGAGTTGATTTTGAGCTGTTACTCCCACATCCCAGCGTGAACAGCGTACCGAGCAGCAGCAAGCCGAGCAGGCCCATTCCCCCAAGATGCTTGCGGGCAAGCGGCAGCTTCTTGCGATTGGTCAAAATGGTTCCAAACAATCCCAAGCCCGGCAATAGGAGAGCCGCACCCGGATAGCCGCCAGCCGGAGGCGTAGAGGCTGCAGAAACTGTTAGTGTCGAAGAGGATGTGCTTGATCCTGGAGAGATCGTTGATGGACTCAGAGAACAGGTCAAACCTGCGGGTGCCGAACAGGCAAGTGCAATCTGACTGTTGAACCCGCCAACCGCGCTCGCGCTGATCATGAGGGTCGTCGAGCTGCCCGCCGTGACGGTCGCACTCGAAGCCGAAAGATTCAGCGAAAAATTCGGACCGCTGACCGCGGCCGCAGGAACAAGGCTCGCGAATACAGCCGTGGCGCTTCCTCCAGCCGGAAAATTGGGTTGGCCGGCACTACCTCCGGCGGTGAGATAAAGAGTGCCTACATTGCCTGGATCATTATTGGCCCCGCCACCTCCGCCAAACACCATATCCCACAAGCCGGGATTCATCAGCACTTTGCCTGAAGAATCAGTGAGCTGGCCAACAAATTTCCCCGCTGTGCTAAACGCGCTGATCGTGCCATCGCCGAAGTTTCCTACAAGAACATCGCCTGCGAACGTGCCGAAGCTGGCCGGAGCTGACACAACTCCCCAGGGGGCATTGAGATTGTTGCTGCTACCCGCAGCCACGAAGGTGCTTACGAAGTTGCCGTTCGTATCGAATATATCCACCTGACCAGCACCGGCGTCAGGCACGGCGTCGTGCTTGGGAGCATCCTGCATCGCGTAAGCAACATAGACCTGGTTACCGATGACGTGGATACCGTGTGGAGCGAAACCCGGAGGAAGGCTCGGATTGGTGAACGAACCGCCCAGCGAAGTAAGATTGTAGTTCGAATCGTAAACGTCGACCTTGCCGCTGTTAAAGTTCGCCGCCAATAGGTGGGTGCCGAGCAATGCTAGACCCTTGTAAACCGCCCCGCTGGCGGAGTTGTCTTTACCCACAATTGCAGTATTGCTCGAGCCATTCCAATAAACGATGAGACCGTCCTCCGTGTCAAAAATGAACGATCCTCCAGCAAAGTAGGAGCCGCTCGCGTTGGCTACTGTTCCCGTCGGGCACCCTGGGCTGCAGTTGCCGTTTGGATTGCTTGATGCGCCGGGTATAGTCACCACCAGTCCGGCGTCTTTGTTGCCGTTTTGATCATAGAGCGTCGAGACGCCGCTGTTATTGTCCGCGATCCAGAAATCTTCCCCTGGAAGCACTGAGATTCCCCATGGGTTCAACAGTTGAGTGTCTTTGGTACTGCCCAGGCCGGCAATGTTGGAAACGAGGTTGGTCTGCGAATAGCCCGCCTGCTGCGCAAGCAATCCCGAAGGAATTGCTAGTGTCATCAGCAGTCCGATTAACGAGATTGCTTTTTTCATGTATCCTCTGAGAAATACGAGTATTGAATTGTGTGTGATTCTCAATCTGAATAATGGTTAGTAGTTGAACATCCGGCTGGACAGAGACTCGATTATCAGATTGATTTCTCTTGACTCTCGAACCCTCTGTCCCAACCGTGTGAACCAACATCTTGATCCCGACCTATTGACTGCCTGACGCAGATGAAGTGCTTGGGTTTGGAGAGTTCGAATTGCCAAGCATGACCATCTCCCGTGATGCTGGGAGCGTGTAAACCCCGCTCAGTGTTTTGATTCCGCTTAAGAAGTACTTGCCACCGACATGCTCGAAGCTGAGCGTTGGCTGACCATTTGCGGCCGCAACGTCGTCGAACGCCAGAGGAAGCAGAAATGCATTCCCTTTGTTGTAGCCACGGATGGCTAGTCCTTGATTTACTCCAGGATTAACGCGACTTATCCTGTATTCTCCTGCAGGAAGAGTAGTCCCTCCAGCAACAAACTCGAATGGAACGCTCACGACGACCGCGTCGGCATCTTGAGCACGGGCACTTACTCCAACGCCAAGTACGCACGTCAACATAAGTACTGCTATCAAATACGACCTTTTCATGATTTCTCCCTATTGATTTGACTTGACCCTGTCATCATTGATAACTGAGCTCGCGAGAGTTTATTCCGTATATGAGGTCCCGCACGCCTTAGTCATCTATACATGTGCAAGCGTCAGTATGTTAGACACACTCACGACTGACGAGATGCGGCTCCAATGTCATTTGCTTGTCACTTCTTTGTCACACCGCTGAGAGGCAGTCTCGGCGCCACGCCAGTATCCATATCCGGAACCAGGGCCTTCTTATAACGTGATGGATGTTGCGGTCACCTTTTACGAGATTTGCCTGGAGTTATTGAAGGCGAGATTTCGTTACTGGGCGAGGCCGGTCGAATATGTCTGGGATATCGAGTCACGAAGGCACTCGGCAAAGAGACCAATAATCTTCTTGGTCACCCTGCTGGTCGGCGCTGGTTCTTCCCCGGACACGAAGGATGTCCGCTCGTGGAAGTATCGGTTAAGGCATTCGCGAAGGTGTAACCGCACTCGCCATAGCCGCGCCTTCACTGCGGCCTGGCTAACGTTTAGCACTTGTGCGGTCTGTTCGATCGAGAGTCCCTCGACGTCACGAAGTACAAAGACCGTCCGCAAGATCGGGCGCAATTCCTCCACGGTTCTGGCAAGGATGTCTCGCAATTCGGAAGCCCAACATAGTTGCTCTGGATTCGGGGCACGATCAGGCACGTCCAATGGAAGCGCTTCCCCATCCGACTCGAAATCCTCGTCCAAGGAAATCTCTTTGTGGGCGCGCTGTTTTCGCAGTTTCGTAAGCGACTGGTTCACAGTAATGCGAATCAGCCAGGTTGAGAATTGTGAGTCTTCTCTGAATTCCGTCAGATTCTGAAATGCTTTCAAGAGCGCTTCCTGGACCGCATCTTCGGAGTCTTCTCTATTACGAGTGACAGTTTGAGAGATTCGCAGAAGTCTGCGGTCATATCGCCTTACGAGTTGCTCGAAGGCGGTAACATCTCCTTGCTTGCTAGCGTGAACAAGATCCAGGTCGTTGCTTGCAGCGAATTGTGCTGAGTTTGCGATCATTGTCGTTTACGGTGCTTCGGAGAACGACCCTTTTTCAGCGCAACCGATATGGCTGCGAGCGCGGGCCGTCTCCTTGCGCATCCGTTAGAAGTCTGAGCTCACTGCACCACGACTTTGCCGGTCATCTTCGGGTGGATCGTGCAGTAGTAGGAATAGGTTCCCGCCTTGGTAAACGTGTAGGAAAACTTTTCATCCGTATCGAGGACCTTAGACTTGAACACACCGTCGGTGCTGACCGAGGTATGGGGAATGTCGTCCTTGTTTGTCCACGTAACTGTTGCTCCGACGGGTACCGTGATCGTTTGTGGTCCAAAAACAAAGTTGTCGATTTTCACCTCGGCGTTTGCCGTGGCGGGCTGGTCATTCGCCGTAACGGTCGGTGACCCTGCGACTAGCAGTACAATCGCAATGATTACCGATGCTGTGAAACTTGCAACCCAGAAACTGTTCCGCTTCATTGTTCCGATTCCTTTACGATTTGATTTTCTTTCTCGGTTCACTGTGCGGGGACCAGATCTTTGGCGGCCCACACAAGCCTTGAGTTAACGACCAGCAGAGCCGCTGCCACTTCCCGAAGCCGAAGGTTCCGAGTCCGCAAGTGGCGAATCGACAACCGCAAGGCTGCGTCCGCTGACCAGATAGTTCACATCCGTGATTCCCAATACCTTCTGCAACTGGTCGGCTGGCACTTTCATGGGTCCGGCGGAAGGAGCAGTTCCCGGAGCGGGTTGAGGAAAGGCGGTCGACATGGCCGTGTGGAACGACACCTTACCTTCCACCTTTTGCATGATCTGGTGGATGTGCCCGTTTAACACCGTCACTGAACCGAAGCGCTTGACGTAAGACAAGGCTTGCTCACTGTCGTCGGTTCCCCATCCCCAATCCGGATAAATGGTCCACAGTGGAATATGTGCAAATAGCACAATAGGAGTGCTGGCAGAACGGCCCTTGAGATCATCCTCCAGCCACTCCAGTTGTTCGTGACCGAGCGACCCCATGCCGCCGGCCTTGAGATTGGCGACATTTACGAGTCCCACAAAGTGGACGCCCTTTTGATCGAAGCTGTACCACCCGGTACCTTTGGTGCCTTTTCCATAGCGCTGCAGGTATTGCTCGCCGTTGTCCGACAGCATGTCGTGCTCGCCCGGCACAAAGTAGATTTGCTTCGCGGAGGCTCCCTTTAACACCTGATCCAGCGTGTCGAACTCACTCGGCTTGGAGAGCTGACTCAGATCACCTGTGTGAATGATGAAATCCGGCTTGTGTGGCATCGCGTTGATCTTGTTGATCGCCACCTGCAGCGTAGCGGTGACGTCCGGGTTGGCTGGCTTGTTAAAGCCGATATGGCTGTCGCTAATCTGCACAAACGTGAAATCGTCGCCGTTGACACCACTTTGATGCCCGGTCTTGGCGAACGCCCGGGACGATGGAATACCGCCGCTCACAGTCCAGACCAGTCCTGTACCTGCCCACGCCATGCATTTCAGAAATCCACGACGATCGACACCGTCGTTGTTGAGATCTTGCAATTTCTGATCGATAAGATTTTTGTTCTTGTCCGTCATCTGGCCTCCGTTGTTTTCGTAGCGTTCACAGTTGATAACTGGAATGAGTCGGTTTTATTCCAGGTGAAAATAGAAGGGGTAATCAGAAACTGCCACAGTTGTCCGGATCGCATTGCCGGCTTCTCTTAAGGGGGAATATCGAAGAATGGCGGAATGCAGCGGTGAGCACGGTCCATCGCGCTGCCCTTGGGGGGATGGCATCTGAGAAAAGGGATCTGATTCAGATCTGGCTTCGTAGTGCTGTCTAGGGCAGGTTCGGACCTGAGGCAAGCGAAATCGACGCGGCGGGCGTTCCCGCGCCCACCGTGTCCGCTCGTCGGCCAGAATTAGAACTTCCCCCAGTCGTTGAGTGGATCGCTGCGCGAGAGGATTGCAAGTAGTGAGTATTTCGAGTCGACTCCTTCGCCACACCTGCCTTTCTTTCCCTAGATTACAACTCTCGCAAATTTCCCAAGTACCACGATGACTGATAACGTCGTGACGCCAGTCAGGGTATTTTCTTGGCCGCCGACGACGATGTTCCCGTCTGTTTGTAGACTTCGGCGACGTAACTTCCGAATTTACCGGCATAGATGACTCTTTGTTATTACCCCAAGGCGTTGGCCTGGTCCTTGTATCTATCCGTGGACGCGATCTAGTCGGAGCACTCTCAACCAGGGAGATTCACACCGCTCAAGAAGCCGCCCAAGTGCCCGGTCAAAGCAACCAGACCGACTGCCGCAAGTTCGACGGCCAGACGGTAGTTTGGCAGGTAAACAGTCCGTCGTCGGGCGCGGAAATGCACCCACCACACCAGCCAGATCATCAGCGTTGCAACACACGCCAGAACGAGGTGCAATAACAACATGCCCTTCAGTTTCTGTCCGTCAAGTTGGAATTTCCAAGCGAGTAGGCCAGTGACGAGAACCGGCAGTGTTGAAATCGCCGCCGCCAGCAAGTTGTAGTAGGCCGCCGACGCCAAGCCGCGTTGTTTTGTCCATTGCGCAATAAGGTCGAATGCCACCGCCGTAATGAACAGAGCGATCGGAAAATGGATCAGCACCACATGTTGGGCGTGTTTCGCCAAGAGCGCGGTCTTTAGATCGAAAGGATTTACCATCGCCCCACACTATCTAAGAATCTGCTTCTCCTGCAGTTCACGGTCCGACTCCTGTGGAATGACCTTCACCATGGATAACCGACTTTTTGCCGTTTTATTCCGCTTAGATTGCATATTGTGAGCGGCACGACGACATAGGTACTGCAAAGAAATATTTACGCGGAAAGGTAGTTCTTAAGAGTAACGAGGATTATTTGGGGCCTTCATGAGATGTGGTCACCAATCATTGCGATGTCTGTCTCACCAATTATTTAGACTGCCACTGAGCTTTCCCCGACAATTTCTTGTCTTCCAGGAAATAAATCCAGCACTCCGAAGTTCTCATCTTGTGGACCTGTCAGGAACGAATCTCCAACTCGACTCGTTCGAAGAACTGGCCACACCTCTCTTCGATCAGCTTTACAACTTCGCTCATTGGCTCACGAAGAATCGCGACGAAGCCGAAGACTTGGTTCAGGAGACCTACGTTAAGGCATTGAAAGGGTTCTCTTCCTTTGAATTGGGTACGAATTTTAGGGCATGGATCTATCGCATCTTGCGCAACACGTTCTTGACCTCTCGCAAGGGCCTGAAAGTTACAATGACCGTACCTCTCGATTTCGATGAAGAGGAAGAGGGACCGGAGACTGCCATTGAGCGCGATACGCCAGAGACGATTCTGTTGGCGCGGTCAAGCAACGAAATGATGCAGAAGGCGATCGACGAGCTCCCGGTGTACTTCCGAGAGATTCTCCTTTTATGCGAGGTAGAGGAAATGTCGTATCAAGAGATTTCTGAGACGCTTGCGGTTCCCATCGGTACCGTAATGTCCCGTTTGTCGCGTGCTAGGCAAGCTTTACGGAGTCAATTGCGGCCACGATTCCAACAAGGAACCGGAACACAAATTGCTAGGGAGACGAACCATGGTCTGTGAATCCTGGAAGGCACAACTCGATACCTACCTGGACGGAGAAGTCCCACCAGAGGAGATGCGAACTTTCGACTCTCATGTGCGCAATTGCCCCTCGTGCTCTGCGGAGGCTCTCTCGCGGGTACAGTTGAAGCGCGCGATTCAGATGGCCGGAAAACGTTTTAACCCAACTGCCGAGTTCCGGAAACGGATACAGAAGAGCATAGCGTCCAAGCCGCGGCGGGCTTTCCGTCTGGGATGGATGCTAGCGGCGACGGCGGCCGTTATTCTCGTTGTCGGGGCCTTGACTTCAACCTATCTGGGAAACCGATCAAGCAGAGACCAGGTGTTCAGCGAGATTGCAGACTTGCACGTCGCGACGCTGGCCAGTTCATCGCCGGTCGATGTGATCTCGACCGATCGGCACACGGTAAAACCATGGTTCCAAGGAAGGATTCCTTTCGCGTTCAATTTGCCGGAACTCCAGAATAGCGAGTTTTCTCTGCTCGGCGGGCGGATGACGTATCTTGAGCAAACGCCGGGTGCACATCTCATTTACGACGTGGGGAAACACCATATTTCAGTGTTCGTGTTTCAGGAACGGTCGTTGCCAGCCAAGTTGCGTGACAGCGCTCCCCAGCGGGACAAATTGTCCTTCAACATGGAAACATGGAGTCAGGGCGGCCTTCGGTATTTCGTGATCGGCGACGCAAGTGCCGCGAACGTAGATGGTCTCGCGAAATTGTTTAAAGGTGCGTCATAGATTGGACATCGCGTCGTCCCCAATTGTGCGGCTTCCGCGGATTCGCGGGGCGGCGGTTCCAGGAGAACGAGCCGCCCTACGGAATGCGCCAGAATGGCTCTAAGGCACAAACTTATAGCCCAAGCCGTGTACTGTGAGAAAGTGTGACGGGTGCGAAGGGTCGATCTCGAGCTTCTGTCGGAGCCTCAGCATGTGGTTGTCCACTGTCCGTGTGCAGGGGTAGCTCTCGTACCCCCAAACTTTATTGAGAAGTTCATCCCTCGAGATCACGCGTTGGGAGTTTTTCGTCAAAAACTCCAGTGTCTTGAACTCCTTTGGAGTAAGTACGATCTTTTCGCCTGCACGAGTGATCTCGGTCTTGGAGAAATCCACTATCACGTCCGCAAAGACATATACGCATTTCGGGTTAACGCGCGATGCACGTCTGATTAGCGCACGTAGACGCGCAACCAGTTCCCGTGGACTGAACGGGACGGTCAAGTAATCGTCGGCACCCATTTCCAGCAGAAGGACCTTGTCCGCAACATCCGAGCTTCCGCTAAGAATTACGAGGGGCAGCCCAGGAATCAAATTCGCAATTTTCCTGCAAAGATCACACCCCGAGGACCCCGGACGAGGTAGATCGAGGACCACGGCCGCCGGCGTTCCTTCTCGAAGTCTCTCCAAACCACAAACAGCATCGGGCACGACATCGACCGCATACCCTTCCGACGAGAACAGGTGGCGCAGAACCTTCCGCAAAGCACCATCGTCCTCGATGACCAAAATCCGCTCCATCGGGGCGAGTCGCCGTCCTGATATTGGGGTGTTCAAGGTGGCTGATAAGGTAGCAGTTGCCATAATCTTTCCCACTTTCTGCGCGATTCCACGATTGCCTTATGCCTCAGGTATCACAGCGCGTTACCGAAGGGCCTTCTCCAGCGAAACCCTACCCACGTGGTCGCTGCGCCTATGTCAACAATCCGATAACAACAGGTGGCGGGCCAGCCAGCTATTTTGCAAGTCCTTTAATTTCCACAGTTGAATCGGCCCAGGTCACGGCCCGCTTTGCTATGGTCAGCCTCTGCTGCGATGGCATCAGATCCTCAAAGGCGAGCCAAACGACCCCCTGTGCGAAGGCGTATGGGTTCCATTTCGTAAGCCTGATTTCCCGTCCCACGAACCATATCTCGTTCTTGTCGGCCCCCAGTACAAGTCTGACCTGGGGATGAAGCGGGTGCTTGATGTCGAATTCCCGTTCCACGACCGAACACGCCGATGAGTAAATCTTCTCCGCTTCTAGAGTAGACAATCTCTCCTCGTGCCGGTTATCAATCGTCAAGCCGTGCTGTGCCAAGATCGCTCCTGCAAGGGCTAACACGGAGATGGTAAATTTCTGTGCCGTAAGCATATGAACCTCAATTCTTCGCACCCAGGGCCGATCCGGTAGCCTTCTCGCACGTCGCGGCGTAATGAGATCGCTCTTTCGATAGTGGTGCGTGCGGACCGCTAGGTAGTGACTCGCGAACCGCCTTCCGCGCTCTGGCTAGGCGCGACATAACAGTTCCTACCGGGATCGACAATATTTCCGAGATCTCCCGGTAAGACGCATCTTCGACATCGCACAGTAAAAGGACTTCCCTAAAGGTGACCGGCAGTTGGTCGATCGAGTTCCGAACGGCATTTTGTTGGGAACGTTCGATCAACAGCGTTTCAGGAGTGGTGGAGGTTGCGGGCAGCACCGGAACGTCGTCCTCCGACTCGATCTCAACAGTCATGCGTCGATCGAGTGTTGAGCATGAACTTAGAAAGGTGTTCCTGAGGATTCGAAACATCCACGCGCGGAAATTGGTGCCCGGTTGAAACGAGGCGAAACCGCGCAAAGCCTTCAGGTAGGTCTCTTGTACGAGATCCTCGGCACTGCTCTTGTTGTGCACGAGCCAACTGGCGAAGTTGTAAAGGGAATCGAACAGGGGCATGGCTAATTCTTCGAACCCCGCCAACGGTTGATCGTCCTGGGCGGGCGACGCCCCAACTGGGACCATCCCTTGGGAACTAAATGCAATACGACTCATTGGGCCTTCTCCTGAATCAACTCGAACCCCGGCTGCAGCCCAATCTGACGTGCTAGTCGTTCGGCGTCAATTAACTGAGAACCTTTTCGATATATCCATTTCATTGCTTGCTAAATGATTTATGGCTAATGACTTAACTCGGCACGTATCCTAAACCCGGGGAGTTTTTGCACGCGAAATGCTAGACTTCCGTGGGAAGGCCAAATGCGGGAATCCCCTCCGCCCAACTCCGTCGTGCGGTTCGGAACTTACGAGGTTTCTCTGCAGTCGGGTGAGGTGCGCAAGGCGGGTCTGAGAATCAGAGTGCAGCAGCAGCCCATGAAACTGCTGCAGATCCTGCTGGAACGTCCGGGGGAAGTCCTCACCCGTGAGGAATTAAGCAGCCGAGTCTGGCCGAACGAAAGCTTTGGTGATTTCGACCAGGCTCTCAATATCGCGATCGGGAAGCTGCGGAGTGCCTTAGAGGACTCGGCTGAGAATCCGCGATTCATCGAGACTCTTCCAAAACGTGGCTATCGCTTTATCGCGGAGGTGTCCGTTCTCGATATAGACGCCCGCCCAAAAGTACCGGAATCTGCAGCTAGTAATCTTTCTGGGTCACAAGTAAAGACGACAGAACCTGGGCACGCGCTCCAAGGCGCCGGGTTGGCAGTTGCTCCCAAACGCCGGCTGTGGCTAACCTCTCGGGTCATCGTCGCCTTGGCGTTCGTCCTGAGTTTGTCGATTCTATCCCTTTGGCTCTTTCGTTCGCATGGCCCTTCGCCCGCCGGTATCCGGTCTTTAGCAGTGCTTCCGCTAGAAAACCTTTCTGGTGACGCTTCACAAAATTACTTCGCTGACGGCATGACGGATGAGTTGATCACGGACTTAGCGCAGATCGGCGCTCTACGGGTAATCTCCCGCACCTCGGTAATGGTTTACAAAGGAGCGCGCAAGCCTCTACCGCAGATCGCTCGTGAGCTGAACGTGGATGCCGTGGTAGAAGGCACCGTGCTCCGCTCCGGCGACCAGGTACGTATCACAGCGCAGTTGATCGAGGCATCCACGGACAAGCATTTATGGTCCGAGAGCTATGAGGGTGAGTTGCGCGATACCTTGGCGCTCCAGAACAGGGTGGCTAGCGCCATTGCCGACCAGATTCGGATCAATCTGACACCGCGGGAACAAGCTGCGCTGAGGAACGTAAAGGTTGTCAATCCAGAGGCCTACGAGTCCTATCTCAAAGGGCGCTACTTCTGGAATAAGCGAACGGCGGACGGTTTGAAAGCCGCCCTGGCTTATTTCACCCAGGCAACCGAAGAGGACCCGAACTACGCCGAGGCTTACTCCGGGCTATCCGATACCTACGCTCTATTGGGAGACTGGCAGTATGCAGTGATGACCCCTAAGGAGGCGTTCCCCAAAGCCAAAGCGGCGGCGATCAAAGCTCTCCAGTTGGACAACACGCTCGGCGAAGCCCACAACTCGCTTGCATTCGTCTTGGATGGCTTCGATTGGGATCTGGATGCTGGCGGGAAAGAATTCCAAAGGGCCATTGAATTGAATCCAGGCTACGCTACCGCTCACCATTGGTATGCTTGGCATTTGACCCTATTGGGTCGGTTTGACGAAGCAATCACGGAAATGAGAAAAGCGGAAAATCTGGATCCGCTATCTCTTATCATTAATGCCGATTTGGCAGAACTTCTTAGCCTCGCGCACTCTTACGACGAATCCATACGGCAGAGCCTTAAAACAATCGAAATGGATCCTAATTTTGCTCTCGCGCATAATCAACTCGGCCAGGCCTACCTGCAAAAACACATGTACTCGGAAGCGGTCGCGGAGCTGCAAAAAGCGGTGGAACTTTCTAGGAATAGCCCGACATGTGTAGCTAATCTGGCTCGCGCCTATGTCGCATCTGGCAACAGGGAAGAAGCTGTAAAACTGCTAAAGGCTTTGAAGAGACGTTCAACCACCGGTTATTCGACTGCTTCGGAGATTGCCATGATTTATGCATCTCTCGGGGACACGGATCAATCTATGAATTGGCTCGAAAAAGGCTTCGAAGAGCGATTTAACCCCGGCGTCTTGGTGCGGCCGGGCTTCGATCCTCTTCGTTCCTACCGGCGCTTCCAAAATCTTCTGCACCGCATTGGCCTTCCCGGGTGAAATCCGCTGTCTTTACGGACTTTTCAGCTGTCGCATGTTTCGAAATGTACTTCAATGCGGAGGCGGTGCCAACTGCCGCATTTGGTGCGTAACATGCCCTTATCGGTCACGATAGCGTCCTGGATGACTTGATCGTCATTCGTCTTCAACATCCCTGGCACCGTGACTACAGTCTCCCCGTTCTGCTGGAAACTCACCTGTACCGCAGGGCCGGTCCCTTGCCACTCCACTTGTAGTTGCCAGGTTTCAGTTTGGTAACGCGTTGTTGCGTGCGGCGTAGGCACTTCCTCCAAACTCGAGCTTTCAGATATTTTGATTGAAGAGCACATCAAGACATGTACCGGCGACGCTGATAGCCGCGACTGTGTGGTGGTCCATCGCGCAACCAGGCTAACACTGATTCCACTGCATTCTGCGAAAGCGCCTCATTCATCTGTGTGGTTTTCGCCGATGCCGAAATCGACCCACTTGGTCTAAGAGAACGGTCTCTTCGGACGATTCTTCTAAACGTCACAGCCAGTTCGAGTCGAGGCCGGACAATCATCACGACGCTACCAGTTGGAATGACGACGTAAGTCGGATGGCGCCGTGCAGAGTCCGGTACAGGGGACAGTTCATCGCATAAATGGCGTGCACGCGGTCAACCTTCTCCCTTGCCTGTTCCAGCGCAATCAGGCGCATCGCTACGTGGATCCTGCGGATGACCAGAACTCCATCTTCCTCTTCCACTTCGCCGGTCACTTCCGCGCTGAGCTTTCCATCGCTGGCGTCGATTTGACGCGCTTCCAGCGCGCCTCCGAAAGTGCCCAGCATTCACCCGGCGGTCGCTGAAATAACGTAGTCAATCGTAGCAGCGTGTGATTCGCTTAGTTTTGCGGGGTCAACTTTATAATGCTCTGCGATCGCTCCATGCACACTGTAGACGACTGGCTGAGCCTCTCCCGGCAAATGCGCGACGCGCAACGGGCCGCGCTTGCGTTCTATCGTTGACTTCGAAGTGTATACGACCTTGCCCATCGATCCCCTCCCGACAGTGCCTTCGATGGCTGACTTTGGCCATTCCATTCGGAACTTGTCACTGGCACTGCGGCTTTCAGATTGCCCTGCACTTGCCAGCGGCAAACCGAGATCCCCGCGCCGCGCAAGAATAACACCAATTCTCGAGACGCGTCCTGCGATTCATCTACCCGAGAGTGCGTCTTTTCTACTACTCCCGCCTTCCATTCCATCACTAAGATGGATGAAGATCTCGTCACTCACTGCCCAGCAGATCTCTTGAAGAGGTCTTCAATAACTGCGGAGTCCACTTCGCCGGATTGGTTGTAAAGGGGCTTGCCATGTGCGTCCAAAACGACGACGTGTGGGATATAGCCCTTGTAGTATTTCTTGACCAGTTCCTGCTGTTCGGGCGAGCGCTGAACGTCAAGGTCGACGACCACAAAGTGCACCTGGGAACGGTATTTGTTGTACAGTTCAACCGTGCGACGCGCTTGCCGTTTTGAGTTAAAGCATCCTTCGCCGTACATGATGACGTAATTGGTCTTGCCCGAAACAAATCCCGACTGAGCATCCGATCCGGTGATAAGAGGACCGTCGAGGCTGTCACTGCCGTAGTCGAGATGCGGATTGAGTTTCAGGTTATCGATTGCGAACGCGGTGGACGCTGAGAGCAGCAATAACCACAACAACCGACTAATTGTCTTCATGGTTTCCCTGCAACCTGCAATTGAAAGGACTCTTTCTCGATCTTGGTTTTATTGGCGTAGCGGTTCTGAGCTTCTTCCGCTGCCTCTCGAAATGACGGCTTGCCCGCCTTGCGCTCCGCCGGCAGGTATCCAGCGCCAAAGTAGAGCTTTCCCTCTGGCGTGATGAAAGATATAAGCGGCAACCCGGCAGGCAGGTTTAGCAGCGCTTGGGCTCTTTGCAGTTGCGCGACCAAGTCCGGAGCTAAATCGAAGTCAACCTTTATGGAAACAAAATGCTGATTGATGTAATCGGCCGTCGTCACGTTTGTGTAGGTATCGCGATCCATGAGGCTACACCACGAACACCACACGGCACCGACATCCAGCAGAATCGGGCGATCCAGTTCGCGGGCACGCCGGAAGGCCTCTGGACCCCAAGGATACCAATCAACGGGTTGGGAAACTGCCAGTTTCAGGTACGGCGACGTTTGCCCGCGGAGGTGATTGAGGTTTCCCTGCGCTGGACTGGTAGCGACTAGGCACGCCAAGCCCAGCATCAGCAGAAAGACATTCCTGCACATGCCAATCAGATTTACCGCGGCAGAAAAAGTTACGATCCACCGACAGAGACGCGCTCGCCCTGTCCGAGAAGCTAAGGTCGGCTAACGGAAGACCCTAACCCATAGCCCTGTACCTTCCGTGCGGGTGAAGCCATAACACAGCATAGGATGGCTTGGACTCGCCGTCTATCGAGCAGCAGATAATTGAGAAAGCGGCACCGATCTTTGAAATTGTGTTCGACATACTCATAAAACATCCGTTTTGGTGCATTCCTTGGGTTGCTTGTGCCGAATTATTGGGCAACAGACTCGAGCGGCGCAATAGCGCGCCGCGCAAGTCGTGTTGAGGTTCCGCGGTAGAAAAGAATTCCTTTAAACGGCCACTGTGCCGCCGTCGACCGGCAAATCGATTCCACTAATGTAGCTGCTCTCGTCGGAGGCCAGAAACGCCGCTGCGGAAGCAATCTCCTCCGGCTTTCCGATGCGCCCCATCGGAACCATTGTTTTGAACCGTTCTTTCATTGCATCCGTGTTCTCGCCAAACTGCCCTTTGAGAATAGGTGTTTCGACCGGGCCAGGGCTGATCACATTCGCGCGGATTCCTTTGCTGGCCAGATCCGCCGTCCAAGTGCGCACAAACGAACGCAGAGCCGCTTTGGTAGCTCCGTAGGTCGGATAAATCGGAATACCCTTCTGCCAGATCCCAGACCCGGTCAGGATGATGGACCCGCCGTCTTTTATCAGGGGCAAGGCCTTCTGTACCGTAAAGAAGACGCCCCGTGCGTTGATGTCGAAAGTCTTGTCATATTGCTCGGGGCTCACGGCCGCTGTTGGCATCGGCTCCG
>Ga0070734_10002739_pt1 | contig 20272 bp, 17 predicted proteins | sample Coa_R1_8_FD_66444 | JGI IMG/M metagenome (GOLD analysis project Ga0070734, IMG submission 66444) | Surface soil microbial communities from Centralia Pennsylvania, which are recovering from an underground coalmine fire - Coalmine... | ecosystem: Environmental > Terrestrial > Soil > Unclassified ... | reverse complement strand
CGACGGCCATCAATGGTCCGAACGACGACGTCGTCATTCCCAAAGGATCGAAGAAGACGGATTGGGAAGTCGAGCTGGCGGTAGTGATCGGCAGGCGTGCGTCCTATGTGGAACAGGCGGACGCGATGTCTTCCGTAGGCGGCTACTGCCTGCACAACGATTACAGCGAGCGCGAATACCAGCTGGAGCGCGGCGGCCAGTGGGTGAAGGGCAAAAGCTGCGATACGTTCGCGCCGCTCGGCCCGTGGCTGGTAACGCCCGACGAGATCGCCGATCCGCACAATCTGCGGCTGTGGCTGAAGGTGAACGGCGAGACGGTGCAGGATTCGAGTACTTCCGATCTCATCTTCGGCATCCCGAAATTGATCAGCTACGTGAGCCAGTTCATGACGCTGCTTCCGGGCGACGTGATCTCAACCGGAACGCCGTCGGGAGTCGGACTGGGCTTCAAGCCTCCGCGGTTCTTGAAAAGCGGCGACGTCGTCGAACTGGGAATCGACGGCCTGGGAACGTCGCGGCAGAAACTGGTAGCCTACGCCAGGTAGGTCCGGCGCGATGGCGCGCCGGTTCGAATCGGAAAACGAACAGGAGTCCGCTATGAAGAACTTAAGACTTTCGCACGTATACTCGTTCGTGATCGGCGCCGCGATCATGTTCGGTATGGGATCTCTGACCCGCGACGAAGCGCAGACGCGCGGGCATGTCTATGAGCTGCGGATCTATCATGCTTCGGAAGGAAAACTGGACGTGCTGAAGAACCGGTTTCGCGAAGCCGCCATTCCCGCTTTCGAACGCCACAATATGAAGCCCATCGGATTCTGGACGCCCCAGGACGACAGCGCGGGCAAGCTCATCATCTACATACTTGAGCATCCGAGCCGCCCGGAGGCAATGGCGAATTGGGCGGCGTTCAACGCCGATGCGGTGTGGTCGAAGGCTCGGGCGGAGTCGGAAGCGAACGGCAAGATCGTCGACAAAGTGGATCGCTATTTCATGGATCCCGCCGATTTTTCACCGATACACTGAGCGCGGCGGTTCAGTATTGGAACACGCGCTTCAACGCCAGGAAGCGCTTCTCGATCAACCACCAGCTTGCCAGCGCAGCGGCGAAACTCAAAGCGCACGCCAGCGTGCTGAATGCGATGTCAGCAAACAGCTTGGAATGAAGGCGCGCGATCAGAAGGCTGGGAAGGTTTTTAGTGCAGAGACCGATAATGATGGCCTGATGGAAGATGTAGATGGCATAGCTATACTTGCCCACTGTTCGCAGCGCGGAGGAGCGAAACGGCGAGCGAATCACCGACTCGGCGGGCGCAGATAGAATCGCCGCGAGCGAGGAGGCGAAGAACAAATCGAGCAAGGATATACCGGCGGTGACCACCACGGGGTCCTTGAAATCGAGACCACGCGTCAGACCGACGACCGCGAACGCGGCCAGGGACGCTGCGGCGAGCTTCCATGACCAGGTCCGCAGCAGCGGCATCGCGTTTTCGCTCCTGAGCGTCACCGCGAGCAGACCTCCCATGGCCAACGCATCGAAGCGGCACGGCGTAAGGGCGTAAGCCGCCGGGGAATTGCCGGCGATGGCGAAAACGGTCCGGATCGCCAGGGCGGCGAAGATCAGCCCGACACAGATGCGGCCCAGGCGGACCTTTGCCAGCCGCCGCACCACCAGCGGCCAAGCCAGGTAAAACTGCTCTTCGACCGCCAGCGACCAGAGCGGATGAATGAGCGGAGAAAAACCGGCGTGCGGGATCGCGAACAAGATGTTCAGCGCAAAAATCCAGGCGAAGAACTGGGATTCCGGCTGGACCCAGAAGCTGATCATCCGGCCTCTGGACAGCAGGTCCAGCAGTAATGGCGCGAGAAGGAACAAACCGGCGACGACTGCATAGTACAGCGGGAAAATCCGCAAGACGCGGCGGGCGTAGAATTTTTGAAAATACCGGCGATCGGCGCGGGAATCGAGCAGGATCCCGGTAATGAGCAGTCCCGAGAGGACAAAAAAGAGATCCACACCGGACCAGCCGACGGCGGCGATCGGCCGGTAGAAAGAATTCGCCCCGATGCCACCCAGCAAGGACAAATGGAAAAAGACGACCAGCGCGACGGCAATGCCGCGTATGCCATCGAGTTCCGGAACGTGAGCGTGTAGGCCCGGAACCGAAAGCGACTCCGCGGGTGCGATTCGTTTTGCGACGGGAACCAATTCTCGGCCTTCGCTCCTGTATCTAAGTGGGCAGCGGCAAACGCCTTTCTCCTGCGTTCGAAGGCGATGGATCTCCACGCCTGTGGCACGTGAGACGCCGAAACGAGAGCGGAGGCGACGTGAGCTAACGGTAAGACCAAGGTGAGAGGCGGTTTATGGCCCCAGAAAGAGGGATCCGGGGCCGCTCCGCCGCAATCCTGGCCATTGACCGTAACTTTTGAACCGCCGGCTGCGAATTGGTGGTCGGATGAAGAAAATCGAAGCCAAGCACCCACGTGCGATCCGCTGGTTTCATTGGATCAATGTCCCGTTGCTCACGATCATGATCTGGAGCGGGCTGTTGATCTATTGGGCCAACGACGTGTATCGCGTAGGCTTCGGGGATTTTACGCTGGTTCATTTCTTTCCGGACAAGTTTTACGATCTGACGGGTATCGGCCACCGGCTAGCCGAAGGTATGGCGTGGCACTTCGTGTTCCTTTGGCTTTTCGCCATCAACGGCGCGGCCTATGTGATCTACACCCTGGCGTCGGGCGAATGGCGCTACCTGGTCCCCACCGCGGCATCGTTTCGCGAGGCCCTGGAGGTGATGCTGCACGACCTCGGGCTGAGCAAAGAACCGCTCCCGCGGCGGAAGTTCAACGGCGCGCAGCAGATCGCGTACACCAGCATTATCCTAATGGGCTTCGGATCGCTGGTGACCGGACTTGCGATCTGGAAATCTGTTCAGTTCGGCTGGCTCACGGCGCTGCTGGGCGGCTACCAGGCGGCGCGGGTCGAGCATTTTCTGCTGACGCTTGGCTACGTCGGGTTTTTTGCCGTGCACATCACGCAGGTAATCCGGGCGGGCTGGAATAACTTGCGGGCCATGATCACCGGGTACGAAGTGGTGGAGGTCGCCGGGCCGGTGGAGCGACAGGCGGAGGGATCGTGACGGAAGAATCCGCTAACGCGCAGGTGCGGAGTGAGATCGCGCGCAAGACCCGTCGAAGTTTTCTCGCCGGCGGCGTCGCCACTTTGGCGGGCTTGAGCTGCTTCGAATGGATGCGATCGAGGCGGGCGGATGAGGACGAGCCGTGGCCGCTACGGATCGGCCTGCGGGCGGATGAGCAACTCTCGCGGGACTATTTTCGGCCGTCGCGTTTGGCCCGGACCTTCCCGGCAGCTGCGGTCGAGACCGGCAGGCCGAACGGCGACATTGGCCTCGGCGATGATCCAGACCCGGATTGGAAGCTGAACTTCGGGGAACAGGCGCTGAGCCTCGCTGACATCCTGGCTTTGCCGAAGACGGTCATGATCACGGAGCTGAAATGTATCGAGGGATGGAGCCGTGTGATCCAATGGGGCGGCGCGCGGTTCTCCGATTTCCTGGCGAAGTTTAACGACGAGCCGCTGGATGGAGGGAGCTACGTTTCGCTCGAGACGCCGGACGGTGAATACTACGTCGGCCTGGATATGGAGTCGGCCATGCATCCGCAGACGCTGCTCTGCTATGAGATGAACGGCCGCCCACTAGAGCCCCAGCACGGCGCGCCCCTCAGGCTGGTGACGCCGGTCAAGTACGGAATCAAGAACATTAAACGAATCGGCACGATTGAATTTCAGCGCAGCCGCCCGAGGGACTACTGGGCTGAGCGAGGCTACGACTGGTATGCGGGTTTTTAATCGCTCAATACTTTCAAACACCAAGGAGCAGCACATGAGTCGGAAATTTCTTCAATATTTGATGGCGGGCGTCTTGATCGCCGCGCCGGCCCTCGCCCAGGACAAAATGGGGTCGCAGGACAAGATGGGATCTCAGGACAAAATGGGGTCGCAGGACAAGATGGACAAGGGCACCTCGAAATCCAAGAAGAAGACGAAGAAGTCGAAGGACACCAAGTCCACGGACAAGATGGACAAAATGGACAAGATGTAGACGAAGTGGAAGCGAGGCCAATGACCTGCCGTGCTCGTGCGCGGCAGGATTCTTTTTTGGCGATAGGATGAAATTAGAAATGTTCTCGAAACCTTTGTCGTCGGGCATTCCACGCCGCGCGTTCCTGGTGATGCCGGGTGCGTTTGCCGCCTTGTGGGCGCTTTCGACGCGCCGGGAACGGCCGGCGGCGGATCCGTCGGCGGCCGGATCGGGGAGCAAAGTGAAGCTGGCGCTCTTCTCCGATCGCGGAGAGCGGCTCGAGACCGTCGAGCTCGGAAAGACGATGAAGAGCGATGCCGAGTGGAAGGCGGCTCTCACGCCCGATGAGTTTGCGGTCGCGCGCCGGGCGGGAACCGAGCGCGCATTCACCGGCCGATACTGGAACAACCACGAGGCCGGGTTGTATCGGTGCGTGTGCTGCTCGACGGCGCTGTTCCGGTCCGAGGAGAAATTTGACTCGGGAACCGGCTGGCCGAGCTTCTGGGCGCCGGCAGCTCCGGAAAACATCCGCACCTTGACCGACACCAGCTTCATGATGACGCGCGAGGAAGTGCTTTGCTCGAAGTGCGACGCGCACCTCGGTCATGTTTTTGACGACGGACCGGAGCCTACCGGTCTGCGCTACTGCATCAATTCAGCGGCGCTTCGTTTCGTCCGGAAGGCCTGAGCCACGGCTGCGCCGGCGAGACCGGCGGCAGGAATCACCGCGGTGTGCCAGACGACGACATGCATGGTGTGGAAGTTCGGGCAGTGCAGCTCCAGCATGATGACCCCAGCCAATCCTGCCACGGTTCCGACTGCGAGCCCAGCCTGGACGCGGTTCACGGCGAATCCGCGGCGAAGGATCAGCCAGGAGGCCAGGCCGACCGGCAGAGCGCAGACGAGTCCGGCGACCAGGCACGCCACGCCCGCAGGAAGGAAGCGCTCCATGCTCGGGTCGTTGAACAGGGCGTCGAAGATCACGACCAGCATCAGGCTTCCGGCCGCGAGCAGGGTTCCGGGCTGAACCAGGCGCCTGCTGCCGGGAATCATTTCGCCAACGCTCACTCGCGCGGCGAGCAACGAAAGAATCGCGAGGGCCGTGAAAATCACGCCGATGCGGACGATACTCATCCGTGCGATTCCAAAGAGGCCATGATAGGCCGCATCGCCGAAAGCCACGGCGGCGGAACTCAGGATCAGAGCGGACGCCAGGACCCAGACGGACGGGAGCGGGCGTACCGGACTCAGGTCGGCGCGAAGGTTTGCGGCGATACGATCGAGCAGCGCGCGGTCGACGGCCCCCGCGGGCGTCGCCTGGTTGAGCGCCTGATCGATCTCTTTATCGTTCATGCGGACTCGCCTCTCGTTGCCCGGCCGAATCCGGCCTGCGTCAATCGTTCCCTCAGTTTCTCATAGGCCCGATGAGCTTTCTGCTTCACCGAGCCGACGCTGGAGGATGTGGCGCGGGCCACTTCTTCGAGCGACATGCCGGCGACCTTCAGCATGGCGATCACTTCGCGCTGGCTTTCCGGGAGACCGGCCAGCATTTCCTCCAGGCTTGGGCCAGTCCCGGGTCTCTGCGGCGCGGCAGCGATTTCAGGCAGATCCTCCACTTGTTTCTCGCGAAGCTCGACGCGTTGCACGCGTCGAAAGTGGTCGACGCGGATGTGGCGTGCGATCGCGTAAACCCAGGGCAGAACGGGCTCGCCGGGCCGATGGGTGTGCCGAACTTCATGGATGCGCAGCCACGTCTCCTGCAGCAGGTCATCGGCGTAGCGGCGGCTGACGAACTGCATCAGAAAGAAACGATGCAAACCCGGACTGAGCCGCGTGACCAGTTCTGACGCGGCTTCCGCGCCGCCCTGTTGATAGCGGAGCATCAGCATCTCGAGATCCGGGCCGGCGACCATGGGAAGACTTTCCCAATTATCACCGACCGGGCCTGATTACAGGGGCCCATATACGAGTATTCGGGTTGGAGAGTCCAAAAGTTACGGGAGTGAAACGAAGCGGCCCGCGATGCCGCCCGGCGCTGCTCAACGATCGGCTAAACTAGACTATTCCTGCCTATGCCGCTTTCCGCCGGCGAAAAGCTCGGGCCCTATGAGGTACTTGCGCCGATTGGCGCGGGAGGCATGGGAGAAGTGTGGAAGGCGCGCGACACTCGTCTCGACCGGCTGGTCGCGATCAAGCGATGGAAGGTCCCGCGCAAAGGACGGTTTGAACGCGAAGCGAGGGCCGTCGCCGCGCTGAACCATCCCCATATCTGCCAGATTTTCGACATCGGTCCGGATTATCTGGTACTGGAATACATCGAGGGCGCTCCGCTCGAAGGGCCCTTGCCTTCCGACCAGGCGCTCACGGTGGGGATCCAGATTGCGAGCGCGCTCGAGGCGGCGCATCACCACGGCATCCTGCATCGGGATCTGAAGCCGGCCAACATTCTGGTGACCGCAAACGGCGCGAAGCTCCTGGATTTCGGACTGGCGAAGCTCACCTCGGAAGTAGACGAGGACTACACGCACACATCCGACGGAGCGGTGCTCGGTACGGCCTCCTATATGTCGCCGGAGCAGGCGCTGGGCCACGAAGTCGACACCAGATCGGATCTGTTCAGCCTGGGGTCGGTGCTTTACGAATTGCTGAGCGGCAAGCGGGCTTTCGCTGCGCCGACCATGCTCGAGACGCTGAACAAGGTGGTGAACAGCGAACCGCCACCGATCCCCACGGCTGCATGGGCCGTCGTGAAGCGTTGTATGGCAAAGGATCCGGCGCATCGATTCCAGAGCGCTTCGGAACTTCTGGAGGCGCTCGAAGCGGTTCTTTCGTCCCAGGACACCATGACCGCGGATACGCGCGACTTAGCCACCGTAATCCAGGCCATGGCGCTGGCTCCGTCGATCGCGGTGCTGCCCTTCGCCAACATGAGCGGGGATCCGGAGCAGGAATATTTCAGCGACGGTCTGGCGGAAGAAATCATCAACGCCCTGGTGAAGATCCCCGGCTTGAAGGTGATTGCGCGCACCTCCGGGTTCGCGTTCAAGGGGCAGAACGTGGATGTCCGGCGCATCGGAGAAACGCTCGGCGTAGCGAATGTGCTGGAGGGCAGTGTGCGGCGTTCGGGGAATCGCATACGCGTAACCGCGGACCTGGTGGCGGCGTCCGACGGGAGTCACCTGTGGTCGGAGCGCTTCGATCGCGAACTGGCGGATGTTTTCGACGTTCAGGATGAGATCTCGGCGGCCATCGCGGTGGCGCTGCAGGCCAAACTGGCGCCGGGCATCGCGCCCCGCGCCTATGTGCCCAAGCCGGAGGCGCACGAAGCGCTGCTCAAGGCGCGCTATTACCACTGGAAGCTGTCGCTCGACGCGGCCAAGGAATGCTTCGAGCGGGCTGTGGCCCTCGATCCGAAATTTGCACCTTCGCATGCTTCCTTTGCCGAACACCTGTTCTTTCGCGCGCTCACGGCCGTGGCTCCCGCGCGGGAGGTGATGCCGCAGGCGCGTGCGGAAGCGGAAAAGGCGCTGGAACTCGATCCCACATTGACGGAGACGCATGCCACGCTGGGCCTGGTGGCCGCGACTTACGATTACGATTGGGAAGGCGCGGAAAAGCAGTACACGCGGGCATTGGCCGGCGGCGCGGTGTCGCCGTGGACGCGAGCTCAGTATGCCTATTTTTATCTCCGGCCGGTCGGGCGGCTGGAGGCGGCCGTGAAGCAGGCCGAGCTGGCGCTCAAAGGAGACCCGCTGCAAGTGCCGATTCGCGCCATCCTGGCCGGTTCCCTGCAAATGATTGGGCGACTCGATGAGGCCGAGGAGCAGTTCCGGCAGGTCCTGGATCTGGACCCGAACTATGCGTTGGCTTATACGGTACCGCTGTCGCTCGCTACATCCCGTCACGAGTTCGAAGATGCCCTGGCTTATGCCGAGCAAGCCTACGCCTTAAGCCCCTGGGCGGTGCAAAGCATCGGCCCTCTGGCGGGGCTGCTTGCCCGCACCGGACGCCTGGAACGCGCCGAACAACTAGTCAAGGAAATCTCCACCGCCCCTCCCTACAAGAAGCATGCCGGTCTTTTGTATTTCCACCTGTACCGCGGCGATCTGGAGGCGGCCGCGGACGCCGCCGAGAAAGCTATCGACGATCGCTTCACCGCGCTCGGATCGATTCTGAGCAGCCTACAAGCGGCAGAACTAAGAGCCAGCCACCGCTGGCCCAAGATCGCGCGGCTCATGAACCTCCCGGAAAAACCGTAACCCGGTCGATTATTCTGCAGACAGAAACGTCTTCTAGGTGTAGAATCAATTCGCCGGTCGTCATCGACTTGTAATATTTCTTCCGGCAATTGACGATGCTTTAGCGGGAGGCCAAATGGGGCCAAAGATCTCGCCACGTGCAGCGGTTTTCATTTTCAGTGCCGTCTTCCTCGGATCCGAAGCGGCAGCACAGACGGGCGGGGACGCGTTTCCTTCAGCCGCGACGAAGTCGCGGAACGCGCCTTCGGTAGTTTCGATCGATGTCCTGCGCCATCCCATCACACCAAAAGTCAGCAAGCGGCTGCGGAACGCCATCGAGAAAATGCATGCGGGCGATCATGAGGCCGCCATCGAACTGCTTCGGAAAACGCTCGCGAAATTTCCCGATTCGGCGGCGTACGTGGACAACCTGCTCGGGGTGGAGTACGTGAAGACGGACCGGTATCGAGAAGCCGTCGAGGTGCTGGAGCAGGCGGCCGCTTTGCTGCCGCGCGACGCCATGACCCACTACAACTTAGGCCTAGCGCTGGTTTGCGACGGCGATTATGAACGCGCCCGGCGGGAGGTGCAGCGGGCGCTGGAACTCGATCCGAAGAATACCCGGATGCAGGCCCGTCTGGACGCCCTGGCGGAACACGCCGAGGGCGTCGCGTCTGTCAAGACGGCCGCGAGCCTAGCGCACTGAAGGGATGGCTTATCGGCCTTCCGCCGCCTTCGGGAAGGCGTCGTTTTTTCTCAAGCGCTCGATTTGGCCCTGATGCCGCTCCTCATGGGCGCTCATGATGCTGAGCAGCTCAACGATATTGTTGCTGCCGATCACCGGGTGGTCGATGGTGAGGCGTTCGAGATCAGCCGGCAGAGGTCCCTGGAGGAATTTCACGGTTGCGGTTAGCGACGCCGCGAGATCCTGGCGGAGCTTATCGAGCGTTAAGCCGTCGCGCGGCTCGGACGCATTCGGGTTCAGGGCGCTGACCAGCGGGTAGCGTACGATGGCGCGCCGGAGCACGTGCGGCACGAAGAGCGTAAACATACGGACGGGGGTCTCGAACATCGAAACGGCCGCGCGCGGAATGAGCGTCGCCGTGGTGTTTACTTCCTGGAAGCTGACGTACAGCGAGCGTCCTTTCCCGTTTTTCGCCATCTCCACGAGGCGCTCGAATTGGCCGCGGTGGAGCTCTTCGGAGCGCAGCAGGTGATCGGCAATCTGCAGGATCGACCAGGCGCCTGCTCGCGGCGACCACTGAGCTTGTTCGGGGGTGACTGTGCCGAGCATGTCGAGGGTTTTGGCGCGGACTTTTTGAAAGCGAGCCAGCTCGTTCGAAAGGTAATGAGGGGGGGCCAGCACGCCTCGGACGATGCCGGTGATGGCGCGGTCCAAGGTTCTCACCGGCGCAAGCATGTTGAGTGCGCTTTCCGTCATGCTTTCCAGGGTAGCAACCGCCGGTGCTAGAACGTTCCGGTACCGCGGAGGGAGGATGGTAAGCGTATAGGGCCGCGATATAATTATGTGTCTTGATGTGCAAGCGATCGAGACAGGGAGCACAGATGGCTAACGAATTCGACCGGCGAATCATGCCCGATTTTCTTCAGACGACGCTGGCCATTTCGCTGGGAGCAGCCTATAAGGGCTTCCAGAGCATGCTCAATCCCACCGACACAATCGCGACGATGGTCACCGAGACCAGAAGCATGTTCACCGTACCCGAAGATGCCGGAGAAGGCGTGAGCAACAAGATTCAGGCGCTCGCGGGTGTGTGGGTGCAAAAAGGAACGACCATGGTGCTGGACTTGAAGAGCGCGGGCGAAAAGTTTTCCGAAGGCAAGTAGCGGGACGAGCCTGGATGCCCGCCCCGCGAAACTTCTAGACCGCCGCTTGCAGCGCCGGCTTTTGGCTGGCCTGCGGCGCAGCCTTCTTCTTCGAAGTTCTCCAGATATCGATGGCGAGCGCGATGGGGCCCACCACGGTAAGCGCATAATACGGCGCATCCACGTTGTGAGCCAGGCGGAATGACATCTCGGCGACCGCCACCAGGAAGGCCACCAGGATCTGGCCCCGCCGGGTGCTCACGGTGGTCCTGGGGTCGGTGATCATGAAGAAAATGTAGAGCTGGTAGGGCGGGCCTGTGATCGGGGCGACCTCGGAGAAGAACGGATGCCCGGTGATCATGGTGCGCACGAGCGACAGGGCAAGAAACGAAAGGACGTAAGTCGCGGTGATGTGGAAGCGTTTGACGCGATAGGAGATGATCGCGCCGAGAACCCAGATCACCAGCATCGGGTAGACAGCGTTGCCCCACTGCGTCATGAGTGTGGAGAAGAACTCAGGCGCGATGAGGAGCATGGTGCAGATGGCGAAATTGGAAGGATTCCAAAGGTGCCGGCCTCGCCAGCGGATGACGTACTTGGACGTGATGGCGATTGCGCTGGTGAGTGCGAACGGCCAATAGGCGGGCGTGCGGCAGAGAATACCGACGCTGATGCCGGTGATGTAGGCGCTTGCCAGATTCGGCCACTTCTTGTAAACCAGCTTGGAGAGCGTCAGCTCAAAAGCCATGGCCGTCGCGATTGCCAGCAGGGTGCGCGAGAAGCTTTCGAGCACGCCGAAAGACACCTGACTCACCAGCAGGATGGTGGTGATGAACATCGGCGGAAGATAGCGGTTATCCGGGCTGAAAAATCGCCCGATGGCTGCCGAAAGTCCCGCCTTCGGCGCGGGCGCTGGCTGGGGTACTGTACTTGCGGCTGGCGTCATGACGGCTCCTTGATCTTATGAAGTTTATCCAACTCGGGACCCGCGATGGTCTGGGTCTTGCCGGAGGGCCAGCGGATCTCGACATGATCGACGGCGGCAGCCTTTCCTAAGCCGAAGTGCAGGCGATGGTCGTTCTGCGAGCAGAAGCCGCTGCCGCCGGAGACTTCCTGGAGCTGCTGCTGTCCGTTCCAGAAGACGCGGACCGCGGCGCCGACCGCGCTGCGATTGCTGCTCTGTCCCTCGAGATCGAATTCGATCCAACGGTTGCCGGGCGTAACGGTGTTCTTGTACAACAGCACAGGGCCATTCTGGTTCGCGACCACGGCATCGAGGACGCCACGGTTCCAGAAGTCGGCGAGCGCGACGGAGCGGCCGTCATAGAGATCGGTCACGCCGACCGCCTGTGCGACTTCCTTGAATTGCCCCGAGCCGTCGTTCATGAAGACTTTCTTCTGCTGATAGCCCGCCAAGCTGCGCCCGTCGATGGGAGGCCAGTTGGAGGCGTCCTGGATGATGCCTGCGTTGCCGCCGGCGACCTTGGAGAAGTCGTACCAGTAGTTGCGCTTGGTATCGAGCGAGACGTTGCCGTTTACCAGATAGAGATCCTGGTAGCCGTCGTTGTTCAGGTCGCCGAACTGGACGCCGAAGCTCCAGCCTCCCAGCGCAAAGCCCATGGAATTGGCCATGTTCGCGTAATGCGGAGCTTCCCCAGGCTTGTTGTCCGGCAGCCAGAAATTATTGCCCTGGATGAGAATTCCCGGCTCGGAGATATTGGAGACATACACGCCGAAGCGCCCGTCGTTGAGCACGTCGCCGACGGCGGCGCTCATGCCGCTCTTGGGGGCGTAGCCGATCCCGGTTTCTTTGCCCTCTTCGCGGAATTGTTTTCCGTCGTTGAGAAACAGCTCGGAGACGCCGTAATCGTTGGCGATGAAGAGATCCGGATGGCCGGTGCCGCGCAAATCCGCGGCGACCGCAGCGAGCGACCAGCGGCGCGAGTTGATGCCGAGCCGTTCCGAAACTTCCTCGAAACGACCGCCGCCGAGGTTGTGGAACAGGTACTTGCGGCCTCCGTTCTTGGCGTATTCAAAACTATCCGGCATGATCTTGGTGTCTTTGAGATGCCAGAGATCGATGTTTTCGGAATAATAGCCGCCCAGGAACAAATCGAGCTTGCCGTCACCGTCGTAATCGAACCATATGGCCGTGTTGGCGTTGACCCACGGGGGCAGGCCGGCCTCTTCGGTCACGCGCGTGAAGTGCTTGCCGCCGTCGTTGTGGAACAGTTCCGGGCGGCCCCACTTATAGAGAAGGACGTCTTCGTAGCCGTCGTTATCGTAGTCACCCCAGACGGAGCCGGTGGATGCGCCTGTGCCCGCTTGGTTGACGTCCCCGAGGCCGACCTCCATCGCGAAGTCCTGAAAGGTTCCGTCGTGCATGTTGCGGTAGAGCGCGTTGTGGCTACCTTCGCCGCTATTGGTGACGTAGATGTCGGGCCAGCCGTCCTTGTCGAAATCCACCACCGAGACTGCGGCGCCCATCGATGCCACTTCCGGCATGATGTGCTTGATCTTCGGATCGAAGACCGGACTGACGTACTTGAAGTTTAGACCGGCTGCTTTTCCCGTTTCCTGGAAAACGAAGCCATAACGATTGATGGCACTGGCCTGGTCCTGGGTGATGCTCACGGCCTGGTCGCGCGCCTGGATGTGCTTGTAGACCAGCGGGGTGGCCAAGAGTGCAGCGAATAAGAAGACTAAAGCAAGTCGCATGGATTAGTTCCTCGGCTAATTCCTCAGAGCGTTTTCGAACACGTCGGCTGTGATATAGCGCGTATGAAAGTTCTGCCAGTCGGCGGGATGGAGCTTATAGGCCGGATCGTCCTCGAGCCGCCGGGGCGGCGCCGAATAACCCTTCATTCCGTGATAAGGCATTGGCAGCACAGTCCTTGAGAAGACAGTATTCAGGTCTCCGTCCTTGACCCAGCCGTCGCCGATGATGACGTAGTCGCGTTTCCATCCCGCTGGAGGCGGCGGGGGCGCGGCGAAGCGGAGACGAAGCTCATCGCCCGCGTTCGCGATGACCAACCGGTCGTCGATTTTTTCCAGCAGCTCGCGAACATCGCCGTAGCGAGTCGCATACCCTTCCAGGTCGTGCCAGACCTGTCCGGAACCCATGAGGCTATTGTAATCGGGTAACTCGGGAGATGAGGGACTAGCAGTACTAACTAGTGAAAAGCCACGGTACCATAGCTCGGCGGTTTGAAGCGTGAGATGCCGGACATGATTTTGATCCGGCGCGCCGCTCGCCCATGCCAGTTGGTCCCAGTAGACCTCGAGATTCGTTCGCAGCCTCAGCTTGCGGGGCGCGTTGGGGCGGAAGAGACCGGTGAGATCGAGGATCACCGTCTTCATTTTGCCGGCGGGGAATCCAAGGCCGCGCCGAGCGGTGACCCAGCGGCCTTTCGCGTCCGGGACTTCAATAGACAAGCCTTCCGGCTGAGGACCGCTGTTTTGGCCGATGGCGATATTCACCGTTGCGTCGGTAGGATGCATCCAGCCGGAACCGATGAGATACAGTGGCCCGGCGGCCGGTGCGCTTTCGGGCAGCGCGAGCTCCACCCAATGATCGCGGGTCAGGCCCTGGTACTGGCCGCGTCCGAATGTGTCGAGATAGTTCTTGTCGAGATCACGAACCACCGCGCTTACGTCGCCGCCCTGATCGTCGCGAGCGCTCGCGAACGGCTGCGGCTCCGACGTTGTGGTGATTTTCAACGGCGGCGCGGGCACCGCGAAGCGCTCGTCGGTGTAGACCTGGGTGCCTTCGGGATGATCGACGACGAGCAGCGAGTAGTGATCGATGTAGAAGGTCTCCCAGAGCTCGGCCGTGATGCGGAGGTCATAGTAGCCGTCGCGCGGCTTCAAGCTTTCTCCGGGGATCTTGAACCATTCCTGGGTTTGCGTAATGTTCGCGACTTTTTGGGCGTTAATATGGAGCCCCAAGGCCGGCGACCAGGGCGGAGCGTCCTTGACGAAGCTCATCTGGCGTCCGTCCCAGGCGAAGAGCCAGGGGCATGAGCCCTTGAGGCGCTGCACGGACAGAATCTCGGTGTCTGCCTTCAGATCGAACTCAGCCTGCGCCGCGCCATTCGGCCAGAGGATGCGAGCCACGTCGGCTTGCGGCTGCTCGCCGATCCCGAAGTGGGCAACAGGCCCGGTGATGACCTGTTTCTGCGCGTTCAACCCGGCGCGGATCTCGATTTCGCCTCCGATGCCGAAGGAGTTGATGCGTTGATCGCCTTTGGTGCTGGCGGCGCGCACTCGGACGTTCTGCCAGTTGTAATTCTTCGATCCGCGGCTGGTGAGGGCCAGCGGCGCGGGCGTGCTTTCGCGCGAAAGGCCGAGAATCGCAAGTCTGCCTTTGCCGTCCAGGTCGGCGACGCTAGGCCAGGCGATGTCCACCTTGCTCGGAAGTTTCGAGTAGGCGTGCGGGCCACCGAGAAAGATCTCCCCGGAGCCGACCAGAAGATCCATCTTTCCATTGTTGTCGAAGTCCGCGGCCACGAGCCCTGGGGAGGATACCTGAGTCGCCTTAGCGATTTCTGCGTAGTCCCAAGCCGAGCCCGCATCTTTGTCGGAGAGGCGAATGACGGAGCCGTCGTCGCGCAGCAGCGCCAGATCCATGAGGCTGTCGTTGTTGAGGTCGGCGGCGACGACCGCTTCGAATCGGCCAGTCAAGCCGCTCGGGAGCGGGCGTTCGTGAAATTGTCCGAGCCGGTCGTTGGCGAGCACGTGGAGGCGCCCGTCGCGGTCGAGCAGTGCTGCGTCGGGATCTCCGTCGCCGTCCAGGTCCGCAATCGCGAAGGATTTCAGGGCGGGAGCGCCGGCGAAAGGCTTGATGACGGCGAACGTGCCGTCGCCATTATTGCGCAAGACGATCGGGTCGCTCGCGGCCGTGCCGAGCACAACATCGAGGTCGCCGTCCAGGTCGACGTCGAAGGCCCAGGCGCCGGTATAAGATCCATTGATGATCGCGGGCGGAAGCTTCGATGCGGCGGTGACGTCGGTGAAATTCTTGAGATCTTGTTGCTGGAAGATGCGGAGCCCGGCGGCGCCGGCGAAGACGAGATCCGCCTTGAAATCGTAATTTAGATCGACAGCCAGGATTGAGTTTTGATGGATCGCGGCGTTTTTGCCGCCGGGGAAGGGGAGTTTCGCGCCACTGTCGATCTGGACGTTGCCCGCAGAAGCCCAGACGAGCGAGACTCGACCCGAATCATCGAAAGGAAGGGCACCGATCCAGGATGCGCCGCGCGCTCCGTCCGGTAGTGTTCCCGGCTCGAAGTGAAGAGACAGGTCTTCCGCGGCCGGTTCGGAACTGGGCGAGGGAAGCTTCAAAAACGTGGTGAAAGGGTCGCCGACGATCTCGGCCGGCGATTTCAATTCGTTCACGTCCTGGCGGAATTGGGAGACACGGGCCAGAGTATTTCTGAGGAAGATGGCGCGCACTGCCGCCGGGCGCACATTGCCGCCGCCGGCCGCCTGCTGCAGTGCCGCCACCTGTTGCTTGGCTTCGTCCGGCCAGGATGCGGATTTCGCGGCCAGCTTGTCGACGGCGGTTTTTAGCGTCGCGCTGTCTCCTGTTTTGGCGGCCAGGCGCGCGACCTCGAGCAGAGCCGCCGTGTTTTCCGGGCGGGCTGCGAGAACCTGGGCGAACAGCTTGCCGGCTTCCGCGTCGCCGTTCTCGGCGGCCTGGCGCTCGGTCTCGTCGGCCAGCGCGTAAAGGGCTTTCAGGTTTTTCGGGTCCGCGGCGACGGCTTTCTTGAAGTGCGCGATGGCCTCGGCCTGCTTGCCGCGTTTGCTCTCGACGATCCCGAGCAGCTCTTCAATCCGGCTGTTATCAGGCGCAAGCGTACGAGCTTGATCGGCGAACTTGAATGCGTTGTCGAAGTCCTGCTGGCGGAGGGCCAGGATGCCCAGATTCGCGAAGCCGGCCGGTTCGCCAGGCGCGATGCCGGTCGCTTTCGTGAGGTTTTGCCTGGCGGGATCGTCGGCCCCGGTTTGCAATCCTGCCAGGCCGACGTAGAACGCACGAACCAGGTCGGCGTACTGCGGCGTTCCGGGTTGGGGCAATCCGGAATTGCGACTGCAGGCGGTTGAGAGAATCCACAGACCACAGGTTGCCGCCGCGAAAAGCCCGATCGGGATATGTCGGGACGCACGCACTACGAGCCAGCCGGGAAATCGCACCCTCCCATTATGGCGGGCGATCGCATGGGCAGGCTATCGTAAAGGGGCAAGCGAGGCGACGATGGAACAATACATCGAACGAGTGGTCGACCTGACCGATCCGAACGCGAACCAGATTTACAATTTGTCGGAGGAGGATGCGCGGGCGCTCATCTTGAACAATCCACGCGCGGCGCGCGAGATTCAGGGGTCATTCACGCTGGTCGCGCGCCAGGGCAAGAGCGTATTCATGGCGCGATCGCTTGACCGGCCGATGCGCTATTTTCTGGCGAAGCGGGCGGCGGGGCCCGTGCTGGTGGTGGCGCACCGCATCGACACGATCTGGGAATGGCTTAAGTCCGAAAGCTTGGCCGACCAGTTCCATCCCAGCTATACGCGCATGGTGCCGGCGCATCACGTCGCTCGACTGGAGCTCATCGGGTGCCCGGATCCCGATCCTGTTTATACGCGCTTCTTCGATCCGCCAATGGCTTCGCTGCCGGCCGATCTCGACCGCATCGCGGAGGCTTACATCGGAGCGCTGGCCGAGGAGATTGCGCAGTGGCTTTCGCACATCGGGGAACGCGAGCCGATCGGCGTGTGCTTCTCGGGCGGCATCGACAGCGGCAGCGTATTTCTAATCACCTATCACGTGCTGCGGCGGCTCGGGATGAGTCCCGCGCGGCTCAAAGCTTTCGTTCTCAATCTGGGCGACGGACCGGACGTGGGCCAGGCGCGCGCGTTCTTGGATGCGCTCGGCCTGGGGATATTTCTCGAGCCGATCCAGGCGGAGCGGACGTCTTTGAACGCCGAGGAAACCATTCGGGTGGTGGAAGATTACAAGCCGCTGGACATCGAATCGGCGACGATGGCCCTGGCGCTTTGCCGCGGAATCCGCGAGCGCTATCCGGAGTGGCGCTGCCTGATCGACGGCGACGGCGGCGACGAGAATCTGAAGGACTATCCGATCGAAGAGAATCCGGAACTCACGATCCGCAGCGTGATCCACAATTCGATGCTTTACCAGGAAGGCTGGGGCGTGGGGAAGTTCAAGCACTCGCAAACCTACTCGGGCGGCTTGAGCCGATCCTACACGCGGACGTACGCACCAGGGCACTGCTTCGGATTCCAGGGATTCAGTCCTTACACCCGGCCATCGGTGATCGAAGTCGCGGAGGCGATTCCGTTTATCGAGTTGACCGATTATTCGGTTGACCGGCTGTACGCGCTCAAAGGTGAGATCGTTTCGCGAGGCGTTCGAGTCATCACGGGACTCGATATGCCCGTGTTCCCGAAGCGCCGCTTTCAGCACGGCGCAATCCCAAAAGAGGCTCTGCGCGAGACGCTGCCGTTTCGCGAGGCCGAGTACCGGAAGCAGTTCCTCTCGCTGTATCGCTGAGGGCGTGGTGGGCTCCTTTTATCCGGACGGCACGACGGAGCGCGATCGATGGATCGTGGCGGCGAGGCCGGTCCGCGAAAAGCCGGATCCATCCCGGCCCTACGCGTTTTTCCTCGAGCAGGAGCCTTCGAAGGACGGCCAGGTGGTGCCGGTGGCGGCCGTGTTTCTGACCAATCGGGAGTGTCCCTGGCGCTGCGTGATGTGCGATCTGTGGAAGAACACGCTGGAGGAATCTGTTCCGGCCGGGGCGATTCCGGCGCAGATCGATTATGCGCTGGCGCGCCTGGAAGCCGCCCGGCAGATCAAGCTCTATAACAGCGGAAGTTTCTTCGATCCGCGGGCCATACCGCCAGATGATTTTCCGGCGATCGCCGAGCGGCTGAGGACGTTCGAACGGGTCATTGTCGAAAGCCATCCGGCCCTGGTCGGAGAGGCGGCTGCTCGATTCAGCGATTTGCTCGATGCGCCGCTTGAGGTGGCGATGGGCCTGGAGACCGTGCATCCTGAGATTCTGCCGAAGCTCAACAAACGCATGACGCTCGCTCAGTTTGAGAATGCGGCGCGGTTTTTGCGAGACAACCGGATGGACCTGAGGGTTTTCGTTCTGGTGAAGCCGCCGTTCCTGCCGGAGGATGAGGCTGTCGACTGGGCCGCGCGGTCGATCGATTTCGCTTTCGATTGCGGCGCGACCGTTGTCTCGCTGCTTCCGACGCGGGGCGGTAATGGCGCGATGGAGCAACTTGCCCGGAACGGGGATTTCCAGCCACCCCAGCTCGCGACGCTGGAAGCCTCGCTCGATTACGGGCTGAGTCTGCGAAGGGGCCGGGTTTTTGCCGATCTCTGGGACCTGCGCGCGGACGCCGCCTGCGCTGTATGCCTGCCTCAGCGCCTCGATCGGCTCCAGAAAATGAACCTCGCGCAGGCGGTTCTGCCGGCGATCGATTGTGCCGTTTGCGCATGATGGCGCGTTACGACATCGCGATCGTGGGGTCAGGCTTCGCCGGATCGCTGCTGGCGATGGTCGCGCGCCGCGCTGGGAGGTCGGTGGCGCTCATCGAGAGGGGGAAGCATCCGCGCTTTGCGATCGGCGAGTCGTCGACGCCGCTCGCCAACCTCCTGCTGGAAGAACTTGCCGATCGATACGATCTGCCGCGCTTGAAGCCGCTCGCCAAGTGGGGGACTTGGCAGCAGACTTATCCGCAGCTTGCGTGCGGCCTGAAGCGGGGCTTCACTTTTTATCACCACAATCTGGGCGAGGCTGGGCCGTCGAGCCTGCAGGACCGGGAAAGGCAACTGCTGGTGGCCGCGAGTCCGCAAAATCAGATTGCCGACACGCACTGGTATCGGGCGGAGTTCGATCATTTCCTGGCGCAGGAAGCCCAGGGCGCTGGGGTCGATTATTTCGATGAGGTGAAGCTCTGTGGCATGAGCGAATCGGACGAGACGGTCACGGTGCAGGGGGATCGTTTTGGGGAACCCTTCGCGGTGCAGGCACGCTTCCTCGTGGATGCGACCGGCGCGCGGGGCTTCCTGCATCAGGCACTGTGCATCCCGGAAGCATTCCTTCCTGACTTCCCGCAGACACAAGCGCTGTTCACGCATTTTTCCGGGGTGGGTGCGATCGGCGGCGATCCTGGCGCTCCCTATTCAGTCGACGACTCGGCTGTTCATCATGTTTTCGATGGCGGGTGGATCTGGGTTCTGCGTTTTCAAAACGGCATCACGAGTGCCGGCGTTGCTGCAACCAGCACGAGCGCCGATCGGTTGCGATTTGGCGAAGGCGCAGCGGCCTGGGCACGTTTGCTCAATCTCCTGCCCGCGGTGCGCGGGCAGTTCGCCGGCGCACGCGTGGAGCGGCCCTTTGTACACGTTCCCCGCCTTCCCTTTCTTTCGACTCAGATCACGGGCCGGCGATGGGCCATGCTGCCGTCGGCGGCGGCATTCGTCGATCCACTTTTATCTACGGGCTTCCCGTTGACCCTGCTGGGTGTCGTTCGGCTGGGAGAAATCTTCACGGAAGAATGGGAATCGCCGCGGTTTGAGTCCCGCCTCCAAAGCTACGAGGTAGAAACGCGAGAAGAAGCGCTTGCAACGGCAAGGCTCGTTGCGGCGCTCTATGCCACGATGCATGATTTCCCGCTGTTCCGCTCGATTACACTCATTTACTTCGCGGCGGCCAGCTTCGCTGAAGCGGCGCGGAGGTTGGGGCGTCCGGAATTGGCGTCGTCGTTCCTGTTGTGGAAGGATCCCGTCTGGGGTTCGGCATTCACCCGGCTGTTCGCCGAAGCGCGAAAGGCCAGGACGGCAGCGGCGTCCGAAGACTTACAACGAGCCATTTTGCGGGCAATCGAGCCGATTAACATAGCGGGTCTTGGTAATCCTGAGCTCCGCAACTGGTTCCCGGTGCACGCCCGCGACCTGTTCGAAGGCGCGGGCAAGCTCCGAGCCACTCCAGCGGAAATCGCGCGACTGGTCGAACGCTGTGGTTTCTCTCCGACGGCCGCCTCACGTCAAGACCCTATTGTGCC
>Ga0070734_10002737_pt1 | contig 20285 bp, 12 predicted proteins | sample Coa_R1_8_FD_66444 | JGI IMG/M metagenome (GOLD analysis project Ga0070734, IMG submission 66444) | Surface soil microbial communities from Centralia Pennsylvania, which are recovering from an underground coalmine fire - Coalmine... | ecosystem: Environmental > Terrestrial > Soil > Unclassified ... | reverse complement strand
TTTCGCGATGGAGCGGGTGCTCGATGCCATGGCGCGAGAGCTTGGCCTTGATCGCGTCGAGGTGAGGCGCCGCAATCTCGTAGTGGCCGACGCCATGCCGTACTCCACCCCAATGCAGGCGCGTTCCACCAGCACGATCGTATACGAAAGCGGCGACTTTCCGGCTTGCCTAGATCTCGCTTTGAAAGGTGCAGATGCGGCGGGCTTTGAGGAGCGCCGTCAGAGAGCGCGGCTTGACGGGCGTCTTCTCGGCTTCGGCATCGCGATGGGCCTTAAAGGCACCGGGCGCGGGCCGTTCGAATCGGCCATTGTTCGCGTTGGTCGCTCCGGAAAGGTCTCTGTTGTTACCGGCGCGATGGCAATGGGGCAGGGCCTCAAGACGGTGCTCGCGCAAATCGCGGCCGATGAGATCGGCGTTCGACCGGAAGACATCACCGTGATCAGTGGCGATACTTCTGCCGTCCAACTCGGTCTCGGCGGCTTTGCCAGCCGCCAGACAGTCACCGCCGGAACCTCCGTGCATTTGGCAGCTCGCGCGGTGCGCCAAAAGGCGATTTCGGCCGCAGCTCTCATTCTACGGGTAGCGGAGGAGGACCTGGATATTCGCGATGGCATTGTTACGGCGCGTGGCAAAAATCTCTCCATCTCGCTCCGAGAAATCGCAGATACGCTCGCCGGAGCGCCGGGATATCGGATTCCTCGGGGCCTGAAGCCAGGTCTGGAATCTGCAGTGAATTTCGAAACCTCAGCCCTGACTTACGGCATCGGCGTACACGCCGTCGAACTGGAGGTCGATCCCCTCACCGGCCGCATAACCCTGCTCAATTACCTGGTGGTGAATGACTGCGGTTGCGTCATCAACCCAATGACCGCTGAAGGGCAAATTCACGGCGGCGTAGTCCATGGCATCGGCAATGCGCTTTTCGAGCAGATGGACTTCGACAGCGATGCTCAGCCCGTGACGACAAGTTTTGCCGACTATCTGCTGCCTGCCGCCGCTGAAATCCCGGCGATTGCGGTTCACCTCGTCGAATATCCGAGCACCAAGAATCCGCTTGGCGTAAAAGGCATCGGCGAGTCCGGTACGGTCCCTGCGGCGGCAGCAATTATCTCGGGCATCGAGGACGCCCTAAGGGCCTACGACGTGCGTATCAGCGAGATCCCCATCAGCCCGGCGCACCTTTATCAGCTCATCCAGGCATCGAAAGCGGCTCGCACTGACAGCTAGAGTTCGAAGCGCGGGCATTCGTGAGGACATCCATATGCTACGTGTACTGCTCGTTTTCTTTCTGGTTACCCTCCTCTCAACAGCGGCTGAGTGTGAGGACCTTCTTAAGGTCGCGGTGGGAGCGCCGAGCAATTGGGACAGCGGCTTGCCCGACGTGGGCCAAAGAGCCGGCATCTTCAAAAAGCACGGATTGAATCTGGAAATTCTATACACGAACGGCGGAGGTGAGACGATGCAAGCCGTCATCTCCGGTAGTGCAGAGATCGGTATTTCGGCCGGTACCGCCGGCGTGCTCGGTGCTTTCGCCAAAGGTGCGCCCCTTCGGATTCTGCTCGCCGGGACGACCGGCACCGGGGACCTGTTCTGGTACGTGCCGGCCTCTTCGCCCATCCGGTCGTTCGCTGATCTCGAAGGAAAGACCGTCGGATATTCGACCAATGGGGCATCGACTCACACGACACTGTTGGCCCTGATCAAGCATTTCAACATCACAGCAAGACCCATCGCCACCGGCGCGGCCGCATCGACGATGATCCAAGCAATGTCGGGACAAATCGATGTGGGCTGGGCGTCGCCACCGTTCGGCCTTGACGCCCTCGATGAGGGGAGGATTCGCCTGATTGCCCGCGGTAGCGACGCACCCTCGACGCGAGACCAGACCGTGCGGGTGCACATCGTCAATGCCGATGCGCTGACAAAACGTCGCGATGCCATAAACCGCTTCGTGGCAGCGTATCGCGAAACCTACGAATGGCTCTACGGCAATCCGTCCGGAGCCAAGATCTATTCCGACTATGCCGGGGTCCCGGAACGTCTGGCCATCCGAATCCGTGATATCTTCGTGCCTAAAGCCGCGATGTCGCCCGATCACATATCAGGCATCGCATCTATTACCAAGGATGCCGTTGACTTCAAGTTCCTGCGGGCGCCGCTGACGGATGCACAGATCACCGAACTCATCCAGATTCCCACTCCTGTTAGGCAATAGCATGCGCGGCGGCGCCTCGGAGGTGATCCGCTCGCATCGTCGCGGACCGCGCACCGGCTTTAAATGGAATCGACCGTGTGCCGCGGCCGCGACTAGCCCAACTTTACCTAGAGCCCGCCCTCCAAAAACCTGAGGATCGTCGGCGCGACGCTCGCACCGTAGCCCCCGATCTCGCCTTCAAACGGGTCGCTCGCCCAAAAGTGACCAGCACCCGGTATCACGAAGTGGCGCACATAGATGCCGGCTTGGCTGAGGGCGTTCTGGAACGCCTGGGACTGGGTGGTCGGATCGACCACGTCGTCGGCCGTACCATGAATGAGCAGGAACCTGGCGCGGTTGCGATCGGTCGTCGCATAGCTCATAGGCGAGGAGTCGAAATACACGCGCCGATTCTGCATCGGCGCCGCGCCGAGGTATTTCTCGGTGATCTGGTCGCGCGGGCGCGCGATCTGGTCGTGCTGCCATTGCGCCAGCATGTCGTAGACGCCGTAGAAGCTGATCACTGCCTTCACATTGGCGGGCACCGCATAGTTGGGATCGCTACGGTACTCGGCCGTGAACTGGTCGGGCGCGAGCCCCACGAGCGCGGCGAGATGGCCGCCAGCGGAATCGCCCATGAGGCCGATACGCTCCGGGTCGACCCCGAGATCGGCTGCCTTGGCGCGCACGAACTGGATTGCCGCTTTCACGTCGTAGACGCTGCCCGGATAGGTGCCGGCCTTGCCGAGCCGGTAGTCGATCGAAAACACGGCGTAACCATTGCGGGCTAGGAATGGCCCCCAATACTTGTAGGACGCACGGCTGCCGGCTTGCCATCCGCCGCCATGGGCGGCGATGATCACGGGGGCTTTGTCCAATCCCTTCGGCAGATAGAGATCGCCCGCCAGACTTGCGCCATCGTGCTGGACAAATTCCACGTTGAGCCGGGTGACGACTTCGTAATCCTTCGTCCAAGCACCTGTCCCGGGCAGCATGAGCGCGAGCACGACGGAAAGGCAGCGAAGCGTTAAATTCATCGTCGTTGTCCTTCTGCTGATTTGCCAAGCGGTTGTTGCTTTCGGTCCATTGTCCTTATCTCGTTTCGGTCGAATACTACGACACTGCGCTTAAACATTGCACCATGGTAGATCGCCGGTTCGACGCCCCGAGCGCTGCGATCAAGAAGCCGTACGCCGAGCGCGTGCTCCAGCATCGGTGATGACCTGTGTCCTTTCGCCGGACCTTTTCAATTGCTATCATCGGCGGCACTGAAGTGGCGCCGGCGCGTACGCTTGCCCCAGCCGGAACCGCCGGTCTTCCCAAGTGTCGGGCAATAGGGAATGCTTCGAGTGACGAACTAAAACATATCAATAGCTGCCTGTGGTATTCTGGCGTCGCAGTGATGCAAGGAAAGGGAGGGAGTGCTGTGCTTCGTCAACTGGCATTAGCGTCTTTCATCTTACTCGCGCCATCGCTGGTCTCGGCGCAGACTGCAAAATTCCAGATCGAAGAAGCCACGATTGAGGATATTCAAGCGGCGATTCTGCGGGGCGAATTGACATCGACGCGGATCGTGCAGCTCTACCTGAATCGTATCAAGGCGTACAACGGCACGTGCGTCAATCAGCCGGATGGGGTCCTCGGGCTGGGGCCGATCACACCCATCAAGAATGCGCATCAACTCAACGCCCTGATGACTTTGAATTTGAGACCAGCCCGAAGGGAAAAGTTGGGGTTTGATCCTCGCAAAGCACGAAGCATGACCGATCCGGTGGATGACAGCGCGGCAATGCCCGATGCGCTGGAAGTCGCGGCGGAACAAGACGCCTACTTTGCATCCACTGGCAAGCTCATCGGCGCCCTGCACGGCGTCGTGTTCTCCATCAAGGATCAGTACGACACCTTCGATATGCGCACGACCGCAGGCATGGACGCCGCCTATGCGAACGATCGTCCGCCGCGTGACGCAACCTTCGTCAAGCGCTTGCGGGAGGCGGGTGCGATCATCCTGGCCAAGGCAAACCTCGGAGAAATGGGAACGCCGAATTCGCGAAGCTCCTTCGGCGGGCCCTTCTGTAACCCTTACGATACGGAACGCAGTCCCGGCACCTCCAGCGGCGGCTCCGGATCATCGGTTGCCGCAAACCTGGTGACGTGCTCCATCGGCGAGGAAACCGGGGGATCCATACATCACCCCGCCAAGAACAACAGCATTGTGGGCCTAGCGCCGACGCAGGAACTGGTCAGTCGCGATGGAATGGTTGGCGCTGCACTGAATACGCGCGTGGGACCGCTGTGCCGCACCGTCAAGGATGCCGCCCGCGTGCTTGAGGTCATCGCCGGCTACGATCCAAGGGATGAGCTGACGGCTTTCAGCGTTGGCCGGCTCCCCTCAGAGCCCTATCGAAGCTTCGCGAACGAGCGGACGCTGAATGGAATGCGGATTGGCGTCATTCGCGAGCATATGGATAAGAAAGTGCTCAACGAGGCCGACGCTGAAGCCATCGACCTGACCGAGCGCGCCATTGGCGATCTGCGCCGATTGGGGGCAACGATCGTCGACCCGGAACCGCGGAGAGAACTATTTCAGAGCTGCATCGACAAGTACTTTCCGCTCTACCGCAATCGGGCGTTCATCGAACAGTTTCCGAACCTCTTTCCGGCGGATTACAGCGGTAAACCGTTGGCAGACCGTATCCCTCTGCTGGTCGATATGTTTTTCGATCCATCCCTCGTCCCGGCCGGCACCACGATCCGTAACATCGCGCCGGCGTCCAATGCCGGATTGACCAAATACATGCTGAACCGTTACCTCAGGGAGCGCGGCGATGCCAATATCAGGTCCCTCAGGGATCTGATCGACAAGTCCAGTTTCTATCGCGATATTCGTCCCGAGGCGGGTTTTGTCGATAGAAAAGCGGCGCTCGAGGACATCAACCGCAGCCAGACGCTTGATCTAGCGAGCGTCTTTCAAGAGAGGTTTGCCAATCAACAGGTCGTCATGCAGTGCATGGCGCAGGAGAATCTCGACGCCCTGGTTTCTCCGGCGGGGAACATCCCCGCGTATATATTGGGTGCCCCCTTCGAGCCACCGTTGGCAGGGCGGACTAATTCTGTCTGGGGCCTGCTGGGACAGCACGGCTTTGCTACACTGTCCGTGCCTGCGGGTTTCACCACTCAGGTGTTTGACAGAGTCCGCGATCCAACAGCTAAAGATGGCTCGCGCCTGGTGGGGCCCATTCCGGCAAAGCTTCCGCTCGGCATTATGTTCTTCGGCAGGCCGTTTTCCGAGCCGACGCTCCTTCGGATCGCTTCGGCGTACGAGGCAGCAACAAAACACCGCATTCCGCCGCCGGACTTCGGACCGGTTGCAGAAACCCCAGGCATTATGGTCTCACCGGTACCGTAGTTTCTTATTCAGCGGCAAAGGTCCGCAATTGACCGATGCTGTCGAAGAAGTCGTTTTGTCCGCGAGCTTGGCTGTTTTCTGAGGCCTGATCATCGCTTTTAACTATGTGCCCGTGCCAGGCCTGACCATGAGACGGCCGACGTCGGCGCTTGACGCCACTTACACAGGCGCTGGTTCGGGCTGGGGCGAGAGCAGCCGGAGCGCAATAGCCTTGAGGTTTTGCACGATGGCGGCGAGATGGAACTCGCTGCTCGCCGCATCGCAGGGCTGTCGCTCGATCGCATCTCACCCCGCCTTTATTAGCAGTGCCTGTGCGCGTGACGGCGCCGTGGCGCGGGCGCCGCGCAGCCAACTGTGCAGGCGGTCGAGGTAGAGATAGACCACTGGCGTCGTGTAGAGTGTGAGAAACTGACTGACGACGAGTCCGCCCACGATAGCAAAGCCGAGAGGCCGGCGAATTTCCGAACCGGTGCCGGTACCCAGCATGAGAGGCAGTCCGCCGAGCAGCGCTGCCATTGTGGTCATCATGATGGGCCGGAAGCGCAGCAGGCAGGCCTGATAGATAGCCTCCGCCGGCTTGAGCCCCTGCTCACGCTCCGCGGCCAGTGCGAAATCGATCATCATGATGGCGTTCTTCTTGACGATGCCGATCAACAGAATGATTCCGATGATGGCGATAAGGCTCAGCTCGAAGCCGCCTGCTTTGAGAGTGAGCAGCGCACCGAGACCCGCCGACGGCAAAGTGGAAAGGATCGTGATCGGGTGAATATAGCTTTCGTAGAGCACACCCAAAATGATGTAGACTGCGACGATCGCCGCGAGAATGAGCAGCGGCAGGGTTGAAAGCGAATCCTGGAATGCCTGGGCGGTGCCCTGGAACGTCGCGATCACGCCCGCGGGCTTGTTGAGGTCAATTTCGGCCTGTCTGATCGCGTCGAAGGCCTGGCTGAGCGCCGTGCCTTCGGCCAGGTTGAATGAAATCGTTGCTGCCGGAAACTGGCCTTGGTGGCTCACTGTCTGATAGCCGGTCTTGCTGGTGTCGACCTTCACCAACAGCGATAACGGAACCGGCTGGCCGGTGCTCGGCGAATTGATGAAGATATGCTCCAGCGCCGAGGGATCCTCCTGGAAGCGGGGATTGATCTCCATTACCACGTGATACTGGTTGAGCTGGGTGAAGTACTGTGCCACCCAACGCTGGCCGAAGGCGTCGTACAGGGTATCGTCGATGAGCTGCGACTGGATTCCAAAGCGGCCTGCAGTATCGCGGTCGATGGTCAATACCGCAGTGGTGGCATTGGACTGCTGATCGGTAGCGACATCGCGCAGCCCCGGAATCGTGCGCATCTTGTCGAGCATCCGCGGTGCGAAGGTGCCGAGTTCCTCCAGGTTTGCGTCCTGCAGCGTATATTGGAATTGCGAACGCGCCGGCCGGCCACCCATGCTGACATCCTGGGCCGCCTGCAGGAACAGCGTCACCCCGGGCACTCTGGCGAGCTGCGGCCGCAGCCGGTTGATGACTTGGTCCGCCGTGGCTTTGCGCTCGCTGCGCGGCTTAAGGTTTACCCAGAACCGCCCGTTGTTGATCGACTGGGAGCCGCCCGTCACACCCACGCAGAAGGCGACGTCCGCCACATCCGGGTCCTTGGCAATCACGTCGGCCAGCGCCTTCTGGCGTTCCGTCATCGCCGCGAACGAAATGTCCTGGCGGGCCTCCGAGATGCCCTGAACGTAACCCGTATCGGCCTGCGGAAAGAAGCCCTTGGGCATCGTCACGTAGTAGTAAACGGTCGCACCGAGCGTGGCGAACAGCACCACCAGCATGACAGGCTGGTGGCGCAGGGTCCATTTGAGGCCGCTGTCATATACAGATAGCAGCCCGTCGAAGAAAGCCTCCGCCATCATGTAGAGGCGGCCGTGCTTCACATGGGCCTTTTCGGTAAGATAACGCGCGCACATCATCGGGGTGAGCGTCAGTGACACCACTGCCGAAACCGCGATCGTCATCGTGACCACCACGGCGAATTCGCGCAGCAGCCGACCGATGATGCCGCCCATGAACAGCAGCGGGATGAACACGGCGACTAGCGAAATGCTGATCGAAACGATGGTGAAACCGATTTCCTCTGAGCCTTTGAGAGCAGCCGCGAGTCGGTCCATGCCGCCTTCGATGTGGCGGTAGATGTTCTCCAGCATCACAATGGCGTCATCGACCACGAAGCCGACCGCGATGGTCATCGCCATCAGCGACAGGTTGTCGATGCTGTAACCATTGACGTACATCAGGCCGCAGGTGCCGACCAGCGACAGCGGCACCGTAACGCTCGGTATTATGGTCGCCCACAGGTTGCGCAGGAACAGGAAGATGATAGCGACCACCAGGAAGATGGTGACTGCGAGCGTGAACTTCACGTCCTCCACCGAGGCACGGATCGGGCCGGTGCGGTCAATCAGCACATCGACTTCCATGCCGGGCGGCAGCGCTGCCTCCAGCCGCGGCAGTTCATGGCGCACCCGGTCTACTGCATCGATAACGTTGGCGCCCGGCTGCTTGAAGATGACCAGCAGCACGCCCTGCCGGCCATAGTGCCACGCCGCGATTTTGGCGTTCTCGGCCGCGTCAACCGCCACGCCGATATCGCGTACCTTGACGGGCGAACCGTTACGATAGGCGAGCACAAGGTCATATAGGGTTCGGCGCGCAGCAGCTGGTCGTTGTCGTAGATGGTGAAGCTCTGCGCGGCCCCGTCGAAGATACCCTTTGGGGAGTTGGCGGTCGCGATCGACAGCATCGCCCGCACATCTTCGAGGCTCATGCCGAGCGAGGCAATCTTGGCCGGATCCACCTGGACTCGCACCGCTGGCTTCTGCTCGCCGGTGATGTTGACGAGCGCGATGCCGGGGATTTGCGAGAGCTGTTGAGCGAGCAAATTGTCGGTGTAGTCGTCCACCACGGTCATTGGGTAGGCGTCCGACTGCACGAACAGGTTCATGATCGGGGCGTCTGCCGGATTGACTTTGCGGAAGGTCGGCGGGGTCGGCAGGTTTTTCGGCAGGACGGCACCCGCGGCATTGATCGCGGTCTGGACATCTTGGGCGGCGCCGTCGATATTGCGATTGAGATCGAACTGGATGACGATGGTGGCGAGTCCGAGGCCGCTCGATGACGTCATCTGAGTGACGCCGGGGATGAGGGCGAATTGCCGCTCCAGCGGCGTCGCGATCGCAGATGCCATCGTCTCGGGACTGGCCCCCTGAAATGTCGATGTGACCTGGATGGTGGGAAAGTCAACGGTTGGCAGCGCGGCGACCGGGAGGAATGGATAGGCTATGATGCCCACCAACAAGACGGCGAACGTCAGCAGATAGGTCGCGACGGGCCGGCGGATGAAGGGCTCCGAGACGTTCATGGCGCAACCCGCGGCTCGCTACGATCAGCCTTTTCCAGCACGCCTTTTGCGGTCTCGACTTTGTCGGGCTCAGCGCTACGCGGCATGGTCGGCATCAACGTCGCGGCGACTTTTACGCCGGGACGCAGCTTGAACTGGCCGTCGACGACGACGCGCTCCCCCGGCGTCAGGCCGGCCTCGATCACGGCGAGGCCGTCGCGCACAGGACCAACCTTGATCGCGCGGCGCTCGACGCTCTGGTCCTGGCGGATCACATAGGCATAAAGCGCGTCCGGGCCACGCTGGACCACTTGGGCGGGCACCGCGACGGTGCCGCGGCGCACCGACAGCTCCAGCCGCGCATTTACGAACTGGCCGGGCCACATGGCCTCGTCCTGGTTCGGGAATGAAGCCTTGAGCCGTAACGTGCCCGTAGCAGCATCGATTTGATTGTCGATCAGGAGCAGCGTGCCTTCGCCGAGCTTAGTGAAATTGTCGCGGCTGTAAGCGATGACCTTGAGAGGCCCCTGCTTCATGGCAGCCGTGATGTTCTGCAGGTAATCCTGCGGCAGCGAGAAGATCACCGCGATCGGCTGCACTTGCGTAATCACCACGAGTCCGCCCGGGTCGCTGGCATGCACGAGATTGCCCTTGTCGATCAGGCGCATTCCCATAAGGCCGTCTATTGGCGATACGATCATGGTGTAGCCGAGCTGGGTCTCGGCGTTCTCGATCATCGCCTGGTCAGCATCGACGGTGGCGAGCAGCTGGTCGACCTTGGCCTGAGTCTGGTCCAGTACCTGCTGAGTCTGGAAGTTTTTATCGATGAGCGTCTTGGCTCGGATCAAATCCTTCTGCGCTGAGATCAGCTGAGCTTGGTCCTGGGCCTTCTTCGCCCTGGCCTGATCGAGCGCCGCGCGGAACAGCCGCGGATCGATCTGGGCCAGCACGTCACCAGCGTGAACGAACTGCCCTTCCGTAAAACCAATATCCTGCAGCTCGCCATCCACCCGCACATGAACCGTGACGCCATTGAAGGCCTGCACGGTGCCGAGCCCGGTGAGATAATCGGAGACGTTCTGGTTCTCGGCCGTGGTGGCAATGACCGGGATCGCCGATGCGGGTGGCGGGGTCCCGGCCGATGGGAGGGCGCGCAAATCGTAGCCATAGTACCGATAGGCGGCGCCCCCCAACACCAGCGCGAGCGTGACGCAAAGCCATAAATATCTGCGAGACATGACGCACATCCGGTCCTGCATGAACGCGAGCCCCGCTAGCGCAGGGGCGATAAAACGGCCGGCCCGATCAGGACAGCCTCGTGCGTTCAGGCGGAAGGAGGCGCGCGGGATTGATAGGATGAGCGCAGTTCGCCCGGCGTCACAGCGTCGGTGAGGCTCGCCTCATGGATGCGAACGATGACGGGCGGCGGCGCGAGCCTCTGCGCCACCGGTAGCACCAGCGATCCAAGCAGGCTGATGCTTGCGCAGACGGCGCAGAAACTATGTGCAACAGGCGCGCGGTAAGGTTGCGTCGGTGCGCCGGCTCCGGCGGCATCGGGCCCGTGAAGTCCCGTGGCCACAATGGCTGTTGTGGCCGCCGACGGTGTGGAAAGCCACTCCGCATGCACATGGCCGAACGTCATGACCAAGTGCACGGCAAGCGCCGCAAAGGCCAGCCACGTGGCCGGCCGCATATGTTGGCGAATCCACCTCATGTGCTCATCTTTCGCTCATCCTAGACGAAAGGATGAAGGAGCGGAAGGCGGATTGCGGATTGTTGACGGCTGAACGCGAAGCCGCTTTGAGAGCTCTGATTTTTAGTGACGGGCCGATTATATGAAATTACTATATACAACAGTATAAATATAAACGAACTCATCGTGGCACCACGCATTGGGCGGATGGGACGGACGACTGCCGGTCCAGACCGAATAGTGTGATCATCGACTGGCAAGATCTGCAGCACGGCGAAAGATGTTTTGGGCAACGCGGGACGTGACGCTCTCGGCCATATGCACCGCTCCACGCGCGAGAAGGTTGACCGACGGGCCAGGCACTAAGGACTATCAAGCGCTAGACTAGGACACTGAGTTTGTTGATCGAAATCGAGGTGCTGGCGAGCGCGCCAACCCGTTTTTTTCGTTCAGCGACCGACGTCACCTCGCCGATACACTTCTGGACCCGAATAAATCTGTCTCTGAGGCGGGTGTCAGGCCGAAATGCCGTCACCAATGGTGGGCGCAGTGGATCGCCATTGCCAAGAAGAGTACCGAGCTTCGGAGACGCGGCTACTTAAGGCCATCGCGGAGGATTAGGGCCAGACGATTGATGATACCGGCAATGGGCGAGGCATGCCGATCGAGCATTTTCCCGCGACCTGAACCGCAATACAATCGAGCACACAAAGCTCAGGTGCTCAAACAAGAGGTCATCCAGCAACCAAGACACCGAAGGAGGTCACGATGGGCGATCGCTTAATGTCGATGGTCACCGTCGCCATTACGGCAGCCGCGGTCAGCGCGGCCATTTCGGTGCTCGCCACCCGGACGTCGGCGCAGGCTCCGGAATTTTCCAACACCGCGTTGAAAACGCCTTGGGGCGAGCCTGATCTTCAAGGGATCTGGACGGAAGAATTCGACACGCCGTTACAGCGCCCCGCCCGCTTCGGGAACCAGGAATTCTTCACCGAGGCGCAACGGCAGGAGTTGGACCGACAGCGCGCCGCCCATTACGGCAGCGATCCGCGTCAGGAGCGCGGCAGCGCGGTCGATGTCGGTGGCGCCTACAACACGACGTTCCTGACCATCAAGCACGCCGGCCCTCGCACCTCGATGATCGTCGATCCGCCCAACGGCCGCCTGCCGCCGCAGACGCCGGAAGCCCAGCGCGCTGCCGCGGCCGACCGGGAATTTTTTCTCGCACTGATGCAATCGACCGATGCCTGCAAGAACAAGGAGCCCGTGTGCGCGGGAGGCAAATACGATCCGACAATCTCGCCGCGCTTTGCCGAAAATCCGCCGCGCTACCACGCTGTGAACAATGCGCGCCTCAACCGCGCCGACGGGCCGGAGGACGACGGCTTGCAAGACCGCTGCCTGCGCAGCGGCCTGCCCGAGTTCGGCAGCCTGTTCGGCGGCAGCTTCCGCCGCATCGTGCAGACGCCGGGCGGAATCTCTATCTTCTACGACGTGAACCAGGGCCAGGGCTGGCAGCGCAACATCGTCATGAACGGAAGTCCTCACCTGCCGGCGCACATCCGCCAGTGGTTCGGCGACTCGCGCGGCCATTGGGAAGGCGAAACGCTTGTGGTCGACGTGACCAATTTCAGTCCCAAGACCGACATCTTCGGGTCGCGCGAGAACCTGCACCTGGTCGAGCGCTGGACGCGCACCGGACCAAGGACCATCGCGTACGAGGCCCTTATCGAAGATCCGACCGTGTGGACACGGCCATGGACCATCAAGCAGGAGTTTGCCCGACAGAGCGAGGAGGAAAACAGGATTTATTACGAGCCGCGCTGCATCGAGGGAAACTTCGGCCTGCCGGGGCTGCTGCACGGGCGGCGCGTGGAAGAGCGCGCCTTCGCGGAGGGGCGCGGCCCCGATCCGAGAACCAAGGACAGCGTCGGCGGGGTACAGTCGGTTCGGGACGACCCGTTGCAGTAGTGCACGCAGTGCTCCGCCGCGAAGGGCGTGATTTAGGCACAGTGCGGGACGCGAGCTGATCGGGCGTCTTGGTGGGGGTCATCCTCGGGCGCCCCCCCGCCTGGGTACTTCCGTGTCGGCGAAAGCGCTTTGCTGCCCGCCCGCGCGTACTTTGCTGATGGATGACGTTGCCCGCCGGCCACTCCGCCCGCGCTGCTATCCCCCGCGCTTGAAGTAGAACTCGCCGAGCAGGGAGGAATGATCCCACGGGAGCTGGCGTTCGTTTGTTGCCTTGACAACATCCGCCCGCACGCTGGGTGAGCATGGTACGGATCTCGACGTCGGGCGTGCGGATATGCTTGAGCAACGCGATCGTGAATGAGCGTGGACCGTGACCCGTGGCCGCTCTTCGCTGTGAATCCGAAGTTGCGTGGCACTGTGTCCGAGCAGATGGATTACGCTGCTGACTTCAGCACGTCAATTCAAAGGCGCGAGCCATATCAGCGATAAGGTCGTCAGGATGTTCGATGCCGACCGACACCCGGATCAAAGCCGGCCTAATCCCGATAGCGCGCCGCGCTTCCTCCGTTAGCCCAGAATGCACCGTCGTCGCCGGGTGGCAAATCAATGACTCGGTACCGCCAAGGCTGACGGCAAGCTTGAACACCTCGAGCTTGTTGAGGAACGCAAACGCCTGCGCCTGCCCACCCTTCACCTCAAATGAGAAAGTCGAGCCGGCGGAGCTCGATTGCCGCTCCATGAGCTGCCGGGCTGGATTGTCAGCGGGAAGCAATGGCGGGTAATGAACGCTTGCGACTTTGGGATGCTCGAACAGGAATTGTGCCACCTTCGCAGCATTGGCGGCCGCGCGCTCCATACGTAACGACACTGTCTCCAGTGAACGACTCAACATCCAGCAGGAATGCGGATCGAGCTGTGTCCCGATGCCGCCGCGTAGGGCGCGGATCTGCCTCAGATGCTCGCGCGAACCCATAACGGCGCCAGCGATGAGATCACTATGGCCACCTACATACTTGGTCAGCGAATAGATTGACAGGTCGGCGCCGTGTGCGAGGGGCGACTGGAACACCGGCCCCAGCAGTGTATTATCGCATACTAGGATCGGGCGATGACCTTGCTTGCTGCCGATCGCTTCAGCGATACGCCTCACAAGCGCAATATCGACAAGCGTGTTCATTGGATTGGACGGCGTCTCGATGAAGATCATCGCAATCCGGCCCTTGGTCATGCCCCTTTCAGCCGCACCGTAGATGTGGCTCTCATCGAGACCGTCCGTGAACCCCTCGGCTTTTATGCCAAAAGGCGTCAGGGTTTGCTCGATCAGTACCTCGGTGCCGCCATACAGTGGACGGCTGTGCAAGATCGCATCGCCGGGCCTGAGATAGGCCAGGCTGGCGGTGGCGATCGCGGCCATGCCGGACGAGAACACGAGGCCTTCTTCAGCTCCCTCGTAGACGGCAAGTCGATCTTCGACGATTTCCAGATTCGGGTGGTTGAAGCGGGAATATACAAGCCCCGATCGGCCTTCGGCCGGTGGTTCTCGGCGTCCGGCGGTATAATCGAAGAAGTCGCGTCCGTCTTCGGCTGATTGGAATACGAAGGTCGAGGTCAGGAAGACCGGCGGCTTTGCTGACCCTTCGGAGAGTGCCGGATCGTACCCGTATCCGAGCATCAAGGTCTCTGCCCGCAGTGCATGCTCGCCGATGCGGGCCTTATGATAGCGTGACCTGTCCAAGGTAGCTCTCCCGGTCAAACTGGCGCGACACTGGGCGCCAAATGTCCCCTCTGCAGTCGGGTTGCAACTTTTCACAGGTGATGATGCGTGAATGAGAGCCGCGGCGAATCGTCCGCATTTTCACATGGTTTAACTTCTGGGCCGCCGTGCCGGTCACGGAGCTTGTCGTTCCTCGAAGCTATTGGAGTTCGGCTGTGGCGCGCAGCGCTTCCGTTATTCGTTCTTCGGCGGTGGGCCGGCGAACTGCGAAGTCGCTACAAGCCGGCAACGCGTCGCCCGCATTCCGCAGAGATACCATGGTCGCCTAACGAGGCCGCCCCCTGCACTCTCGCCACCAAGAGCGATATTAGCGGATTGGAACCCCAACCTCACACTCGCCCAATTGTCGAGTTGCGTGCAGGACGCTTCTCCCTTCCCTGCACATGCGGAGCCGGTGTAGCGTGGAACCAACAGGCGGACCGCATGTCAGGGAGAGGCACATGGCTTCGAAGCGACGGACTTCCATTTTGGCGGTGATCTCGTCGGTAGCGGCCGTTGTTGCAGCGTCGCCAGCCCCTGCACAACAGCCGGCGCCCATCGGCGGTGCGGGCGGCGCTACTGCACAAAGCGCCCCATCGTTCCCGGATTTTACCGGCGCCATCTGGGCTCACCCGATGCTCGGTTTCGAGTCGCCGCTCTCGGGTCCGGGGCCGGTGGTGAATAAGAGGCGCACGCGGACCGGCACCAGCGACTCCGCTATGCTGGTCGGCGATTACTCCAATCCGATCCTGAAGCCCGCGGCTGCGGAGATCGTCAAAAAGCGCGGGGAGATCTCGCAGTCCGGCCTCGCGTTCCCGGACCCCGATGCCATGTGCATGTACGAACCGGTGCCGTATATCCTCTGGAATTTCGAAATTCAGATCCTCCAGCGGCCGGACAAGGTCACCATCCTTTACAATCACGATCATGAGTTCCGGGAGGTGCGCCTGAACCAGGCTCACCCGGCCAAAGTGATCCCGTCCGCACACGGGGATTCGGTCGGCCACTATGAAGGCGACACGCTGGTGATAGATACTGTCGGCATCAAGGTCGGCCCCTATACGATGATCGACCGGCTAGGTACGCCCTATACGGAGGCGCTGCACGTCGTCGAGCGTTATCGGCTCATCGGTTACGAAGCAGCCGTGGAGGCACAGGCGCGCGGCTTCAAGGAATGGTCCAGCGTACCGGCCTATCCGGTCGATCCCGACTACAAGGGCCAGGGATTGCAGCTCGAATTCACGGTCGAGGATGAAGGTGTCTTCACCATGCCGTGGAAAGGCATCATCACGTATCGGCGCGCCTTGCGGAAATATTGGGATGAACGCATCTGCGCAGAAAATATAATTCACTACGAGAGGTTCAACTACTACTCCGACAAGAACGCCAAGCCGCCTATGGCCGACAAGCCCGACTTTTGAGCTTGCATGTGGATGCGATATGAAAAAGCGCCCTCCATGAAGGGCGCTATCCATAAAGTCAGATGTTGCCAGTGAATTAGATCGGAAACGAGGGATGACCGCTCTCCTTGAAGCGCATTATCGCTACTTGCGTTCGATCATTGCCTGACGGCGCAGTTCGCGAAGATAATTCTTGGCCTTGGCCTGGAACTGCTCGCTGAAGATCTTTTCGCGCGCCTCGCGCTTTTCGGGTGTCTCGACTTTCGTTTCCTTCTTCTCGCATAGGGCGAACAGTTCGATACCCTGCGGCGTCGTCTCCGGCGGCGTCAGGTGCCCGACCTCGGTCTTGTCGAGAATTTGCCGTAATGCGGGCGCGAGCTCAGCGGAATTCTTGGTGATCGGCTCGCGGATCGCGACATCGCGCAGCGAGCGGGCAAAAGACAATCCGCTATCACAGCCGCTGAAACGAGCCCGCAACGCCTCGGCGGCCTTGCGGTGCGATTCCTGCAGCGCCGTGTTGCCGCGGGGTACCACGAACAGGATCGGCCGCAACGTATAGTCGTAGCCGACGTCGCCCCCGTCGCCCTTCTTCTGGACTTCGTCGAGCACGCTCTTCTCGGCGACCTGCAGGCTCGACTGGAACTTGCCGCGGATGATGTATTGCCAGCTTAGATCGGACAGGATCTTCGCCTTGAGGGTCTTGGAGTCGATACCGCTCTGACCAAGCGTCTGGGTGAGTTGGTCGGCGCTCAGGTGCATGCGCTTCGCCATCTCGGCATATTGTTCATCGACGTCCTTGTCCGTGAGGTCGATCTTGTAGCGGCGGGCGATCTGGGCCTTAAGCTTGTCGTCGATCAACTCCTCGATCACCTCCGGCCGTGCCGGGGTCTTATGAGTGGTCAGCGCATTGAACTTCGTGCGCTGATCAATGTCGTAATCCGTAATGACGTCGCCGTTGACAACCAGAACGACGTGTTGGGCAAACGACCGGGACGGTACCGCCACCGCGGCAAACATGCAGGCCATCGCCAGGACGATGCGGCCGCTTCCGCTTCTCATTCCGCGCCGAATCGGGGTCAAGCTTTGTCCTCCTTACTCAACGTGGGTGGGTGTTTATACCCCAGGGCGGCCACCGACCGGCAGGCGTCAAATCGTAGCGCGGCTTGCAAAGCGGCACTGCAGCGGCGAGAGCCACGCTGCTCGGTTAGCTTGCTCTTACTGGAATCCCGTCCCGCCGAGCGTGCGCAGGCTGAGCTGCAGCATGTAGGTCTGGCTTGAGGTCAAGCTGCCCGCGAAGGTGTAATCCGCGTAATACTGAAACGACATGATGAAGCAGTCGTCGATGTATCCGAGACCTAGGCGCGTCTGGGAAAGCTTTCCATTCTGAATGTCGTATCGAATCCCGCCGTTGACGACCCAGTTTTCGCTCACCTTGTAGGCGCCGCTGGTGAGGATGCCGTCGCGCCGCGTCAGGAATCCGAGCTGGGGCTGCGCCGCATAATCGCCGTAAAGGATCGACGCATTCCAGCGGTCGAACGTCGCGCGAGCTTCGACCTCAAGGCGCTGCATGTCGAAGTCCTGCTGGCCAAAGCGGAACCGCGACGTGAAAGAGTAAATCTGGTTCGGCTGGAACTGAACGCGGGCCACGTAGTCGGAGCGGTTTGTGTCGAGACCGCTGCCTAGGCCGGTGTTGGTGGCATCCGCGACGGCGAAGGAATTGAGCCCGAACAGCTGGTACGACTGGCCGAACAGCACGTTGAAGTTGCCGCCGCGATTGAATTGGGCGGTGTATTGCGCACCAATATTGGCGCGGCTGCCGCCTTCGACCCGGTCCCAACCGGAAAATTTGTCTACCTTAAACAGGTTGGTATCGTCGAAGACGAGGCTCTGGGCATCTTCGTTCGGCAGCCTGCCAATCGCGGTTTCGTCCGGCCGGATGATCAGCTGCGCGATCGGCTCGATCGTCTGAGTGCCCCAGCCCTGGACCCCGATGAACGGGTAACGGTATTCGAAACCGACCGTCGGCATCGCCCGGGTAACATCGGAACCGCCGGTGTTGATATAGTTTGACACACCAGGCTGGTTGTCGATTGCGAGCGATGCCGCGTCGCCGCGTATCGATGCGAACGGAGTGAACACCTGACCGAATGGATCGATGTATTGATATCTCCAGTTCACCTCCGCCGACAAGCGTGCATAGTCGCCAGGAACGCCGCGTAACAGGCAGTTCGCCGGGGTTTTCTGGGCGGGATCTGCGGAATTGACATTGCACAAGCCGAGGATCGATGCATTGGCGCTGATGGCATCGAAGCTTGCCGTCTGGCGGTTGATGTTCGTGAAATTCACCTTGGTGCTGAGTTCACCGCCGAACACAGGCTTATCGAACGTGTAGGCATAGTCGATGACCGGCAGCACGTTTGGCAGCGTGCCTTGTACGTCGGATGCGGAAAATCCGTAGTAGTGAATGGCCCTCATGTCGAAATAGCTGCGGTCGCCGCGTCCGGTGAGATAGAGCTGCGACACGGCTTCGGTCGCGTAATTGAGTATCGGATCAACCGCCGTCCACTGCAGCGGCACGATCTTGTAGTCTTGGAAGAACGTGCGGTCTGTAAGTCCAACCCCGTCGAAGCCCCAGGTCCATTGAGGCGACAGGTTGAAACGGCCGCTCGCTTCGATGCTGCCGCGAAAATCCCGAAAGCCCGGCGTCGGGGCGCCGCCGACGAGAAATTTGTCCTTGTTGAGCTGGTCGATCGCGTTGCCACGAATGGTCAACTCACCATCTTCGAAACGCTGGCGCCACTCGCCGCGAAGCAGCGGGCCCTGGGTGCTGGTAATCCGGGGTGAAATGGTGGCGTCGTAGTTGGGAGCCAGCGCGAGGTAATAGGGCGTTTCGAGCCCGAACCCGTATGCCGAACTGGTCGATACGATCGGCATCAGGAAGCCGGTCTTGCGCTTCACGGTCGGATCGGGCGCGGAGAGATACGGCATCCAGGCCAGCGGAACGCCAAAAAACTCAATGCTCGCGTCCTCGAAGTAAAGCATCTTCTCGGACTCGTTATGGATGATGCGCGCCGCCTTGACTTGCCACAGCGGCGGCTTGCGGGGATTGTCGCGGCACGGCTCGCAGGCCGTGTAGACCCCGCTCTGGAATACCGTGTAATTCCCCTCCGTGCGGTTCGCGCGCGCCGCTGCCATGCGCGTCTGGTCAGGGGTTTCCAGCCGCAGCGAATCGATAAAGCCGTCACGATAATCGTCGCTGAGGTCGAGCAACTCGCCGTAGCTGACCTTGCCATCCGCTTCGGTCAGCCGCGCATTGCCTTCCGCGTGCAGGCGCTTGGTGCGCTGATCGTAAACGACCTTGTCGGCTTCAATCGTGGCGCCGTTGTAATAGATCTGAACGTTGCCGACTGCGGAAACCAGCAGGTTGTTGTAGTCGTACCGGATCTCGTTGGCCTGCACGAGCATCTGGGCATTAGGAGCCGGCTTGGCGGCGATGCTCTTTCCAGACGGGGTCGGCCTGATTTGACTCTGGAACGTCAGGGAGTTGCTCTGTGCAAGTGCCGGTTGGTCACCCAGCGCGGCGAACAGGGTCGACGCCAAAAAAGAGAGCACGGCGGCCGCTCGGCGGGAACCGCGGCCCGAACAGCGCGGACATGCGTCTGCCGCACCCACCATCACGCGTAGGCCTCGTTCACCAAGCCCGCCACCCCCGCCTTCCACCCTGCTGTCTTCACACGCAAAATCGCGCCGCGCCAGCAAGCTCCCGCCGCAGCTTCCCGCGAATCCGCCGAGGCAATGGGGCTGAAGATACCCGGAAAGCATGGCGCGACGCCACACGAAATTGGAACCGAAATGCCATCGCCCCCAATCAATTGGCCCAGTGTTGCAAAAGTGCAAATGGGCGGCGCAACGCCATTTCGCGCGTCTGCAGCCGCCCTGCCCTGAACGCGACTTGTAGGGGCGGGCTCCGGGGAGCAGCATCCCGGAGAGAGGCGATTTGGAGAGGTGGCCCTCGCGGTCGATTCCATCACGCGTTGCAGTCCGGCCTCCCTGGCGCTCGCTCCGGAATATCCAGCCGCGTGCGATTCCCACCCAAAGCGCGATTTAGCGTATTCGCCCCGCAAAATGGCCGTCCCAAGGCAAAGCTGTTGAAATTCAAATCGGAATGGTTAAGAGGCTGTAATGGGTCGAGGTCTCGGAATTCGCGGCGCCGGAACGCTCGATCCGGCCGGCCAATGACGACACGTATCGAGCGACCGGCCGGGATTTGAACCTGGCCTCCTCGCGTGCCTTCGGGATAGCGGCAATCAAGAGAGGCGCCGGTCCGCGCGAGGGAATTCGCCGATGGCGAAGGATTTGAAGCTTGGATTTGGGCCGCTCAAGGCGCCGTCCAAGGGCGTTCTTATTGTGTTCTGCGACGATGCATTGAAAATTGGCGACGCCACCCGCAAGCTCCTGGGCAAGGCCGCCGAGTT
>Ga0070734_10002735_pt1 | contig 20304 bp, 19 predicted proteins | sample Coa_R1_8_FD_66444 | JGI IMG/M metagenome (GOLD analysis project Ga0070734, IMG submission 66444) | Surface soil microbial communities from Centralia Pennsylvania, which are recovering from an underground coalmine fire - Coalmine... | ecosystem: Environmental > Terrestrial > Soil > Unclassified ... | reverse complement strand
GCGCGGGTGAAGTCGAGCTCGGCGGCGGTGGGGAGCATGAAGTTGGAGGTGTCTTTGCCGAAGATCTGGAAGAGGCGATCGGCTGCGTTGGGGACGGCGGGTGCGATGAGTAGGGCTTGGGTCGCGCTGTGCAGTTCGAAGTGCTTGGTGGGGTGCGCGAGGGCGTAATGGGTGACCAGCGCGGCGATGTGGGAGAGCTCGGTCTGCTCGGACTTGAGGAATTTGCGGCGAGCGGGAGTGTTGAAGAAGAGATCGCGGATGGTGATGGTGGTTCCGGTGGGGAGGCCGGCGTCTTCGACACGGTGGATGTTGCCGCCGGCGATCTCGACTACGGTGCCGGAGTCGTCTTCGGGGGAGCGGGTCTCGAGGGTGAGACGGGAGACGCTGGCGATGGATGGAAGGGCCTCGCCGCGGAAGCCGAGTGTTGCGATCGACAAGAGGTCGTCGGAGGTGCGGAGTTTGCTGGTGGCGTGGCGCTCGAAGGCGAGGAGGGCGTCGTCCTTGACCATGCCGTGGCCGTTGTCGGCGATGCGGATGAGCTTGCGGCCTCCGGCTTCGACCTCGATGCGGATGCGGGTGGCTCCGGCGTCGAGGGAGTTTTCGAGGAGCTCTTTGACGACGGAGGCGGGGCGCTCAACGACTTCGCCGGCAGCAATCTGGTTGGCTACCAGGTCGGAGAGAATGCGGATGCGGCCCATGAAGAGATTGTATGGCGAGAGGATGTGCGGAAAACGAGGGCCAAACCGCAGGCATCTTAACGGACGAGGAGGATGGTGATGATTCGTAAATTGAAGACGGGCGAGTTCCGGATTTATTCGCGTCATGTGGATCCGAAGACTGGGAAACGGAAGAATCTTGGGACGTTTGCCAGCCGCGAGAAGGCGGAGGAGCATGAGCGGGCGATCCAGTATTTCAAGCGGCACTGAATCATTCGCCGCGAGCCGGTGAGGAATGGATATACCATTCGTGGGATTAGTTGCTTGTTCGGAGTTTATGGCAGGCATAAAGCCTCTGATATCACCGCTATTTGAGTCGCAACGGCTTTGGCGCCGGTCATCGCCGTTCGATTATCGATCAAATTCTTCTTTTAGTGGCCAGACCTCTTGCGGATTCTGTACACTTTCGCACGCCACCAGATAGTCCTGATTTTCGGCGGTGAAGGACTGCGGTCGCACATGAAAGCAATGTACGCGGGAGGAATTGATGGCACTGCAGGATAAGAGTCGGCGGGAGTTTGTGAAGATGGGCGCGGCGGTCGCAGGTACGGTCGCGACGTGGAATGCAACGAGCTACGCAAAGATTGTGGGAGCTAACGATCGCGTTCGCGTCGGTGTGGTGGGATGCGGCGATCGCATGAAGCAGGCTTTGATTCCCTCGTTCCATATACATGCCAAGGAGATGAACTTTGAGTTCGTGGCGATCTCGGACTTGTGGAATAAACGGCGCGAGGATGGCGTGGCGTATATCCAGAAAGTTTGCGGCACAAAGGTCGATACGGTTCGGAACAACGATGAACTGTACGCCCGTAATGATGTGGATGCGGTGCTGATTGCTACGGCGGACTTTCAGCATGCGCAGCATGGCGTGGAGGCAGTGAAGGCCGGACGCGACGCCTATGTCGAGAAGCCGCTGGCGCACACGATGAAGGACGCGCGGGCAATTCGCGATACGGTTCATGCCAGCAAACAGGTGGTGCAGATTGGAACGCAACGGAGGAGCACTCCCAGTTATCAGAAGGCGTACGAGTACATCAAGTCGGGTAAGTTCGGCGACATCGTAATGGTGGAGATGACGTGGAACGTGAACCAGCCGGGACGGTGGCGGCGTCCGGATGTGGTGCCTCTGTTGAAAGAGGAAGACACTGATTGGAAGCGTTACCTGCTGGACCTTCCCCACGAGCCGTTCGATGCACGGAAGTATCTTGAGTTCCGGCTGTTCTGGCCTTATTCGTCGGGAATTCCGGATCAGTGGCTGGTGCACCAGATTGATACGGTGCACTGGTTCAGTGGGTATCCGCATCCACGCAGCGTAGTCGCGAATGGCGGCAACTATCTCTGGCATGACGGCCGCAAGAATTGGGACACCATGACGGCAGTCTTCGACTACGGCCCGGAGGATGATCTGACGAAAGGCTTCCAGGTGCAGTATTCGTCGCGGTTTACGAACTCTGCGGGCGGGGTGAAGGAGTTGTACTACTCGAACGCAGGAATGCTGGATATGGATAAGCAGACGGTGACTCCGACGGGCGGTTTGACGGCGAAGTCGGCGGCCGAGATGAAGATGGAAGCTAACCTGTTGGAACCTTTTTCGCTGAGCAAGGCGGTAGAAGAGACGTCCACTTCGGCTAATACGGGAGCAGATAATCAGACCTCGGCCAACATGCGCAACTGGATGGAGTGCGTCCGCTCGCGCAAGACACCTAACGCCAGTGTTGATGCAGGATATAGCCACTCTGTCGCGCTGTGCATGAACATAGCGGCGATCCAGACCGGGCAGAAGGTGACCTTCAACGATAAGACGCAGCAGGTGATGGTTGGGGGCAAGGTCTATGCGTAGGTTGCTGCTCGGGTGTGCGCTGGTGATGAGTGGAGTGGGAGTAGCTAATGCGGCAGGAAAAGGCGTCCAGGTGGTGGCGGATGAGAGCCATCAGCGGGTTGATATTACGATCGACGGGAAGCCCTTTACGTCGTATGTGTGGCCCTCGACGCTGAAGAAGCCGGTGCTCTATCCGCTAATTGCGGCGGATGGCGTGACGGTGACACGTGGCTATCCGCTGGCTCCGCGGGATGGGGAGCGGGTGGATCATCCGCACCATGCAGGGATGTGGTTCAACTACGGCAATGTGGATGGGTTCGATTTCTGGAACAACTCGGATGCGATCAAGCCAGAGGACCGCGGAAAGATGGGGTCGATCCATCATCAGAAGATCGTCTCTGCGAAGAGCGGTGGGAAGGGAGAGCTTGAGGTCGAATCGCTTTGGACTGCGGGTAATGGTAAGGACGTGCTGAAGCAGACGACGAAGTATGTGTTCTGGCAGAAGGGTGATGCTCGGTACATCGATACCGAGGTCACGCTGACTGCGCTAGATAAGGTTGTGTTCCACGATGACAAAGAGGGGATGCTGGGGATTCGTGTGGCTCACTTTTTGGAATCGGCCACAGAGAAGGGTGGGACGTTTGCGGATGCTAGCGGCCGGCCTACTCCTGTTGCTAGTGGGACGGCTGGAGCTACGGGCGTGTATCTGACGAGCGAGGGCAAGAAGGGCGATGCTGTCTGGTCGACGCGCGGCAAGTGGTGCGAGTTGACCGGGACCGATGCTGATGGTCATGTGGAGAGCATCGCGATTCTCGATCACACGAAGAATCCGAATTATCCGACGTATTGGCATGCGCGTGGATATGGGTTGTTCGCGGCGAATCCGCTGGGGCAGAAGATCTTCGATCCAAAGGCTGCGCAGTTGGACTACACGATCGAGAAAGGTCAGAGCGCGACGTTTCGGTATCGGGTGATTGTGATGGACCACGCGGCGGATGCGACGGAGATGAATCAGCAGCAGGCTGCTTTTGAAGGGGCATCCTAGACTTACAAACCGGAGCACACCCATGGCAGGCTGAGCGTGTGGGTGCTCCGGTTTCATTTTTAATTTAATTCCTAATTATTTAGTAGTTGACAGACGGACAACTGTGGCCTACTCTCCTAATTTATTAGGAGGACTCATGGCGGAACGAAAAGGGCCATCCGATCTGCTGACTCAGCTTGAACTCCAGATCATGCAGGTGCTCTGGGCTAACGGGCCGAGCAATGTTCAGACGGTGCAAGAGGCATTGAATAGCGATCCACCGCTCGCGTACACCACGGTGCAGACGATGCTGAACGTTCTCGAGCGGAAGAAGAAGGTGCGGCGCAGGCTTCGCGGCAGAGCGTACGAATACAAGGCTGTTGTGACTCATGAAGCTGCCAGCCGCCATGCGGTGAGGGACATGCTGGACCGTATGTTCGGCGGGTCTGTCGATGCGCTGCTCATGAACCTACTCAAAGACCGTCAACTGAGCCCGGAGAAGCTTGCCGAGCTGACGGAACGGATGACGCGTGAAGAAGCACAGCAACAAAAGGAGAAGAACCATGAATGAGCTTCATCGCTTTGTGCTGACTTACATTCTGAATTCCATCTGGCAGATTCCGTTGATCGCGCTAGTCGCGGTCGGCTGTGCGATGTTGCTGCGTAAGGGAAGCTTCCCGGTTCAGCATCGTCTGTGGGTTGCGGCGCTAGCCGCGTCGTTTCTGCTGCCGTTCGTCAGCGCCAGCGGATGGTTTACGGCTCTCGCTCATCCTGCTTCAGGGCACCTGCGTCAGAAGACTGCTTCAACGATCACCCTGTTTCTGGATGGAGAGAGTAATGTCGGTTCCTTCAACACTCACCAAAGCTCAAACTGGTTCGCGATGAACATGGCGAACGGGATAATCCTGATCTGGCTGAGCTTTGTTCTCTATCGAGTGGCTTGCCTGGCGTGGGGTTGGCAGCGCACTCGGACGATCGTTCGCGATGCGCAACCGTCCACGCTGCCGGATGCTATTGACGGAATATGGAAGACATCGCAGGAGCGCTTTGGCCTCGATGGAGTAGCTTTGCTGACCTCTGAACAGATGGCAGTACCCGCGACTTTGGGTGTGAAACGAGCAGTCGTGCTGCTTCCCTCACGTTTGTTCGTGGCAGCGTCAGAGCTTGAATTTGCCGCCGTCTTTGCGCATGAGTCGGCACATATCCGCAGGCGCGATTTTCTATGGAACATCCTGTATGAAGTTCTGGCAATTCCTATCGCTTACCATCCGGTGACTCGTCTACTACGGTCTCGGATTGCGGACTCGCGTGAATTGGTTTGCGATGAGCTGGCGGCAGATCAGATGGGCAGCACTTCGGAGTATGCCCGTTCCCTGGTACGGATTGCGGGCTCACTCGCGATGAGATCCACTCCAGCACATGCACTTGGAATTTTTGAAGGAGACAATCTGGAGAAGCGCGTGATTACGCTACTCAATCGGGGGCCAAAGCTCGGCCGTCGGGCCACAGCGGCGGCTGTAATCGGCTGCGCTTTGATCTTTGGGGCGTCCTGCCTTGCGGCGTCGGCGTTCAATTTTCAGCCAGCGGCGATTGTGTCCGAGGAGCTAAAGCCATTTGCAGGAACGTGGCACTGGATGTTCAAGGGCAAGCCGTTCATCACGATGGTGCTGGTGCCGGAGGGAGACCACTTCTCGGGCTACATGACGAATGCTTTCCTCATAAATGACGCAGATGGCACGATGGATGCAGCCCCTGAGCCTGGAATCTCTCCGATCGCGCGTACTTTCTTCGCAGGGAAGGTGCTGCATATCGTGGTGCACTCCGACGAGTGGACTATGACTCTGGCGGGACCGGATAAGGCCGAGTTTTTGGTCGCAGATCCGAACCGGCCCAAGAATCTGAAGAGCTGGACAGCAGAGCGCGTCTCCGAAACGACCCCGCCCGAGAAGGAGATCAACTCAGACGCTACTTACCACGTTGGTGGAGGAGTGTCGGCGCCTAAGCTGGTGTTCTCGACTGAGCCTGAATTTCCGCCCGGACATACGGAGAAAAATTTCTCCGGCAGCTGCCTCATCTCGTTCGTCGTGAACGCGTCGGGTTCGCCAGAGCAGTTGAAAGTCGTTCGGTCGCTCGGTTCGGACTTTGACCAAAGCGCCCTTGACGCCGTGAAACAATATCGATTCAAGCCTGCGATGTTCAACGATCAGCCGGTTCCTGTGGCCCTGAAGGTAGAGGTCAATTTCAAACGCTTCTAGAGCACACGATCGAAGGTCTTTGATCGGGAAGTAATTTGCAGAGAAGGCAGGGACGCTCCTGAGTCGGGCGTCCCTGAATTTTAAGCGAAGAGACCGTCGCGATTGCGCCTGGCCCGGAGGTCTTCGTTGAAGGCTGTCGCCGGTGTGTCCATCGCTTTCTTGAACGAGGTCTTGAAGGCGTCCATCTCTGAGGGCAGGCCCACGGTGATGCGGACGTAGGTGGGCCAGACCGACCAGCTGCGTCCAATGTGAACGCCATCCTGCGCCATGAGCTGGCGAATCTGCACGCCGGGGCGCTTGACGTCGATCATGAAACAATTACTCTGCGACGGGATGAACGAGTAGTCGTTCTGCTTGAGCCACGCGAAGGTGTTGTTGCGCGTGTCGGCGATGAGCTTCTTGCGTGTAGGCACAAGCTGCAAGTCAATGAGGCTGGCCTGCGCGGCGATCATACCGGTGATCGGCATCGGGGACTGGCCGTAGTCAAGAAGCTTCTTGAGGAGCTCGGGGCGACCGATGGCAAAGCCGCAGCGGATGCCGGCCATGCCGTAAATCTTCGAGAAGGTGCGGAGGATGACGACGTCCTTGCCGGCTTTGACGTGATCAATGGCCGAGGTCGCGTCCGACAGATGGATGTAGGCTTCATCGACGAGGATGATGGTGTCGCCGTGTTTTTTGGCGACGGCGTAGTCGATCTGCTCTTTGCTGGTGATGGTGCCGGTGGGGTTGTTCGGATTGCAGATATAGATCACGCCGGGGTTGTTGTCTGCTTTGAGCATGGCCTCAACGTCGTGCGAGTGGTCCTTGGCCAGCGGAACAGCATGGATGGTAGCCCGATTGATCTCGGCGGCGCGCTGCGCTGCTTCGTAGGTGGGGTTGGCACAGACGAGGCTTCGCGTGGCTGAAGTGAAGGCGAGCACGGAGTAGTGGAGCGGCGGGCTGGAGCCGTCGTAGACCATGACGTAGTCGACGGGGACGCCCATCTGCTCGGCGTAGAGCTTCATGAGATCGAAGTAGAGCGGTGGGGCGTAGCGGCCGCCGTTGGGGATGATGTCGGCGATGGCTTTGCGAGCGTGTTCGCAGGGGCCGAGGGGATTCTCGTTGGCATCGAGGTAGATGCCCTGCATGGTGAACTCGGGCACTCCTGCTTCGCGGGCGGCGGCAAGGGCGAAGTGCGCTTCAGTCAGGATGGGTGCAGCGGCGAGGGTTGCCGTGGCGGAGCGGAGGAAGGAGCGGCGGGTTAGGAGGCTACAAGCGGCTGGGTCGTTCAACAGCTGTGACATGATTGGCTCCTGAGGCGCGTATAAGCAGGTTGTATGTTGGAAGGCCGAGTACAGAATGCTCAGATGGCCACAGGGTAACGCGAACCATGCGTATTCACAAGCCATTCATGCGCGGTTCGAGCAGGTAAGACGAAAAAACCGCCCCGGATTGGGACGGTTTTCGGTTCGGAGGTTTCTATCGCGGTGATCAACGTTTTTTGGCTTTGGCCACTTTCTTCTTCGCCTTGGGCTTCGGGGTCGGAGGGTCAGTGTCGCGGTCGCCGACCATGTGGAGGCGCATGAAGTTTGTGGCACCGGATTTGGTGCGAGTTCCTGCTACGATACCGACGATCTGGCGCTGCTGGACGTGGCCGTGAGCCTCGAGGAGGTCTTCGGCCATGTTGACCAGCATGTCGGTGTCCTGGAAGCGGTCGCAGAGGATGGGGTAGGTGCCCCAGAGCAGCATGGAACGGTTGATGACCGCCTCAAAAGGCGACAGCGCGATGATCGGTGGATCGGGGTGGTACTTCGAGAGCAGGCGAGCAGTGCTGCCGGTCTCGGTAAAGATGGCGATGGCAGCTACGTCGAGATCGTCTGCGGCGTGGGCCATGCACTCGCAGATGGTCTCGGCGATGGAGAGGCGAACGCTGGGATGATGTGCGAGCGAAGCTGGCGGATCGAGGCGGATCTGTTGTTCGGTCTCGGCGACGATCTTGGCCATCATGGTGACCGCTTCGACAGGGTACTTGCCCGCGGCGGTTTCGGCGGAGAGCATGACGGAGTCTGTGCCGTCGTAGATGGCGTTGGCGACGTCGGAGGCCTCGGCGCGGGTGGGGCGAGGGTTCTCAATCATCGACTCGAGCATCTGCGTGGCGGTGATGACGGGCTTGCGGTACTCGGCCGCGCGACGAATGATGTGCTTCTGGATGGCGGGAACTTTTTCGGGTGGAACCTCGACGCCTAGATCTCCGCGGGCGACCATGATGGCGTCGGTGACTTCGAGGATGCTGTCGAGATGCTCGATAGCCTGGGGCTTCTCGAGCTTGGCGATGATCCATGCGTCGGAGTTGAGCGCGGCGAGGCGGTTCTTGACGTGGCGGATGTCGTCGGCGGTGCGGACGAAGGAGACGGCGATGGTGTCGACGCCCTGGCCGATGGCGAAGACGAGATCTTCTTCATCCTTCTCGGTGAGTGAGGGGACCTTGACGGGGATGCCGGGGAGATTGATGCCTTTGTTCTCGCCCAACATGCCGCCGTTGATGATCTGGCAGACGACGTCGGCGCCTTTGACGTGGTCGACGTGGAGTTCGATGAGGCCGTCGGAGAGCAGGATGCGGGAGCCGGGCTCGAGGTTCTCGGCGAGTGTCTTGAAGGTGGTGCCGACAAGAGAAGCGGTGCCTTCGATCTCGCGTGGAGTGATGGTGAGGAGCTTACCTGCGACGAGTTGGACCGGCTTATGTCCCTTGAGCTTGCCGGTGCGAATCTTGGGGCCCTGCAGGTCGGCGAGGATGCAGATGGGCTTGCCTTCCTCTTTCGCTACAGTGCGGACCATGCGGATGAGCTCGGCCTTCTGGGCGTGGCTGCCATGGGAAAAGTTGAGGCGAGCTACGTCCAGACCAGCACGAACAAGTTGGCGGAAGACCTCGATGGAGCTACAAGCAGGGCCGAGGGTGCCGACGATCTTAGCGCGACGTGTGCGCTCCGATGTAGCAGGAGAGGCATTATTCAAAAAAGTATTCATGAGATCGCTTGTTCGCTATCTTTCCCACCACCACGGGTTGAACCGGATGGTATGACCGTGAGTTTAGGTGCCGTTGGCAATTTTACCCGTGAAATGGTGTGTGTGGCTTTTAAGCGTTTGAATGGGTGTGAATAGTGGGCGAAAAGTGGGCGTTGTACTCGTGGTTGAACTCGGCCCCGCAGATGACACAGAGGGAGATGATGTCGAGCCAGAAGAGAAGAGCGATGGCCGCGCCGAGGGAACCGTAGACTCGGGTATAGTTCGCAAAACGGGTGACGTACCAGCCGAAGGTGAGGGTGGCAACGAACCACATGACAGTCGCGATGAAGGCTCCTGGAAGGACTTTGCGCCAGGGTTGCCGCAGAGGAGTGCCCACGTTGTAGATGAGGGCGATGAGGCAGACGCTGCCGGCGAGGGCAACTGTCCAGCGGATGATCAGCGCGACGATGAAGACGGGGGTACGGACCGAGGGCATGACGTGCAGGGCGATCCAGGTCGTAATGAAATGGCCGAAGACGACGAGTGAGCTGGCGATGGCAAGAGGGACGAGCGAGAGCGGGACTAGAGCAAAGGCGCGGACTCGGCGTCCGATAAAGGTCCAGCAGTCTGCAGGGAGACGATTGGCCCGGCGGATACCTTCCATAAAGGTTGCGATGACGCTGGATGCTCCGGTGATTGAGACGACCAGGGCGGGTACAAGGAGATGCGAAGAACTAGGGTGATGGGGCGGTGTGGGATCGAAGTAGCTCTGAAGGATTGGTATGACGTAAGGCGGGATGATGCGGTTGAAGAAAGCGCCAAGTTGAGAGCGGACGGGTGCCGTGTCAGGTAGAAGCGCAATGATCGTTGCAGCCACGATGAGCGCCGGGAAGAGTGCGACCATGGCGGAGTAGGCTGCCGACTGTGAGAGGTTGAAACAGTCGTGGTCTACCGCGCGAAGAACCGCACGTTGGAGGATGACCGGGATGCGAAGGAATCGTCTCACTTGCCCGTAAGGATACAGGCTCGCGCGGCAGACGGTTAAGCTTTCGGCGTAGAAGCCGGATGAGCCTTCCATTTGTTGAGGAAGGCGGTGACGTCTTCGGACCGCATATTGCGCATGTTCTCGAACTCTTTGTTCGCCTGCGAATAGAGGAGATTGCCGTGTGCGTCGAGGACGGCGAGAGCAGGCACGCCCTTTTTGATCGGAACCTTGTACTTCTCGGCGACGGCGACGTTGTGGTCCATCTGGCCAATGTCGACGTGGACGACGATGAAGTGCTTCGCGAGGAGCTCAGCGTTGGGACTTTGGTGCATGTAGATGTCGAGGACCTGGCAGTCACCGCACCAGTCGCCGCCAAAGTCGAGGATGACGCGTTTGTGTTCGGCTCGCGCCTGCTTGAGGGCAGCAGCGATGTCGGCAGTGGGATTGGCAGTCTCGGAATAGAGATGTTTTTTGACGAAGGGGACGTTCTGGGCATGCGAGAGGGGCGCCATGGCGAGAATAAGCACAGCGCCTGCGAGAATATTGCGAGAGATGGAGAACATGAGAGTGCGGGGCCTTCCTGGACGCTCCAAAAGAGAGCGCCCCAATAGAAATGATGCATGAAGGGCAGTGCCGGACGCAAAGATGGTGTCTGCGACGGTTAGGGCTGCCTTACGGCGAGTTTCTTGGCTACTTGCCGGTGTAGTATCCGTCGCGGGTCTGGACGATAAGGTCTTTGCGATGAGTGGTTAGCTCGAGCTGGTGATATCCGTCGGCGGCCGTAGCCTGGTCAGGCGTGTAGCCGAGACGGTACTGGGCGCGAAGCTCTTCGGCGATCTGGTTGTAGATCTGGGCCACGTTCTGCTTCTTGCTGACCTCAAAGAGACGGCCACCGGTCTCGTCGGCCATTTGCTGCAGAACCTTCTTGCCGTCGATGTGGCTGCCCTGACCGCCGCCACCGCCGCGGCCGCTACCGCCCCCTCCCGGATAACCTCCACCGGGGTACCCGCCGCCGCGGCCGCCGGGGTAGCCTCCACCGGGATAACCGCCGCCACGGCCACCGGGAAAGCCACCGCCATGCGATGGATTGCCAAAGCCCCCATGTTCCTGCCCCTTGAAGTAGATAGCGTAGATGATGGTGTCGGCGCGCTGGGTAGCTTCAAGGGCCTTGGTCAGGGTCTCCTTGCTGCCGTTGTCGACGCCATCGGAGAGGATGATGAGAGCTTTGCGGCCTTTCTGCTTGCTCATCAGTTCGTCGGAGGCGAGGAAGGCAGCGTCGTAGAGGGCGGTCCCACCGGTGCGTCTCCGGCGGCCTTCCGAGTCTGTGCCGGAGTCATTTGGATCGCCCGAAGAGCCACTGTTGGCGCTTGGTGTGTCGATGTCTTTGAGTGCAGCCTGGAGCTTGGGGCGGGATGAGGTAAGGTCCTGGAGGAGCTCGACCTGGCGGGCGAACTGGATGACAAAGGCCTGATCTTTTGGCGTGGTGAGCATCTGATCAAGGAAGGCGCTGCTGGCAGTACGCTCTTCATCGATGACGTCGCGCTGGCTGAGGCTGGTATCAACGAGCAGGCCGAGAGTCATGGGGAGGTTTTTGTCGATGTCGAAGTAGCGGATGGTCTGGGGGTGGCCGTCGACCTGGAGGGTGAAGTCGTCTTTGGTGAGGTTCTGGACCAGCGCGCCCTTCTTGTCGCGGACGACGACAGGCAGATTGACGAGGCGGGCATCGACGGCGATGGTAGGAGCGGTTGAGGCGGGGGTCTGATCCGAGGCGGATTGGGGCGGAACAGCAGATTGCGACTGGCCGAGAAGGGCGGTTGCAAGGGACCCAAAGAGACAGGCGAGCAGGAGGGACTTCATGTGAGGTTAGACGCCTTTGGCGATGGTGTGTTTCAGCCGTTACCAATTATGCCCGACCAGTTTTGCTCGGACATGTGATTTTTTCATTTCTGTATAGCATAGTAGGGGTTATGCTGACGGCACAATGAAACTAACGTTTGTCTCGATTGCAGGGCTTGGCTGCCTTTGCCTTTGGCTTTTTGGCGCCAATCATGTGCTGCCGGTTGCGGCTGCGCCTGTCCCCGCCGTGAAGACTCCGAAGGGATCCGAACGAACGGTGGTGCTTTGGCCAAACGGCGCTCCCGGCGCGCTGGGCAAGGGTGAGGCCGATGTCCCGAAGCTGTATGTGTATCCAGCGACAGGGGCTGGGGTGCGCTCCGCGGTAATCGTGATGCCCGGAGGCGGGTATCGAAATCTGTCGATGGAGAAGGAAGGCGGCGACGAAGCGAGGTGGCTCAACGAGCATGGCGTCACGGCATTCGTGCTGGAGTACCGGCTGGGACCGAGGTACGGCTTCCCTTCCCCGATGCTGGATGCAGCCCGGGCGATTCGGTACGTGCGAAGCCATGCGACGGAGATGGGAATCGCGAAGGACAAGATTGGCCTGTGGGGATTCTCGGCTGGCGGACATCTAGCGGCCTACCTGGCGACGACAAATGACGACGGCAACACCAACTCTCCTGACCCTATTGAAAGAGTGAGCAGCCGACCGGATTTTGCGATTCTTTCCTATGCCCGGCTGAGTCTGGACCCGACGATTCCGCGCAAGACGAGTCTGGAGGGTCTGATCGGGGCGCATCCGACGCAGGCGATGCTCGATACTGTATCGGTCGAGCGCCGGGTGACGAAAGACACTCCGCCATGCTTCCTTTTTGCGACCACGGGAGATGAAACGGTAAACGCGATGAATTCAACGGCCTTCTATAACGCTTTGAATCGGGCGGGAGTGCCGGCTGAGCTCCATATCTTCGAACGCGGACCGCACGGCGCAGGCATGGCGCAGGGATTGACCCGTGCACCGGAACTGGCCATCTACCCGACACTGGTAGCGAACTGGATGCAAATCCACGGATGGATGGCACGGGAAGATTTGAAGTCACCGGTTCTATTGAAAGGCAAATAAATGACGAAAATTGAGTGCAAAGTGGCTGAGAAAAAGAAGGTTGACTCAACCCTGCTAATAAAGGAGTGGCTAATCATGGGAAAAAACTTTGAAAACAATCCTCCAGATGGTACGTTCCACTGAGGAACTAAGAACCCGGATCAATTACGCTGGTAATTGGCCAGAAAAGCTATATTTTCTTCTCCCGGCAGATTCCGTATCTTGAGGTTCTACTTGAAGTCTTGGGCGTTCGACTCCCCACGAGCGTGGGTTTGGAAGACGGGCTTAATGACTGTGCCGGTGTGCCTGGCGCTTGGTGTGATCTCTCGACAGAATCATTCCCTTTATGCCGGAGTCCTTTCCTCGGTCGCAGGCGCGGGTGTGTTGTCGGCGTTATGGTCGTTGTGGCAGGAGAATAATCGGAATGTTGCACGCAAAGGAGCGGCCGAAGCGCACTCCAAATTTCTGGCCGCCGCCGAGACGAGCCTTGACGCATTCTCGATCTTCGAAGCGGTAAGGGATAAGTCGGGCACAATCATCGACTTTCGCATTCAATATGTAAATGCCAATGCAGAAAAGATGACCGGAAAGACACGGTCGCAGCTGTTGGGGCAGATGTTCTCGACGATGATGCCGAGCAGCCGGCCGGGTGGCTTGTTCGACCGTTATCGTAAGGTGGTGGAGACCGGGGTGCCGTTGAGCGAAGAGTTTCCTGTGACTCAGGGGCAGCTTAACGCCTCGTGGGTGCGGTATCAGGTCGTGAAACTAGGAGACGGCCTCGCCATCACTTGCAGCGACATCAGCGAGTCGAAGGAGACGCAAGAGCGCTACGAGCATCTGGTCGAGTTCACCGACTCGGTCTTTCAGAACGCCCCTTTTAGCATTGTGGCGACCGACACACGTGGCCTGATCACTGCCATGAATGTCGCGGCTGAAAAACTGACCGGCTATCACCGTGAAGATCTGGTTGGGAAAGCACCCCTGACGATCCTGCATGATGAACGGGAGTTGACGGCAAAGGCTTGGGATGGCGATTCCGGGGCCGTCAGGCTACGGGATGGGTTCGATATCCTGACCGCCGGGGTGGCAGCGGGCGAGATGGAAGAGACGGAGTGGACGCTGATTCGGCGGGATGGCACGCGCACTCCGATCAACCTAGCGGTGCGGGCGGTGACCTCGGATGCGGACGAGATCACTGGCTTCGTGAGCATCGCGTTCGACATCACTGAGCGTAGGCAGATGCTGGACTATGTGACTCATCTGGCGACGCACGATCAACTAACCGGGCTGCTGGGCCGTGCCTTGCTGCGTGACCGTACCGTGGAAGCGGTAGAGAGAGCGCGCCGCTACGGGACCAAGGTTGCGGTCTTCATGGTCGACCTGGACCAGTTCAAGCGAATCAACGACTCATTGGGCCATGCGGCGGGAGACCAGCTTTTGGTTGAGGCCGCAAACAGGCTGCGCCGGTCCGTGCGTAGTACGGATGTTGTGGCGCGGGTGGGCGGAGATGAGTTTGTAGTGGTGATGCCGGATATTACGAGCGTGGCTGACGTGGAGCAGTGCGCTGCGAATCTGGTGTCGAAACTTTCGCCCGAGATTGCGATCGACGAGCATCTGGTGAATGTGACGGCGAGCGTGGGCGTATGCATCTATCCGGACTTCGCTGCGGATGCGAAGCATTTGCTGAAACGGGCTGATTCGGCGATGTATGCGGCCAAAGAGAATGGACGCAACCAGCACCAGATCTTCAGCGAAGACATGCTGAAGGAGACTGCGGACAGGTTGTCGATGGAACATGCGTTGCGTCATGCGCTCGCGAATCATGAGCTTAGCCTGCACTATCAGCCGCAGATCTCTCTGACAACCGGTGCTGTAACGGGCATGGAGGCGTTGTTGCGATGGACGCACCCCAGGCTTGGTGAGATATCTCCGGCACAGTTCATTCCACTGGCGGAAGAGACGGGGCTGATTGTGCCGATCGGCGAGTGGGCATTCATGACAGCGTGTCGCGAGGGCAAGGCGCTGCAGGATGAGCTCGGGATGGATCTAACGGTGTCGGTGAATCTTTCTCCTCGGCAGTTTCAGCAAAGGAATCTAGTGCAAGTCATCGAGAATTCGCTGGCGGCTAGCGGGCTGGCGGCGCGGAGTCTCGAGATCGAGATCACTGAGAATATGCTGATGGTGAACTCCGGCGGGAATCTGGACAAGCTGCAGAAAATTCGGGAGCTAGGAGCGCGCATCTCGATCGACGACTTCGGCACGGGGTTCTGCAGCTTCTCATACTTGCTGCAGTATCAGGTGGACCGTCTGAAGATCGACCAGAGTTTTGTGAAACAGGCAGGGACGGACCCAAATGCAGCCGCAGTCGTGCGGACAATCATTGCGATGTCGCATGGACTCAACATCCGCGTCGTCGCCGAAGGCGTCGAGACAGACGAGCAGCTGCGTTTTCTCGTTCGCAAAAAGTGCGACGAGGCACAGGGCAACTTCATCTCGCGGCCCGCGCCCGCAAGGGACTTCGGTGCCATGCTGCGGGCGATCGCCAATAACGGCGCGATGCATACCGCGAACGGACGATGGCTGACCGTCGAGCATCAGATGATGCACGAGCGTCTCGGCTAACGGCCTAAACGATTCGTCCCTAAGTCGTTTGACGGCGTTTGAAGAAGTGATAGACGCCGAGCAGGATCAGAGCCCCGATCAACGACATAATGAAACCAGCGGATTCGCCAGGTTGATAGTGACCGACCAAACGGCCAAGCCATGTTCCGATAAAGGAACCGACGATGCCAATCAGCATGGTGATCCAGATTCCGCCCGGCTCCTTGCCGCCAATGATGAACTTGGCGAGAGCGCCTACTATCAGGCCGATGATGAGAGTCCACAGGAGACTAAACATGAATTTCCTCCGTTGCGTGGTTTTGTACCTGGGGTCGCCGTACGCGTCTCGATCTTTGGAAGAAAGCATACTCCAGCTTGTGGTGAATTTGTAGAGCGGGCTCGAACGAGTGGGCACGTGGTGAAGCGTGATGGGAGCTCGTCTCATCCAATCAGCATGAGTAAAAAGGCGATTCATGAAGGCGTGAGGATGGGACACGTCCACCTCAAGGTGGCAGATCTCGAACGAGCGCTGAGATTTTATCAAGGCGTACTGGGTTTTGAGGTGACGCAGAAGATGGGCACTTCCGCGGCGTTTCTTTCGGCCGGCGGGTATCACCACCACATCGGGCTGAATACGTGGGAGAGCGCGGGCGGCGAAGCTCCAGCGCAAGGGACTACGGGGCTGTACCATCTGGCGATTGTTTACCCGACGCGGGCAGAATTGGCGGATGCTCTGCACCGGTTGATCGACGCGGGCATTCCGCTGGATGGAGCGGCTGACCACGGAGTCAGTGAGGCGCTATATCTACGCGACCCGGACGGCAATGGGGTCGAACTGTACTGGGACCGTCCACAGGAACAGTGGCCGCGAAATGCAGATGGCGAGTTGGCTATGTATACGCGGCATCTGGACCTGAAGAGTTTGTTGGCGGCCGCCGCGTAAATCTGCAGTTCCCTCCCCGGCTAGTAGGCTTGGAGACGGTTGATGGGAAGGCGCACCTGAAAGCAGGTGAAGTGGGGCCTGGATTCAACGCTTACGGTGCCGGAGTGTTTGCTGACGACGCGCTGTACCGTGTCGAGGCCAAGGCCAAGCGCCGTGCCGATGGGCTTGGTGGTAAAGAACGGCTCGAAGATGCGCGAGGTGAAGGAAGGATCGATCCCGGGGCCGTCGTCACGTATCTCGACGGTAGCCATTTGGCCTGCGAGCCTGGTTGAGATCGTCAGCGTACCGTGATCGTGCATGGCGTCGAGCGCATTTTCGATGATGGCCGACCAGACCTGATTGAGTTCGCTCCCGTAGGCGCTAACCGGTGGAAGCGCGGGATCGAACTCCAGCCTGATATCGACTCGCTCGGTTCGGGCGCGAAACATGGCGAGGGTGTTCTCGATGGATTGTGGCAGATCGACGTCCTGAACGGGAGCCTGATCCATGTAGGAGTAGCCCCTGATGGCGCTGATGAGTTCGAAGATGCGGCTACTGGAGTCGACGACGGTCTCGGCCATGCGCTCAACGCGAAGCGTGCTGGCAAAGGTGGAGACGGCGATCGGCAGCACCTCGGGACGTACGGTTGTCGCGAGTTGATCGAGCAGGTCGACGGGCAACATGGTCTCAGCCAAGGCTGGCGCGATGTTCCACGGGGCCGGAATGTGGTGCGCTTCGAGCCAGCGCTGTATCTGAGCTTCGCGATCGCTGGCTTCAAGGGGACTCTGCGGGATGGGCGAGAATCCGTTGAAGACTGCAATGCGGTCACGGGCAATCTTGACCCAGTCGCGATACCGTTCCAGATCTTCGTCGGAATGAAAGAGCCGACCAAGACGATATTTGGCCTCGTCGGAGTTGCGAAGTTCCGTGGATAGGCTGGCAGCCGAACGCTGCGCTGCCGAGGCTGGATTGTTGAGTTCGTGCGAAAGGTTTGCAGCCAGCTTGCCAAGTGCGATGAGCTTGTCGGCCTGCTCGTCCATGCGGGTGAAGTCGCGGACGCGATCGAGTAGCAGGTTGACGCAGCGCTGCCCCATGGAGGGGATGGCGAGAAGCATCGCGGGGAAGAGGTCCTGATTGATATCGAGCACCCAGACGGGACTAACACACTGTCCGTCCGCGCCCCAGGTCTTCATACGCGAGTAGGGGAGTTTACCGGTGACCGCAGAGGTGCGACCGACGAAGAGAGAGACCGGGCCGGATTTACGGCGGTGCACCTGGACGTCTCCCCGGAGGATGATGTTCATGTGAAAGGCCGGCTCGCCCTCGCGGAAGACCATGGAGCCTTCAGAGCCGATGCGTTCCGTGGCGTGGGTGGCGAGCCATGTATATTCCTCATCGGTCAGGCCGTGGAGCGAGGCAACGGAACGCAGTGCCGCGACGATCTCGGGCAGCGGCGTGGGCTCCGCTGGAGCCTCAGCTAATGCCTGGACACCGAACGCAGCAGAACTGGGGAAAGCGGGGCTGGGGTAACTGGCGATCTTGGGCCTCCTGTTGCTGGCTTAGCAATAAATCGATTAAAGCAGAGTCTCGTTCCGATTGGATTACTGGTCAGATTATGCGGCTCAATCTTTGCTTTGCGGAGAACTGATACTCCCGATTTTATGCGGATACTTTGCAGGTAGCTCCTTTCCTGGATTTACAAGGATCTTCAACTCGTTAGGATCCTGCCAAAGCCGGATGCCGCCTTCAATGGCATTGATGTTCGCGCCTACGATGACGTGTGGGGGAAGATTCGTCATGAACTTGGCATTACCGCCACCCAGCAAAACGTAGTCGCAGATGAACGCTGCTTGAAGACGGGCGATGACATCGAGCACGGATTTGCGCCAGCGTTTCTTGCCACGCAACTCAAGTCCAGCGAGCCCGATGTACTCCTCATAGGTGCGACGTTTCTTGTAAGGCAGGTGCGCGAGTTCGAGCGGGATGACAATTCCATCGAAGACCATGGCAGAACCAAGCCCGGTGCCAACTCCGAGAAAGAGCATGCGTCCTCCCGCATAGCCTCCGAGCGCCTGCATAGCGGCGTCGTTGATGAATCGGATAGGCTTGCCGAAGGTCTTCTGGTAGGGGAAGTCAATCCATCCGGGCGCGAGATTATGCGGCTCGGCAAGCGGACGGTCGTGGACTACAGGACCAGGGTAGCCGATCGAGACGCAGTCATACTTCCAGCCTTCCGTGGCCGCGAGGACTTGCTGTGCCATCTGCTCGGCCGTCATGGTGGGGCCGGAGACGATCTTAATAGGGACGCGCTTGTCGCTCGAGGCGACCTTAACGTGGGTGCCACCGATATCGATGATCAGAACCTTCATGCGAAGAAGAATACAGCGTCAGCGAGGCCGTGTGGCCAGTATCGGCTAGTTCATAGCCTGTTGAGCTCGGCGGAAAGCGGCGTCACGGACGTGCACTGAACCCTGGAAGGGGCGGTCGATGTCGGCGATGGCGAGCAATACAAGCGCTACTAGCAATGAGAAGGCGAACACCTGAATCCCGTGTAGCCACGTATTCGCTGCGCCGAACATGCAGCAGGAGACGATGGTGACGATGCCTCCGAAGACGAGAACCCACCACAGGATAGAGGGGAGACGGGACGTACTCTGGAGCAGACGGATGCGACGATGCTCCGCCACTGCGCTTAACTCGTAGAGTGCGTGGTCTTCGGCGGTGAGTTCCGTGGGCTCGGCTGCCTTCACAGACATAAGTATCTGCCAGAGCTGCTGGTTGATCTGACTGCTCTCCAGCGACTCGTTGTGGTTTTGCGCCATCGCCGGCCAATCTTTTTCGAGAACCACATCGACGTAGCTGCGGGCTGCATGCCGGAGCTGCTCCCGTTGCTGTGCCGGCAGACCATCCGCCAAACGGTAGACATTCACGATCGCATTAGCCTCATTGTCGGCGTTCAATTCGGCCAGTCCGAAGTTTGTCCAGACGGTGTAGAGCATGAACCCAAGGATCACCGCGTAGGTGGTGCCGAGAATGCCGAGTTGCCAGCCAATGATGTCGTTGTGCGCCCGACGCCTAACCGTGGGCCAGAGCCTCTCGAGAAGCCACCTGAAAAGAAGAGCGGCTCCCACGAAGAGGATAGCGATGACGACGTTTTGCCATGTGTCCAGCATGGCGATGATCTTATCGCAGCGTATCCCCGTCAGTTCAAGCCATATGTACGGACCACGCCAGCCTGGCGATAATCTGGAGCCGTTTCGCCAATACGTCTACAAAAATTATCATCTGGCGATGGCCTATCCCTCGGGGACAGATCTGGGAACGAAACTCTGACACGGAAGACTCCGGAACAACCCAATCGAGTCCCTGGCGACGAGGAGTGAGAAGACTAACATTTGAATCCCATGTAGCCATGTATTCGCCGCACCGAACATGCAGCACAAGACGGCGATGACGATACCTCCGAAGATCAGAACCCACCACTGGATGGATGGAAGACGAGACGTGCTCTGGAGCAGATGAATTCGAAGGTGCTCCGCCACCGCGCTCAGTTCGTATAGTGCTGCTAGGTCTTCAGCGTAAGCTCCGTGGGCTCGGCCGCCTGACCGACATGAGGATCTCCCAGAGCTGCTGATTCACCAAGCTCTCTCCAACAGCTCAATGTTGTCGTACGTCATCGCTGGCCAATCTCTTTCGAGAACCACATCAACATAGCTCCGGGCTGCATGCCGGAGTTGCTCCCCCCGCCGCGCCAGCAGACCATCCGCCCAACGGTAGCATTCACGATCGCGTTAGCCGCGTTGTCGACGTTCCATTCAGCGGTCCAAAGTTGGCCGATGGGGAAGAGCATGAACCCGAGGATGAAGACTCCAAAAGACTCCGTTACGCCCTTGTGCGTTCAACAGACCGGATGACCGCGTGCGTTTTGCAGCGATGCGAAGCTCTCACGCGCCCTTAGAAGGATTTAACAGGCGCATCAAGATTTGACGAAATGATTCGCTAAAAATAAGGGGAAAATTGAGAAATAATATTTCTATTGACAATAGTATGCAATCGAAGCTA
>Ga0070734_10002732_pt1 | contig 20319 bp, 18 predicted proteins | sample Coa_R1_8_FD_66444 | JGI IMG/M metagenome (GOLD analysis project Ga0070734, IMG submission 66444) | Surface soil microbial communities from Centralia Pennsylvania, which are recovering from an underground coalmine fire - Coalmine... | ecosystem: Environmental > Terrestrial > Soil > Unclassified ... | reverse complement strand
TCAGTCTTAATGATGTAAACCGTTAAGACCAAGGCCAAGCTGCGTGCTTGCTTCTCCACGGCGGTCTTCTTAAGACCAAGCAGCCAACTTAAGATGGGTATATCGCCCAAGAAGGGTACTTTGTCGTCCTGAGTCGATGATTTGTGATGAATCAAACCGCCAATCACGCCAGTTTGTTGATCCTTAAGCACCAAGGTGGTTTTGGCGCTTTTAGTGCGGATGCGATATTGATCCTGGTTGAGAATCTTTTCTTTCGGTCCGAGCTCATTTACTTCTTGCTCGACTTCAAGGCGAACATTGTTATCGGCTCCCACGTGAGGAGTGATTTTAAAGGACAGTTTGACGTCCTCATAGGAAACGTTCTGGATCGGCACACCAAGACCGCCAGCAATACCACCGCCTACGGTAGATGCACCGCGAACCACAGGGACTTTTTCACCCACCGACATTTCTGCTTGAATGTTATCGGTGGTTAATAGATAAGGCGTGGACAAGACGTCAACATTGGCACTTGTGCTCACGGCCTGCAACACCGCACCAAAGCTTGGAATTTGGGTGTTTGGGATATTGGGGCCAACGATGCCAGCCACGCCACCTGATAGGAAATTGCCTAACACCGCCAAAGCACCAAGGCCGTTTTGGCCTAAGGCGCTTAAGTTGGTAGTGTTGGCGGCGGCCAGTGAACCCTTAAGAGTCTCAGCCATGGCTCGGCCACCTGGGTTAGCAGCCAGACCCAAAGCCGACCCCGGAACCCCAGGAATATTCATGGCGATGTTTAGGCCGGAAAATATGTCAACACCAAATTTATTGGTATCCGATACTTCAATATCGAGAATGGCCGCTTCGACGTAGACTTGGTCTTTCTTGACATCGAGCTTGTTGACGGTGGCCAACAATGAGCGGTAATCGTTGGCGCTGGCCACGGTAACCAAGGTGTTGGTGCTGTCATGGGCGGTAACTTTAACGTCGCCCTCAAAGAGTTCGTTGGTGCCTTCATCGCGTCTTCGGCCGAAACGAGGCGTCCTTCCTTGCTGTACCACCTGATTAAGCGTTTCTGCGATCTTCTTGGCATCACCGTGACTGATTTTCTTGACGTGGATTTTACCCTTAGAGCTTTGATCAGTGGCAGGAATATCGATTAACGCTACTACTTCCTTAAGCTTCTCCACCGATTCCTTGTCGCCCACCACCACCAATCTATTGATTCGCTCATCGGCAATAATCTTCTCTATTTCAAGTGGTGGTTTGCCTTCATTAGGAGCACCCTTGCGCTTTCTTGCTCGTTGGCCAGGGGGGGGGAGATCAAAAAGATCTCTTAGTTGTCTCTCAACAGTCTTGGCGTCGGCATGTTCCAAAGCAATGACATGGACTTTGTTAAGAGCATCTTCAATATCCACTTCATTAAAAATGGTGCCCAAGCGTCTGATGTTGCTATTGCTGTCTATGACGATGACGAACTGGTCGCCCACCGAGTCCACCAGACCATCCTTAGAAATAAGCGCTCGCGCCACGTTCTTTAGGGTCTCCTGCGAAGCATGCCGTACCTTATAAAAGAACGTGCCTATCTCTTCGTTATTACGGGCTTGTTGTCCGCTTTTATACATGGGTGTTGAGAAGGTCTTCGAGTCGGCCCTTTTTATGACGGTCCAGGTGGCCCCTTGCCGGATTATCATTAACCCTTTGGCTGCCAGTGCAGCCACCATGACATCCCACCCATCCTTAGGCGTGAGTTCAGCTCGGCCAATAATGGTTATTTTCATGTTCTTGGGAATCGTGTCATTGACCACAATGTTGCGACATAAAAATTCGCTCACCTGGCGCACAACACTGCTCAGCTCTTCATCTTCAAAATTCCACGTAAAGCGGCCCTTGGCTGGCACGCACTTCTGCGGAACTACTTCGGTAATACCGGCTTCGTTAGGATTTTGTGTTCTAAGACGACCACCCCGCGCGTCACGCGATGGTGGCGCATCTTTTCGACCATTTTTGATGCCGGGCCGTTCGCCGCCAACGCGTCTATGAGCCTCGCCGTTGAAATTGGCTGGTGGCATCATGGGCTGGCCGTTGTTGTCCATGGGCGGCCGCATGCCCGGTGGCATCCCCTGCGGCATGCCTGGTGGCATCCCTTGTGGCATCCCTGATGGCATGCCTTGCGGCATCCCCTGTGGCATCCCTGATGGCATGCCTTGCGGCATCCCCTGTGGCATGCCTTGGTGATCATGAGGCGGCATGCCAAATGGTGGGCCACCTTCGCCGCCATACATGCCGGGCTTTGCCGGATTACCAAAATCCGGTGGCGGCATGTGATCCTTGTCGCCAAAAGGCGGCATTGACGGTGCTTGATGGGCCTTGTCAAGCCCATTCTCAGCGGCGTTTATTAACGCGCGAATGTCTTCGTCGCCATCGCCCTCAAGAACCATGGCCTTTTTGTCTTTTGCCCATAAGGTGGAAGTCGTTAGCAAACCAACCATAAGGACAAGATAGGCAGTCACGCCTCTAAAATTTTTCCAAGCTCGCATGGTGATTTTTCACCTTCGTTTCTTTCTATCTAACCACTGAGTAATCTAACGTTACCGAACGATCACCCCTCTTTAAATCGATGGTAAATTGATCAGCCGTCCTAAGCTTACCAAATAGCTGCAGAGCTTTTTCCGGACTGTCCAAATCGTAGCCATTTATTCTTGTCAGCACATCCATTTTTTCAAGACCAATTTTCTCCAAGAGTGATTGCTCTTTTAAATACACAATTTCAAACCCTATAAAATTGTCTTTGCTGTCCCTTTTGGGCACCGCACGCGCTTCTGTCATCAAACGCCCGATATTTGACAATGCTTTATCGAACTCGCTGCGCTTGATTTGATATGACGTCGCGCCAACCTTCCTTACCCCTTCTCCTTCTTCTTCCATAGGGGGAGGTATTCGTTCAAATCTCGGTATTTTCTCTTCGGCGAGCAAAGAGAGATACTCATATTTTCTATCTCTTTCATTAAAAATTACCACCCTAAACTCCTCAATCCGTTTGAGGGTGGCCATACCTTCGATGCTATTGCACGCTCTGGATGGTTCCCAATCCTGTGGTGGTAACACGGTCTCTATCGCACTCGGATCGTAGTTTTTTCGATAGGGTTCGCATTCTCCTATAGAATATACCTTAGCTGTGTTGCTGTTTACATTTAAGATTTGTGCTCGCGATCGATATGGATTTTTAAAAACGGAGGTGCCCACAAGCTTTAGTGGCAGCGAGCTTAATGTGGCATCTTGCCATCGATTAGGACTTCCCATAACTTCCGCTTCCTCAGCTATGGCGATTTGTTCCCGCCGTGCTGCGAATAGATTGCGGTTATTAGCGATGGCATAGTCCTTCGGTGAGAGTTCTTGCTTCGGCTCTTCGATGGGCATGATGAGTGGCTTTTGTGGAATGGATTTAGACAGCCAGTAGCCTGCCAAAATAGATGCGGTCTTTGCTGCAATGGCTGCGACGATGCCTAAAAGCACCAGGTGCACGAGCCAAAAATGTCGGCGAAAGAGCCAATTCACTACGACACTCCACTAAGGATCGGATAGCGTTATGCATTTCCAATCAATCAGTCTTACCCTGGCGCATCCGAAAGCCTACGTAAATCCAGTTTAGAGTGGTGAGGATCAACTTGCAAGCAAGGCTTCCATACCCTCACATCAAACCAAAGGCTTTAGCGTGCCACGTAATAAAATGCTATCAGTGAAACGACAAAAAATAAAAAATATACCACCTATTCGACAGCGGGCCTTTTCATTATGAACAGCTTGCGAGCGCAATCCTGACCCTTTTGAAAGGCGCATTAGCGAGCATTTTTGGTTCTCAAAAAAATATTTAGCGGTGAGTAATTCACAAGAAGTATGTGGCAGCTTCATGCCCGATCTATATCGTCAGCGTGTCACTCTGCGGCGGAATCCGCGGGATCCAGCGAAATAGCGCTTCGGTGGACCCCGCGGACTACGCCGCGGGGTGACATGGGCTCATTCCGCTGCGGGGTGACATGGGCTCTTTATTGATACATCTTTTCTATTTCCCGTTGGTATTTTTGGTTGACGAATTTGCGTTTGACTTTCATGGTGGGGGTGAATTCGCCCGTATCGATGGAAAACTCGTTGGGAAGAATCGCGAACTTCTTGATTTGCTCTACTGGCGCTAAACGGCTGTTAATCTTGTCAAGTTCCGCCTTAATTTCCTGCTGTATCGATACGTCATCCACCAGTTGATGGGCAAGGTGTTCAGGCACACCCTGCTCCTTGGCTCTCTTCTTGATGCTATTAACGTCGGGCGATAGTAAGGCGCATAGATATTTCTTGGCATCACCCACCACTACCGCCGATTGAATATAGGGTAGGCCCTTGAGCATCGCTTCTAAATTTTGCGGCGAAATATTTTTTCCGCCGGCAGTAATCAACAAATCCTTCTTACGATCGGTAATACGCAAAAATCCATCCCTATCAATGGTGCCAATGTCACCGGTAGCCAGCCAACCATCTCTAAGAACTTCCGCAGTGGCCGCTTTGTCTTTGTAATATCCTAAAAACACGTGAGGTCCCTTGATGACGATCTCGCCATCATCGGCAATCTTAATTTCCGAGCCAGGCATGGGTCGACCTACAGTGCCAATTTTGGTCTGTCCTGGCAGGTTGAATGATGCGGGGCCCGCATTCTCGGATTGGCCAAATACTTCATAGATCGGAATATCTAAGCCCCCAAAAAAATTGAGAATCTCCTTCGAGATGGGCGCGGCCCCACAAACACAAATGCGTATGTGGCCAAACCCCAACTTTTTCTTGAGCTCGTAAAAAATTTTGCGCGATCCGAATTGATATTGCGAGTTAATCCATAAGCTAGGCATTTTGCCAGCATGGCGGGCTTTGTAATAACTGGCGGCAATGCTGGAAAAATAGCTAATCGCCTTCTTTTTGAGATAACCCTGTTCTGACAAACCCAAACGAATCCCATCATACATCTTTTCGTACACACGGGGTACGCCAAAGAACACCGTGGGTTCTACATCTACTATCGTTTCCTTCAACGCATCGAAAGACGGAGCAAAGTACGACTGCATGCCAGAGTCTATGGGCGCATAAAGCGTGAACATTTGTTCAGCCACGTGGGCGAGGGGCAAGTAGGATACCGCCCTATCCCACGGCCCGCAACGCCAAGACTGCACAGCAGTGCGCACTGTCCATGCCAATGCCGCATGCGTCAACATCACTGATTTTGGGTTGCCAGTGGTGCCTGAAGTATAGATCATGGTAGCGACCGCGCTTGGGTTTATACCCTTCAGCCGTACCTCAAGCTCATCATCGGTAGTTTTTGCGCCCATGTTCATGAAGGCGTTAAAAGCAATGACGCCGGGCTCTTTGCACGTTTCATTACTCATAAGCACAATCAATTGCACGTTAGGCAATCTCGATCGGATTTCATGCACCTGAGATCGGTATCGCTCTAAGCTTTCCACCACCAGTATTTGTGCATCGGAATGATCAACGACGTAACTTACCTCTTCCTTTGAGCTTGCCGTGTAGATACCCACTGAAACGCCACCCGCATATTGTGCCCCCATGGCCGAGATTACCCACTCCAGCTGATTAAACCCTAAGACCGCAACCTTACTATCCACCCGAAAATCTAAAGCCAGAAGGGCTTTTGCGAATTGGCGGACCTGTTCGTGATATTGATGCCAAGTTACAGGCTCCCACTTTTCATTCACCAATGTGAAGTAGGCACTTTCGTCCTTGTGGTGCAGAGCTCGCTGTTTCAACCGATCGACACAAATATCACGCTTCGTCATTGATCAAACCCTTTGTCCATGGACATCACTCTTTATATTCGCGACGTAATTTGGTTGGCAGGAATTCGTTCAATTTTTTAAAACACATTGCCTACAACGAGATAGAACATGGGACTAAAGTCCTCGGAGGGACTAAACGCAAGGTCACCTCTAATTATAAACGTTTTGTTCCAATAAATACGTAATCCACTTCCGAAGCCGGCGTAGACATGGCGCATGTCTTTGGTAAAGCGCGAGAAGTTCCAGGCTGTCATACCGATGTCGCCAAACAAGGCGCCCACGAGATCAAAATGTTGCTTAAACAAATCAAATGACCAGAAGTTGTAGCGAAACTCTGCCTGTTCGATAAATTTAATGCGGCCAACATAGCGCTGGTCTCTGATACCACGCCCAATATATTGCCCGCCAAACGCGGTGAAATCGCTTAATGCTTGGCTGCCACCCATGCGTGACATGGCATCAAATGGTACATCGCCGGCCATCACATCGGCGATGGTTTGCGAGGCAATAACTAGCCGATGGTTTTGATCGAGGGGAAAATAGAATCGCGCTGCGGCATTGCCGCCAATATAGTTCCAGGCGCTGCCAATGACAAATGAGCTCCCTCGGATGCTTGATTCGAGCCAATAACCACTGGTGGGCGCTGGTTCATTGTCCCGTTTATCAAGCATGAGCCCCACTTCAAGCACACTCAAATAGCCATCTGTCCTTTGATCTTTAAAATCTTTTTGGTAAAGCGAGCCCTCATAAGGCCCCGAGTTCTTAAAGTCCCGCACGAGATAGTAGTTCCCGCGATAGCTGGCCATCAACTCCAATTTGGCTTGGTCCTGCCATAAAAGCCACCGAGTGGCAAGGTCGCCAAAAAACGACATGAAGCGATTCTTGTAATAGTGGTTAATGAAATCATTTCGCGGATCGTCTACCAGTTTCGCCCGATCCGCGGCAAGCTCGGCATCCTCTTTTTGACATCTAGCATCCGATGCAGGCCCACAATAGTTTTGAGCAACGGTCGAAAAGAAACCGAGGCGGGCAGTGAGTCTTAGCAGCAAACCAAAAGCCTTCACTTCATCCCATTGCAAGACATGGGAGTTTACTCCCTTGGTGGTGAAGTAGAGCTTTAGGCCCAGAGCGGCCTTATAAGGAGCAAAGTCGTCTTTATCCACATACATGCTTCCGATGACACCAAAGCCAAAGCCAGTATCTGAGCTATAGCCAAGCGCCGGTATGCCGGAAAAGCGAATAGTAGAGGGAGACTCTTCACTAAAAGCAGTGCCAGTGAGCATGGCAAAAATGGTAACAATTATAAGAACAGGCATTTTCATTACTAATCTAAACCTCAGCACTTAAGTAAGAGTTCAATTTTGTTTCTAAGATCCTTTAGGCTTTGCTTGAGCATTATTTGTTGCTTGGTGAAATACGGCGGTGATGCCGCTTTTTCAAAAAGCTCCAGATAACACTTGATCTTGGGCTCAGTGCCACTCGGCCGAACAATGAATCTAACCATAGGATTTATTTCAAGAATTATCACATCAGCACATAAATCTTTATAGGGCCCATTCGTTTGTCGTTCCAATAGATCAAATTTCATACATGGCGACGGGCCAAACAAATTTGACAATTCGTGAGCCGACCATTGACGCACTCTGTCCATGGAGTGTGCCATAGCATCCATGGCAGTAACTCCTGCAAATCTCACCGACCATTGCTCGTTAACAAAAATGCCAAAGCGCTGATAAAGCTCATCCAATAATTGCCAAATGGTCATGCGCTTTTTTGACAGATAACCGGCTATCTCCATCAACCGCATAGCAGCATTGATTCCATCCTTGTCCAACACGACTTGGCCCACCAAAAATCCAATCGCTTCTTCATAGGCAAAAACTAACTGTGTATCACTAGTTTTTTCCTCCTTCATCGCAGTTGCCACAATGTTGGCAAAGCCCGTAAGGCCCTCAACATAATGTGCACCCAAGCCATTGCTGATGGCACGCAGCATGCGCGAAGAAACAATGCTTGTGGCAGTCATGGGCTTTAATCGCTGTCGATTTGCCAATTCGATCGCGAAATAGCCCAAAATGGCGCCCATTTCATTGCCCGACAGCTTGCGAAAATCGTTGCCATTATCGGTGCATGAGACTTGCACCCGATCGGCATCTGGATCATTGGCGAACACCCAATCAATGTGGTGAAGACGCGCACAATCATGTGCTAAATCGAGCGTGTGTTCTTCTTCAGGATTAGGAAACAAGACGGACGGAAACTGCCCATTTGGTTCAGACTGGGCATCAACCACCATTACTCGCGAAAACCCCTCCTCGTTAGCCGCCGCCAAAAAGAACTTCTTACCGACCCCGTGAAGGGGCGTGTAGACAATGGGGACATTTCTATCAACATCATCGCTTGCGAACATCCTTGTCTGTTTGATATCCGCGAGATAGGAGGCCATCACTTCGTCTTGGATTATGGTGGCATGGCTCCTTTCTAAAAGCTCACGGTGCTTAGAAAAGAAATCACAGCGAAGAGGAGCATGGGCCATCTTTTGTTCAAGCAAGCTCAATAGTTCGCCATGTGCCTGTGCGCTATCGCTGTTATAGAGCTTTATTCCATTGTCGCACTTGGGATTATGGCTGGCGGTGATCATGATTCCCGCCAGTGCATTTAGATATTTGACGGCATATGCGCATATGGGCGTTGGTACACAGAGGGCAAACAGGTGCACATCAGCTCCCAGTGCTATCAAGATCCTGGCAGCATCTTCGGCAAACAATTGACTGTTGTCTCGCGCATCAAATCCGATGACAATTCGTCGATGGTGAGCGTCGGCTTTTGTTATCACCTCGTGGCCGACCGCGTAACAAAAGCGATAGACGCTGACCAAATTGATTCGGTTATAGCCGGCCTCCATGCGCCCTCTAAGGCCAGCAGTGCCAAAGCGTAAGTGATGGCTCATTCGATCGGCAAGCTCATCTACCGAGGCTTCACCCAAGGAGAGCAAACGTTGAATTTGCATCCGCAAATGGGGATTTGGCTCTTCCAAGAGATATTCGCCACATATTGCGTCGATGGAGGTTTTAGCATCTTTCATGGTGCACCACCTAACATGAAAATAGGATTTCTGTCATCCCGCGGCGGAGTCCGCGGGATCCAGTGAAGTGGCTGTACCTGGACCCCGCGGACTACGCCGCGGGATGACAGGCTTACGTTTTTCTTGAAATAAGCAACGGCTGTCATTGTTATTACTGAGCAAGGTCACTCGATTTAAAAAAAAGCTCTTATGACAAGTTTCAGGCGCAAAACGATCAATTGCGATCTAATGGAAGCACGGCTTTCAAACAACCTCAATTTTCTCGCCAACCAAGTTAAAACTCATCCTCTCTTCCATCTGCGCGGGCGAGTGCTGGAGTCAACCTCGTTAATTATCCGAGCTTCCGTTCCCTTAACCAGCCTCGGAGAGATTTGTGAAATCACTCTGGCCGGAAAAACCCACACCTTGCCAGCGCAAGTGGTTGGCTTTCGTGAAAGCGATGTCTTTTTAATGCCCCTCGGAGATGCTTGTGGCTTGAGCCCAAACTCTCATGTCATACCTAGCACCAAACCCTTCACACTAAGAGTCGGCTATTCGCTGCTGGGCCGCGTCCTAAATGGCTTAGGGCAGCCGATTGATGGGGGAGTGCCATTAAGCGAGATGCCAAAATTGCTGGAATGGCCGCTTCATCGGCCTGCTCCCGATCCTTACCGGCGAAAACCGGTAAGTGAGCCACTTTCTCTTGGAATCAAAGTGATCGATAGTTTATTAACGGTGGGCAAGGGCCAGCGCATCGGCCTTTTTTCTGGATCTGGTGTGGGTAAATCATCCCTCATGGGCCAAATGGTTCGCAATACCGAAGCAAAGATCGTGGTGGTTTGTTTGGTGGGCGAGCGTGGGCGTGAAGTGATGGAGTTCATAAACGATACGCTCAAAGATGAAGGCAGAAAGAAATCCATTGTTGTGGTAGCCACCTCAGACTCACCGAGCTTAGTGCGATATCTCTGCTGCTATGTAGCAACGGCTATTGCCGAATGGTTTCGTGACCAACATGAAGACGTTCTTTTTTTGATGGACAGTGCCACCCGCTTCGCTCGCGCTCAACGAGAAATCGGACTTGCGCTTGGTGAATTTCCCGCTCGGCAAGGATATCCGCCCAGTGTATTTGCAGAAATTCCGCGATTAATGGAGAGAACGGGATCAAACGACAAAGGGTCCATAACCGCCATTTATACCGTCTTAGTACAGGGAAGTGATTTCGATGAACCAATCGCCGACGAAGTGCGCGGCATTCTTGATGGACATATATTACTGAGTCGCGATCTTGCTGAAAAAGGACATTGGCCAGCGGTTGACGTTTTGCCATCCTTAAGCCGAGTCATGAACAATATTGTCGATCAAAGACATCAAGAAGCGGCAGTGAAAATCCGCCAAGTGCTCTCGGCCTACGAAAAGAACCGTGACCTGATTTTGTTGGGCGCTTACAAAGCCGGTTCAGATAAGTTGGTAGACCAAGCCATCAAGAAGATGCCCCAAATCAACGCGTTTTTGCAGCAGCCAAAAGATGAATTCTTCAGCTATAACCAAGCAAGAGAATCATTAATTTCATTGGCTTAAACTATATATGACGCCATATGCACTAACTTCATTGCTTAGACTGCGAGAACGAACCAAGAGCATCGCGGATACTTTTCTAGTGCAGGCCATTCACCAACATGTAACCGAACAGGAAAAATTGGCAGATATTGAAACCTGCCTGCGTGATACCATCACGATCCGCACTAAAATGCAGCATAATTTTTTTTTAAAAGCACAGCAGAACGCATGTAATAAAGGCGAAGTCGCATGCCATATATCTTCGCGTGATAAACATCTGGATTTTGAAAATACTCTGAGAGTGACGCTCAAAAACCAACAAGAGGTTGTGCGATGTGCCTTAAATAAGATTGAATTAGCGAAGAGCAATGTGATGGCGGCGGAACGGGAACTTAAAACCATAGAAAAACATCATGCCAATTGGCTCCATAGAGGAAAACGACAGCTTGCGTTGAAGGACGACTTACGCAACGATGATCACAACACCGTGAAATTCATTATGAACAAGGTTTAATATGGTGTTAGCCAAGCCATTGGGCCTACGGACGCTTACAACCTATTCACGAAGACGCAAATGTTTGCAGAAGGCTGTTTTGTCGTTTGCATTCACCCTCAAAAAACATCGATCTGATGCCTTCTGCGAAAGGACGCTGAGGCGTAGTCTTGCAAAATCTAGCGACATCGACCAACAGCCTTCGCCTACGTCCATACGGATCATCGATCAACAACAGTTTATTTTGCCTAATTGGACAAGCTTGGCACTGATGGAAAAGGCGCCATCCGTCTTGGGGACCGCCGCCAACTTATGCGCTCACGATGACATTAACCGGTTGATCAAAAGGCTAACCAAGAGCTTCACCACAACCAAGGGTGAGGCCCATTTTTCAATAGCGGAAGGAACATTTACCGGTGCACATTTCCATCTGCTGACCAATGAGCGTGATCTCGTAATTACGGTCACTAGCATTGGAGCACCAGCGCGAGCTCTTTTGGTTGACAATCATGAGCTTTTAGCTCATCGCCTTATGCGCTGCGAAATAAATCTATGCGGAATCAGGTTTAGTTAGTAGGCGAGCCCGGGGGCAAGCCCGAGCATGACCACGGCTCGCATTCGGATGCATTTTGAGTTGCCATGAGCGAATTGTGCCACAGTCTTATTGGAGATGATTCACCACGCCTTACAAGCGAGCAAGCTTTTTTCGTTAATATCAATCTCGACAGTCATGTCATAAGAGATAGGCTCTTGCCTATTATTGAGATAATCTGCCACCGAATCGAAGGCACCTATCGAAGCCCAGCAAAAATATCCTTTACCGGCGCCAATGCTAATTGGGAAAAAAAGATCATCAACTGCATGCAGTTTGATGATATCTGCTTGAAACTATGGCATGTCCATAGTGGCCAGAATATCTTTTTAGTGCTGAGCGCAAGATTCGCCCGCACGCTGCTAATTCGGCTATTAGCCACATCATTGATCGATGACTCCAATTCGCTACCCTTCTCATCAACAGAGAAGGGGCTGTTTTCCTTCGTCATTGCCCGTCTAATCTTTGATCTAAAAGCCGCGCTAGTCGACAAAATGCCCGATCTCAAATTAATGGGCATTTATCATACCCGTGACCAAGCACTGCCAGATCTGGATATTCAAGGCTTCGGCATTTATCATTTCTCTTTCACGTTTGCCGCTGATATTTATCCCATAATTCTCGCGTTGCCCAAAAAGCTTTTTGATACCTTTAAGATACCAAACGCAACGCGGCCCATTCTTTTGGCTCGATGCGGTCATCTGCATAGAACTTTGGTCATCCCTTTAATCAATTTAGCCATCAACACAGAGCGTATCGGCGGCCTACGGCTTGGCGATCTCATACTATTCGATCATATGGAAGTGATGATAGTTGACAAAGGGCTTTATGGACCACTGCGCGCGTATTGGGAAAACGTGGCCATTATGGGACGGCTGGTGTTACAGAATCAGGCCTATCAATTTGTGGTCACAAAGCCCAGTGCTTTTCACAAGGAGGACCAACCCATGGAAGAACTCGAGATTTCATATGCCAATGGCAAGGATGTGGTCGACTTTGAGCTTCAATCTCCGAGCAGCCGGCTTCTTGATCTGGCCAAGAATATTCGTGTGTCATTATCGATCGAAGTGGCTCGATTACCCATGACACTCAAAGAGATCTCAGAATTACGAGAAGGTGAAATTATCGACCTACATCGTAAAATTGATGACCCTTTGGAAATGCGACTGGACGATAAAGTGATAGGCCACTGTCAACCTGTCCAAATCGATGGTCGATTAGGTATTCGGGTAATAAGACTCGAAGGCAACAAAGAAGAGGATGTATAAAAACTTGTGCCAACCATCGTCTTAATCAAGACACTGGCCATTTTGGCCTTCATCGTATTACTTATATATGGTTGTGTCGCGGTTGCCAAAAAAAGGCAAGGCAGCCGCCATAAGCTTTATGGCGATCGCATAAAGCTCATCGAACAAAAATACATCGATACCAAGTTAACGGTTAGTTTGATCGTGGTTAATGACGAATACATGGTTTTGGCGGCCGGACCTCAAGGTCTCGCCCTGGCGCGACTAGGGCCACAGGCTGATAACCCATGCCACAAAGATTGTTAGAGTCGCATCAGAGCAGTGAATCCATCACGAGTTCCGTTAGGTGTTTTTTCTTCTGTGCAAAGTCGCTGTATAGCTGATACATGGCGTTTGCTCTTATCCAATTGTGGTCAGCTCGGCGCTCGTATTTCTTATGATCGAAACCCCAATAAGTTTCATTTAAGACGTCAGCGAGAAAACGCATGGCCAAACAGAGTGTGATGGCCTGTGAGTGAACAATGATTTCCGAGGCCTCCTTGTTGCTGATGCGACCGCGCATTACCGATCCATAGCCCCTAAGTGCACTCTCGGCGATATGTAGATCGACATGGGCTTCTTGAGAGTCTTCCTGATGAGGATTACACCATGAGCGAAGGGCATCGGCTATTTCAAGTGACCAGCCGGTAAGTCCTAGGGTATCAAAATCCACCAGACAAATCGCTCCTTGATTCTCATTGAAAATGATGTTCGAGATCTTAGGATCGCCATGAGCATGCCGTGGTGTGGTCACCAATCCGGCGGTGAGGCCTTTGCTCTCTGTCAGCATTTTTTGGGCTAATGGATCGACGCGATCAAAGTAGTCATGTCCTTCGTGCTGATGGAGCGCAGTCCCCAGGATCTCCTGGTGAAACCGATAGTCACCACCGTGGCGTCGATTATTTTTATAGCAATAATCTAAGTCCGCTAAGGCCGCGTGAAATTGGCCCAGAACTCGGCCCGCGGACTCAGCCATCTCCAATGAAGCCATAGAGTGATGGCTCGTTCCTTCTATATAAGTTAAGGCGCGAAACACCCTGGTTGCGATTTCCACAAATAACTGACCAGAAATCGTTCTGTGGTGACTTGGTGCGGCTAAACCAAGATCCACAAGACGGTTAGCGATGGCCACGCTGTCTTCTATGACGGCTTTGCTAAAAATCGGTGACAACTCCTGCAGAACATACCTTGTATGCGGGGTGCTTACTAAATAGGTCTTATTGATCAGGCCAATGGCGATATTTTCAACTACAATCGGTGAGCCCAAATGGGCATACGCATCGAAGATTGCTTGTGGCAGTGGTCCGTGAGATTTCATTAAAGCAATTCCTCGGGCGCTCGGTATGCTAGGTTTAATGCGTTGGCAACTTCTCTATGTGTAACGTAGCCATCTAATGTATTGAGCCCTTTTTGTAACGCCGGGCTTTCCTTGAGCGCACGATAGACACCATCTCGTACGATGGCAAGTAAATAAGGCGATGTGGCATGGGATAATGCGTAGGTAGAGGTGCAAGCCACCGCTCCAGGCATATTGGCAACGCCATAATGAACGATGCCACTTAGGATGTAGGTTGGCTTGTCGTGCGTAGTTCGATGGACGGTTTCAATGCAGCCGCCCTGATCGACTGCGACATCCACCACCACCGAACCAGGCTCCATGGCCGATACAAGCTCTTTGCTAACCAGGCGTGGTGCTTTCGCTCCAGCAACTAGCACCGCGCCAATCACGCAATCTGCGCGCAAAACTTGAGACTCAATGCTATGTGCGCTGGAAAACATGGTTTCAACTTGGCCCAAGAAAAGATCGTCGATTTCTTCTAAGCGCGTGGGGTTTACATCAAGCACGGTAACCTTGGCGCCCATTCCTAAAGCCATTTTGGCGGCATTTTTGCCCACAACGCCTGCCCCAATGATGACGACACGCGCCTTTAGAACACCAGGAACCCCGCCCAGCAAGATGCCTTTGCCCCCATATTGGTTTTCTAAACATAAAGCGCCCACCTGTACTGACATGCGCCCGGCCACTTCACTCATGGGCTTTAACAATGGCAGTTGCCCATTTTCTTCAATGGTCTCGTAGGCAATGGCAGTAATCTTTTTGTCTAGCAGCGCCCTGGTGAGCTCTGGCTCTGCTGCGAGATGTAAAAAAGTATAGATGACTTGACGTTCACGAAAGAAAGAAAACTCTTCCTTAAGTGGCTCCTTGACCTTGACAATGATGTCTGCCTTTTGCCAAATCTCCTCTCGATGCGAAATGATCTGTCCGCCGGCCGCCACATACGCATCATCAGAAATATTGGAGCCGCGACCGGCATCTTTTTCAACCAGGACTTTCGCTCCTGTTTTCACTAATGATTTGACGGTGGCTGGAATAATACCGACGCGATTTTCCAATGTCTTAATTTCTCTGGGACAGCCGATTATCATGGTGACGATCCTCACATGTTTGAGGCTCTGTTGACTTTTTTTGGTAGGGCTCACAAATTTGGCGTATCGCTGCTCCTGCAGCGATCGGCCGGCTGAAAATTGCAATTATATCTCCGGCCTAGGGCTTTGGCGCAGCGATACGCCAAATTTGTGAGCCCTACCAAAAAAAGTCAACAGAACCTAGGAATTATTAGCAAAATCCCACAGAAATCGGACAACAGACGATTATGACTTTTTTACCACGATTCGGTCTTTCTCAAATTTGACCATGACCACATCGCCTTTGTTAACGGATAACGCGGTGAGGGGCAGGCGCAGAAAGGTGCCGCTGGTCTTAATTTGTTGGGCTCGGTAGACTCGTTCTTGTCCAGCTTGCGGCGAAGCTCGTCCTCTCGAACTTTTGCCGAAGTTGTCACGAAACCACTTTTCAAAGGAGTCCACTTCGGATCCAGTGCTCTTGAGGTGATGCAGAGCCCGGCGAATGGTGTTTACCGAGGCTAAGCGGCGGTTGTACATTTGCTCAACTGTAGGGATTCCCGAACATAGATAGGCGATTTGCACATCTTTAAATGAAACCGTTGAGCGCTTTTTTTCTAACATGTCTTAATACCTCCATAATTTTGGTTTTAAAGTGATACGTAACAACCACGATGGGCTCTTTACTTATGGACACATTTTGTTAGTGGAAATATCTGCTCTGGATTGCTCATTAAAAATGAGTCATGGCGGAATCAAAATATGAAAAGTAAATCAAAAACAAGACTTTGCCCACAATGTGGTAAGGAATTTGTAAGTGAAGATCAAAGCCTTTTACCGTTTTGTTCAAAGCGATGCAAAATGATCGATTTGGGTCAATGGCTTACCGAAAAATATGTGGTAGGCGACAAAAAGCCAAAAACCCGATAAACGGTCACCCCGCGGCGTAGTCCGCGGGGTCCAGGTCTTGGCAGTGCGCTGGATCCCGCGGACTGCGCCGCGGGATGACTAATGGGTCTATCCCTGTGGGATTAGGGGTGAGAACCATACTTGGAGGACGAAAATGAATGAAAAAATCAAAATAGCAAGCTCAGATTTAACTATCGATCAATTCCCCATTGTCCTTAGTGATAAGGCACAGTCCATGGCGATGATGGCGACCAAATCAGGCGGCGAAGAGAATCTGTTTCTGAGAGTTAGTATTAAGGGTGGTGGATGCGCTGGACTAAAGTACAATCTTGACATCGATGATAAGCCATCAAAGTTTGATATTAACTGTCAATTTGGCGAGTTAAAGGTGGCCGTAGATATGTTCAGTTTACACTATCTGGCCAATACCACCATCGACTATCAAGAAACCTTAGAAGGTGCCGGCTTTAAGTTTGACAACCCCAATGCCCGCAAGACCTGTGGCTGCGGATCAAGCTTTTCTTAAGGGCGCTTGCAGGCCCCTTACGCAAGGGGCCAAAAGGCTCTCGTTACCGCTTCGAGTATTGGAATCGCTTTCTTGCGCCGGGTTGACCGTATTTTTTGCGCTCAACCATACGAGCGTCGCGGGTGAGAAAACCGCCTCGCTTAAGGGCTGGCCCAAGATTCTGCGTCTCATCTCGCTGAAGCGCTCGTGCTATGCCATGGCGCACAGCACCCGCTTGTCCCGAAAGACCGCCACCAGTTACAGTGACGTTGGCATCATAAGTTCCGAGTGTTTCGGTTGCTTCAAAGGGCTGCTTAATGATCATCTGCAAGACTTCTCGCTTAAAATAGCTGGCGAGACTTTTGCCGTTTACCGTGATTTGCCCGGTGCCCTTCTTTAGCCACACGCGGGCAGCGGATACTTTTCTACGACCAGTTGCATAAAATCGATTCATGGTATCTCCCAAACTACAAGCTTAAAGTGACCGGATTTTGTGCGGTGTGAGGATGCGATCCGTCAGCATAAACCTTAAGCTTATGAAACATTTTTCGGCCTAAGCGCGTTTTGGGCAACATACCCTTGACTGCCAGTTCAATAACCCGACTTGGAAAGCGCTCTTGTTGCTCTTGAAACGAGGTAGCTGTGGTGCCGCCGATATACCCTGAATGGCGATAGTAGATCTTCTCTTCCTTTTTGTCGCCCGATACCGCCACTTTGCTAGCATTGATCACAACGACAAAGTCGCCGGTGTCCACATGGGGCGAAAACATTGGCTTATGTTTGCCGCGAAGAATTGATGCAATTTTGCTCGCCATTCTACCCAAAACTAGATCAGTGGCATCTACTAAATGCCAATTTCTTGAAACTGAATCTAAGTTTGCGAACTTAGTTTTCATTATCTATCCTCACCACGATTTTGGCGCAAAGGTCATTTCATAAAACAAGCCGATGGGCACAGTCAATCGCCTTTTTGCCCGCAAAATGGCTTGTTGTCAAGTTAGCAAGATATCTCTCATAATGCTGTCAGCAAATAAAGCTCCAGTAGAATTGATTTTTATGGACTGTCCTTGCATATCAAGCCAACCTCGGTCTTTTGGGCCCTTCAGCGCGTTAAAAAAGCCCTCAGGGATTATGGCCTGATGGCGGCCTTCGAGTTCGGATGGCCTGATGCCGCTCTTCATATTTCGAAGCCCAAAGGCAAGCGATTCACGTAGCGCCTCTTTTGGGCTAAGGAGTTCAGCGGTTCTCGTTATGTGTCCGTTTAGCCAGGTCATAACATCCACTGAATTTTCTGCTCGTTCGGCACCGCCGTCGGGCAGCAATCTCATGGAATGGGCTTTGGGCCCCAAGCCCAAGTAATGACCACCCGCCCAATAGACTTGGTTGTGTTGACTGAAATAATGAGGCTGCCCAAAGCTCGAAATATCGTATTGGACATAGCCCGCCGAATTTAAAATACGCTGTGCCATGCGATAAGCTTCCACCTGAGCATCTTCATCAATATCCTTCATGTGGCCAGCGCGAATGAGATTAGAGAATTTGGTCCCTTCTTCTATGGTTAATAAGTATGTGCTGATATGAGGTATTTTCAGGCCAATAAGATAATATAACGATCTTTCAATATTGCCAATATCTTCATGGTTTACGCCCAATATCAAGTCGATCGAAATGTTGCCAAATCCAGCTTGCTGAAGAAATCCGATAGCTTTTTTTGCCCGTGCTGAATCGTGTTTTCGCCCCAACGACTTAAGGACTTGATCATCAAAACTCTGGATCCCAAGGCTTATGCGATTTACTGGAGTGCGAGCAAGTCTTAATGCAAAATCCTCATCAATGTCTTCAGGATTTGCCTCTATGGTAATTTCAGCGCCTTGATCGAGTCCGCCATCGGACACAAAGAATTCTGCGAGTTTCTGAAACATCTCGGGTGCAAGTAATGAAGGCGTCCCACCGCCAAAATATAGACTCTCGGCCGGCTTATTGACATAAAGGTGCCTGCGTCCTTCCCATTCGGAGACAATGGCATCAAAAAATCTTGGCTCGGGTCGGCCGACGACAAAGTAGAAATCACAATAGGGACATCGTCTGCGGCACCAGGGCACATGAACATATATGGCAAATCTATTCATAAAACCAAGCAAGAATCTATTGCTGATGGTCATTAAGCCATCGATGGATAAGGCGCAAGGCCGCAGCGTGATCCTCTGGATCTTGGCTATAGACACAGGTTTCTGGTACCACCACAGAAAAGCCACAATCAAGAGCTGAGGCTGCCGTCATCAGCACACTGGTATGGGAGAACGCTCCAACGATAGTTAGGTTTCTAATCTTAAGATTTAGGAGAATATCTAAAAGCTCGGTTTGGAAAAAGGCGTTAGGCCTGGTTTTTCTAACTAAAAGTTCGCCATTGCGAGGGCTTAAGGGCTGAATGACCTGCTGATCGAATTGCTCTCTTTCAGTGAGAATGGCGGGAGCCGTTGCGCCGGTATTACCAAAGATCACAGGCCGCATGCGCTCTCTGAAGTATTGGACTTCTCCCTGCAAAAAAGGAATTACGTCAACCGAAGCTTCGGTAAAGCAGCTGCCTTCTACATGAGCAAATTTATTGATCATGTCCAATATTATGATGGCACGCTCAGATCTGTTTTCGTCTAACAAAACGACCTCCCCATAGGCCAATTTATTATACATTTTTTATTTAATTAAAATGTCGTTGAAAGCAGGTATTAAATCGTTATAATCGGACTGCCTTTTTGGTTGGTATTTACTTTAGGTAGATGCTCTCACAGCTGTTTACCTGAGTCAAAGGGTGGATAAAAAAAACACCCTGGAGGCCATCCCGTGAACTCACGAAACGACAAAGTTACGGTGATTGCATTGGCCGAGCCAAGAGAGGAGCAGCCAAATCTAGAGATTTTCCCGGTTCGACAACGCCAGCGGCCAGGACCGCCGGGCGCAGATACGCTGCTTTCATGGGATCAGGATTTAGAGGATGCGGCGCTTATTCTCTCCTTGGTGGAAAAGGGCAGAATTGAAACCATATTGCCATGGCGCGATCTAAGCCGCGATCGGGTGCATCTAAGCGGCAAGGAACGACTTTCCGCGGAGATGGAAGCCGAACTAGCCCAAAGAGTCCAGAAATTCAGCGATATTGATGCGCGCAATTGTTTGGTGATGTCAAACATCGGGCTTGTTCATTTGGTGGCGAATCAGTTTTCAAGGCCACCGGTGCGCTATGAGGATTTGGTGCAAGAAGGCACCATGGGGCTCATTCGAGCAACAGAAACATTTGAGCCCGGTCGCGGTGTCCGCTTCTCCACCTATAGCGTTTATTGGATTCGCGCCAAAATTCAACGGCTTTTGCAGCGAATGGAAAGGGAAGATGTTCCAGCCATTATCGGTGCGGAAATGCTGGAAGACGAAAAGGGGCGTCGTAGACGGCCGCGAGCACGCAAACTGAGCATTGAACACAGCCAGGAAGATGAGGATAGCAGAAGTCTAAGCGAGCTATTGCCTTCGGAAATCAAGAATCCCGAACATGTGGCGCTTCAAATCGAACGCGACAAAGTAATCAAAGAAGTCTTGCATGGTATCGTGGCGGAATTGGGCGATGAACGACTCAATACCATCATCGAATGGCGCCTCTTAGCCGAGGAGCCAGAAACACTCACCAATGTAGGTGCCCGTTTGAATCTCT
>Ga0070734_10002731_pt1 | contig 20341 bp, 19 predicted proteins | sample Coa_R1_8_FD_66444 | JGI IMG/M metagenome (GOLD analysis project Ga0070734, IMG submission 66444) | Surface soil microbial communities from Centralia Pennsylvania, which are recovering from an underground coalmine fire - Coalmine... | ecosystem: Environmental > Terrestrial > Soil > Unclassified ... | reverse complement strand
TACGCTGCTCAACCTGCTCAGCGGCATCCATCGGCCCGATGCCGGCTTGATCATGCTTGGCGGGATCGATGTCACCGCACTGCCCACCTATCGACGCGTGCGCCATGGCATCGCGCGTACTTTCCAGAAGATCCGACTGTTTCGGAATCTCTCGGCTCTGGAAAATGTCGTTGCGGGATTCCACATACGCCACGACATCCCGCTTTGGCAGTACGTTTTCCATGGGCCGGCGTTTCGGCGCAATCAAGCCCGGTGCCGCGATGAGGCCACGCGGCTGCTAAGCTTGCTGGGCCTCGGGCATTGTGCCCAAGTACGCGCGGGCTCGTTGTCCTATGGTCAGCAGCGCATGCTTGAAATCGCTCGCGCACTTGCGACGGGGCCGCGTCTGCTGATGGTGGATGAACCCGCGGCAGGGCTCAATGCCGCTGAGGTGGAGGTGCTGCTCGATCGGCTTCAAGTGCTTCGGAGCAACGGCATCACGCTCTGCATCGTCGAGCACAATATGAATCTGGTAATGAAGATAGCGGATCGGGTTCTGGTCATCGATCATGGGCAATATCTGTTTGAGGGAGTACCGGCGGAGGTGCAGGCTCATGCGCGCGTGATCGACGCTTATCTCGGCGGACATTCGCCATGAATCCGCTGCTCGCCGGGGAGGGGCTCGAACTCGCCTATGGAGACGCAGTGGTTTGTCGCGATGTGTCGTTGGAGGTCGCGGAGGGTGAGATTGTGGCGCTGATCGGGGCCAACGGCGCGGGCAAATCCACCACATTGCGCGCCATTGCGGGAGTCCTGTTGCCGTGTGCCGGCTCGATCCAGTTTCGAGGAAAAGACATCACCCGATTGCCGTCATACGACCGGGTCAACCTCGGTATTGCACTCGTTCCCGAGGGACGTCGCGTCTTTCCGTTTCTGACGGTACGAGAGAATCTCGAACTCGGTGGCTTCAGGTATCGCGGCGATGCCCGCAAGATACGTCGACTGATCGACAGCATGTTCGCGATATTTCCGCGTCTGCAGGAGTGCGCGTCCCGGAATGCCAGCACCCTTAGCGGCGGCGAGCAGCAGATGCTGGCCCTCGCTCGTGCCATGATGTCGGAACCGCATCTTCTCTGCCTGGACGAGCCTTCGCTCGGCTTGGCACCGATGGTGATTGCCGACATTTTCCGGACCATCCGGTCGATCAACGCCGCGGGGGTCAGCGTCCTGCTGGTCGAGCAAAATGCGCGCTACGCTCTTGAGACGGCCACCCGCGGATATGTGCTGGAGACCGGCTCAATCGTCGCCAGCGGTTCATGCACCTCGCTGCGCCGGGATCGGCGCGTGCGTGATGCCTATCTCGGCCGCGCTGCAAACCTCGGCCTGTGAGACCTCCTAACCCGCGTAGATCCAGAAATCACCGATCGCCACCGATCCAAAGGCCGGCATCGGTCCAGGGACTTGCACACAGGCGAAGGGGTGCGGCTGCCGCCCGTAGCGGTCCTGCCAAACCATCGCGACCCCGGCGAAATCGCGAATATCCGAGAGAAAATATTGCGCCCGCACGACGTTCGCTGCCGAAACGTTTACGGCTTGGCAAACCGCATCCATGTAGGACATGAGCAGCGCCCCCTGCAGTTCGCCGGCAAGACTTAGCCCGTCGAATGCACCTGCTTGTTCGGCGGCAGGCACGCGCCCGTCCGCATCGACCGCGATCAGCCCCGACGGGAATACGAACTCGCCAGCGCGCACGCAGGGCCCGTACGTCGCTGCCGCCGGTATGCCGGTTGCGATCACCTCTTTACGTCGCCTTGCGCTGCTCTTAAGTGCGATGAGATTGATTTCGATCATGCCCTCGGTATTCGCGTAATCCTTCGCCGGAACGGGCGTTATGGCACATGGAATGTCGCGGAAATGCTGTGACCACACCTCCATGAAATCGGGGAAGTTCTCTACACCGCGAATGTAGGCCTGAGCCTTGAGGCTATGTTCGAGCGCCGATCCCGCAGCCTTCAATGAAGGTTCCAGTCGATCGGTGATGACGTAATGCACCTGTCTGCGGAACGCGGTCTCGCCGCCCCAATTCCGGCCGGGACCGACATAAACCTTGGGGTCGAGCGTGCCATCCGGCCGGAAAGCCATGTTTCCGGCGACGAATACGAAATCGCTTGCTGCCACTGCGGGATTGTAGCCAGAGGCCGAGATCGCTTGGCCGGGCAGTGTGAACTTATCGATCTCGTAATCCTGGCCCGGAATCACGGCGATCATCGAGGTATGAGTGTTGGTCCGCGCCGTGAAGCAGCGCTCCATGATGATCGAGGTGCTGGGCGGTATGTAGCTTCCGAACTCCGCAAAGCGCGCGAGGTGATAGGCCGACACGGCGGGGCCCATCGTATAGAACTGGTCAACTCGCACGGCGTTGCCCAGATCGGTCCCGAATTCCTTCAGAATGCTGCGCATTCGGCGCAACAGGTAATCGGCTTCTCGCCGCAGCGGCGGCCGGCCGCTCAGCCGATTTCCGGGCGGCCCTTCCACTTCTCGAGCCAGTCCCTGCTCAAAGTCGAAGGCTTCGTGACCATTGAGGAATACCCATGGCCCCGCTTTCACGGCATACGCATAGTTGATGGCGCTGCCGACGATGCGCGTTGATTTTATCGTGATGCCGGAGGATGCCGCCGCGGTCGCCGTACTGGCATGAACGGGAGGCGGACGCAGGTTCGGACCACCGACCACCTCGACAGCACTGGCGCGACCCGTCGGCAACGCAATCGCTCCCGCCAGAGTCGCGCCGCTGCAAAGAAAACCGCGCCGACTAGTTGGACGGCCTTGTTGCCCTGCACGCATGTTGCCTCCGTTCTGACGCTACATCCGCCAACACTAAAAATCATTGTGGCGCTCAGCTGAGCCCGTCTCAATTCTGAGTCGCTTAAGCCGCCCAAGCAATGCAGCAGGGCGGGCTGGGTTTGGCCCTGTGCAACCAGAAATGCGTTAGCGGTAGTACGGTGGTTACCGCAAGGCCGGTGTAGTCTTGGGCGGCGCGCGGTGGTGCGTCGCCTGTTCATACGCATAAGCAAGCTTGAGCAGGACCGGTTCGCTGTAGGGCCGTCCGAAGAACGTGATGCCGACAGGCAGATTGTCGACGGTGAAACCGGACGGCACCGTCATAGAGGCGGCATAGACCAGGAACGTGTTCCAGGTCGGCACGCCCTTGTTGCTTGAGTAGGGCGGATTGATACCGTCCCTGATAAGTGTCGGCTGGTGTTCTACCGTCTTGTGGACGATGGCGTCGAGCTTGTTGTCCGCCATGACCTTGAGGACGGTGAACATCAGCTCCTCGCGGGCCTGGAGGTAGTCCAGGTAGCGAGCTGCATCCAGCGTGGCCGGTGGCTTCGTCCACCGCTCCGCCTTCGTAGGCGGAAAGCTCTTGGCGAGTTCTGGTGAATTGGCGATGTCCTGGCGCGACTTGATGGGAGAGTTGGGATTGCGCGCCAAATAAAGCTGCAGGCCCGCTTCAAAATTGTCCGGATTGGCGGCCCTGCGGGCGAGTAGCGCTTTGAGGTTCGGGATCAGGATAGGATCGACAACCAGGGCGCCGGCCGCCTTGAGCTCCGACACATTTTGTTCGAACACCGTATCGACCTTTTTGAAGTCCTCAGACTCCGGTTCCGATTGGACGCCGATCGACTCGCGCAGGATGCCGACGCGCGCCCCCTTAAGCCCGTCTTTGTCGAGAAAACGCGTGTAGCTGCCGTCAAAGACACCGACGCCCAGTGCCGTAACGGGGTCCTCCGGGTCATAGCCCACCATGCCGTCCAGAAGCAGGGCGAGATCCTTCACGGTTCGCGCCATCGGGCCCATCTGCGCCGTGGGCGAAGGATAGCCGTCCCACATGCCGCTGCGGCTCACCAGACCAGGTGTTGGTCGTAGACTGGCGACCGCGTTCCAGCCCGCTGGGCGGCGGATCGACGCGAAAGTCTCCTCGCCGATGGCTACTGTGGAGAAATTCGCTGCGACAGCGGCACCTGAACCGCCCGACGAGCCACCGACTGTCCGTTCAAGGTCATAGGGATTGCGCGTAATACCGAACATCGATCCATAGGTGTCGCCAGCCGCATACTCGCTCAGTGTCGTTTTGCCTAGGATAATGGCGCCAGCCTTGCGCAACTTATCAATCGGGAACGCGTCCCGGGGCGGCCGGTAGTCCTTGAATACTTGCGTCCCCAGGGTTGTCGGCATTCCAGCCGTGTCGATTTCGTCCTTCACCAGAATCGGAATGCCGTGCAGCGGACCGATCAGGCCCGAGGCTCTATAAGCTGCGTCCAGCCGGTCGGCGTCTTCAAGCGCGTGGTCGTTGAGCGTAATGATCGAATTGATGTTTGGGCCCCGCTTGTCGTAGGCCGCAATACGATCGAGATAGCCCTGGACGAGCTGGCGGGCGGTGAGCTTGCCGGATTCGAACGCGGCGTGGATATCGTCGATCGTCGTCTCCATGATCTGAAACGGCGCCGCATCCTTGTATTCCTGCGCATGGCCGAGCGATAGGCCTGCCGACAATGCCGCGACTAACATTGTCCCGACGGCCACGTTCCGGTTGTTCATTTGAGAGCCCCTGCTGCGAAAGGGAAGGGGACAAGCTACACCATCGCGCTTGGTTTTTCAGCTGTCGCTGAGCTGGGGCGCAGCGCCTGGCGATCACCCTGACAGAGCTACCCGAAACCTCGCGCCTCGCCCGACGTAGGCTGTAGCCTCAGCAATAGCCCCTTGGTCAAGCATTTCCATGCACCACGGACGGCGCTAATCTGGCACCACTGGCCCGAAGATCGTTGAAGCGATCCACGGAGGATCGGCGCAGCGGGCATGGCAGACGCTGTTTTCGACGCTGCTGCGGCGTCGGCAATGGAGACCCGCAAAGGCGATCGTCCCGCGATTTGTCGATGCGCAGGTCCATGTCCGAAAGGCGCCAGTTGGGAGGACTGGAGGTGGTTGGTCGATTAGAGCTGACGATGGCTTGTGGTCCCTACGACCGGATGGAGGCGCTGGCGCAAGGATTGGTGCAGCCCGAAGGGATAGACCTTCGCTATCTGGCTATACAGTCGCCCCCCGAGATCTTCGCGCGCATGATCAAGACGCGGTCTTTTGATGTCGCCGAGATGTCCTTGGCGCATTATTCCATTATGCGCACGCGTGGAAAATTTCCTTTCATCGCAATCCCGGTCTTCCCGTCGCGTCTCTTTCGACACGGATTTATCTTCATCAACAAAAATTCGGGCATCGCGGTGCCGAGCGATCTGGAGGGAAAGCGCGTCGGCGTCCAAGAATATCGGCAGACCGCAGGCGTCTGGATCCGCGGTATTCTGCAGCATGAGTATGGGGTCGACTTGCGCCGCATAACCTGGGTGGAAGGGGGTGTGAATGAACCGCGTCCGCCGGACCGTGAAATGGATCTGCGTCCAGTTGGCGAATTGAAGGTGGAACTGATCGGCCTCGAGCAGACGCTGAGCGACATGCTCGAAGCTGGGGAGATCGATGCCTATTTCGGAGCGCGGCGTCCGGCCGCGTTCGACCACGGTCGCAACGTCGCTCGCCTCTTTCCAGATTACCGTGCTCGGGAGAAGGATTTCTATTGCCGCACAGGATTCCACCCGATCATGCATACGCTCGTGATCCGCGAGGACCTTTACAAAGAGCATCCCTGGATCGCCGAGAGCCTTTACAAGGCATGCCGAGAATCGAAGGCTTGGGCCCTGAAGCAAATGCGTTTCTCAGGCGCACAACGCAGCATGCTGCCTTGGCTGTTCGACGAAATTGCCGAGATGGACGAACTCATGGGGCCCGACCCATGGCCGTACGGACTTGAAGTCAATCGAAAGATGCTTGAGGCCTTCCAGGGTTACCTGGTGGACCAACGCTTCCTGGAAGCGGCAAAACCGATCGATGAACTTTTCGCACCCATTGTGGACTGGACAGAATGAGCACGGGGATGGTTACCGCATCGACCAGCACCGCTGGTTTCACGTGGCCCGACGACGACCTTTCACGCGCGCCCTACCGCGTCTACACAGATCCCGGCCTTTATGCGACGGAGCAGGAGCGGATCTTCCGCGGGCCGACGTGGAGCTTCCTGGCGCTCGAATGCGAGATCCCCAAACCCGGTGACTACAAGACCACTTATGTGGGCGATGCGCCTGTGGTTGTGGCGCGGGCGCGGGATGGCTCCATCCACGCGATGGTGAACCGCTGCGCCCACAAGGGCGCACTCGTTTGCTACAAACGCCACGGCAATGTGCGCGAATTCATCTGCGTTTATCACAATTGGACATACGATCTCGCCGGCAATCTCACCGGCATTGCATTCAGGAAAGGGGTTGGCGGCAAGGGTGGTCTCGCGGCCGATTTCCAGCAGGAGCGGCATGGACTCAAGAAGCTGCGCGTCGAGATTTACCGAGGGTTGATTTTCGGCACATTCAGTGACGAAACCCCACCATTTGCGGCCTACATCGGAGCCGAACTCGCGGCGAATATCGACCGCGTGTTTCCCAAGCCGCTTAGAGTTCTGGGCTATCACAGCCAGATCCTTTCAAACAACTGGAAGCTCTATGCCGAGAACAATAAGGATTCCTATCACGCAAGCCTGCTGCACGTGTTCCACAACACCTTCGGCGTCGTGCGGCCGAACATGGGCGGTGGCGTCAAAATCTCCAACAATGGCTGGCATCACCTCAGCTACACGCAGCGCGCATCGCTGGGTGACGACGAGGTCGGTCGTGAGAAGGTGCGCTCCCTGCAAGAGCAGTACAGGCTGAAGGACCCGCGCATGATGGAGCATAAGCTCGAGCTGGGGGACAATGTGACAAATGCCATCCAGACTGTCTTCCCCTCCCTGGTCGTGCAGCAGATCCTGAATGCGCTTGCCGTCCGCCAGATCCAGCCGAAAGGCGTCGACAGAACTGAGCTCGTGTGGACCGTGCTCGGCTTCGAGGATGACGACGAAGAAATGAAAGAGCTGCGGCTGAAAGTGAATAATCTCGTAGGTCCCGCGGGCCTCATCTCAATGGAGGACGGCTGTGTGGGCGGCTGGGTGCAGCGCGCTGCGAAGGCCGACCCCGATGCAACGACGGTGATGCCGATGGGCGGGCGCAATGTGGAAGCAAGCCAGGGATCGCGCATCACGGAAGCGGCTGTTCGAGGATTCTGGAAGGGCTGGCGAGAATGCATGGGCTGCTAGGGGGAAGACGCGAACATGAGACTCGATTCCGCGCCAATCGACCGTGATTTGGCTTTGCGACTGCGTGTGGAGGATTTCTACGCCGAATATGCGCAGACCATCGATGATGATCGCCTGGAGGACTGGCCCGGCTTGTTCACCGAACACGGAACCTATCGCGTCACGACGCGCGAGAATTTGGATTCAGGACTGCCGCTGGCTTTGATCTATTGCGACGGGCGCAGCATGATGGAAGACCGCATTTCGGCCCTGCGCACGGCCAATATCTACGAACCACACGTTTATTGCCACAGTACAAGCGCCTTGCGCGTGCTTGGCACATCGGGTGGCGAAATTCGCACTCGGGCCAACTTCACGGTCCTGCGCACCATGTCCGAAGGCGACACGGCGATCTTCGCCTGCGGGCGCTATTTTGACCAGCTAGTCGAGGAGGACGGGCGACTGAGATTCCGCGCGCGCCTTGCTGTGTTGGATTCACGGCAAGTGGATACGCTGCTGGTAATTCCCATCTAAAGTACATTCGGGTCATGTTGAACGACTTCGGCGCCATTGCCGGGCTTGACCAAGCAATCCAGCCTACGGTCACCTGTTCCCGCGCGATAATGATGGGCCGGGAGTTGGCGGAGACGGAGCTGCGCCTAACTGGTTGACGCGACAAGACGCAACGTGGCAACAAAATCTTCCAATGGAAACAATAAGGACACGCAAGTACCGATGTTGCGTCCCATTGCGCTGACACTTGGCGAGCCGGCGGGAATAGGGCCCGACCTTGCAATTGCACTTTGGCGGCGTCGCTTCGCGCTGGATTTGCCGCCATTTTATATCATCGGCAGCGTCGAGTTCCTGGCGCGTCGCGCCAAGCTGACCGGTCCACCGATCATCCTTGAGCCGAGCACGCCGGCCGAAGCCACCGCGGTCTTTGCCTCCGCGCTGCCGGTCGTCGATATCGGAATGGCCGTCACGGCGTTGCCCGGCCATCCTGATGCCGCCAGCGCACCTGCGGCCATTGCGTCGATCCGCCTCGGTGTGAGCCATGTACTAGCCGGCGCCGCCGCCGCCATCGTCACCAATCCAGTCGCCAAGAATGTCCTCTATCGATCGGGATTTACCGAACCAGGCCACACCGAGTTTCTCGCGAGATTGGCCGCCGAGATGACCGGCCAGCCCAGGCGGCCGGTGATGATGCTGTGGTCGCCCGAACTCGCCGTCGTGCCGGTGACGATCCATCTGCCGCTCGCCCAGGTGCCGCGAGCGCTCGACACCGACCTCATCGTAGAGACCGGACGGATCACAGCGCACGATCTCGCACACCGGTTCCGCATCGCCGAGCCGCGCATTGCAGTCGCGGGCCTAAACCCCCATGCGGGTGAGGATGGCGCGATGGGAGCCGAGGACTGGGCAATCGTGCGGCCCGCCGTGGAAATGCTCAAAAGCCTTGGCATCGCGGCGCGCGGACCTCTGCCGGCTGACACCATGTTCCACCCGGCGGCGCGTGCGACCTATGACGCGGCACTGTGCATGTATCACGACCAGGCGCTGATCCCAATCAAGACGCTCGCCTTCGCGCACGCCGTCAATGTCACGCTCGGCCTGCCGTTCGTGCGCACCTCGCCTGATCATGGCACCGCGTTCGACATTGCCGGCACGGACAGAGCCGACCCCTCCAGCCTGATCGCGGCGCTGCGCCTTGCCGCAAAGCTGGCTGCACGTGAGGAGGTTGCGGTTGTCACATGATTGTAGAGCGTAGAAGTGGTCGGACGATCCCTCACTGAGTTAACTCGGGACAATCTGGCGTGTACTCATAAACGCTCATTGGCCATCCGCTCCGGGGATGAACCGGACACTCGTGATGGCCGGAATGACGTGAATGATCCAACACGGACATGCGGGAAGGCATGACTGCAGTTTCCAGCGCCACAGCCCGCTGAGGCCTGACGGCTCGACAGGTTAGTTCAGATTGAGATTACTGACGGTGACGTAATATCCGTCGGGATCTTTGAGCGAAAACTCCATGGTTCCAGTGTTGGGATTCACATGTGGCTCTTCTTCCAGACAGCTGACGAGCGAGCGCGCCCGGGGCAAAGCTACGTCAAAATTGTCGACTCGGAAGAACAAAAGAAGGCCGTTGCCAGGCTTGGCATCGTGGGGATTTGCCAATGAGGGATGCTCGTGGGCGCCCCACTCGTGAAGACAGAGCAAGACCGTTCCATCCGAGTCGACGATTTGCCCGAAGTAGTCGTGGGCAGGAGCCGTCTCCGCCAGGCCAAGTAGCGACTGGTACCACTTGAAGCTCTGGCGCACGTCAGCTACGCCAATGATCGTCCATGTGCGCTTCATAGGTTCCTCTGCGACCTGCATGCGGGCCGATGTTTAAAGGTGGAACGTTGTTTGGGCCAGCACTATCGGGCGCAATTCTCCTCACCCGGGCTCGCCGCCACTGGGGAGTTGGGCCGGCACTTTCCCATTAGTCGCGAGTAGTGAGTCCAGAGAAGTTTTGCTGACGGGGGGATGTTGCGTGTGCAGATTCGTGAACACGGGCGCAAGTATCATTGGCCGCTAAGTCGTAGTCCTGAAGTTCGCGCCGCGCGACGCGCAGCGCTTCACCCCGATCTGGGTTCGCGCCGTGTAGCGGGTCGCCTCTCCCTTGATGGGCGTTACGAGGAACTGCTCACGCTGGCCGGGGTCCCACGCCTCGCAAGCGCAACCACGCGCCGCCGGGGCAGGTAAGGTCACGCGGCGGCTCGTTCGTCCGCTGGCCACGGATCCGACCAGGCTGGTATGCGCATCAAGCCATCGATCCATCGCACGATGTTTGGGAATGCCTCGAGCGGCATCTCCGACTCGCGCCAATAGGTCGCCATCGAGGCGAGCTGAAAGTCGGCAATGGTGAGCCTACCGCAGGCCACGTAGCTCCGCCCCTCCAGATGACCGTCGAGTACTCTGGCGAATCTCACGAGGTTCGCAACTTTCGGCACAAGCGATGCGCTATCCGGCGCGCCCAATCCGAACGTCGCCTTGACGATGTGCTCGAAGTAGAATGGTCCGACCGCCGGCGACCAGTGGCAATCATTCCAGGACAGCCAGCGCAATACCTCGACTTGCTCGACCGGATCGCGTGCCGGCCACATGTCCGAACCGGCCCTGATGCAAAGGTACGCCATGATTGCCGAGGCTTCCCACAGCACAACATCGCCATCCACCAGCGTGGGCGCCTTCATGTTTGGATTGAGTACGGCGTAGTCCGGCGTCTTTAGGCCGCCGCCCCTCGCGTCTACTTCTACGGCCTCGGCTTTGACACCAAGATGCTTGACCAGCGCCAAAACGCGTCGCGGTGCCTGTGCCTTAATCCAGTAGATCTTCATGTTGGTTCTCCAGTCGATGACTAAATCGGCCGAGCAGCCGACCCTCGGCGGCGCGCGCCACGGCCGCGAGCGCACGTCAAGGACGAACCGAGTCACCGCGTGCCGACATGATCAGCGAAAAAAAGTGGATCGGCAGGCTTGGTCACGCTGCGAAAAGTTCATCGCAATCTGGACGGCAGTCCTTCCCGGTCGATTTGCTCCGGAGCTCATCTACTGCCGTCACCCGCGGGATTGACCGCGGGTCCATCCTCTTCTCACGGATTTCTGCGGACGTGATGGATGCGCGAGTGAAGCCTGGTGAAGCCCGCGCATGACAGCCAGGTGGATCAAATCGACAGGGAACCGCTGTGGTCTAGATCATTGACTTGACGAAGAACGAATAGAAGTCGTTGTTACGCCTGCGGTGTGTCGAGGTGTCTCGACAGCATCACCCCGCCCGGATGGACGATAAAGTGCATCAATGCGCAATTCATGCAGCGGTCGTCGGCACATGATCGCACTTTGGTGCACGACGATTGACGTTGTGGCTGCCACATGACGGCCATCGACGATCTGCCGCCATTGCGCGAGGTGATCCGCCGCCATGGCCTATCAGCGAAGAAATCGCTCGGCCAGAACTTCCTCCTTGATCTCAACCTCACGGCACGCATCGCCCGGGCGGGCGGGTTGCTCGACGGCATTACGGCAGTGGAAATCGGGCCTGGGCCGGGCGGCCTCACCCGCGCGCTCCTTGCGCAAGGCGCGCGGCAGGTCATCGCCATTGAGCGGGATCGCCGCGCCATCGCGGCGCTTTCGGAAATCGCCGTCCGTTATCCGGGAAGGCTGAGCGTGATAGAGGGCGACGCGCTGGAGATTGATTGGAGTCATCTGCCGCACGTCGATTATGCCGACCAAGCGGGCCACTTGCCTCCCGCAGCGCCCCCTCTCGCCGAAAGCGGGAAGGCCCGCATCGTCGCGAACCTTCCCTACAATATCGCGACCGCGCTTCTGGTGCGCTGGCTTGGCGTCGAGCCGTGGCCGCCCTGGTATGATTCAATGGTCCTGATGTTTCAGCGCGAGGTCGCCGAGCGCATCGTGGCACGACCTGGCGCTGAACACTACGGCCGCCTTGCGGTCCTGGCAGGATGGCGAACGGAAGCGAAAATCATGTTCGATGTTGCGCCCTCCGCTTTCGTGCCGCCCCCTAACGTGACGTCATCCGTGGTGCGGCTCATGCCGCGCGCGGCGCCAATGCCGTGCGACCGCACGGCATTGGAGCGCGTCACCGCCGCAGCCTTCGGCCAGCGCCGCAAGATGTTGCGGCAGAGCCTGCGCGCGCTCGGCCGCGACCCACAGCCGATGCTGGCGGCGGCCGGCATTGATCCAACTGCGCGGGCGGAGGAGATTCCGGTGGAAGGGTTTGTGGCGCTGGCGAATGGGCTGCGCCAGATCGATATGAGCGAGGAATCATGACTAAACTCCGCCGCCAATCCCTCATCGCCTATCGGGCGCCGCTCGTCGAAACCATCGTGGATTGTCCGTCGCCGCAAGGCTCCGAGGTGCTCGTGCGCATCGAGCGGTGCGGGGTCTGCCATTCCGACCTGCACATGCAGGACGGTTACTTCACGCTCGCCCGCGACAAGAAGCTCGACATCACCTCGGGCCGCACCTTGCCTTTCACGCTCGGCCACGAGATCGCCGGCGTGATCGAAGGCGCGGGCGCCGACGTTGCGGGCGATGCTGGGGCAGCGCCGGGCCGCAAGGTCGCGGTCTATCCTTGGATCGGATGCGGCACCTGCACGGCGTGTCGGCACGGCGAGGAAAATCTGTGCGCGTCGCCGCGTCATCTCGGCATCGCGGTCGATGGCGGGTATGCGAGCCATGTGCTGGTGCCGCATCCGCGTTATCTTCTCGACTACGCGCCGCTTTCGCCTGCTCTCGCCGGTACGCTGATGTGTTCGGGACTCACCGCCTATGCGGCCCTCAAGCGCCTCAACGCCCAGGCAGCGCGCGGACCGGTGCTGCTGGTCGGCTTCGGCGGCGTGGGTCAGATGGGCATGGCGCTCGCCCGCAGCCTGTTCGCGACGGCGCCGCTGGTCGCCGACACCGACGTTGCAAAGCGCGAATCCGCGCTCAAGGCGGGCGCCGCGGCGGTGTTCGATCCGGCCGATCCGGCTGCCCGCAAGGCCGTGATTGCGGCCACCGGCGGCGTCCATGGCGTGTGCGACTTCGTCGGCTCGGAATCCTCACTGGCATTTGCGACCGGTGTGCTGGCAAAAGGCGGCAAGGTGGTGATCACTGGCCTCATCGGCGGCAGCTACGCGACCGCCGCCGCCATGTTCGTGCTGCGCGCGATAGCCATCGAGGGCGTGCTCACCGGTACGCTTGCAGAAGCGCAGGAGTTGATGGCGCTGGCCCGCGCCGGCAGTGCGCCGGCAATTCGGGTCATCGAGCGCCCATTGGCGGAAGCACAAGCTGCGCTTGACGATCTGCGCGCCGGTCGCGTGCCCGGCAGGGTAGTGCTGATGCCCTAAGAGTAGGGCAGGGGAGGAGCTACGCGGCGCTCCGGGCGTGCCAGGCAAACGCGATCAGCGCAGCACCACCGAAAAGCATGTTGATGCCGACCAGGAGTCCGATCGCCCACGCGGCGGTGCCAGGCAGGCCCGCGTAAATGATGGCGGCCACCGCGAGGTCGACGAGCCCGCTTACCAACACGATGCCCCATCGCGCCGACAGCTCGCGCTTGTGGTCGAGCGCGTACATGATTGTGGCGACGCCCTCCATGACGAAAAATGCGATCAGCAACAGCGTGAGAGAAAGCGCGCCGCCGACCGGCCATCCGATCAGCGCGACGCCGACGGCGAGCGCCAGCACGGCAGAGAACAGGGACCACCAGAACCCGGGCGCCTGCCGCATCAGGAAGGTCATCACGAGGCCGACCACGCCGCTGACAAGGAACAGCCAACCCACGATGATGGCAACCGCCAGCGTGGCAATCGGCGGAATGATAATTGCGGCGGCACCCAGCACCATGAGCACGATGCCCTCAATAAACAGGAAACGCCAATGGTCGCGCAGCGCCCCGGCGACGCGGCGCTCCAGGCGATCGATATCCGACGGACGGATCGACAAGGCAGACCTCCTTCATGAAAGGTCGGCGACGAAGCATCACGGCCGGTCGTCGTATCCGGCCCCCCGGCAAAAGAACGAAATTCATTCCTAGCGACAGGTAGGTACGCTGCTTCCAGCATCAAGGCAATGCAGGTTCCACCCCCGGAACCCCTGTGCCCGCCACGGAGTACCGGTCTTCCTATGGGGCAATCGGAAGATCGTGTCCGTTGGCACGTGTGGCCCGATGGGCCGAATGCATAGCGTTCATGTGCGGGCTACCGGCCCGGCGGCTCCAATCTTGCCCTCTGCTCCTGAGAGCAGCCGCGCGATATTGGCACGGTGCATCAGCCACAGCAGCGCCGCCAGCAGCGCGAAAAGCAGCGCTTGGCGTACCTCCCCGACCCCCCACAGCATCGCTGGCGTCGCGGCGCTCGCGATCAGGGCGGAGAGCGAGGAATAGCGGGTTGTGGCGGCGACGATGAGCCAGATGGCGCAGAAGCCGAGCGCAACAGGCCATGCAAAAGCGATCAACAGGCCGATGAAGGTTGCGACGCCTTTTCCGCCTTTGAACTTGAGCCACACCGGAAACAGGTGGCCGAGAAAGGCGCCCAATGCCGCAGCGACTGCAGCGTCCGATCCTCCCCAATAGGAGGCTACGAGCACGGCGGCCGTGCCCTTGAGAGCGTCGCAGACGAGGGTAGCGGCCGCGAGGTCACGACGTCCGGTGCGCAACACGTTGGTGGCGCCGATGTTGCCGGAGCCGATCTGGCGGATGTCGCGCGTGCCGGCGAAGCGCGTGATGATAACGCCAAACGGAATGGCGCCGGCCAAATAGCCAAGCAGAAATACGGCAACCCAAGTGAGCACAGCGGGCAGAAAGGGCGCGGAATCCATCATGGATTTTCCCGTTTTGCGAGTGCAGGGCGGGCTCTCTTAGCCCCCCGTTCCGCCCAAGCAAATAGGTGTGCCTTACCAGCGTCGTAGGGCGGATTAGCGCAGCGCAATCCGCCAGTCGCTGGCGCAATACGCCTTCGGCGATTGCGCCCCACATCTCGCGCTTATTTGTCCACCGTGGCGCGGATATAGGCCCAGATCGCCTCGATTTCGTCGGTGCTGAGGATGCCATACCACGAAGGCATGTTGTCCTTGCCGGTGGTCACCGAATCGACAAATCGATCGTGCTCATCAGGATGCAGGCGCCGCAAGTCAAACGACCAGCCCCCGCTTACATTATGGAGGTCCTCTCCATGACAGGGAGAGCAGCGTTGTTCGTAGATGGCGGCACCCGCCTTCACCCGATCGGCTTCCGCCGCCGAGGCCACGGACCCCAGCGCGCACATCAGACAGACGGATGCTGCAAACACGCCGACGCGGTGAAGCGCTCGCTTTCCCGAAATCATGTGACACTGCGACATCCGCACCAACCCTTAGCGAGAATATGAGATCGGCAACAGGGAAGCAAACCCCGCGACGTATGGGTGGCATGCAGTACGAAATCAGTGGCGGAGATGTAAAGATAAGTGCAAAGCGCCGTAGTGCAAAGCGCCGTAGGGCGGATTAGCGCAGCGTAATCCGCCGGCCCGACGCAATACGCCTTCGGCTATTGCGATCTACGGCTCCGCCTGCGGCAAGCCGCTCTAAACGTACTCGTAGACCGTCCGTCCGGCCACGATGGTGCGCGTCACCCGGCCCTGCAGACGCGCTTCATCGAACGGCGTGTTCTTGCACTTGGATTTGAGGTCGGCGCGATCGAGGACCCAGGGAGCATCCGGATCGAACACCACAACGTCAGCCGGGGCGCCGGGCCGCAAGGTGCCACCTGGCAGGCAGAGCAATTGAGCCGGCCGCGAGGACATCGCCTTGAGCAAGATCGGCAGCGTGATATCGCCGCTGTGGACGAGGCGCAGGCTCGCGGCCAGCATGGTTTCGATGCCGATCGCACCCGGTGCCGCTTCCGCGAACGGTAAGCGCTTGGTTTCAACGTCCTGCGGATCGTGATCCGACATTACCGCATCGATCAGGCCTGATGCCAGCGCTTCGACCAGCGTGGCGCGATCTGCCTCGGCGCGCAGTGGCGGCGCAAGCTTGCAGAAGGTGCGATAGGAGCCGACGTCGATCTCGTTCAATGTCAGGTGGTTGATCGATGCGGCGGCCGTCACCGCGAGGCCAGCATCCTTGGCGCGCCGCAGCACCTCGAGCGAATCCGCACAGGTGATCGACGCGGCGTGGTAGCGCGCCTGCGCGAGTGCGACGAGACGCAGATCGCGCTCCAGCATCACGGTCTCGGCCGCTTTAGGTATGCCGATGAGACCGAGACGCGCCGCGAATTCTCCTTCGTTCATGACGCCGTCGCCCACCAGGTCCGGATCTTCGGTAAAATGCACAATGAGGGCGTCGAAATCGCGCGCGTAGACAAGAGCGCGACGCATCACCTGGGCGTTGGTGACGCTTCTGGCCCCATCCGTGAATGCAACGGCGCCGGCGGCCTTCAACAGGCCGATCTCGGTCATTTCGCTGCCTTTGGTGCCCTTGGTCAGCGCCGCCATCGGATGGACATGAACGATTGCCGTGTCGCGGGCGCGGCGGAGCACGAAATCCACCATGGCGGGATCGTCGATTGCCGGGCTGGTGTCGGGCTGCGACACGATTGTGGTGACGCCGCCCGCAGCCGCTGCTTGGCTCGCTGAGGCGAATGTCTCGCGATATTCGGCGCCCGGCTCGCCCACGAAGGCGCGCATGTCGATGAGGCCTGGCGCCACGACCTGGCCGCGGCAGTCGACCACCTCGGTACCTTCGGGTACGCCGGCCGCTCCGATGCCACGACGCGCGTCGCGGATGACACCGTCGGCGATCAACAGGTCGCCGTCGAGGTCGAGATCGCGCGATGGATCGATGATCCGGGCGTTGGTGAGCAGGATCGGGCGACGCTCGGAGAATGCATCACGCATTCGGAAAATTCCGCGACAGCGCTTCGAGCACCGCCATCCGCACCGCAACCCCCATCTCGACCTGCTCGCGGATCAGCGACTGGGTGCCGTCGGCAACGCTGGAGTCGATCTCGACGCCGCGATTCATCGGCCCTGGGTGCATTACCAGCGCGTCTGGCTTCGCATAGGCGAGCTTCTTCTGGTCAAGACCAAAATAGGCAAAGTATTCCTGGCTGGAAGGTACCAGCGAGCCGCTCATGCGCTCGCGCTGCAGGCGCAGCATCATCACAATATCGGCGTTGCGCAGACCTTCGCGCATATCACGGCAAACCTCGACGCCGAAATTCTCAATGCCGGGCGGCAACAGGGTCGAGGGCGCCACCACCCGCACGCGCGCGCCAAGCGCGTTAAGCAGAATGATGTTGGAGCGCGCCACCCGCGAATAGGCGATGTCGCCGCAGATTGCGACCGTAAGCGTCTCGATCGGCCCCTTGTTGCGGCGCATGGTGAGGGCATCGAGCAACGCCTGGGTCGGGTGCTCATGGGCGCCATCGCCCGCATTGATCACAGCGCAATCGACCTTGCGGGCCAGCAGCTCGACCGCGCCGGAAGCATGATGGCGAACGACCAGAATGTCCGGATGCATGGCGTTGAGCGTGATGGCGGTGTCGATCAGGGTTTCGCCCTTGCGCATCGAGGACGAATTGACGGACATGTTCATGACGTCAGCGCCGAGCCGCTTGCCGGCCAGCTCGAACGAGGACTGGGTGCGGGTCGAGGCCTCGAAGAACAGGTTGACCTGTGTGCGGCCGCGCAACGATGTACGTTTCTTCTCGATCTGGCGGTTGAGATCGACGAATTCCTCAGCGAGATCGAGCAGTCCGATGATCTCGCCGCGCGAAAGCCTCTCGATCCCCAACAGATGCCGCTGGTGGAGAACGAAAGTGGTTTTCGACGCGATGTTCATTAAAGCGGCACGTATAGGAGGATTTGCCACGGTCGGCAAGGGCGCGTTTGGCGCGGTCCCCAGGTTCCAACGGTGGCGTGCTCCGTAGGATTCAAGTTCATCCGCTGATCTGCTTGGTTCTATGAAATCGATCCACTCGGCGCGGCGGTCCGTGGGACACCGTTGTCTCGGTCTTTCAGCGAGGTCTGGCTTGTCTCGGGCTCGCGCGGCCGCTGATAGGACCGCGAGAATGCGGAACTATCTGCACCAGTTGTTGCGAAGCTTTTGACGGTGCGGCGGCACTCTTCGTGATATTGGCGTGGCAAGTACGCCATCAGTTCCTTGAGATCATCCTTGTTGTTGATCCAGTCCAGAGGCTCGCCGGAGGCGCTCACGATCGCAATCGGCTGGGGATTCTGCTGGGCCGGCCTGAAAGTGTCGTTGAGCGCCGCCTCCAGATTGATCGGTCGGTAAGGTGGGAGCGAGCTACCGGGTTCCTCCGATTTGCGCCAGCGCCACAGAGCGCTCCAATGGACCATTTCGCCGAGCGGGATGGCGTGACGTGGCAGACCGCATGTCCGCGCCGGGCCGGCCAAGCGCAGCGCCCGCTGGTTGATGACGCGGATCATCGGAGAAAATCGGCTCCAAGCATAAGCGGTGGTACGTGACTCATACAGGGTAGCCAACGGATTAAGTGCTATTTTGTTTCTCCAGTCAGCCACCATCTGCAAACCAAGCTTCTTGGTTTCGATCCGCGACAACATCCAGTGCAGCGCGACATCCGACAGGCCGGTGCTTTCGTAGCCGCCGCCGATATTGGAATGCACGCCCGGAAACCACACCTGTTCCGCGACGTCAAAGCTTTTGTGATTGGGGTACTGCCATAGGCTCGCCTGGAAGGGGCCGCGCTTTTCATCGATGGCGAGGGCGTGAAACGCGTATTCGACATTGGTACCGAGTGTTACGTTGTGAAACTCGAAGCGTTTGCGGTTCCAGCTTCTAAACCATTCCAGCGGCACGCCGAGTGCGCCCACCGTATCGAAAACGCCGAGCAAACGAATCTTGACCGCCGGATAAGACAACTTTGCCAGGATTTCATATTCCTGAGGAAGGCGGTCATCCGGCGGCGTACGATAGAAATTCCACGCCCGCTTCTCGTTTTCCGCTGAGCAGTTTTCGGGCTTGAGCAATCCGCTCGCGCCAATATAGCCAGCCAGGCTTCGGGCCGTGAAAGCGCCGCGCGAGAAGCCGAAGACATAGATCTCGACGCCTTCCTCGTATTGCTGCGACAAAAACCTGTAGGCACTTCGGACATTATGACCGAGCCCAGCCCCCGTCGCGCCGCCGATGATTCTGTCCCTGGTGGAAAGCCCGGTCCCGATGCCGTTATGGTAATAGACCCGCTGGTACTCGATCCCGCGTGGGGTTTCGAGTTTTGGATTGATCAGATCCCGTATGCGAACGATGTTAGTGATCTGCTCGCCGTCGTCCGCGTTCCATGTACCGTCAAGGCACAAGACCAGCCGTTTGAGTGTGCCCATGGACCTGCCCCCGTGCTGCGTTACGCAGTTCAACCCGTTTTGGCACGAGGCGCAACATGTTTGAAGTTGGCCGCTTGCTCATCTAAGGCGCAATAAGTGGAGCGCATCGCGCCGGATGCGAAGTATGTAGGGCGGGCAAAGGCGCATCGATGCACTGCACAACTTGCGCAGTCTCTTGTGCGCCTTTGCCCGCGTGATCCGGGATCGCCTACGGCGTTTCGCAATGAAGCCCGATGACGCCCATCGCTTTTGCGATCGTTCGCATGTCCTGGTCGCTGATGCGAAACAGGCCGAAGCGAAGCTGGTACCCCCAGTGCCGGCGTTCCGCAGAAAACGCAAGAACCCCGAGAAGCGGCTCGATTGGGGCATCGTGCGTCTCAAGCCAGGTAACGTCGCGGCGATAGGGGCAAAAAAACCCGTCTGTCGCGGGCTGATAGGGTTCACGATCGCACACGATTCCGAGTGCCGTAAAAGCCCGGCACTTCTCGCCGCCGCGAAATTCGACCGTGGGCGAGTAGTAGGCGACGCGGTCGCGCGCGTGAATGCGCCGCAGCGGCGCCGCCTTGCCATGGCAGACCTGCATAAAGCCGGCGGCCCGGGCGCGCCGTACGTGGTCCGCCGACGCAACCGCAATCCAGTTTTGGACGATCAGGCACGGTGTCATGGCGCGGCCGGAGCAAAAACGCGGAGACGATGGCCGTCCGGATCAAGGGCCACGAAGGTGTAGCCGAAATCCATGGCGGTTGGCGGCTGCGCGATCGGGAGCTTGCGCCGGCTCCAGTCCGCATGCGTGGCCCGCACCGCATCGGCATCCGGCACCGTAATGGCAAGTTCCGAGCCGCCCGCCGCGGCATCGGCCGCCGGCGCGACGTTGTCCCGCAGCCACAGGCCGAGCATGATCCCCGACGACAGCGCGAACATCGCAAATGTCGGCGAAGCCTCGACCGGCTTGCGGCCAAGCACATCCGCGTAGAACGCGGCGCTTGCCGACGGGTCCTTGACGTACAGGATGACGAAATTCGGATCGGTCATCGCACCCTCCTTGGCTGAGCGATGTCCGCAACCTAGGCTAACCCACTGTCAGTTTCTGTCAGCAGCAAGGTCCATGGAATTGGCCCGTCTGGCGCCAATTTCAATTGACCGCGATTATGCGTAGCAACCATTAAGTCGTGCGGGTCGTCCCGACCTGCCACCAGCATGACACCGTGCTCTCCACCGTCAAGGATGGCCTGGAAGCGCTGGTGGTGCGGATAGGTTCGCGCGACGGCCAT
>Ga0070734_10002730_pt1 | contig 20347 bp, 15 predicted proteins | sample Coa_R1_8_FD_66444 | JGI IMG/M metagenome (GOLD analysis project Ga0070734, IMG submission 66444) | Surface soil microbial communities from Centralia Pennsylvania, which are recovering from an underground coalmine fire - Coalmine... | ecosystem: Environmental > Terrestrial > Soil > Unclassified ... | reverse complement strand
CAAAGATGTACAGAGAGCAGCCGGTCTTCAGACGATACGCGATTGACAATGCCGATTGGTACAGACCAGCGTTCTTCCACTATTTGATGACCGGCCCCTCGAGCCTGAACGGAACGCCGCCGGCACTACCCAAATAAAGCCGGGATGCCCGACCGAATCGTCGTCGTTGGATCCGGGATTTGCGGCCTGACAGCTGCATACCTCCTGATTCGAAGTTGCAAGACCGCTCACGTAACAGTCATCGACGCTGGGTCGCCTGCGACACCCGATAGCGTGCAACCAACGTGTCCGGGCGGGGCGACATTTGGAGCGGGACTCGACGCGCGGCATTTTACAGGGAGTGAAGGGATCTCGTTGCGCACTAGTGGGATTGAGAGCGCCCTGCGAACTGTGCCGTGGGCGCCCGCACCCGGAGGCGTTGAGTCGGAGTGTTTCGCTTGGTTGTGTGTCAACCGGGAACTTTCGAATCCAGAGTCAGATTGGCGCGAGGACTATCCACCCGACATAGGCGCCGATCCAGACCCCCTCGACGCAAGTCACGTCTTGTTGAACTACGGCGGCATGGCGGCGTGGAACAGGCTCAAAGCGGTCGACCCTTCGCTCGAAACGCATTGCATCGACGATGATGGTGTTCTCGTGTTCTTCGAGGCGGGTGACCGAATCAAGGATGACTTCAATATGGAGCAGGGGTTTGAACAGGCTGCGACGGGAGCATCCACAGTCTGCTACGTTGATGCCTCTCAGGTCGGCTCTGCCGGGGGCGCTACGCTCGTTGAGAGCGGCCTAGACAGGCGAGCGCTTCTAGTGCCTGGATCTAGTTGGAGGATTAGATCGCTCGGTCAGCACCTATTGAATTATCTCGCCGGATCCGGTAGGGTCGAATTCCGCTGGGGCGTAAGAGTGGAACACGCCGCCGATCTGCCGCAGTGCGATGCCGTGATTTGGACCACGGGGAGTTCGGTCGTGACCCCGGAACCGCTCAGGCGAATCTCGAGAGTTCAGGGGCTCGCCGGTTTTTGGATGAGCTTGCCGAATCACGGGTTTGAGCGGCCGTTCAAGATTTGCGCGCCACAACCAAGTGCGTACATTAACTTCACACCTGATGGAGACTCGCTGCTCGTCTCGGGGGGATTCGCCTGGGTGGGCCGGATGAGTCTCGAAGAAGTCTCTGAGCTCTCGTTGCCTGCCAAGGCCTGGCTAGTCCGCCATATCGAGGAATACCTTGGCGCAGGCATCTGCTCCCCTGATATCGGGCTATGCATCCGGCCCAGCACTCGGACGGGCCTACCGGACATCTGGAAAATGAACTCGGATGGGACGTTACATTTGGGCATTAGCGGTTCCACGAAGGCAGGAGCGACACACGCGGCGTTGCTAGCGACCCACGCAGCGATTCAACTTGGAGTTTTCCCGGCCGGCACCGAAGCGGCGGGAAGCGAAGCTGAAGAGCTAGCGCTGAGAAACGGCCTCGCAGAGTTGGCCAAATCCACGCGCCTGGTGACAGAGTGGTGACCCACCAAGCCAGGGTTGTGGTCGTCGGTGCAGGCCTAGCGGGTTTGTCCGCTGGGCGAGAATTGCAACGCGCGGGCATCGCGGTCGACATCTTGGAAGCCCGCGGTCGCGTAGGCGGGCGTTGCTACACGCATACGGGCGATCACTACTCATTCGACTTTGGCGCCCACTTCCTGCACCAAGCTGTCAACCTAGGAACCCACAATCAAAACCCGCTATTTGATATAGCAGCACGAGGGGGCCATGAGCTTAGACTCGTTCCGCTCATGCCTGAGGGGCAGCCCGCCCTTCAGAGAACGTCCGCTACCTATGCCGAAGGGAGTATCTACGAGGCGGCGAAGGCGTCTTTTTCGGTCTTGAGAGCGTTCGGGGGAACTTCAAACCGGTCGCGAAAGGATATCGCCCTCAGTGACCTCTTGCCCTCACTGAATGATGGAGAAGTCGGTCCCCTCTTACGCGCCTACTTCGAGAGCTTGTTCGGTGGAAGAGCCGCTTCGATGTCGGCGCTTGACATTGCAAACCAAGTGAAGAAAGAGTTCTTCATCGAGGGAGCATTGCAAGCGTATATGCTACCAAATGGACTCGGACAGCTCGTAACCCAGTTCAGCCGGGGCTTGCAAATCTATTTGGACCAACCGGTCAGCAGATTGACCGTGACGAACGCCATAGTCAATATTGAGACGCCATCAGGCTCGCGAAGCGCCGATTACGTGATTCTTGCCGTTCCGCTCTCAGTCCTTTCCTCGGGTGGCATTGGGATTACTCCAGTTCTCGGAGAAGCGCATCGTCAAGCCCTTTCCGAGTTGCCAACTGGGGCAGTTTGTCGGGTCGGTGTTCAGGTGGAATGGGCCACAGCCATGCACTTTGACGGAGTGCCTATGACAGCGCAAAGATTATCGAGCAGCGAGATAGCCCTCATTAGTCTCGGCGGACCTGACGGCGATCTAGCAACGATAACGGCGAGCGGTGAATTCGCCACGAGACTAGAAGGAGAGGGGGAGAGTGCACTGGCGTCGGTCGCTGAAGAGTTGTTGCGAGGCTTCGCGGGGGAGCGGACTGTCCGCTCCATCCGAAAGATACACATGCATCCATGGTCTCGGGACCCGTTTAGCTTGGGTGCCTACTCGTCTGCGCGGGTCGGCGGCTGCGGCGCGCGAAGGCAGTTGAAGCTTCCCATCCACGAACGAGTCCACTTGGCCAGTGACGGCGCGTCCGAAGAGAGCGCGAGCACAGCGCACGGTGCCCTCATCAGTGGTCGGGAGGCCGCCCGTCACGTGATCGACGCGATACGGAATCCACGACACAAACCCTATCGAGACTGAGCGAAGGTCGGCTAGGGAGCACAGAAGCGCATAACAGCTCGATACAGCAACCGTCGATCCAGTCCTGAATCCCCGCCTGTTGTCGCGCAAGCAACTCTCACCTCCGTTGCCGTGGCCTGGATGCGAGAACTAGCTACGGATCCCCCTACGCTCTGTGGCGGCGTACTCCATTCGGTCAGTTGTTGCCGCGTCTCGCCCCCCGGGGCTGAGACGGCATGATCCCAGGGAGCCATTCCTCAGCCGTGGGCGAAGCTCAACACAAGCTCATGCCTCATGCGCTTCGCCAAATCTTCGTTTAGCAATCGCCTGGGCGTTGGCAAATATCTACGGGAGTTCGGCAACGCCCTCGAGGATGCAGCGGTCAGCTCTAACCCGGCAGACTCCGCGGAATCCACTACGACCTGCGAGTTCTCAATGTAGACGCCCTTGAGGCACGAATTTCCAATGACTATGACAGCACTTCCCGTCGTTTTCAAGACGCGTGAAATCTCCGAAAGCATTTTGTCAACATCAGAGATATATCGCAATACCATCCCGCGGCGTCTGCCCTCTAGTTTTGCATACCACGGGTATCGCTTAGCACGCATTTCCAGGGCGGAACCCGAGGCTACTACACCCGGCCCCCGTTCAGCGCCGATTGCTGCCCCTCGAATGTGGCGCAGATCCCTCAGTGTATATCCTAGCCAAACCAACGAAAGCTTATGGCCTCTCATATAATCAATGGCGTTCAAATAGGGCGGCGAAGTAATGACGACATCAACGGAGTCACTAGCAATGTCAAGTGCCCGCGCGTCACCAATTTGTACGGCGCCCGGGCGCAACACCTCGCCAGAGTTAAGCGCACGAGCTATGGAGACAGCCACTCTTCCAAACGCTTCAACTACGTCGAAGTCGTTCTCGGCTCTGACTCGGTGAGGCCTGCTATGCGACGTGTCGCGCGCCAACGAGGCTCTTGACTCCTTCGTAACAATGAGTCGGCTAAGCGCGACCCGCGCCGCGTCCCACGCGACACCTTGCTTCGTGGATAGTACGTGGGCGAACTTACGAAGGTCTCGCTGCTGTCTTTCGGCAAACCAGAAATTAATAAACGCTCTGGTTTCCGGATCGTGGTCAATCCAGTTGAGCGTAATGCAATCGTCGCCTAGCCCTCGAACCTCGTCTACAAGCGCGTTCGCATGCTCCATAAGGCTGTCGCTACCGACTCCTGAACACCAGACTGATGCTATCAGAACGGCAAGTGGGTCTGTATCGCGCCCGATCGCTGAGAGGCCGCGTTCCGCCGCCACGCGCAGTGCTGTACCTGAGCCGCTCATGGGGTCAAGCACACTCGCACCCGGCGGCAGACCCTCACAAGCAGCCAAAGCGATCTCAGGCGCCATTCTAGCGGGAAACGGATGTACGGGAGCTAGGTGGGGCATTACAGGTTTAGACCAATCCGCTCTTCAAGCGCATACCCTCTGACTGTTGAGTCAATCGCACTCAATATAATCTCAGGCTTCGTATAAATCTCCACTGAGTTTTCTCGAACTGCAACGTAATTAGGGACAATCCTTGAAAGGGCCTGGCACAATTCAACCAAAATCGGCTTGTCGAGAACAATCTGGCGAGTAATCCGTAAGGCCGTTTGAAGGGAGCCAAACTCGACCACTTCCAAAGGAGCGTCTGTTTGCAGCAATTGGATTGTTTCGAGAATATCCTTGTAGGGGGGCTTGCTTGAGGTCTCCTTACTTACGCCTTCAATCCAATCGGCAACCTCGTCCGGTGAGACGCAGGTTGCGAAAAGATCTTTCAGCTTGTTCAGCCCAACCCTGCGAAGCGGGACAAGTCGGACGAGATCAGCTAGTTCGCGTGTACGCATAAGGGTGATCGTGCGAACCTCAGGCTTTACTCCATTCTCGTCTGCCTCTCGCTTTTCCCAAGCGTCGCGTTCCCTTCGGATTTCTTGGATGAGCGCGGCGACCTCTTTAGCCTCTTCGGAGCCGGCTTGAAAGTCTTGACCAACAATTACGGCGTGAGTAGCGTCCAAGTCGTCTCGGTGTCGCGCGACGGTTGAAACCCTCGCGTCCTCATTCCTCACCTTCTTTTTGGGGTCCGCCTTGCTCTTGGCCTCCAGACTGACTTTGTAGATCCTCGGGGCGCGCTCGAGGGTTGCCGCGAGCGACGCAGTCGCCAACCCATCCGCGACCTTTGGCCCTCCGAGGGGAACAGTGTCAAAACCCATGCTCTCAAAGGCTGCAATGAGCTCTCGTTGGAGTGCCGTTCTGTCGTTGGCAGCGTCGAGGACCGCCTGAGCCACTTGAAGCGCGTTTCTCTTCGATGGCGATCTTGCGAGGAAACGTAGGAGTTCTTCCCTCTCCGCCAGAACGTCGTTAACGACGTCGGGAGCTAGACCCATTGAGAATAGGAATGCCTCCATGAGTACCTCTGACAGCGCCAAGAGCTCAAGCGGGATGCTTTGTTTTCGGTCCTCGTATTCGTCTAGAAAGTGCGCAACGAATGGGTGAAGGGAATTTATTCTGAGGGTAAAGTCCGCGAGGTCCAGCACCGCCATTGGTCCGGTCGGGGTGACCCTCTCGACCACCGCTCGCGTCACTAGCCCTTCGCTGGACTCTGATTGCCTCTGCAGATCCGTGAGAAAACCGTCGATACCTGTCCCGGTAGCCGTCGTCGGCAGGCGCAAGTACCTTGAGCTCGCCTTGCCTCGCGCGATTCGCTCCGCAAGTGAAACGATTGGAGTGCGGACCAAGCTTGCCGGCGTTGACCCGTACCTCTGAGCTAGCTGGGAGCGCCCATCCAAGGCAAGCTCGTTCCGAAGCTGCTCAGCTCGGGCAAAGTTGAACAAGGATTGAAGCACGTCCCGGGCGAGGTAATAGAGATCACCCTCTCGAACATTCTCCCGAGATGACCGCAGCTCCTCATCCAGTTGGTCCATGTTGACGACGGCCCGGAAGCGCGAGAATGTCCCGTGGCGGAGGAGGTTGCTATCAATGCCGAAATACTCGTCCTCGAGATTGATCAACCTGCCGAGAACGTAAATGAAGAAGCCATGGCTGCGCTCCCACTTAAAAGCCTTACCTGTAGTGAGCGGCTCATCAAAGAGCTCAACGTAGCCGGTGATACGGCCGAGCCTTGGATGCGTCAGGCCGAATCGGCCAACTGAGCCTTCGGGGACCTGTTGGTCCTCCGTGACCTCCAATTCGGAGGGAGCAGGCTTCGGTAGCTTCGAGACGTCCTTGCCGATAATCCAAGAGCCCTGCCGCGAGGCGGACTCGCGCGCGGCAGGCACCCGCTTCCCGTCTAGATAAAGTTTGAAGTCGTCGCGCAGCGGCATGGCCGTGCTGAGCACGCGCGTCAGGCGCCCTCGCGTGATCTGCTCTGTCATAACCTTTAGGCCGCTCATGACAGCAACGGTCCATGAGGGCTTTGCCCGATTGCCAAAGAGCCGGAGTGCGCGATACCCTGGGCCGACACCCTCTGTCCAAGGGCGGAGCAGGTTTTTCGCCTGAACTTCGTTCAATTCTCTGAGGGGAACGAGAACCTGCTCCGTTTCAAATACCCCGCCGTCTCCAACTGGGATTTCCGAAAAATCCATTGATGTGGCGAAATAACGACCGCCCCGTTTTGTGACGTGCGTCAGCCTCGACGCGAGCACGTAAGTCGCAAGTTTTCCGATTCCGAACTTTCCGATTGGCCTGCGTTTGCCGCCGTCGCCGGAACGCTTGTTGCTGTGCCCAATCCACCAGTGGTCCTTTAGATCTGACTCGCTCATGCCTGAGCCGTCGTCGAGTACCGCGATCGTCGCGTCCTCCGACTTAAGGTCGGGAGACAGAACAACATGAACGTTCACCGCGCCCGCGTCGAAAGCGTTGGTAACGAGCTCTTCGACTGCCTTATTTGGGCTGGAATATAGCCCCTCCGAGAAGAGTTGGATGATTCGGTAACTTATCCGGACCGGAAACTTCTCAAGTTCCTTGCCCTCGGCTGCCAGCGGTAGTTTCAGCATGACCACTCGTCGCCCGAGGGCGTTGCCGGTCAGGCCGGCATCAGAACAATCCCGCTCGATTATACAAGTCTGCCCGGGCGCGGCAGGCGAGCTCCGGCTCGCCCAGGTTCATCCTGAGCGCCGGGAAGTCGCACCGTTTCCCGCGGTTCGCACGCTTTGTGGGCCTATCTCCTACAACCCCGCGACTCGCGCACAGGACCCGGACTGCCTAGGAGTGACACGTTCACGTCTCCCACGGGACGTAGAGCATCTTCGACGAATCCTCGTTCGCCTGATATTCCTTGACGCAGGAACATTTGGCTGAACACGCCCTCTTCCTGATCGGAACCTCGACCCCCCCCTCGGTCATGGCTAACCGAAGGGCGCCATACGCCATGCTGAAGTAGTCGATGTCAGCGTCAGTTCGCTTCAACTTGGGATCGTCCAGAACGATTTCGGCCAAGTGTCCTTCAAACGGCAATTCGCCGCCGCAATGCCTGAACACGATCATTTGATCAAACTCGGCGGCCTTGAACCCTGACCTCAGTTCCGCCGTTGAGGCGAACCACCGGTCGCCGTGCTCCCTGCCCTCCCATTTCGTTGGGTTCAGTCGGGTAACCCAAATCGCGCCCGTGTACTCCTTCAGCAACTCGATTTCGAACGCCAGTAGGACCGGGCCATATGCATTTCTTCGACTTGCTCTCTTATGGATGTCAACGGTGTCAAGGAACACGTCGAACCAAAGGCTGTACTTCTTGTCGTCCTCGTCGCTAGACTGCGCGGTCTGGGCGAGACCCATCCTCTCGATTGACCCTTGCGACATCAACGTGGCGCTCCTCAGGAATTGGGAAGTCGTTAGTACGGAGTTCGCGTGGTGGAGGTAGTTAACCCCGTGATCCTTGAGGACATCATAAACGACTCTTGAGCTCAGGTACAACCGATCACCCTACCTAAGATATCTCATTACGGCATCGATTTCCAATCACTCCCCAAAGCACCGCTTCGCGAAGACCGGAAGGCATGCACGAACAATGCTGCATGGTGCCGAGCCCAATGCTTTGAGGCGTTGAAGTCTAGGTTAAACTTCTGAATGGCGATGCAGCGCGGAAACTCCCCCTACGAGAATCTCCTCGGGCTCACCCGCCGGGAGTTCTTCGGCAAAACTGCCCGCGGCTTCGGGGCGGCCGCGCTCGCCACACTACTTCCCGAAGCCCTGTTCGCCCAGGCCGGCGGAAACCTCGGCAAGCTGGATCACCCAGCCAAAGCCAAGCGGATCATCTACCTGTTCCAGTCCGGCGGGCCGGCTCAGCAGGACCTGTTCGACTACAAGCCGCTGCTCAACAAGCTGCACGGCCAGCCGCTGCCGGAGTCGATTCGCCACGGGCAGCGCCTGACGGCGATGAGTGCGAACCAGAGCGTCATCCCTCTGGCCGGCTCGCCCTTCAAGTTCGCCCAGCACGGGCAGGGCGGCGCCTGGCTCAGCGAGCTCTTGCCCCATGTCGGCGGAGTCGCCGACGAGTGCTGTTTCATCAAGTCGGTGTTCACCGAGGCGATCAACCACGACCCCGCGATCACGTTCCTTCAGACCGGCGCGGAGCTTGCCGGGCGCCCGTCGTTCGGCGCCTGGCTCTCGTACGGGTTGGGGTCGATGAACGAGGACCTTCCCGCCTTCATCGTTCTCGCCAGCGTCAACAAGGGCGATCAGCCGCTCTACGCCCGGCTCTGGGGCAGCGGCTTCCTGGACTCCCGATATCAGGGTGTGCGGCTGCGCGCCGGCGCCGAGCCCGTGCTTTACCTCTCCAATCCTGACGGGATCTGCGGCTCGGGCCGCCGCGCGATGCTCGACCGGCTCAGCGAACTGAACAAGCACGAGTTCGATAAAGAGCTCGACCCGGAGATCGAGAGCCGGATCGCCCAGTACGAGATGGCCTACCGGATGCAGACCAGCGTGCCCGACGTGATGGACCTGAGCAAGGAGCCGGCCGAAGTGTTCGAGCTCTACGGGCCCGATGCGCACAAGCCGGGAACTTACGCGGCGAACTGCCTGCTCGCCAGGCGCCTGGCGCAAAAGGGCGTCCGCTTCATCCAGCTCTACCACCAGGGCTGGGACCAGCACGGCGGCCTGGTGGGCGGCCTCACCCAGCAGTGCAAGGAGACCGACCAACCGACGGCCGCCCTCATCAAGGACCTCAAGCGACTCGGAATGCTCGACGACACGCTCATCGTCTGGGGCGGCGAGTTCGGGCGAACCAGCTACTCTCAAGGCCCGCTCGACCCGGGCTCCTTCGGCCGCGACCATCACCCGCGGTGCTTCACGATCTTCCTAGCCGGCGGCGGGGTCAAGAAAGGGACGAGCTACGGGCGCACCGACGATTACGGCTACAACATCGCCGACGCGGACGGCAACCCGCTGAACCCAAGCAAGCAGACCTTTACGAAGGGCGCGGTGCACGTGCACGACCTTCAGGCGACGCTGCTCTGGCTGCTGGGAGTCGACCACAAGAAGCTGAGCTTCGCCTACCAGGGGCGCGACTTCCGCCTGACCGACGTGCATGGGCACGTAGTGCAAGAGCTGATTGCCTGAGAGCGGGCCCACTGGCTGAAGCCAGTGGCACACGTCGGACGACGCTGATCGCCTAGAGCACCTTGCCCATGCTGATCCGCGGCTCGACCGTGTAGCCGAGCTTCTTGTAGAACGCGACCACGCCGTCGTTGTCGGCCAGAATCTGCAGGTTCACCTTTCCGCAGTTCTGGGCCAGAAGCACCCCTTCCACGTGCCGGACGAGCGCGGAGCCGATTCCCCGCCGCCGGGCTTCCGGCGCGACCGCCAGCGAGTAGATCCAGCCACGGTGGCCGTCGTAACCGCCCATCACCGTCCCGAGCACCTTCTCACCCTCGGTAGCAACGAACAGCAGTTCCGGCTGATACGCGAGCTTGTCCTGGATCGCGCGCTCCGGCCGGTTATGGGGCGCCGGGTAGGCAAACACCTGATCCCACAGCGCGATCACCTGGGCTGCATCCGCTTCCCGCATCTCGCGAATTTCCACCGACGGCATGCGCGAGTGATACCCCCTGCGCGCTCGCTATGGTTGGGACGGCAGGTGCGGCTTGATCCGTCGGGCGTGCACGAAATCGCCGAGTTGGCTGCAGACGTTGTACGCGTAAACCGTCAACGCCTCGCTGCTCGGCTCGCCCGTCCAGAGCTTCCACGCCTCGTCGCAGGCCTCCGCCGCCAAGTTCATCGAGGCGAGGAGCTGGATTCGGAGGATGCCGCCCGAAGCCCCAAGCGCGCGCAAGTCAGCCGCCGTCCGGGCGTCGTCCTCGGAGGTCATCAGCTCGAAATGGGTGGAGGAGGTGCGCCCGGCGACATTGAGCTCGACGTCACACCCGTCGGGCGCGTCTCCCGCACGGGCCTCCAAAGACCGCCGGAGCCCGTCCGAGCGATACTCCGGCGGGAAGGCCGGGACACGCAGCGGCCCCCACAGCGCCGCTCCACCCCGCGTCACCGTAAGCGTAACCGAGGAGATATTCGACGGCACGTTCCACGTCAGTACCGCGTGGCCGGCCCGCATCTTCGAATCGCGCATCGGCATCACCAGCCCGATGGAGTCGTCCTTCCTCTCCGCCCCTGCGACGCGCTCCATGGCCCGGAACGCCTGGGTCAGCCGCGCTTGGTCGGCCGTAGATCGCACGGGCCCGTACATCCCTAGCGTCTTCCAGCCGCGATTGCGGCCGAGCTTGGGCGTCTGAACGCCGAATCGGTATTCGATCGACCCGCTCACCACATGAAGCTGGCTGTCGGCATAGAGCAGCTTGAACCGGTCCTTCCGGGCATCCAACCGCTTGGGCTTCCCACCGGCCGCCCGGAGCTCGACTCGGCCGGAGACCTTCCAAACGAAGCCGACCGGCACATGCCGGGGGCCGAGCATCGCGAGCAGGCCGAGAAGCACCGGGCTAACCATGATCCGCCGCCGGAACGTGCCTTCGCCCGCGCCGCTCGAGCCACTCGTAGATCCGCTCGCTCCCTTCGCCGGCGGGAGAGAACAGCAGCAAGTTGACAAGCGCGGCGAGCGCGCCCAACCACACGACGCGTGTGAACGGCACCGCCAGAATCGCGAAGAGGATGATGCCCCACGCCACCCGCTTCGAGGCTCGGAGCTTGGCATCGTTCGCGAACGCCACCTCCTGGGTTCGGCCGGCGGGGTCGTCTTCCTCGAACTTCAACTTCGCGCGTAGGATCGCCAACGCGACCAGAAACTCGGCGAGGAAGGTCATGAAGATCGAGGGCCACAGCCGAACGGCGATCAGGGGTCCCTGTAGAAGCGTTTGGGCCAGCGCGGCGTGCGCGTAAATGCCGGGATACGGCTCGCTCATCCGCGGCACGGAGATGACGTCCTGCCGGTCCGACTTGCCTTTCTCGGCAAAGCCGAGTAGCGCGGCTTTGGCTACCGGAAACTTGCCGGCCATCAGGTCGGTCATCGTCACCCTGCTATCGTACAGCGCGGGCACCCAGTGATAGTCGATGTACGCCCGGGTGAGCGTCAGGCCGTCCTTTTCCTCCGCCTCTTCGCCGGCGAACCAGTCGGGGATCCAAGTTCCGGATGGGGACAACGCTTCCGCAAGCCGGTCTCCCATCGAGCCACGCTCGTGCCACTGCCCTTGGGCAGTGCTCGCCGCCCGCACGGTCCCCAACTCCCAGCCCTCACGTGGATGGGAAATGAGCGCCCCGAGGCTCACATACCGCTTATCGCCGAACACGTCGCCGTCGGCGGCAACGGCCCGGCGCATCACCCCGAGAAAGATCGACTGATTGGCGCCCACCTTGCGGTCGAGGCACCACTTGAAGAATTCCGGATCGTCCGGCAGAACGGTTTGCGGCCCTGTCGGAATCAGGTGGCCGTCCTCGCACGAGAAGTCGACGTCGACGCCGATCGCCTTGCAGGTCGGCGGGAGTTTTGAGAGGAGCTTCTTCAGTGCGTCGCGGCTTACGACCTGCGTCCGCTCCGGCGGGTTGACGTTCAGCGCCGTCCAAGATGCGGGCGCGGGCTTCCGGTCGATGCCGGAGATATCCACGACGACCACGTCCGGGTCTCGGTGCGGCCGAATCGCGAGGACGCGCTGAACGGAGTAGTAGGCGATGTCTTCCAGCCCGTCGTGGACCGGGGTGAGGCCGAGAACCACGTGTTCGGCAAGCACTGCCAAAGCCAAGATGACGGCAAACACGGTGGCCGCGCCGACCGCTCGCTTGCGCCGCTCGACCTGGGATTCCGCCATAGGACCGAGGGGATTATAGGCGGGTACGGGCGACGGCTACGGTAAGGCGATCTCGAACAGTTCCGCAGGACCCTGCGGCGCGAATGTCACCTCACCGAGCGCCGCCGGCAAGAGATACACGTCCCCGGTTCGGGCGAAAGCGGCGCCATCTGGAGTCTTGAACTCGCCGGCGCCCTTCGCGCACACGACGGCCCGCGGTTCGTCCGAGACGCCGACCGTAAACGGCGCACTTCCGGAAACCCGCCATAGCTTGAAGTGCGTGCAATCGAACATCCGCTCGCGTCGGGGATTCGCCTCCGATTCGACGATGGGCGTCACCGGCAGCACCGGGCCCACCGAGAAGTCGGTGCTGCGAATCGCGTTCTCGATATGTAGCTCGCGCGCCTGGCCGGTTTGCTGGTCGACGCGGTCCCAATCGTAGAGCCGAAATGTGACGTCGCTGTTCTCCTGAACCTCGAACACCACGACTCCCCCGCCCAGCGCATGCACGGTTCCGGCCGGAATGAACAGACCGTCGCCCGACTGCGGGTTAAACCCTGCCAGGTGCGCCTCGGCGCTCGCTCGGTTCAGGTGGCGAAGCTCGTCGGCGGATGTGCCGGGCTCCAGGCCCGCGTAGATCTTGCTTTCCGTTTCGGACTGGAGCACGATCCAGGCTTCCGTTTTCCCCATTTCGCCGGGGGGCAGCAATTCCGGCTGCTCGTCGGTCGGATGCACCTGGACCGAGAGCATCTCCTGGGCGTCCAAATACTTCAAAAGAAGCGGAAAGTGTCGGTATTGTCCGGCATAGCGCCCGAGCATGCCAAGCGGGTCCGCCTTGATCAACTCGCCGATCGTCTTCCCTTGCAGCGGGCCGGCGGCAACTAGGCTCGGATTATCCAATCGATCGCTGAGAATCCATGCCTCGCCGATTGGACCCGAACCGGGAAGTGGCGCCGCCTGAATCTGCTCGAGCTTCCGACCCCCCCACAAGCGGTAATGGAAGATGGGCTCGAAGCGGAGCGGATAGAGGGTCGATCCCACGTTGGTCACCAAATCTGGGTTAGTCTCCGGTGGTCTGTCCGGTCGTCGCCGACTCCGCTCCAGACGCCCCGGCCGCAGCGCGGCGGGCCTGGCCCTTGGCGGCTTGGGCTACTCCGCCACCGCCGCCCCCGCCCGCGCCCAGCACGCTATCCGAATTCCCCACCGGCGTCAAGCCGCCCGCGGCGGGGGATCCCAGCGGCGCGATTCCGGCCCCACCGGTGGGCGGGGTTGGGCCGCCTCGCTTGGCCACCGGAGGCGCCGCCATCTTGGGGGGTTCGGCGGGCTGCGTGCAGCCGGCTACCAGCAGCAGAAGAAGAAATGGGATGGCTCGCATGTCTAAAGCATAGCCGGGCACGCGCCCTCTATGATCTACCGTTAAATCGAAACCGGGTATTAAGGGGCATGACCTCCGCGATCCTCCTCGCCTTCCTATACGCCGGAGCCGCCTCCGAGCTCCCTCAGCTTTACACGCAGGGGAACAAGGTCCTGGATCCGCGCGGCCATCCCGTCGTCCTGCGGGGCGTCAACGCGGCCTGCATGGAGTGGTCGTCCGACGGCGAGGGTCACCTGATGACCACGATCGAGACCGCGGTCAACGCCTGGCACGCCAACATCATCCGGCTGCCAATGTCCGAAGATCGATGGTTCGGCAAGGCCGACGAGCAGAAGGACGGGGGCCTCGCGTATCGCGCGTTGGTCAAGCGCGCCGTGAATTACTGCTCCGATCACGGCTGCTATATCCTGTTGGATCTGCATTGGAACGATGCCGACGAGTGGGGCAAGAACATCGGCCAACACGTCATGCCCGACATGCACAGCCTCGAGTTCTGGCGTTCATGTGCCCGCGAGTACCGGAACCAGCACGCGGTTTTGTTCGACCTGTACAACGAACCCCACGATACGACGTGGGACATCTGGCTCAAAGGTGGCGACATCGAGGAGAAGCGCGGTGTCGGCGCCCGGCAGGGGCGTTTCGTGCCGGTGAAGTACCACACACCCGGCATGCAGGCCATGCTCGATGCCGTCCGGTCGACGGGAGCACGCAACGCGGTGGTGTGCGGCGGGCTCGATTGGGCGTACGACCTAAGCGGGTTCCTGAAGGGATTTCAGCTCAAAGATCCGCACGGCCGCGGCGTGATCTACGCATGCCACACCTATCCAATCAAGGGCGACACCGTCGACAAGTGGCTGACCAAATTGGACGCCGCGCTCCCGACGATTCCCGTCATCATGAGCGAGTTCGGCGCCAACAACCGAGGGGCGACCGCAAACCAGCCGAACGCCTGGGTCGAGCGCGTGGTCCGCGAAATGGAAGCCCGGCACTGTAACTGGATCGCGTGGGACCTCCACCCCGCCGCAGGGCCTGTACTCATCTCGGACTGGAAATACACGCCGACTCCGAGCTTCGGCAGCATCGTCAAGGCCGCCCTGGCGGCCAAATAGGGCGCTCTCAGACCCGGTTGATGGTGGACTTTAGCTCGATCGTGGTCACGCTGTAAGGCGGGGCATCAAAGTAGACCGTGCCCGGGCTCTTCGTCAACGCACTCTTGATCGGGCTCGAGAACTGCTGATCGACAATGGTGTAAGCGTTGGCAATGTTAGGCGTGAATCCGGGGAGCTTGATCGTGAAGGGCGTGGTCCCCTGGGTCTTGTTGATGACCACAAGGGTGATTCGGCTCGGCATCGAGAGGATTCCCCGGTCCATCGCGGCATAGACGGAGTTCTGGGACGGCGTTTCGCCGCTCACACCGAGGCCGAGCGAACCGAAGCGCGACCCTGCCCCATCGAAGTTGATGAAGGCGTTGAAGCCGGCCACTTCGGCCGCTGCGCCGGAGTTGATGCCCCAATTCGAGGCGGCGTACACGCCGTACCGGCCAAAGATTCCCAGCACGTCGGCTTGAGCGATGGCTCCGCTGATCGCGTTGCTTCCGCCGTATTGGTATTCGGTAAAGGCCAATTTCGTGCCCGGATAGTTATTGGTAATCCGCCCGTACACGCCCGGGAGAAGATCGATCGGCTGGTTCCCTAGCGACTGGGTGATCCAGCTGTTCTCGACGTACGTCGGATCCCAAAGCGAGCGCGGCGCCTGGATTCGCGCATCGCTCTCGCCCGGGGAATCGCCGTCCCCGACGATTCGCAAGCCGTCGCCAAGCGCTTCCGGATACCAGTGAAGGTCGAGCACGTCGAGCAGCTGCTTCCCGGCCGCCGCGCCCGCCTGATTCATCCCCTGCAGATAGAAGCTTAGGAAGTCGCGGCCGTTGGCGTCGGGCGCGTTCTGAAGGCTGACGTAGCCCTCCCAGCCGTAGCTGGCCGGGCCGAAGATGTTCGTCGTCGGATAGACCGACTTGATCGCGCTCGAGTAAGCGATCGAGTCGGCGAGCAGCTCCGCGTAGGTCGTCGCGGCGGGATGGATCTCGGCGTGGGTCGACGACCAAAGATCCGGCTCGTTATCGAGTTCGAAGAAGATCGGGTAGTTCGGCTGGGCGAACTGCTTGAGGTAGTTGACGCACTCGTCCTGATAGACGTAGGCGTCGGTGACGTCCGGCGGATAGACGTATTGCCCGCCCGGCTTGGAGGCTACGTCGATTCGGAAGCGGGTTTGGAGGTAGTTCGGCCCGGAATTCCGAACGTCCCCCGGTGGATTCTTGTCGGCCGAGACATAGCCTGCCATCGGAATTGTAACGAGCGGGATCGCGCTCGAGCCGATGACGGCTTGTATGAACGTTCGTTGAGCCCAACCGGATTCGTCGGTGGCCCCCATCAGGCCGTCGTTCTCGTAGTACCAGTCCGAGCCGGCGTTGCTCGCGTTGTTCTCCCAGTTGTAGGCGGTGAGGCGGTTACCGCCCTGACGGGCGAAGGTGTACCCGTAGCCGAGGCCGCCCCAGTTCGTTCCGGCCGTGCTCGGCGGGTTGATTCCGTAGATGTACGGCGAAATCGGGGACCAAGCTCGGGTGTTGACGGTGACCGTCGTGGCCGGATTCATCATCGGCGCCACGTTCACCTTGATCTGGTCGAGGTAGTAGACCGGCTGGGCATGGGCCACCGTGCCCTGAATGAAGAAGCCGTCGAAGTCGCCTCGGACGCCCACACCGAGCGCGCTGAGCGGAACGGTGACGAGCTGCCAGGCATTCGCAAGCGGCGGCGGGATGGCGTACGAAGCTTGGGCGACACCGTTTGCGGTGCCGACGAGGGCGAGTTGCTGCCCGCCCGTCGAGCCGCCGTGAATCCAAAACGAAACGGTGCTGTAGAGGGCGCCGTCCTGCGGAGCGTGGTGAAGATAGAAGCCGTCATAGGCATTTTGCTCCTGCACCGAAATCGAAAAGAGCCCGCTCTGAACCGGGCTGAGATTGGCGAGATTGACGGAAGCCCAGCTCCAGTTCTGCCACCCGTTGTCGAGCATGTCGTCGTAGGCGGTTTGCTCGGTCGCAGGGGTTAAGGTTTGAACCGAGATGTCGTCGACGTAATAGACGCCCTGCGCGGCGCCGCTCCGGTCCTGAAGCCAAAAACCGTCGAAGTTGTTCGCGCCCCATACGCCGATCGCCTTGAGCGGCACCACGACGCGCGTCCAGGTGTTGGCTTGAATCGGCGGCAGCGGGTAAGCGGCGTTGGGCCCGCCATTCAGGGTTCCCTGCACCTGGAGGAGTTGGCCTCCGGTCGAGCCGCCGTTGACCCAAAAGACCAGGGCCTCGTAGCCCGCCGCGGACTGGCCGTTATGGTGAAGGTAGAGGGCCTGGTAGCCGCCGGTTTCGGTCACCGCGATCGAGGTATTCCCGGAGTGAACCGGACTCGAATTGGAGAAGTTGACGGATGCCCAACTCCAACTCTGCCAAGAGTTATCGAGCTGGTCGGAATAGACGCTTTGATCGCCAAGCGCGCTCGCCGTCAAAAAGAGCGAACAAACAAGCCAAACCCACTTCATTTTGCCAACCACAGAATTACGGCCCCCTGGAACGGATACTGACAGTATCGTTAAATCAAGCGCAACCGGGCGAGCCTTAACCTGGTACTAGGTCCTTGTCCCCAAGCGCCGATACGAACCATCCGGCGGATCAATCACGACGCTTAGGTAGTGAGGTTGCAATGAAGATGGGGCGATCTGCGCAATCATCCGGAGGGGCGAAGACGTATTGGAAAGAACCGCCCTCCGCAAAGATGACGAAGCCCACCCGCACCCTGATCGGCCTGATCGCCGGCTCGGCCGTTGCCGCGTACCTGTTCGGATGCGGCGGAGGCGGCTCGAGCGTCGATCGAGGCTCCATCGCGCCTGCCCCTCCCCCTGTGTGCAATTCGCTCGCGGTGACGCCCAAGCTTCAGACCGGGATTCCAGGTGGAGGACGCCCCGGCATTTGGGTGCCCCCTTCCAGCATCGCCCACCCCGGGGATGCGGGGGTGCGGGCCCACACAAACCATCTGGTTCTGCTCCGAGCCGCCGGAACCCGGGGGAACGGCCCGAGCGGCTTGACTCCCGCCCAACTCTCGAAGGCTTACGGCGTCCCCGCCAACTCGGGGAGCGGCGCCGTCGCGGTGGTCGACGCCTACAACTATCCGACCGCGCTCAACGACTTCAATCACTTTTCGCAGACGTTCGGGCTGCCCACGGAGAGTTCGGCCGATGCGACCGCGTCGACCAACCTCGTCTTTCAGGTGGTTTACGCCTCCGGCGCGGCGCCGACCGACGATGCCGGTTGGGGCCAGGAGATGGCGGTCGACACTCAGTGGGCCCACGCGATGGCGCCCCGGGCGAAGATCTATCTCGTCGAGGCGGCGTCCGCCAGCCTGTCCGATCTAATGGCGGCGATCACCGTGGCGAAGCGCCTGCCGGGCGTCCGGCAGGTGGGAATCAGCTTTGGATCTCCCGAGGACGCCTGCTCGCTCGCTAACTACGACAGCATATTCGTACAGAACGGAGTTGAGTTCTTTGCCGCCGCCGGCGATACGAGCGGCGAGCGGGACTTCCCGGCAGAGTCGATGAACGTCGTCGCCGTAGGCGGGACGACCCTCACGGTCGCCCTGGACGGAACTTGGATGAGTGAAACGGTGTGGACCAGCACCGGAGGTGGCCCGAGCAAATTCGAACCCAGGCCGATCTTCCAGGACGGGATTCAGTCGCTGGTTGGGGCGTACCGCGGCAACGCCGACCTCGCCGCCGTCGGCGATCCGAACACGGGAGTTTCGGTGTATGACAGCTTTGCCTATCAGGGCGCGAGCGGCTGGCAAGTATTCGGCGGTACGAGCGCGGGAACGCCGATCATCGCCGGGATCGCCAATGCCGCCGGTGCAACCCGAGCCGGCTCTCAGGCGCTTAACGCGAACCTGATAGCGCATCTGGGAACATCGAGCTTCCACGACATCACGCAGGGGTCGTCGTCGACGTTCTCGGCCGCGGTCGGGTGGGACTTCCCCACTGGGGTCGGCACCCCCAACGGCTTGAGCGGTTTCTAGCAGACCGCCGTGACTTGGATCGCAGTCTCGGACCTTCGCAACTGGGTGCTGAAGGAGCCCCTCTTCGATTGGCTGGACCGGTTCGGCGAGGTCAAGGGGTATCGCAAAGACTCGACGTCCGACGCGTACCTGGCCGCCGCCGATTACGGAGTCTTCGTCCGCGATCAAGGAAATCTGTTCGAGGAGCACGTGCTCGGGCTCATCCGAGAGCGCATTCGGGTCGAGTCGATCGAAGGCGCCCGCGGCAATCATCAGACCGCCTACGAGCACACGCTTCGGCTCATGAAGAACGGCTCCGACGCCGTCTACCAAGGGCTGGTCCGAGATCCCGAACTCGAGCTCTTCGGCGTTCCGGATCTGATCATCCGCGGCTCGGCGTTGGAGCGAGTCGTGCCGGGGACTCTAGGCGAGCTGGAGCCGGGGAGCTACTACATCCTCGATATCAAGTTCGAGGGGCTGGACTTGAACAAACGGGGCGACCTGAAGGCCAGCCACGCGTGGGAACGCATTCAGCTTGCGCTCTACGAGCGCGGCCTTGCGGCGACGCTGGGCCGAACGCCGGGAAAGGCGTTCGTGCTCGGAAGGCACATCGTTTCGGCGGACGAGCGTGGCGGTTGCTTCGACCTGATCCCGTGGGTTGGGCCGCTCGACGAAAAGGGCATGGAGCTTGTGAGAGACGGGCTCGCCTGGCTTCGCGACCTGACCGAGCACGGATTCGAATGGTCGCTCGACCCACCCACCGATCCCCGGCTCCGCCCGAACCCGAAGAACAAGCAGGACGGCTCCTGGCACGCGGTAAAGAAGGAGCTCGTGGCAGAACTCCCGGCCACCCCCTGGGACGGACCCAAGGTGCAGCCGGAGCGCATCGAGGCCGCGCGAGGCGATTGGTTTGAAAGCCGCGGCCTCGAGTTCTTCGTCGACTTCGAAACGTTCAATTCGATGAACGACGACTTCTCGTCGCTCCCGGCGGCGGGCGGGCGACCGATGATCTTCATGATCGGGTGCGGCCACGAAGTAGCCGGAGGCTGGGAGTTTATGGTTTGGACCGCCCGAGAGGAGAGCTACGACGAAGAGCGTAGGATCATCGGCGAGTGGCTCGCCCACATGGATGCGATCAGGCATAAGCTCGCTCCCAATGCCCCAGACCCGCTCATCTATCACTGGCACGACCACGAGGTCAAGGAGCTGGCCAAGGCGTCAGCGCGCCATCGCGAGCCTTCGTGGGAAGAGATCAACTGGTTCGACCTACTTTGGCGGGTGTTCAAGGCCGAGCCGGTGCGGATCGCCGGAACGGACGGCCACAGTCTCAAGCCGGTAACTCGCAAGCTCGTGGAGCTTCAACTCACCGAGACCCAATGGGAGGACGGACCGGTTTCGGACGGCCTTGCGGCGATGACGGCAGCTTGGTCGTGCTATGCCGAGTCCCGGGATCGCGGCCTACCGGTTCACGAGGCGCTCACGTTTCAGGGCCGAAGCCTGATGCGCGAGATCGAGAAGTACAACGAGGTGGATTGTCGCGCAATGTGGGAGATCCTTTCCTACCTCCGCGAGCACCACTAACCGATTGAGCAGCACTGTGATTCAGTACACTCCCTCTATGAGCGCGCCCGATCGAAAGTTCCTATGCGGCGGTGCGTTCGCTCAGCCTGAAGTGAAGGCAATCATGCTTGACGAGTTGCGGGCGATGGACACATCCCAGGTTGTCGCAAAGATGCCCTCCGTTTCCGAGCTTCGCCACCTGCTGACGCCGAAGCCTATGACCGGGCTGGTCGAGTGGTACCGCATTTGGATGCGC
>Ga0070734_10002729_pt1 | contig 20362 bp, 11 predicted proteins | sample Coa_R1_8_FD_66444 | JGI IMG/M metagenome (GOLD analysis project Ga0070734, IMG submission 66444) | Surface soil microbial communities from Centralia Pennsylvania, which are recovering from an underground coalmine fire - Coalmine... | ecosystem: Environmental > Terrestrial > Soil > Unclassified ... | reverse complement strand
GACTACGCACGTTGGAGGACGCGTTGCGGTGCTTCTTCGCTGCGCCGCGCGCTTTCCAAGCTCCAAGCTAACCAGGCGAAGCTTGCCAATGCGGCCGCCAGGGCCAGCAGGTCCATGTCCTTTTTGAGGAAGGTGTCGTACAGGCCATGCAGGATCATGGGGATGCTGACGAAGAAGAGGGCCCGCGGGATGAATTCATACCAGACGAATTCCGCCTGAAGGAGATGCCGAAAGCGGTGGATGAACAGCGCGGCCGAAGCGGTCCAGATGCCGTGCAGCGCCACGCACGAAATGAACCGAACCAGGTACGTATCGCCGGAGGCGATGCCGTTGTAGAAATCGGCGGAGTAGGTAATCCCTTCGGAGACGCCGAAGCCGGCTCCCGAAGCAAATCCCCAGACGCAGGCCGTCCGCCACGGCAGCACGCCTTTGACGCGATAATACCACAAGATCGGCAACGCTTTGCACACTTCCTCACAGAACCCCACGCCGAACGTAAAGCCAAGGAAGCTCGCCGCCAACCCCACGGCCGGGTCCAGGGCCGCCCGGTACGAAAAGCCGATGGCCCAAGCGATCCAGAAGAGTAGCAGAATGACAATGTTGCCGCTGATGACGATGTGGCCCTGCGTCCACCCCGCAAGCAGCTGAGCCACGAGGAGGAGGACAATACCAATCGTCGCCGTGAAGACGGCAATGGTGAGCAGGTGATGGGGCTGGGCGGCGCCCGGGAAGAAGAGGAACGTCAGGGCCAGGAATACGCCCCCCGCCAACAGCGCGAAGATCCAGTGCATGAAGCTGTTGCGCGGCAACAGGGCCCCTTCGATCCGGCCGCCCGGCAGCCGGGCAATCAGGTCATCGAGACTGCCTTCCGGCAAGTCCGGTTCCTCGCGGACGACGGGCACCGCTTTCTTCTCTTTGCCGGCCCGCTTTTGCTTGGGCGAGGCCTTCTCCGGTTCTGGCGGCAAGGATTTTTCGAGGGACCGCACCAGGCGATCCAGCGTATCTTCCTTGGCTCCGTGGAGAAGGCTGATCGCCAGCGGAACAAACGTGAGGAGCAGCAGCCAATAGGCGTACTGCAAGAGATTCGTCGAGCTGCGTTTGGAAGGTTCCTTCTGATATGCAGACACGGCGACCGGCTTTGCCGGGCTGGAGGCGAGACGCGTTGTCTCCGGCTCCGGAGCGAGATCCGGAGCCCGGTCGTCAGCGTCGGGATCCGCTTTGGGTTCCGGTACGGTGACCACGGCGCCACACTTGGGACACCGGACCCGTTTCCCCACTGCAGAATCGGGAGCGCGAAATCCTTTACCGCAAGCGCAGGAAAAGCGAATGGGCATGGGTGCTTCCGTCCGAGTAGGACTGGGCCAGGGACAAATCGTCCGAGGCTCGTGATTTGCCAGTCGTTGCAGTCACTATAGCGTGCTTCAACGGTCTGTCAAGGAGCAAAAGGGTGCCATGATCACCGGTTCTTAAACACCGTCCAATCTCAGAAGCCGGCAGGCATTGTGATGATAGATCTGATCCAGCACGTCCGGAGGCAAGCCGAGTCCGTGCAGCATCGGCGTGTCGGGCTCACCCGCGCTCGGGACATAGTCCGGATCCGCAATCGGGCTGCGACCGTGCCACGTGCTCTCCCAGAGTGTACGCTGGCACCAGTAACGGCTAACGTAATGGTCGCGCGGTAGACCATGCCGTGTCACCAGGTCCGAGCCAAACAGAAATCGCTGGGGCCAGCGGCAAACGAGGGACCGGATGCCGGCCGCGTGGGCCGAGACTTCACGCACCTGCCACTTGGTGGCACTGGTGTCAAAATGCAGATGGGGATACTCCTCCAGGAGTGCCTCCAGGTGATCGGGGTGTTCGGGATCGCCCCCCATGTGGGCGCCGATCCATTGCACGTCCGGAAATAACTCCAGCATGCGCTTCAGCCCAACGTACTGGTCCGCCTTGGTTCCGAACTTGGCCGTATCTGCATACATCGTCCGGAACCAGGCGTCGGGATCGCTGACGTGCACCATGATCACGCGGATGCCGGCCGACCGCGCCCGCCGTGCCGCCTCGATGCGCCAGGGAGCATCGACAAACAGCCCGCGCTCCCGGCCACGGGGCGCGGACCAGAATTTGAGCATCTCCACGCCCAGCTCGAGGAAGCGATCCAACAGGCGATAGGCAGCCTCATCGGGCTCCTCGAGCTTTTTGACAATGGAACCATTGAAGCCGATGCGCGCTCCCAATCGTTCACGCAAGGGCATAATATCGTCGGGCGGGCACATGGAATACACCCGACTCACACCGAATTCCGCGGCGACTTCGAGCATTAGCTCGGCCGCCTCCACGCTGGCACCCGGGCCAGTGCCGACCGGAGGACCGTTGGGCGGATCCGTCGGCCGAGTTTGCAGGACATGGGCGTGGATGTCGACGAGGGGCGGGCCGGTGTAACAGAAATGTTTGCGGTCGCGGAAGTCGATACCCGTGCGATTGTGCTCGGGCAAGTCAGCGGCGGGTTTGACCTGGTCCGTGCTCATCGTTCCTCTGCACCGCCTGTCGGCGGCCCTCTTCCCATTCGTTCATCATGGATCACGAGGCGATCTAAAACAACACCGGTTTCCCCAGCTTGCGGCGGACCACCGTGAACTGCCCGGCGTGCATGAGCGTGTGGTTGGACTGGAGCATGATCAAGGCCCCCAGCGTTGGCGCGAACTGCGCCATATTTCCCTGGGTCGGCTTGTCGAGGTCGGCGTCCGACATCTTTGCCAGGGCTGCCAGGGTTGCTTCGCGGGCCTTGTTGAACTGGGTCAGGTATTCCTCCTTGCTCGCGAACCCCTTGGGCGGATCCATGGTGGCCCCACTCTTACCGTGCTGGTCGTCCCAACCATTCGGCAGCTTGGGGTACTGGGCGCCGGGTAGCTGGCCAAGCAAGTGACTTTCGGAGCTGATCACGTGGCCCAGTTGCCAGGCGATGTGATTCGCAGCCGGCACAGGCCGAACCAACAAATCGGCGTCGGACAGGTCGCTAAGATACCAACCGAGGATTTCCTTGGTCGAAACGAGGGCGGTCTTGATGGCTTCCTTCGCGTTCATGATTGCTCCTTGGCTTTCCGACGACCTGTCCCGCCGCAGGACACCTGTCCCGCGCATATACCGGAACGGCATGCTCACCATTGTATGGACTCCCCACTCCGCGAACCGTCGAGCCCTTGGGGGTGTCTGCGCTCTACTGCCGGCTGGCAGCGTGCGGTACCATGAACAGCATGTACGAGACGTTCGATCACACGGCTGACCTGGGGCTCCGGATCCGCGCTCCCGACCTGGACACGCTCTTCGCGGAGGCCGGGAGAGCCCTGTTTGCGGCCATCGTCGAAGACCTCGATACGGTTGAGCCGCGGCAAGAAGTGCGGATTCAAGTGGTGGGTGATGACCGGGAGTTTCTCCTGTTCGATTGGCTGAAGGAGCTGTTGTACCATTTCGATTCCGAACACGTTTTGTTCAGCCGGTTCCAGGTCCACGTCGGCGACGCCGGGCTGAGCGCGACGGCACAGGGAGAATTGCTGGACCCCAGCCGCCATCAGCTCCTTCATGAGGTCAAGGCCATCACGTATCATGGCTTGACGCTCCAGCAGACCGAGCAAGGCTGGCTGGCGGAAGTAATCGTGGATATCTGAAGCCGCGAGGGTGAAGGGGGACAACATGGGCAAAGAAAGCTACAGCGGTCCGCTCGAACAGGTGAATGAAACCTGTTGGCGGATTCCCAAGAGCTACAAGCAAGGAATGCGGGTGGATGGCCTGATCTTCACCGATGAACGCTTGCTTCCCCAGCTCATGAAGGACCAGGCCCCGGAACAGGTGGCGAATGTCGCGCACCTGCCCGGCATCCAGTATGCCAGCCTGGCAATGCCCGATATCCATTGGGGCTATGGCTTCTGCATCGGCGGCGTGTGCGCCACCGATCCCGACGAAGGCGGCGTCATTTCTCCGGGCGGAGTCGGCTATGACATCAATTGTGGAGTCCGTCTGATGCGCTCGAACTTGTTCTATCAGGATGTCAAGCGCCATCTGCGTCCGCTCGTGGAGAGCCTGTTTCGGCAAGTGCCAACCGGTGTCGGAAAGCGCGGCAAATATCACTTTGCGGAGAAGGAATTGCGCCAGCTCTTGGCAGAGGGATCGCGCTACGTCGTCCAGCGCGGCATGGGGACCGGCGGCGACCTGGAATTCACCGAAGGCGGAGGCCGCCTCGATGGAGCGGATGCCGACGTCGTGAGTGAGCGCGCCCTGATTCGCGGAGCCGAACAGTGTGGCACCCTCGGCTCCGGCAACCATTTCCTCGAGGTGCAGGTCGTGGACCACGTCTTCGATGAGACGGCTGCGTCCGTGATGGGGCTGGAGAAGGACATGGTGTGCGTAATGATCCACAGCGGTTCGCGCGGCCTGGGCTACCAGGTGTGCGACGATGCCTTGGCCATGCTCCGCAAGGCGCCGGAGAAGTATGGCATTGCGTTGCCGGACCGCCAGTTGGCGTGTGCTCCGATCGACAGCCCAGAAGGCCAGCGCTACATCGCAGCCATGCGCGCGGCAGCCAACTTCGCCTGGTGCAACCGGCAGCTCCTCATGCACCAAGCTCGTGAGGTCTTCGCCGAGGTCTTCGGTCGGTCCTGGCAGGAGCTGCAAATGAATCTCGTCTATGATGTTTGCCACAATATTGCCAAGTTTGAGGAGCACGCGGTTGGCGGCCGACGGAAGCGTGTCTGGGTCCACCGGAAGGGAGCGACTCGAGCCTTTCCGCCGAAGCACCCGGAGATTCCGGCCCATTACCGGGCCATTGGCCAGCCGGTGATTATCCCCGGCGACATGGGCCGGGCCAGCTGGGTACTGGTGGGTCAGCAAGGAAGCATGGAACAGACCTTTGGTACAACCTGTCATGGGGCCGGCCGCGCGATGAGCCGCACGGCCGCCGTCAAGGAAGCGGCCGGTCGCCGCATCGATAAAGAGCTGGAGGCGAAGGGAATCATCGCCCGCGCCCAAAGCCATCGTGGTCTGGCAGAGGAACAGCCCAAAGCGTACAAGGATGTCAACGAGGTCGTGGATGTGGTCCACAAAGCAGGACTGTCCAACAAGGTGGCCCGCATGCGGCCCATTGGCGTGATCAAGGGTTAGCAACTTCCTGGGAACCAATCTTGAGAGCCGGCAAGAGCGATTTGCGCCTCACATTTTGCGGCGCAGACTCACTTTCCTCAATTCCAGCGGAGGGGGTTGTTTTCCCCGCGAGGCGCTGGCATAAAAGAGGGGAAGCCTCAACCCTCATCTGCTGGAGATTGGACATGCGAATCGTGCGTTTGGCTGCCCTCGTCTTTGTGTTGGCCTTGGTAGCGACGGCCTGTCTCGGCCAGCCTCCTTTCGGTGGACCCTTTGGAAGAGGTGGCAACTCCGCGATGCTGCTCCGGCAAGAGTCGATCCAGAAGGAATTGAAGCTCACTAGCGACCAGATCAAAAAGGTGGAAGAACTGTCCGACAATATGCGCGATAAGATGCGCGATCTCTTCGGGCTGGAGGAGCCGGAGCGCACCAAGATGACCCAGGAATTGAACCAGGAAACGGAAGCAGCGATCCAGGCCGTCCTGAAGCCCGAACAGGGCAAACGACTCCAGCAGATCACCTACCAGCGGCAAGGGATACAGGCATTGGTCAGCCCAGAAGTGGTCCGGGCGCTCGGCCTTACCAGCGCACAGCAGGCCGAGATTCGGAAATTGACCGAGGCCAATGGCGCGGCACCTCGGAGACAGTTCGGCGGCGGCTTCCCGGACGACAGCCAACGCAAGAAAATGGAAGACGCACGAAAAGCAACCGAGACCAAGATCTTGCAACTTCTGACGGCCGCGCAGCAGGCCAAGTGGAAGGAACTACAAGGCGAGCCGTTCCGTGGCGACCTTGGCTTCGGAGCGTTGGGCGGTGCGCAACGCCGCCGAGCACCGGCCGTCCTCGATCCGGCGATCCATGATCCCGCCAATGCCGTGGCCAACCTCGAAGTTCACCCCGGTCTCCAGGCGACGCTGTTTGCCTCCGAGCCGAACATCACCAATCCAACGAACCTCGATATCGACCATCGCGGCCGCATTTGGATCTGCGATGTCGTGAACTACCGCGGCAACAATGGCAAGCGCCCGCAAGGGGACCGCATTTTGATTTTGGAAGACACCGATGGCGACGGCAAAGCCGACAAGGTGAAGGTCTTCTACCAAGGCCGCGACATCGATTCGGCCATGGGCATTTGTGTGCTCGGCAACAAGGCAATTGTCAGCGCTTCGCCCAACGTCTTTGTCTTTACCTTTGATGAACAGACCGACCAAATCCTCAAGAAGGAGGTTCTGTTCACGAAAACCGGCCGGACCCAGCACGACCACACTGCCCATGCGTTTTTCTTCGGACCCGACGGCAAGCTGTACTGGAACTTCGGTAATGAGGGGAAGGCCGTCCACGATAAGGACGGGAAGCCGGTCGTGGATCGCGCGGGCAACAAGGTCGTGGATAACGGCAAACCGTACTTTGGCGGCATGGTGTTCCGCTGCAACCTGGACGGCTCCGCTTTCGAGGTGCTGGCCCATAATTTTCGCAACAACTACGAAGAAACGGTGGACTCGTTTGGCACGATCTGGCAATCGGATAATGACGACGACGGCAACCGCGGCGTCCGCATCAACTATGTGATGGAGTTCGGTAACTACGGCTACCGTGATGAGATGACCGGTGCTTCCTGGCAGGCTCGGCGCACCAATCGCGAAACGGAGATCCCACGCCGGCATTGGCACCAGAATGACCCCGGCGTCGTGCCCAATCTTCTTCAAACTGGGGCTGGCTCGCCCTGTGGGATCTGCGTATACGAAAGCGACCTGCTGCCGCCTATCTTCCGCAATCAAGTCATCCACTGCGATGCGGGTCCCAGTGTCGTCCGCGCTTACCCCGTGACCAACGACGGGGCCGGTTACAAAGCGGACATCGTTAACATTCTGGATGGCCAGAAGAAGAACAATTGGTTCCGGCCGGTGGATGTTTGCGTCGCTCCGGACGGATCTCTGTTCGTGGTCGACTGGTACGATCCGGGCGTGGGCGGCCATCAGCAGCGCGACAGCGATCGGGGCCGAATTTTCCGTGTGGCGCCGCCCGGTAACAAATATCGGACGCCAACGTTCGACTTCCACACTGCTCAGGGCGCATCCGAGGCACTCAAGAATCCGAATTTGGCGGTCCGCTACCTGGCCTGGACAGCCCTGCACGACATGCAAGCCAAGGCTGAGCCTGCCTTGCTCACGCTGTGGGAATCGGAGAATCCGCGCATCCGCGCTCGTGCCCTTTGGCTCTTGGGCAAGATGGACGGCAAAGGGCAGCACTACGTGAACCTTGCCCTGAAGGATCGGGACCCTGACATTCGCATCACCGGGATTCGGCTCGCCCGGCAGGTGGGGCTCGATTTAGGATCTGTGATCGAGAACGTGGTACGGGATCCGTCGCCGCAGGTTCGCCGCGATGCTGCCATTGCTCTACGCTTCCTCGCTTCGCCGCGCGCCGCCGAGCTGTGGGCCGAGCTCGCCAACCAACACGATGGCAAAGACCGCTGGTATCTCGAGGCGCTCGGCATCGGTGCGGACTTGCACTGGGATGCTTGCTTCGATGCCTGGTTGAAGCTCGTGGGCCAGAAGTGGAATACGCCCATGGGGCGTGATATCGTGTGGCGTTCCCGCTCTGCGAAGACCTCTGATTACCTTGCGCGGATCATCTCCGACCGATCCTTGGCAAGCACCGAATTGCCGCGCTTTTTCCGTGCCTTTGATTTCCAGAAGGCGGAGAGCAACGAAGACGCGTTGTTGCGGCTCGTCGCTTTGGAGGAGAAGGACCCGTCCCGCCAGCAATTGATCATTGCGGAGTCGGCCAGTCGACTGAGCAAGGCGGATCTGGCCAGCAACGCACGTTACGCCGCGGCCGTGGATCGCTTGCTGGACCACGTTCGCGGAACGATGCAGTTTGTGGATTTGGTGGATAAGCTCGGTCTTGCCCCGCGCTATCCCGAGTTGGTCGCACTTGCGCAAAAAAACGCGGAAGCTCAATTGGGCGTCAACGCGATTCTCGCCCTGCTCGCCAAGAAACAGATCGCACTGATTGACAGGGGACTGCACGACAAGGATGTCGCCGTCGCCGTGAACACGGCAAAGGTGCTCGGCACCGCCGCCGATGCCCGGAGTGTGAGCTTGCTCGTGGGGATTGTGAAGGATAACCAACAGCCGGCGGAGCTGCGCCGCCAGGCCGTCCGGTCCCTGGCCCGGACACAACCCGGTGCCCACGCGATTCTGACGTTGGCTGAGGAAAAGCAGCTGGCTGAGGATCTCAAAGCGGTCGCTGGCTTCGCCTTGCAGACCGCGAATTTTGCTGATGTGCGCGAGCAGGCGGCCAAGTTGTTCGCACTAGCACCGGCCAAGAACGACGAGCCCTTGCCGGCAATCAGCGACCTGGTCAAGCTTCGGGGTGATGCGGTTCGAGGCAAAGAGCTTTTCGTCACTGCCGGCACTTGTGCCAATTGCCATATGGTGAACGGTGTAGGCAAGGAGGTCGGTCCTGATCTATCGGAGATTGGCAAGAAGCTGGCTCGGGAAGCGATGGTGGAAGCGATCCTGTTCCCGAGCGCCGGCATCAGCCACAATTACGAATCGTATCTCCTGGAAGCGAAGAACGGCACGGTCATGACGGGCATCCTGGTGAGCCAGACGCCCGAGGAGGTAACGCTCAAGGGAGCCGACGCCATTGTGCGGACGTTCAAGCGCTCCGAGATCGAAACACTTCGGCAGTCGCCGGTCTCGCTGATGCCGGCCGACCTGCACAAGGCGCTGACGGTGCAGGGAATTGCCGATGTCGTGGAATACCTGTTGACGCTCAAGGAGGCGACGAAGGCGACCAAGTGACACGTTGCCGTCGCTTCCAAACTCGATTTGGCAACGCGATGTCTACGTGGGTTATTCGGCAGTCTACCAGCCTGACGCTCTAGCGAAGGACCGGGCCAGCAGGCGTATCAGGCTGGTAGGCTGTACGGTCGGTTCTCGTTCCCTTCAAGGACTCACTTCCCGTAAGCCCAACTCCGGGCGGAGATCATACAGGTCGCTCCCGCCCATGGGTCCAGCGCCGCGTCCCGGTCCCCGCCCTCTGACGCCGGCGACGCCGGCCGAATCGGCTGCATACAATTTCCGATCGACGCGCTTCGCTTTTCCTTTTTCGAGCTGCTCCCGGATCCACTGGCCGACGACGGCGTTCCCCGCTAGGCCAGCTCCAGGCGGTGGTCCATTCCCGGCGCGGGCCGCGCCCAGGACTGGCGGTACGGGGACTCCGCCAGCCGAACCATTTAGCCTCAAACCGCCTGGTCGCCCTCCTCCTCGGCCTGGCCGTCCCAGGCCGCCCCCGGGACCTCCGGGGCCGCCGCCTATCTGGAAAAAGCGGACCTGCCCGTCTTCGACCAATTTGGCGAGGCGGGCCTTGATTTCGTCCGTCTCCGTTCCGAGCGTGGCCGAACCGGTGCCGAAGCCCCCGATAGCCATCACGGGGAGTCCGTCTTCGATGATGTAGGGACTGGCCTCCCGGTGGCTCGATACCGCTAACATCCAGCGCTCGCCTTGGTGGTTGGCCTTCAGGAAGTGGACCATCTTCTCCCGATTCTGTCGGGATCGCTCATCCTCGGGGGGAGGCATTCCAGGTCCACGGCCGCCTCCCGCACGAATGGGAAGCGGTCGCTGGCCGCGTATCAACAAGGCGAAATCACTGGCCACCACGTGTGCAGCTCCGGACAAATCGGGGGCAGCCGTACTGCTCGTCGTCAACAAGATCAGCGTGGCGACACGGCCCACCTCGCGTGCACGTTGTTCCCGTTCGCGGAGGACACGGGCGAACGTGGTCGGATCGGCCGCGGGGAGCATGGATGTCGTTCCCAACACGGGAGTCAGTGCCCATACGCCGGGACCGACAAACAGGGCCAGCAAAGCAATGGCCGCCGCAAGGGACGCGGCTTTGGCCACAATCGGCCGCCACTTCGCCACCATAAACAGGAGGAGCAAACTGCCGGCGGCAATCCCGCAACCCCAAAGCAGCGGAGGACTGACCAAGGGCGCCTGCCGTCGTAAGTCCGGCACAAGCGTGGTCATCTCCGGGCTTAGCTTCGTGTAGAGCTTGCGAAACACTTCCAATCCCGCCATGTCCCGGAGGCCAGTGCGGGCCTTGTCCAGCTCTCCGGCAGCCACTGCCAGGATATCTGGTGCCTCCGGCCCCCGCGACCAAAGCCAACCGACGCAAACCAATATGCCCAGAGCAATCACCACTCCTGCCCCGCTCCCGCGCAGGGCCAGCAACCCAATGCCCGCGACCGTGGCCACGATGAGCAGCATCGGCACTGTCCATCGGGAGAATTCGGGATAATTGAGCCAGATCAGGACCTGCCATGCCGCCGTCAAGAAGAAGGCCACTGGCAAGAGGAACGATCGCCAACCCGACCGCTGAAACAAGTTCCACAGAGCCGCACACCCAATGCCGGTCAAAGCCGCCATCGGTGCGGCCATGGTGCTGACATAGTAGTCGTGGAAGATGCCGCCGGCGAAGCTATACACAACGGCATACGTCGCCAGCCAGCCGGCCCACAATAGCAGCATCTGGTGCGCGGGTCCGAGCGTCCAGGTCCACCGCGCTTGTGCCACCGCAGCGAAGAACCCGACGAAAACCAGCGGGAAAAACCACATGAGCTGGCCCGCCAGATGGGGAGAAGCAAGTCGCCACGGTCCGACCGGAGCCCCGCCGCCCCAACCGACGCCACCCCGGCCACCCGGACCGCCGCGGCCTCCGGGAACGCCAGGGCCAAACGGTGTGGCGCCCGGCCCTGGGGGGCCGCTTCCCGGCGCACCTCCCCCAAAGGCACCGCGGCCTCCGGGAGCTTGGCCCTGGGCCCGGGCGAAGCCGCCTCTTCCGCGTCCCGGCCCTCGCCCGTCTGGTTGGCTTGGTTGAAGTGCGCTGTTCGGGCCACCCACGGTCTGCTGGGAGGCGGGCCCGAAGGGCTGCTGGGACGGTCCCCGAGCCGGGCGCGGAGCTCCCCGGCCGCGCCCCCGCCGGACGAACCGTTCGAGACCGTTGTGCTGCACGATTAGGGTCAGCATCGAGTTGTTCTGCGTGCTATCGACAAAGGGTCGATTCTCCTCGGGGGTGAGGTCATAGGCAATCGCCCAGGAAAGCGACACGGCGAACACCACAAACGTCGCCAGCGCGAGGTCGCCCAACCGGCTCCGCCACGTCACGGGCGCTCCCAGGAGATAGACCAGATAATAGGTCGGCAAGACCACGAATGCGGCCAACATTTTGGTGTTGAAGCCGATGCCGACCAGGAGCATGGAAAGCAACAACAGCCATAGGCTCCCTTTCTCGGCTGCGTGAATAAGGGCCCAGCCCGACAACAGCAACACGAACGCCAGGCAGGCATCGGTATTGTTGGTGCGATCCACGGCCACGCTGATGGGCGTCACGGCCAGGGCCAAAGCCGCCAGGAGAGCCGCCAAAGTTCCGAATTGGCGCCGTACCAGGTGCCAAAGGATGAGCACGGAGAGAATCCCCATGACTGCCTGGGGCATGAGCACACTGAGCTGGCTGAAGCCAAAAAGCTTGGCACTCAGCACCTGGACCCATAAGGCCACGGGCGGCTTGTCCACGGAAACGAATCCGCCCGGGTCAAAGGAGATGTAAAAAAAGTTTTGCCAGCTATCGAGGGCACTGCGGACGGCAGCAGAATAATAGGTCGTGCCCCAGCGGTTTTGTTGCAGATTCCACAGGCGAAACCAACCGGCGAGACCTAACACCAAAGCGAGGCAGGTCCATTCCGTGATGACATACCAGTGCCGCCACGGACGGGTCGGCACCCACGATACCGAGGAAGCACCGCCTGCATGAGATGCGCCGTTGGGACTCGGTGCCGAAGACGTGGTCGTAGCCACTTCCGCCACTTCAGACGCGGATTGGCCTGCAATGGCGAACTTGTCCTTCAGGACCATCGAGGAGACTCCAAGGGGCTCGATCCGCGGTTCAAGGCGGTGTCCGTCCACGCCAACCTTTTTGGTAAGTCAGCGCGGCACCGCCTCGATCGGTCCGGCACGGCAGCGTAACAGGCCGGCGATTAAGGTTCGATGAGAATAGCTGGGAACGGGGGCGTGCTCCCTACTGGGTCGCGGTTCGTCGCCACAGCCGGACCGTTTTGTCATGGCCACCCGAAGCGATCCATTGACCGTCCGGTGCGAAGGCCAGGCACGTGATGGTGCCGGTGTGGCCGCGAAGTGTTTGCACCTCATGCCCCGAAGCGGGATCCCACAGTCGGATCGTCTCATCATGACTGGCTGAGGCGAGCAGGTTTCCGTCTGGAGAGAAAGCGAGAGCGCCGATTTGGTCCGTGTGCCCACGCAGAGTTGCCAGTTCTCGGCCCGTGCGGACTTCCCAGAGCCTGATCGTTTCATCGAATCCCGCCGTGGCCAAGACCTTCCCATCCGGTGAAAAAGCCAGCGCCCAAACGAACTTTGCATGTCCGTGCAGAGTCAAGCGCTCGCGCTGGAGTGGGATTTCCCAGATCTGGGCAGTGGGTAGCTCGGTAGAAGCCCCGGTCGGAGCGAAGCCGGTGAAGTACTCCGGGTTGACTCCGCCCGTTTCTCCGTCTGCGGCAAACCGCCAGAAGGCCAAGCGGCTTCCGTCGGCGCTGAACCGAACCGGACCGGAGCCGCCCAGTGGACGGTGTTCTTCCTCCCCAGCGACCTCCCAAAGCCGTACGCCGGTCGGGTCTCCCTCCAATCCCGCCACCGCCAAGGTTTGCCCGTCCGGAGCCAACGCCAGCCCGGGGGAACGAGGCATGGGAACCGGCATCCACGCAATAGTGCGGCCCGTCGTGATATCCCACAAGTTCACGAGATGATCCGAGCTGACGGTTGCCAGGAGCCGCCCATCGGGTGAGAACTCCACGGCCGAAGTCCCTCTTGACTCGCCCTGGAAGGCAGCGCGCTCGGTAAACGCTGCCATGTCCCATAGTCTGATTTCGCCCGGAACATCCGAGAAAGCACCGCCCGTGGCCAACGTTTTTCCATCCGGGGCGAACGCCAGGCACCGAACCACCCATTCATGTTTGCCGAGGAGGAAGCTCTCCGCAAAGGAAGTGTGCGTAGACTCGGCTTCTTCCTTGGTGGGAAAGAATGTCAGCGTCCCTCCAAAGCCAAGTGCAAAACCCAGGAGCACGACTGGCAGAGCGCCCGGAGGCAGCAGACCGGCGAGCTTTACCATAGCAGGGGATCTCCTCTAGCGCGGGGCTCCGCGCGGACAGCTTTGTTCCTCTTCTCTCATAGGAACGGAACGCTGTCGATTCGTGCCGCGCTCGCGAATGCCTTGTCCAAGTGGTGCGAAACCCCTACCATCTTGGTGCGGTCGACGAAATCTCCCGTTGGGTTTGCTGCTCGCCTTCTTTTCGCGGAAGGAATCTTGTCATGCGCAAGATGGTGCTCGCCGGCTTCCTCTGGACAACCGCCATCGTGACTCTCCTCCCGGCCTGCTCTCGGACGCCCGCCCCCATTGTGGCCGTTCCCTCAGAGAGTCCACCCCGACCGGTAGCCATCGTGCAGCCCAGCACGGGTGCTACGCCAACCACCCCTCCCAACATCGCGGGCTCTGTCGAGGTCGCCGGGGCCGGGCAGCCGCTCCTTGTTTCGATTGCGCCTCCGGAGCTGAGTGCGCAGGAAAAATATGATGCGGCCTTGCTCGACGCACTGAATCTTGTCCATGACAAGAAATACGCCGATGCCCTGGTCAGTCTTGGCATTGCCAAAGCGGCGTTGAATAACGAGCGCGTGCAACAGGAAATCGACAAGGTCAAGGCACTGATTGGAAGAGAGCAAGCTGCTGTTCAGGTTGCTCAAGATATCCAGTCAGTGCTCAGCGATGGCAAAGTGGAGGAGGCCGGCAACTTGGCGACGGCAGGTTTGATGCAGTATGGCTCCGATGAGACCGTCGACCAATTGGTGCAGCTAAAACGCCAGGCTGACGCTCTGACTTCGCTGAACAGCCCGGACGACCGGACCCGCCAGGAACGGTTTCGCCGGGAAGGCGAAGCAGCCCTGGCCGACAAGAATTTGCGTGCCGCCGCGCTTTCCTTCGAACAGGCGCTTCAGTGTGGCGAAGATCCGGGCCTCCGCCGCCAGTACACCGAGATCCAGACCACCCTGGCACGCTACGATGACAGCCGCCGCCGGGCCGCAGAGCTTCGCCGCGATCCGGCCAATTTGGAAGACGCGCTGGCGGTTCTGCAGGAAGCGGCCCAGGCATGGGATACACCGGAGGTTCGGGAAGAAATCGAACTCTACACCCTCGCCTTGCAGAAGCGACGCAGCACCCTCAGCGTGGCCGATTTCGAAATCCGGGGTGAATTGGGCATTCCTTACGCCGGCCGAATGATTGCCGATGAGCTTCTGCCCGCGTTCAAAGCGCGGTTCGATTTGGTGGAACGCGGACAGCTCAACCGCGTCTTGAATGAATTGAAGCTCGAGGCGAGCGATTTGGCCGGCATCAACGATGGCCGGCAGGAGATTGGCCGGCTGGCCAGGGTTCAGTACCTCGTCCTGGGAAGCGTGACGCCGTCGTGTGGGATAACAGTGCAGGCTCGCCTTGTTGAGGCTCGCAGTGGATTGATTGTGCAGACCGCCAAGTGCGTGGCGCGGTCGCCGCAGGAGTTGGTGCAGCTTCTCCCGCAATTGGCGAACTTGCTCATGATGACGGACGAACAGAAAATAGCCTACGAGAACCAACTCGCCCAGCAAAGTGCATTCGTCGTGCCACCAATCGCCGAGGCGCCCCTACCCGCACCGCCGCCACTCCCGGTTGCGGGCCAACCGCTTCCGCCGCCCATCCTTGTTTATACGCCGCGTCCCCCTCCCTTGGGAGGACTGGTGGCTGCAGAACTCGCCGCCCTGCCTTTGGCCGGTGGATCTGCCGTTGCGGTCCAGCTGGTTTCTGAACGTGAAGAGCCGGTAAAGCGAAAGATGCTCCAGATTGCTGTCTCGTTGGGAGACGACCTCTTCCGGCGCGGTCGGTTTCGGGAGGCCCATCGTCATTTTGAGCTGGCCCTGAGTATTTCGCCCCGTGACCCGGACCTGCATGTCCGTCTGGATCGTTGCCAACCACATTTACCACCGGCTACTCTCTCGGCCGCCGTGGCTCGGCCACGGATCGCCGTGGTTGGATTTGTCGTGAACGCCGACGCACGCCATGCCCCACCCGGTTTCGGGGAGTGGGCCGCCGACCAGCTCGGTTCCTATTTTGCACCAACCTATACCGTGATTGATCGGGGTGAGCTGTATTGGTATATGGGCCGGCTTGGCGTCACGGTTCGCGATGTGGCCACGGATGTCTCTGCGCGGCGGTGGCTGGGCCGGGCTCTGAACGTACGTTATTTTGCCTTTGGAGTCGCACAACAGACGGCAGGTCTGAGTGTTTCAACCCACCTCGTCGATGCGGAATCGGGAGTGCAACAAGGCGTGGGCCAAATCCACGTGCAGGACCAACAGGACCTGAAGCTCCGCATGGCGGAGCTCGTTCAGCAAACGCAGACGAACCCGGCCGAACGCGACCGGCTCCAGCGCGAAGCCCAGGAACGCGAGAAGCAGCTCGACCAGGTCCGACAGCTCCTGGCGAAGGGCCAACTTGATCAGGCGATCCAGGTATGCCAGCAGGCTCTGAAGCGAAATCCGAACGATGTCGGCATGCAGGTTCTACTGGCAAAGGCCGAGAAGCAAGCGAAGGCCAATGCGTTGGCACGGCAACAAGCCAATCAGCAACGCCAGGCTCAGGCCGCCGCGGAACAGAACAAGCAGCAAGACTTGGCCCGCGCCGCCGCCCAGGCGAAACAGAAGGCGGTTCAAGAGGCAGCTGCTCGTCCAGGAGCCGTCCAAGGTGCCCAGGAGCAGCAACGCCAGGCAGCCCACGATCGACTGATGGCTCAGGGAAGGGCGGCCTTACAAAAACAGAATCTACCTCTGGCCATTCAGTGCTTCCAAAGCGCCATCGCACTGCGGTCCAGCGACGAGGATGTCCATGCTCTAGCTGAGGCACGGGCGTTGGCCGAGAAAAATGCCAAAGCCCAGGCCGTCCAGCAACAAGCCCGTCGCGCAACCGAGGCGGAGAAGCAGCGGCAAGCCGAATTGACGCGTGCCCAAACCCAACTCGAAGAGCAACGTCGTCGTCAGGAAGCTGACGCGCAAGCGCAGCGCAAATCCCAGGACGCGCGCGACCAGGCCAGCGCGGCCAAATTCGTCGAGGAAGGGAAGAAGTTGCTGGCCCAAGGAAAATTCGACGCCGCAGTCACGTCGTTTCAGGCCGCCCAGCGGCTCCATGCCGACAAGGCTGTCGAGACGCTCATAACGCAAGCTTCCGAGAAAATAGCCGCGGCCAAGCAAGATGCCAAGGCGCAAGCCGACCAGGCGAAATTGCTGGCTGAGCAGAAGGCACGCCGTGATCAGGCCGAAGCGCTGACGGCCAAGAATCGCGAACTGTATACAAGGACATTGCAGGACGCCCAGAAAGCGCTGGCCGAAAAGCGCTACGACCAGGCGACGGCCAAGTACCAGGAGGCAGACAAACTGTTTCATACGGACGCCGTCCTGAACGGCCTACGCCAGGTGAAAGAAGCTCAGGACAAGGAGCGTGCGGCGGCTGAGGCAGCTCGCCAAAAGCAGCTCCAGCAACAACAGCAGGCGGCAGCCGTCCAGCAGTACTTGAATGCAGGCCGAACTGCCTTGGCGGCGAAGCAATTGGATGCCGCAGCCAAAGCGTTTGCGGAAGCCAAGAAACTGGCGCCAGACAATGCGGATGTCCAAAAGGGCATCCTGCAAACCGAGCAGGCACAAAAGCAAAACGCTTTGCAGGTGCAAAAGCACCTAGAGGAGCAAAAACGCAAGGAGACCGAGGCCAAGCAGAAAAGTCCCACTCCTCCCAAACCTGCTCCTCCGACATCTACCGCCCCGGCCAAGCCGTCAGGACCGGGGACGCCTCCGTCACCCATGCCGCAACCATCTTCGCCCCCCGTTGTGCCAAAGGCTCCGCCCGCGCCGCCCACCAAACCTCCAGCACAGGCGGTCAATGTGCCGGCGGAATATGCCAAGCAAATGCAGCTGGGTACCACCCTCCAAAATGCTCAGAAATTTGATGACGCCCAGAATGCGTACAAACGAGCGCTCCAGCTGATGCCCAATGATGCGAAAGCGACGATCGCGCTCCACTTGGCGGGCGGCCAAAAGGCCCTGGCGGCCCGCAAATTCCCTGAAGCCGCGAAGGAGTTTGAAGAGGTGCTCCGGCTCAGTCCGAACCACCCGGAGGCAACGAAGGGACTCAAGCTGGCACGGCAAGGCCGGCCATGATTTTATGTCCCGTTGGGATGGTCCGTTTCGCGGCGGTTCGCAGAAGCGTGCAGGGCAAACCACTGCGTGGCTCCGCGAACCGCCGCGAAACGAAATGTGCCTTGCGACCTCTTGCCACGGACGGGGTTAAAAGGAATGAAAAGCAATCGTGCTGGTTGTCAAGTGGGCAGGGATTTACAAGGAGCACCCATGGATTACGCAAGTCGAATGGCCGGAGCAATCGTGGGCTGTGCGGCGCTGCTCAGCGCGAGCGGCGTCTACGCACAGGATTGGCCACAGTGGCGCGGACCCCACCGTGATGCCAAGGTGCAAGGCTTCAAGGTCCCGCAAACTTGGCCGAAAGAGTTAACCCAGAAGTGGAAGGTCACGGTTGGCACGGGCGATGCGACGCCGGCTCTTGTCGGCGATAAACTCTACGTGTTCAGCCGGCAGGGTAGCGATGAAGTCCTTCGCTGCCTGGACGCGACTACGGGGAAAGAAGCTTGGCAGGACAAGTACCCGGCGCCGACCGTCAGCGGACCAGCCTCCGGGCATGGAGGGCCGCGAAGCTCCCCAGCGGTGGCCGACGGTAAGGTGGTCACGCTCGGCGTGAGCGGAATCCTTTCCTGTTACGATGCCGCCACCGGGAAGAAACTGTGGCGGAAAGATGAGATCCAAGGTTATCCCCGCTTCTATACCTCGTCCTCTCCGATCATCGTGGATGGCCTGTGCGTCGCCCAGCTTGGCGGTTCCTCGAACGGAGCCATCGTGGCCTATGATTTGGCGACTGGCAACCCAAAATGGAAGTGGACCGGAGATAGCCCGGCTTATGCCTCACCGGCGTTGATGACCGCGGACGGCACCAAGCTGGTCGTCGCGGAGACACAGGGAAAAATCGTAGCCCTGAACGCCGCGGATGGTAAAGAGGTGTGGCAGGCAGCGTGTAACACCAAGTACAACGCCTCCAGTCCGATCATCGAAGGCCAAACGCTGATCTACACAAGCTCCGATGGCGCCAAGGATGTCAAACTGGAAAAGGAGGGCGGCGGCTTCGCGGCCAAACAACAGTGGAATAACAAAGAAAACAATGTGCTCTACAACACTCCCGTGGTGAAGGACGGGCTCATCTACGGCCTGAGCCAAACCAACCAATTCTTTTGCATCGACGCCAAGACCGGCAAAACGCTCTGGACCGCGTCTGCGGCGACGGCGGCAGCGGCGGCACCGCCGGCAGGCGGCGCACCCGGTGGACAAGGCGCACGCAGAGGAGGACGCGGCGGCATGGGCGGCGGATATGGGTCCATTGTCGACGCCGGCTCGGTCCTGCTGGCATTGACGCCAAGCATGCAATTGATCGTCTTCGCCCCCAGCGACAAGGAATTTAAACCGTTGGCCAATTACAAAGTGGCCGCGACGGGCACGTATGCCTACCCAGTCGTTTCAGGCAATCGCATCTGGATCAAGGATCAGGATTCGGTGACGCTTTGGACGGTTGAGTGATCGGCCGAATGCGGCAAGACCGGACTAATGTGCCGGCCCCAGCGTTTTCTTGACGCTGGGGCCGGCATGCTCCCGTTCAGGTCGCGGCCTGAAATGCTGCGAGCCCCTCGCCAACTTCCTTGGGGCTCGGCCGAACCATCTGCTTTAGGATCTTACCATCCCGCAGGAGCACCAGCGTCGGCCAGAGCTTTACCTGGAACGACCGGCCGAGTGGTTTCCCTTTGCCATCTTCGACTTTGATGCGTCGAACCTCGGGGTACTTTTGGAGCAACGCCGCCAACTGCGGCTCGAGGGCCCGGCAATAGGTTCACCACTCCGTGCCGAATTCGAGAAGCACGGAGCCAGGCATCTGGTCGATTTCCTGTCGCGTGGGCTCCCGCTCGGCGTCTCCGATTGGCATTTCGGGGGGCATGCACATCTCCAGTTCAGCTTCGTTGTTCGGCTTACGCTCGGAATCCAACGTCAAAGCCCGGGAATCGCAATCGGTTGGTCGGATTCTCGGAACGGATTGAAGAGCTGGAACCCCTTCATCCGCCATTGGTCGTCCGCGTCCAACGCGAACTCCGCCTCACAGAGGTAACCAGCTTCGCTGCCGCGCCAATTCCCGCGTGCCTTTACCATGAAACTGATCTTGGCCGTACGTTGCTCCCGTCGGATTTCACCGCGCTGGAAGTCCCAGACGATCACTTCCTCGACATTGCGGCTGCGCATCACCTCCTCTGCGCGGTGGCGGAAGGCTGCCTTGTCCAGGTTGCCGTGGCGGAAGTCTCGGGAAATATGGCCAAAGATCCGATCCAGATCATTTGTCTTGACCGCCGCGGCCATCTCGCGAACCTTGCGTTCAATCTGCTGGCTATCGCTTTCCCCGAACAGAAGCGGAGCGAGGTAAACCAGCAGGCCGACCACGCCAAGGAGAACAACCGCGACCCCGACTCCAATCGCATAAGCCCGGCGTCTCGTCCTCCACCAGCCATAGGCAAGCACCAGGACCGCGATGCTCAGGACGATGAGGATCAAGTCAAAATTATCGAGCAGCCAGCTTCGCATGGCACACTTCGATGGAGCCCCCGAGCGCGGGTCTTGTACCACCGCCTGAGGTTACCGAATCGCGACTACACCGGTACAAAAACGGCGCTGGAGCTCGGATCATAGTCGGTGGTGTCGGCGGAGTTTCCGTAATACAGGTTGAGGCCGAGGTTGCCGATCAGAAGATTGCCGCCGCCATTGCTGGTCACGGTGCTGGCATTCAGCGCCGGTACGCCGTTGCCGGCGAGCAAGTTGCCCACGCGCGAGGCATAATCGTCGGTGCTCCCCGACCAGTAATCCATGATGGCCATGAGCGAAGCCACGTCCATGTCGTAGGCGGTCGTGCCGCCGATCAGGATATCCTCATCATCGCCGCCATTCAGCGTGCTGGCCGTTGCGCCCGCGATCAGCAGATTCCG
>Ga0070734_10002728_pt1 | contig 20371 bp, 18 predicted proteins | sample Coa_R1_8_FD_66444 | JGI IMG/M metagenome (GOLD analysis project Ga0070734, IMG submission 66444) | Surface soil microbial communities from Centralia Pennsylvania, which are recovering from an underground coalmine fire - Coalmine... | ecosystem: Environmental > Terrestrial > Soil > Unclassified ... | reverse complement strand
TCGACCGGCTCGACTACGTCGCGCCGATGAATCAGGAGCATGCGTTTTGTCTTGCAACTGAGAAGCTGCTTGGGCTCGACATTCCCAAGCGGGGGCAACTGATCCGCGTGCTCTATTGCGAGATCGGTCGCCTGTTGTCCCATCTTCTCAACGTCACGACCCAGGCCATGGATGTCGGCGCTCTCACGCCGCCGCTGTGGGGCTTCGAGGAGCGCGAAAAGCTCATGGTGTTCTATGAGCGCGCGTCAGGAGCGCGCATGCACGCCAACTATTTTCGTATCGGCGGCGTTCACCAGGATCTGCCGCCGCAATTGCTCGACGACATCTGGGACTTTTGCGATCCGTTTCTTGGCGTGTGCGACGATCTCGAGGGCCTCTTGACCCACAGCCGGATCTTCAAGCAACGCAACGTCGACATCGGTGTCGTCAAATTGGCTGACGCCTGGGCTTGGGGCTTTTCGGGTGTCATGGTTCGCGGCTCGGGAGCCGTTTGGGACTTGAGGAAGGCCCAACCTTACGAATGCTATGAGGAGATGAATTTCGACATCCCGATCGGTCACAACGGCGATTGCTACGACCGTTATCTCGTCCGCATGGAGGAGATGCGCCAATCGGTTCGCATCATGAAGCAGTGCCTCAAGAAGCTGCAATCCGCCGAAGGCCAGGGCGCGGTGCTGGTCAACAACTACAAGATCGTTCCGCCGCCCCGCGGCGAGATGAAGCGATCGATGGAGGCGCTGATTCAGCAGTTCAAGCTCTACACCGAAGGTCACCGCGTCCCCGCCGGCGAAGTCTATGCCGCGGTCGAGGCTCCGAAGGGAGAGTTCGGCGTCTACCTGGTCTCCGACGGCACCAATCAACCCTATAAATGCAAGATCCGCGCGCCTTCCTTTGCGCATCTCCAGGCCATGGATTTCCTCTGCCGCGGCCACATGTTGGCCGATGTCGCCGCCGTCATCGGCTCTCTCGACATCGTGTTCGGCGAGATCGATCGGTGAGGGAAGGAGCCTGTCCGTATTGCAGAAGCTTTCGGGTTGGCATGCCGTAGGAACCAGCAAGCCGCCACCAAGTTCAACGGACGAAGCTTCGGAGAGGGGTGAGCCTCGCGCTCACAATCGAACCTTCTTCGCCATTAGCCGCAGCGCTGTGCGCGTTCGTGCTTCCGCACCGCGGAAACCTTGAGAGAAAAGCGTGCCTGTTCGCTTTCTACGCCTTGCGATCCTCTGGCTGCTGCTGTTGGCGACCCTCTGGGTGATGGAGCCCTATCTTTCAGCCCTGTGGTTTTCCGCCTCCACTCCCCGTGCCGTCACACCCCGGGGAAATCTCGCCGCAAGCGAGCAGGCGACCATACAGGTTTTCAAAAACGTGTCGCCATCTGTCGTGCATGTGTTCGCTCGGGGCACGCCGAGGATTTCGCTGTTTTCCAACCAAGAGGAAAGCATGGTGCAGTCAGGATCCGGCATCATATGGGACTTGGCTGGACACGTGGTCACGAATAATCACGTCATCAACGGTACCGCCCAGATTGGAGTTCGTCTCACCTCCGGCGAATTTGTCGCAGCGCGGGTGGTGGGAGCCGCACCGAATTACGACCTCGCGGTTCTCCAATTAGAGCGGCCGAGATCCGCGCTGCACCCCATCGCGGTCGGTCACTCGGGGGATCTGCAGGTGGGGCAGAGCACGTTCGCGATCGGCAATCCCTATGGCCTGGACCTGACCTTGACCTCGGGGATCGTGAGTGCGCTCGGCCGAAGACTTCCAACCGCCACCGCGCGCGAGGTCAAAGGCATGATTCAGACCGATGCGCCGATCAATCCGGGAAATTCGGGCGGGCCGCTGCTGGACAGCGCCGGGCGGCTGATCGGCGTCAACAGCGCTATACTTTCCGGCTCGGGCGCGTCGGCGGGGATCGGTTTTGCCATTCCCGTCGACATCGTCAACCGCGTTGCGACCGAGTTGATCCGCAACGGTCACGTTCCGTTACCAGGCATCGGAATTGTTGCCGCGAAGCAAAGCGAGGCGACACGTCTCGGAATTGATGGCGTCATCATTCTGCGGACATTACCAAATTCTCCCGCCGCGAAGGCCGGGATCGAAGGCGCAAGTTCGGATGGGGTGATCAGGGATGTGATTACCGAAGTTGACGGCAAGCCCGTCCACAGCGTGGAGGAGCTGACTTCGGCTTTTGAAGATGCGGGCATCGGCAAGCAGGTGACTTTGACCGTCGAGCGCGACGGGCAAAAGCGTACCGCAAGTGTGAGCGTCGCCGACATCTCTCGGCTTGCGCAGGGCTGAACGCGAGGAGGGCGTCGCGATGCGGCGGTGCTTGGCAGCCATCGCGCCTGGGAAGCCATCGACACGCTCCGCCAAGACAGCGTAATCTCGAGACTGCGTTGTTCAGGGGTGACGACCTTCAAGGGAGACGGGCTTCGGATTGCCGCCTGCTGGAACGACCAGGGCCACTCGACGGTTGTGTCATGTCGGAGGGAGGTTGAGGATGCGATCCGCCGCAAACGAGCCGCTGGCCCGATCCGCTTTGGCGTTCGTGCTCGCGGGTGGCCGCGGCAGCCGGCTCCTGGAATTGACTGACAGGAGGGCCAAGCCTGCCGTCCACTTCGGCGGGAAGTCCCGGATTATCGATTTCGCTCTCTCGAACGCCTTGAATTCGGGCATCCGCCGGATCGCGGTTGCAACGCAATACAAGGCTCACAGCCTCATTCGTCACCTTCAGATGGGCTGGAATTTCTTTCGCCCCGAGCGCAACGAAAGCTTCGATATCCTGCCCGCGAGCCAACGCGTCTCGGAGACGATGTGGTATGCGGGGACTGCCGACGCGGTCTATCAGAACATCGACATTATCGAAGGGCACCGCAGCCGGTTTATCGTCTTGCTGGCTGGCGACCATGTTTACAAAATGGACTACGAGATCATGCTGCAACAGCATGTCGAGACGGGAGCCGACGTTACGGTCGGCTGTCTCGAGATGCCGCGCGCGGAATCGAGCGCCTTCGGCATCATCCATGTCGACGAGAACGATGTGATACAGTCATTTCTTGAAAAGCCGGCCGATCCTCCGCCAATGCCCGGCAAGCCGGACAAATCGCTCGCAAGCATGGGAATCTACGTGTTCGACACGAAGTTCCTGTTTGACCAGCTTCGGCGGGATGCAAGCGATTCAAATTCCAGTCGTGACTTCGGCAAAGATCTCATCCCCTACATCGTGAAGAATGGCAAAGCGGTCGCTCATCAATTCAGCCGCTCCTGCGTCCGCACCGGCACCGATCAGCCGAGCTACTGGCGCGATGTCGGCACGGTCGATGCCTATTGGTCGGCAAACATCGATTTGACCGACGTGATTCCTGACCTCGACCTTTATGATCGCTCCTGGCCGATCTGGTCATATGCGGAGATCACGCCTCCAGCCAAATTTGTACACGATGATGAAGGACGCCGCGGCGCGGCTGTCGCCTCGCTGGTGTCAGGCGGCTGTATCGTATCCGGCGCGGCTGTCCGTCGCTCGCTGCTGTTCACCGGTGTACATCTGCATTCGCATGCAAGGGTCGAAAACACGGTGATCTTGCCCTATGTCGACGTCGGCGAGCACGCGCGACTGCATAACGTGGTCGTCGATCGCGGCGTGAAAATTCCAGGTGGACTCGTTGTCGGCGAAGATCCGGAATTGGACTCCAAACGCTTTCGTCGTACTGCGAGCGGAGTCTGCCTCATCACGCAGCCGATGATTGACGGACTGAATTTATGACGTCTATCCGCGTCCTTTCGGTCGCTTCGGAGCTATATCCAATCGTCAAGACAGGTGGACTCGCCGATGTCGCCGGCGCACTTCCGATCGCACTCAAATCGGAGGGGATCGAGGTTCGCAGCCTCGTGCCGGGATATCCCGCCGTCGTTGATCGACTGGAAGCTGCGGAGCAGGTTTTGGAGTGGCCGCTTTTCTTCGGGGGCGCGACGCGCCTGCTAAGGGCGTCTTGCGGTGAACTGGACCTGCTTGTTATCGACGCGCCACACTTGTTCGGACGTCCCGGCAACCCCTACACCTCGCCTGATGGCATCGATTGGCCTGACAACGGCTTGCGGTTCGCGGCACTCGCACGGATGGCGGCGGATATCGGTCTCGGAGACGTGCCGGCCTTTGTGCCCCATGTCCTGCATCTGCATGATTGGCAGGCTGGTCTCGCTCCTGCCTATTTGCACTACAGTAATCGGCAACACGCCCGCACGGTCATGACTGTGCACAATCTCGCCTATCAGGGCAAATTTCCGCCGGCGTTGCTGGGCGAGTTTGGATTGCCGCCAGAGGCCTATGCCACGGAGGGTGTCGAATATTACGGGACGATCGGCTTCCTCAAGGCTGGTCTTCAGTTTGCCGACCGCATCACGACCGTGTCCCCGACCTACGCCAAGGAGATTCAGTCAGAGGAAGGGGGAATGGGTTTGGCGGGTTTGCTGCGTGCGAGAGCGCGCGACTTGACCGGTATCCTCAACGGAGTCGACGTCACCGTGTGGGATCCCGCAACCGATCAAAATCTTCCTGTCCATTTCTCGGCTTCCGATCTGACCGGACGCGCAGCCGCCAAGGCTGCCCTGCAACAACGGTTTGGTCTCAAGCCTTTGCCGGATGCGTTCCTGCTCGGTGTCATCAGCCGGATCACGTGGCAAAAAGGGCTGGATATCCTGCTCGAAGCCCTACCGACGATACTTGGCGAGGGCATTCAGCTTGTCTTGCTCGGAACCGGCGATACTAGTCTTGAGATCGGTTTCCGAAGCGCGTCTGAAGCCACGGCAGGGCAGTGCGGTGTCGTAACCGGGTATGATGAAGCGCTGGCCCACCTTATCCAGGCTGGATCGGATGCGCTGGTGGTCCCGTCGCGCTTCGAGCCTTGCGGTCTGACGCAGCTTTGCGCCTTGAGATATGGTGCGATTCCGATTGTGTCCCGCGTCGGTGGTCTCGAAGACAGCATATCCGACCTGGATGATGACGCCGTGCCGACCGGATTCAAGTTCGGCCCGGTGACCGCCGACAATCTGGCGCGAGCAACTGGTCGTGCTCATGCCGCCTTCAGGCAGACGCCGCTCTGGCGACAGCTCCAGGCGAATGGGATGGGCAGAGACGTGTCGTGGCGTGGGCCGGCGAGCCGCTACGCCGAGCTTTACCGAGAGATTGCGACATGAGCTTCGGATCCGCGCCAACTCCGGGCAATGCATCGTGAAGAGGTTTTAAAGCACGCATGTCCACATGATTTCCGTCTACCCCGCGGCGAGGGTTTAACCTTTCGTTAACCATGTAATTCCATGCTTGGGCTCAAGCAATGCGGCGGAACCGGACGGCCGGAGCCGGCAGTCGCAAGAGCAAGGCCGGCGGCGTAATGCCCGCCGGCTTTCTCTCGACGCCGAATGCGCATCGTTGCGGTTTACACCTCGCGGGTGCTTTTGAATGGACAATAGACTGGATCCGGACGTGCAAGCCCTGAAAGAATGGCTTCGGGGCGCTTGGCGCCAGTTGGCCGAGCCGAACATGACGCGTTTCGAGCAGCGCGAACTTCGAAATTATATGAAGGACGCGGAACGCGCCTTGCGCGCCGGTCTCAAGCAACTTGCCGCCCGGGACATGGCCCGACGCCACGTCGAGAGCGACAACTCATCGCCCAAGCGAGTGGACTTTCGTCTTCTAAGACTTGACGCGTAGGCTTTTCAAATCGTCTTTCTGCCGCCGCCATCACGACAGCGCCTCGATCCCCCTACCGCTCATCCGATCCGCCGTGTTCGGCCTCCTGAGACGAAGCGCCTCACGCCATTCCGGTCGAGGACGAACTCCGGCAGCGCGCGCGTAACGTTCGTATCACGCACGAGCGTCAGTGTGCGGTTATCCAGGATCAGCCACTCGCCATCGACATGCACCGCCAACACGGCGTGATCTTCGTTTGGGAAAGCCTTCTTCAGGATGACGATCTTCATATCGTCCTCGGGCAGGCCCGCCTCCAACAGCGCGAGATATTTGACGATGGCATAGTCCTCGCAATCGCCCCGACCGGATCGAAGCGTCTCGAAGGGCGCACTCCAGCGATCCGCAACGCCCCATTGCGCCTCATCGCTCATGGGCCTGATGGCGAGATCCACCGCTCTGTTGATCAATCCCACTCTGGCGCGACCGCTTTTCCCGGCGCCCTCAGCGCTCAAATCGATCAGCTTTTGTGCGACAGCGGGACAAGCGTCATTTGCGCGGCAACGCGCCAAGGCTTCGAACTCAAGTGAAATCTCCGCCTTTGCCCGAGTCCATTTCTCCAAGACCGTTCCTGCGATGAGAGGTTCGGTCTCCTTGCCGAACAGAGCGATCGTCCGGTTGTCGGACTTGACCGCTGCCGCCCTGGGCTCCAGGCTTGCCGTAGTGCCTGCTTCGATCTGAGTGGAGAGGGACAAAGAAACGGAAGCGGCAAGGCAGATGGGCGCCTGGGCGAGCGGCGGAAGACCGGCGACCATCAACAGGCCCAGCCATCTCGCCCAAGGTCTGGTCCAAGATCTCGAGGCAAAAGACCTCGGCGCCCAAAGCCTTGGGCAATGGAGGATAGCGGTCGGCATCTGATCGAGCCTTCAAAGAGAGCAAGGCTTATTGGCGCATGATCTTTCGGAAAATCGCTGCACACTTTTCCCGATCGTGCGCCTCGCCTCGTTGAGCCAGGGCGTACGACTGAGCGCAACTCGCTTGCGTGGTGTTCAGGCACACGCAATCGCTCGCCCGACCGCCTCAACGGCGGGGCTGCGTGGCTTCATTCTCGGAATTCGATGTCGTGCCTTGACCTTGGCCGACGGTGCTTTGGTTGGTGCTCGGATTGCCGCTGGCTTGCCCGGTTATGGCAGCGACGGAAGAGGGATTGATCACCATCACGACCGTGTCGTTGTTTTGGTCCTCGGCCCGCACGATGAAGGAGCTGGGCATCAATTGGATGTTCTTGAAACCGGCCTGCTCCAGATTGCTCCTGATCGCTTGGGCAATTCTCGCCGCGACTTGCGGCTCTTGGCTCGCCTGCGGCATGTTGGTCGGCAGGTTTTGCTGGGCTTGCGGAAGTTGTTGCGGATTGGTCGTGCTTTGCGCGAATGCGGCAGTGCTGAGGAGCAGAGTTGCCGCGACGATAGCCAAGGTTCGCATGCGCCGTCTCCGTGTTGGGCCCCGGCCCGCCAGCAGAACAAGCAGCGATGCTCAATGTTCCTAAACTCGATCTTGTTGATGAAGCGGCAACCATGATGGGCCGCAACGATGAGCGATCCGCTGTAGTTCGATGGCGGAGGAACGGGCGCTGCGGAACTTCGTTCGTGCTCCGGAGCAGTCAACTCTCGCCGCACGAGTGAGGACTCACATGGAAGATCGTGAACAACATTTTGAGCTGCTTCTTGGACGCGCCGCGCTTTCCATATGGGGTTATATGCCTCGCAATGTGCAGGAGGCGCTCTTCGAGACGGCTGTCAGAGGTAACGACACCAATCGCGACCCGCTCGCCCGACTGCTGCATGCGCGGCATCCTCGCACACTTCATCCGGCAAGGCCCTCCGACGGCTGATGGTGATGCAGCGGAGGCCACGCGCGCTTTTTGATTGTTAGGAACGTCACTTCGCTCGGTGACTTGTCGTTCATCCATGAGCAAAGGAACGGAAGTCATGAAACTCACAACGATCATGTTGGCGACGATCCTCGCCGTGTCGAGCACCTGCGCTCTTGCGGCTGGTGGAGGCGGCGGCGGCGGTGGCGCAGGGGGCGGCGGTGGCGCAGGGGGCGGCGGAGCGGGAGGCGGTGGCGCTGCGGCCGGCGGCTCTACCTCAGGCTCGTCCACGTCCTCTCCCGGTATGGCCTCGCCAGGTCGTACCACAGGCGGCACCACCGGCATGGGGACGGGCGGCACGACCGGCAGCAACACTTCGGGCGGGCTCAACCAAAATAACGGCCTCAACCAGAAGAACACCCGTTGCAATGGCACCTCGCCAACATCGACCCCGAACAACCAAGGCATACAATCGGGGACCACGCCGCCGCCGTGCTGATCGAGTTTGCCAAGCTTGCATGGACGAGCATCCAAAGGGCGATGAGGAAATCCTCAATCATCGCGCTTTGGCAAGCACGGCCAGCGGCTCTCAAGCGAAGTTACGATACCCTCGCGGTTGCCGGCTTGTTCGCGGTTGCCGGCTTGCCAATGCGCAGCGCGAACTGCTTCGCCGCTTCCAGTCCCTTCGGAAAACCGCTGCGCTCGCTATAGATGCGGCGGCTGCCGCGGCTTGGATCATGTTGCTGGCGCAGACCGCGCGCGGCAAAGTAGTCAAGGCATGCGATGCCGCCAATCATCAATAGCGCGAGCGTGACATTTCCTTTCCGCCGGTTGTTCGTCCGAGTCTCGGCAAGCAATGTCGCGAAGTCGAGTCCGTCACCCGCGATGCGGCTGTAGAGGCCGGCCTGCTTTTCGACCGACAGCGACACGACGCCGCTTGCGATCTCGCGCGCGCCATAGGCGCGCACCAGATCTTCCTTGCCCCGCATGCCAAGCGGGCGGGTGAGACGGGCGGGTGCAAGCAGCTCTATGGCGCCCAGGCCGATGCTGAACCAGCCCAGCGCACGTACGAGGTAGTCGACAGACGTGAGAGAGCCCGGACCGGAGCGAACGACTTTCGGATCGCCTTTCGATCTCACGAGGTTGGACAGATAAAACATCTTGCCTTCGTCCTATGGCTTCAAGACCACTTTCACGCAGCTATCCTGCTTGTCCCGAAAGACGCGGTACATCTCCGGTCCCTGCTCCAGCGGCATCGTATGCGTGATAACGAAGGAGGGATCGATCTCCCCCTCCTGGATCCGTCGCAGCAAATCGTCGGTCCAGCGATTCACATGGGTCTGACCCGTGCGCACCGTCAGCCCCTTGTTCATCAGCGCTCCCATCGGGATTTTATCGGCGAAGCCGCTATAGACGCCGGGAATCGAGATGACCCCGCCGGGTCGGCAGGCATAGATGACCTCGCGCAGAACATGTGGCCGATCGCTCTCCAGCATCATCATCTGCTTGGCGCGATCGAGCACGGTGTCCGGTTGGCCAAGCGTGATGTGCGCTTCCATGCCCGTAGCATCGATGCACTTGTCGGGCCCTTTGTCGTCGGTGAGCTCGTTCAACCGTTCGAGAACGCTCTCTCGCTGGAAATTGACGCCGATGGCCCCACCCGCCTCTGCCATGCTCAGCCGCTCCGGCAGCCGGTCGATCGCGATCACTTGCCTGGCTCCGAGCAGGAGCGCGCTGCGGATCGACATCTGGCCGACCGGACCGCAGCCCCAGACCGCAACCGTGTCGGTCGGTTCGATGTCGCATTGCACGGCGGCCTGCCAGCCCGTCGGGAAGATATCGCCAAGGAACAGCGCCTGTTCGTCGGACACGCCGTCGGGGACCTTGATGTGCGTGGTGTCGGCGTAGGGCACGCGCAGATATTCCGCCTGCCCGCCGGGATAGCCGCCGGTGATATGGGTGTAACCGAACAAGCCCGCGGTGGTGTGACCGAAGACCTTGCTGGCCAGTTGCTTGTTGCGGTTGGTCGTCTCGCAGCAGGAAAAGTTCCCGCGCCTGCACTGGTCGCATTCGCCGCAGATGATCGTGAAGGGCACCACGATGCGGTCGCCCTTTTTCAATCGCCCGTTGACGCCGGCGCCGACTTCGACGACCTCGCCCATCATTTCATGGCCCATGATGTCGCCCGGCATCATGGCGGGAATGTAGTTGTGAAAGAGATGGAGGTCGGAGCCGCAGATCGCGCAACTCGTCACCTTGACGATCGCATCGCGGTCATCCTCGATCTGCGGATCGGTAACGGTGTCGCAGCGAATATCCTCTCTGCCATGCCAGACCAGCGCTTTCATATGGACCTCCTACGCGGAGAAAGTCGCCGTCGCGAGGATAGTTGCTATTCGCTCGAAAGTTTTCACGCGCCCCAGTCTTCAAAGCGCGCCGCAGGGCCAGGGTGTAGGAACAAATCAAAGCTGGTTGCGATTGGACTGCAAACCAGCTCAATCAGGAAGCAAGTCATGACGGCCAATGGACAACTCGCAATCGTAACCGGTGCATCAACGGGCATTGGCCTGGAACTCGCGCGATGTTGCGCGCAAGCCGGCTTCGATCTCCTGATCGTCGCGGACGAGCGCGAAATTGAAAACGTCCCCGCCTCGCTTGGCGACGGGGGTGGAAGCGTCGAGACCATACAGGCCGATCTAGCCACGGACGAAGGTGTCGACAAGCTCTACGGCGCAACGAGGGGGCGGCCGGTCGACGTGCTCGTGGCAAACGCGGGACGAGGCCTCGGACGTGCCTTTCTCGATCAGGACGACGCGGCGATCCGGCGTGTCATCGACACCAACATTACCGGAACCGTCGAGCTCATCCACAAAATCGCACGCGACATGCGCGCTCGCGGCCAGGGACGCATCCTGATCACAGGCTCGATCGCGGGCTTTTCTCCCGGAAGCTTCCAGGCCGTCTATAACGGCAGCAAGGCTTTTCTCAATTCATTTTCGTTCGCCATTCGCGAGGAACTGAAAGACGACAATGTCACGGTCACCTGTTTGATGCCGGGTGCGACCGACACCGAGTTCTTCAAGCGCGCCGACATGATGGATACCAAGCTCGGCACGGAGGAAAAGGACGATCCGGCCGAAGTCGCTCGGCAAGGCTTTGACGCGATGATGGCCGGCGAAGGAGACGTGGTCACCGGACTGAAAAACAAGATGCAGTCGACCATTGCCAATGTGACGCCGGCCGAGACGCTCGCCAAACGACATCGCAGCGAGGCGGAGCCCGGAACGGCAAAGAAGTAGCCGTCGCCGTCACCGGCGAGGATCTTGGTCCGCATTCGAGAGCCGAATGGCGCGACTTTCCACCGCCGCGTAGTCGGCGCTGTGCTTGAACATGGTGATTCCCAACGTTGCAAGCGCCACCGAAGGCGGTCCCGCCGGTGTGGATTCGGCGCGCGTTCCGCTGGAGCAATCGCTTCGGGAAGAACAACGGATGGCGGAGTGGGTGGAATCCAACGTCGAGAAGGTGACTATGGAATGCCGCGACGTTGGAGAAAAGACTTTAGGAACAAGAGCTTTGTGACCGCGTTCGCCGTCAAACAATTCACGACGAGGTTCCCATGCGCATTCAGGCGTTCGCTCTCATCTCCGCTACCGTTCTCGTAAGCTCAGTCGGCATCTTCTCACCGGCATCGGCCGAAGCCCGCTACTGCCTGCAGGGAAGTGATTGGGGCTATCCCGGAAACTGCCAGTTCTCAACGTATGAGCAATGCATGGCTTCGGCGTCCGGGACTTATTCCTATTGCGGGATTAACCCGCGTTATGCCTTTGCGCGTCAGTATCATCGCGGCTATCGGCGCGGCTACTGAACGCGAGGCCAGGAGCACGGCGGCGAAGAGAAGGACCTGTAAAGGTCGGCGCCCGTTGGTGACGACGCACACGCATGTCGCCGTTACGCGGCACACGTGGCGTCTCGCATGGCAAGAAGCCGTCGAAGAGTTGATGCCACTCCTCAGCGATTGGTGAAGGCCGCTGGGCGCTTCTCGATGAAGGCTGCCATTCCTTCCCGCCGGTCTTCCAGCGCAAAAGCGGCCTGTTCCAGGCGCCGCTCGAATTTCAGGCCCTCGGTCAAGGGCGAATCGTAGGCATGATTCACGCAATCCTTGATCATCATCACGATCGGTCGTGACAGGCGCGCGATGTGCGCCGCTGTCTTGAGAGCTTCCGCCACCAGCTCGCCCGCTGGAATGATCCGGCTCACGAGGCCCGATCTTTCCGCCTCAGCTGCGTCCATCATCCTGCCGGTGATGCACATCTCCATGGCCTTGGATTTGCCGACGAACCTCGCCAGACGCTGAGTGCCGCCGCCTCCAGGCACCAGGCCGACCGTCACCTCGAGCTGGCCGAATTTGGCCGTGTCCGCCGCGAGGATGAAGTCACACATCAGGGCGATTTCGCATCCGCCTCCGAGCGCATAGCCCGCGACCGCCGCGATCGTCGGCTTTCGGCAGCTCACGAGCCGAACCCAGTCGCCTCCATTGAAATCTATCAAATAGGCTTGGGCGAACGAGTCGATTTGAGCCATCTCCTTGATGTCGGCGCCGGCGGCGAATGCGCGCTCGTCGCCGGTCAGGACGATAGCGCCGATTGCGTCGTCGCTTTCGAATGCGTCCAGCGCCGTGCGCAATTCGGCGATCATGCCTTCGCACAGCGCATTGCGAGCCTCAGGGCGGTTGAAACGGATGAGTCCGACGTTATTGACGGTTTCGGTGAGAATGAAGCGGTATGCCACGGATCGTCCCGGTTTGAGGAGGGTTGCGGAAGAAGTGCAGGATCGCAGAATAGCCGCTTGCCGCGCCATAAATAAAATCAATAATATGGATGTCGGCTCATAGGATAATCCGATGAAACTCAATCACCTCCGGTTTTTTGTCACTGTGGTCGAATACGGTGGCGTCGGCAAGGCCGCCGACCGGCTGGGCCTATCCCAGCCGGCCGTCTCCGCCGGTATCAAGGCTCTCGAAGAGGAGCTCGGACAGCCGCTGTTTGAACGTGCCGGCGCTCGCCGAGGCGTTCGTCTGACGACGAAGGCGTCCGAGTTTCACAAGGAGGCGGTCGAAATCTTGAAGAGGTGCGATTTTGCGCGCGCGCAATTCAGAAGGAAGGACGTCCAGCGGGCCAAATTGCGCATCGGCCTGTTGCCGACGATTGCAAGCCGGCACGTCGCAGCATTCACTCGTGCCGTGGCGAAGCATGATCCGGAGCTTCAGCTGGAGCTTCGGGAAGGTTCACCGATTCGATTGCTGGAATGGCTGCGCGGCGGGCGCATTGACGGCGCCTGGACTGTCGTAGAGGCAGCCGGCAAGAATACGCGCGAGTTGTGGAGGGAGCCCTATGTCGTTGTCGTATCGCCCAAGCATCGCCTGTCGAGCAACCGGCGGGCGCGGCTTTCGTTCTCGGATCTGGATGGCGAGAACCTGATCCTGCGGGCCTTGTGCGAGGCGCCGAGGGGAAGCCTCTGGCCCGCGAATTTGCGCATGCGGGTGGTCGCGCGGGCCGAACGCGATGAGCTTGCCCTCCGACTGGTCGCGGATGGGGTTGGAATAGCAATTGCTCCGCAGAGCCTCGCGACGGAAGATGTCGTCGTCCGCAAGGTTCACGATCTCCACACGTCCCGCTCAATCGGTTTCAGATGGCGCGGCGACCTGGAGGACGAAAAGCTGAACACCGCCCTCAGGGCACTTCAGTCGGTCCAATAGCAATTGCTTCGGTTCCGAAAACAGGCGAAAACAAGCGCAAGTGAAACAAAAACGTCGGGAGGACACATGGGCCACAAGATAGCGATCGTGGGTGCTGGCGCGGTTGGCGGCTATACCGGCGCGCATATGGTGCAGGCCGGCGAGGACGTGACCTTCATCGATCCGTGGCCCGAACATGTCGAGCACATGCGAAAGCATGGCTTGCGCGTCACCCATGCGAGAGATGTGCCGGAATTTTCCGTCTCGGTGCGGGCGCTGCATGTGACGGACGCGCAGCAGCTCTCGAAGGAGAAGCCGGTCGACATCGCCTTTGTCTGTATGAAGTCCTACGATACGGCGTGGGCGACCACGATGATCAAGCAGTATCTGGCGCCGGACGGTTTTGTCGTCTCGCTGCAGAACTGCATGAACGAAGAAACCATCGCCGGTGTCGTCGGCTGGGGCAAGACGCTCGGCTGCATCGCGAGCAGCATCAGTGTTAACCTGCCGGAACCCGGCCACATTCATCGCGGCGCCGGCAAGGGCGGGGCCGCGCATACCGTGTTTCGGACAGGCGAGGTTCACGGCCGGATCACCGAACGGGCCAAGGAGATCGGCCGCCTGGTCGGTTTTGCCGACAGCGCCCTGGTCACCAGTAACCTCTGGGGCGAGCGCTGGTCCAAGCTCGTCGCCAACGCTATGCAGAACGGGCTTTCGGCCTGTACCGGGCTCTCCGGCGGCGAGATGTTGCAGAGCGAGCCGATCCGCCGCTTCTCGGCGCGGATCGGAAGCGAGGCGATCCGCGTAGGGCAGGCGCACGGCTTTCAGCTCGAGGAGATCCTGCATCTGCCGCCGGAGACGATCGCGCGCGCGGGCGAGGGCGATGAGGCCGCGATCCGCGCTTTCGACGCGCAACGTTTTGCCGATGGCAAGAAGACGGCCTCCGGACAGCGTCCGTCGATGGGCCAGGACATGCAGAAGGGCCGGCGGACCGAGATCGAATTCATCAACGGCCATGTGGTGCGGGAAGGCGAGAAGCTCGGCATGACGTGTCGCGCCAATGCGATCCTGACCGACATCGTCAAGCGCGTGGAGCGAGGCGAGCTCAAGCCTGATCCGCGGCACCTCACCGAGCTGCGGTTGAACTAGTAGAGCGGATTTGACGTTCGCTACCCACCGCCGCGAGTCCTTTATGCGAACGTCAAATCCAAAGCTCCACTAGCATCAGGGATGCGAATGTTAGCATCGGACCACTAGCCGCAAGCGACCGCTTCGCATGAAGAAGACAAAGCAGAAATCGCGCCGGACGATCCTCGCCATCGATGTCGGGGGATCGCACGTCAAGGTCATGACCAATCGAGACCGCGCCAAGCGCGAATTTGTCTCGGGGCCGGATTTGTCCGCGAAGACGATGGTGAAGGAGGTCAAGAAGCTCACCAGCGATTGGTCGTACGACGTGATCTCATTGGGCTACCCGGGGGTCGTCGTTCGCAACCGTCCGCTTCGAGAGCCCCATAACCTTGGTCGGGGATGGGCCAGGTTCGATTTCGAGAAGGCGTTCGGCCGTCCGACGCGTGTAGTCAACGATGCCTTGATGCAGGCGCTCGGCAGTTATGAGGGCGGCCGAATGCTGTTCCTGGGGCTCGGAACGGGTTTGGGCTCCGCCATGATCCTCGATGGTGTGCTGGCGCCCATGGAGCTCGGGCACCTGCCTTATCGGAAAGGCAGGACATTCGAAGACTATGTCGGTATCGCCGGCTTGAAGCGCCTCGGACACAAGAAATGGCGCAGACGCGTTGCCGAGGTTGTCGGGGATTTGGCCGATGCACTCGAGCCCGACTATGTCGTGCTCGGTGGCGGCAACGTGGAGAAGCTCGGCAAGCTGCCGCCCAAGACGAGGCGGGGCAACAACGAGGATGCATTCGTTGGCGGTTTTAGACTTTGGGATGAGCGTCCACGTAAACTCGGTGCTCGTCCGCGCTCTTGAGAAGCGCAAGGCGCGTTTGGATCAGTTCCGCGCCGCAATATCCGCGACAGCCATGAGTTTTGCGAATAGAGCCGCGCAAGCGCGATGGATGGCAAGCTCGGCAATAACAGGAATAATCGGCGCCAATAACCACAACAGACGATCGAAAAAAACAAGATCGAATTCGGGGAGGCTTCGGATGTTTCAATGGATGCGGGATCTCACGGCAACCGAGCGGCGGACCATGGCCGGCTGCTTCGGCGGCTGGACGCTCGATGCACTCGACGTGCAGATCTACAGCTTTGTCATTCCGACATTGCTCGCGACCTGGCAGATCTCGCGCGGCGAAGCGGGCCTGCTCGGCACGGTCACGCTGGTGGTCTCGGCTTTCGGAGGCTGGTTCGCGGGCGCGCTCAGCGACCGATATGGTCGGGTGCGCGTGTTGCAGATCACCGTGCTGTGGTACGCGGTGTTCACCTTCCTCTGCGGTTTTGCTCAGAACTTTGAGCAATTGTTTGTCTTGCGCGCGCTGCAAGGCCTCGGCTTCGGCGCCGAATGGTCAGCCGGTGCCGTTCTGATGGGCGAAATGATCCGCGACAAATATCGCGGCCGTGCGGTCGGTTTCGTGCAGAGCGGCTGGGCCGTCGGCTGGGGCGCTGCGGCGTTGCTCTACACGCTGCTCTATGCCGTGCTGCCGGACGCGATCGCCTGGCGCGTGATGTTCTGGATCGGCTTGACGCCGGCGCTCTTGGTGTTCTGGATCCGCCGCACCATCAGCGAACCCGAAGTCTTCAATGTGCGCCGCGAACTCGACACCAACAGCCTCACGCAGGCGTTCGCAGTGCTGCGGCCGCCGTACATCGCGACGACGCTGAAGGTTGCGCTGATGGTGACAGGCGCGCAGGGCGGATCCTATGCACTGTCGGTCTGGCTGCCCACTTATCTGAAGACCGAGCGGCATCTGAGCTCGCTGAACACGGGATCATACCTCTTGCTCCACATCTTCGGAGCATTGATCGGCTTCTTGGTCGGCGCCTATCTTTCCGATGCGATCGGCCGCAAGCGAACCTTCATCGTCTCCGCCGTCGGCTCGGTTCTTTGCCTGATCGTCTATCTGGCCGCACCGATCAGCGACGGCGTGATGCTGGTGCTGGGCCTGCCGCTCGGCTTCATCCTCTACATGATGTTTTCGGCGATGGGGCCGTTCATGACCGAACTGTACCCGACCGAGGTTCGCGGCGCCGGCCAGGGTTTTTGCTACAATTCCGGCCGCGCCATCGGTGCGTTGTTTCCGACGCTGGTCGGCTTCCTCAGCGACAAGCTCGGGCTCGGCAGCGCCATCCTGTTGTTTGCAATCATCGCCTACGGATTGATGCTGTTCGCGCTGATGCTGTTGCCGGAGACCAGGGGGCGATCCGTCGGTGCGATCACGCCTGGCGACATGACGCAGCAGCTTCGGCCATCGCCGGCGGAATGACGCTTGACAGGCGACATCTGTGTTCTCATTATGTTCTCGCTTCCGTGGAGCACGGCGGGTGAGCGGTCGGGATGGCCAAGGCAGTCACCATCAAGGCAATCACCATCAACACAGCCACCATCCTTCATGCGGACCTGGATGCTTTTTACGCCTCGGTCGAGCAGCTGCTTGATCCTTCGCTGCGCGGCAAACCCATTGCCGTCGGCGGCGGGGTCGTGCTCGCCGCGTCTTACGAAGCCAAGGCGTTCGGGGTCCGTGGCGGCATGCCGGGCCGGCTGGCGCGCGAGCTATGTCCACACCTGATCTTTGTCGGCGGCCATTTCGGCGATTACCAGCGATTGGGCGATGCCGCCATCAAGGTGATCGGCGATTTCACGCCGCTGGTCGAGCGGATTTCCATCGACGAGGCATTCGCCGACGTTAGGGGCTGCACCCATCTATTCGGCGAACCCGCGGAAATTGCGCGCGCCATCCGTCAGCGCGTGCGCACTGAACTGGGTCTTCCGATCTCGGTAGGTGTCGCGCGAACAAAACATCTGGCGAAAATTGCGTCGCAAGTGGCCAAGCCCGACGGGCTCGTCGTGGTCGATCCCGACACCGAGCTCGACTTCCTTCACGAGCTCGGTGTCGAGCTGATGTGGGGCGTAGGTCCGGTCACGAAAGCGCGGCTGGCCGCGATCGGCGTCACGACGATCGGGCAGCTTGCAAACACGCCAGGATGGTCGCTCGAGCGGTTGCTCGGTCCCGCGGCGGGGGAAAAGCTCTCTGCACTGGCCTGGAATCGCGATTTCAGAGACATCAAGACGCGCCGCCGCGCCGGATCGGCCGGTGCACAGTCGGCGATCGGCAGAAAACCTGCCGAAGAGCAGACCTTTCGACCGGTCCTGCTTCACCTTGCGGACCGCATTGCCTCGCGGCTCCGCGCCAAGTGCAGACCCGGCCGAACCGTGACGGTTCGCGTTCGCTTCGCCGACATGCATTCGATCACCCGCTCAGTCACGCTTGATGCGCCAGTCTCTGCGACCGCGATCCTGGCCGAACTCGCTGAAGAGCTGGTGCGCGCTGCGCTCGCGGATCGCCCGGAGGAGAAGATCATTTCGCTGTTGGCGATTTCGGTGTCGCATCTCGAGGAGCACTGGGACCTGGAGCTGGAGCTTCCGCTTGGACTTCAGGACGAGGCGCGGCGCCCAGGCGGGCGGAGGGGGCTGGCGCGTTGGGCCGCGGACTGTGCCGTCGACAAGATCCGCAATCGCTTCGGATGGGACGCCATCGGATACGGTTGGGCGGCGCTCGGCATGTCTCGCTCCGTGCCCGACGAGTTTCGCAAGCTCGCCGAAAAGGACTTGTAAGCTGCAGGGGTTACGGGGATGGCGTGATCGATTTGGTTAGCGAATTGCACGCGATTCATTTCAAATGAGAACCAAATCACGAGCGGCCTCTTAAAGTTTTACGTTTACTGCAGGTGACATTTCCTTCTGACCGGCACAGCCGGCATTTGATTTTGGTATCTGGTTGGGCATTTGATGAGCGCATCGCAATCGTTCTTGCAGGAACTGGACGAGGCCGTCTTGCGGGGCTCGGCCGAAAGCCGCGCCAAGGCGCTCGCCTATGCCACCGATATGCTGATTGTCGGCCGCTATACCGAGGAGGAGATCTGGGTTTTCGGCGAGGTGATGGGGCGGTTGTCGGACGCGATCGAAGTCGCGGTGCGCGCCGAGCTCGCCAGGCGTTTGGCCGTGACAGCCCACGCTCCGATCAACGTCATCAAGAAACTCGCTTTCGATGATTCGATCGACGTCGCGGGTCCCATCCTTGAACATTTTGAACGGCTTGATCCCGAAACGCTCGTCCGCAATATCAGGACGAAGAGCCAGCCGCATCTGCTCGCGATTTCCAGGCGAAAGCTGATTCCCGCCGTTGTGACCGATGAGCTGGTGACGCGCGGCAACCATGAAGTTGTGACGTCGGTGACGGCCAATGGCGGCGCGTCGATCTCGGACTTCGGCTTTACGCACCTGGTCAAGCGCGCCAAGGGCGATTCGACTCTGGTTTCTCAGATCGGTCTTCGGCCGGACATTCCGCAGCCGGTATTCCAGCAGCTGATCGCGAAGGCCTCCGCTGATGTCAGGCGCAAGCTTGAACAGGAGCGTCCGGACCTCGCCACCGAAATCCGGATGTCGGTTGCCGAGGTTGTGGGCTCACTGCAATCCGCCATCGCGTCAATGCCGGAAAGCTACGCGAGCGCGCAGAAGGCTGTGACAGCGCGGCATCGGCTCGGTCGGTTGAACGAAATTGCCATTGGCGACTACGCTCGCGCCCACCAGATCGAGGAGGCAACAGTTGGGCTCTCACTGTTGTGCGCATTGCCGGTCGGTGCGGTCGAGCGGACCATGAGCGATCCGAAAATGGTGCTGAACCTGGCCAAGGCCAAAGGTTTTGCGTGGGAGACGGCGATGTCGCTGTTGTTTCTCCGCGCCAAGGATCATCGCATCAAGTCGAGCGAACTGGAGAGCTTCAGGGACGAGTTCGCGCGTCTCAACCCAAAGACGTCCCGGGACGTCTTGAGCTCCTATTGCTCGCGCGACCAGGCAGCCGCCCAGAGCTCGTTGCACTGACGCGATTCTTCTACGTCGCGGCTGATCTAGAGCTTGATGAAGCTAGGTTGAACGGCGAGGGAAGTACGCTCCCTCTCCCATTGGGAGAGGGCTGGGGTGAGGGGTTACGGTCCCTCGTTAAAGTCAGCGCCCCTCACCCGGATTGCTTAAACAATCCGACCTCTCCCCGGCGGGGAGAGGTGAACGAACCCGTGGATAGATCTACTGCCATAGTTCGTCCCGCTCTAGCCGATCACGCCACCTGGTGCGAGCGCAGCTCCTCGACCAGCACGCGCATGTTCTCCGAATAATCGATCGGAACGCTGACGAGGTGCACGCCGCCGCCGGCGAAGGCCGCTTCCAGTGCGCTTACCAGACCGTCCGCGCTTTCGACCCGGCTGCCCTTGGCGCCATAGGCCCGCGCATAGGTGACGAAGTCCGGATTGCCGAAGCTCATGCCGAAGTCAGGAAAATGATCCACCTCCTGCTTCCAGCGGATCATGCCGTAGGCGTTGTCCTGCAGGATCAGCACGACGAGGTTGAGCCGCAATCTCACGGCGGTTTCGAGCTCTTGCGAGTTCATCATGAACCCGCCGTCGCCGCACACCGCCATCACCCGCGCTTGCGGGTTGAGCATCGCCGCCATCATCGCCGACGGCAGGCCCGCGCCCATCGTCGCGAGGGCGTTGTCCAGGAGCAGGGTGTTGGCGACGCCGGTGCGGTAATTGCGTGCGAACCAAATCTTGTACATGCCGTTGTCGAGGCAGACGATGCCGTCCTTCGGCATCACTTGCCGCACGTCATGCACGATGCGCTGCGGCGTCAAGGGGTAGCGGCTTTCCGTTGCGCGGTCCTCGATGTGCTTGAGGATGTGCTCGCGGAGCGAGAGCAGCGCACCTGCATTGGAAAGCTTGCCCTCGAGCCGGTCGGCGAGAAGCTTGAGGCTCGACCCGACGTCGCCCACGACTTCTGCATGCGGGAAAAACACCTCCTCGACGGTCGCCGGCAGAAAGCCCACATGCAGCACGGTCGGCCCGTGCGGTCCCATCA
>Ga0070734_10002726_pt1 | contig 20381 bp, 10 predicted proteins | sample Coa_R1_8_FD_66444 | JGI IMG/M metagenome (GOLD analysis project Ga0070734, IMG submission 66444) | Surface soil microbial communities from Centralia Pennsylvania, which are recovering from an underground coalmine fire - Coalmine... | ecosystem: Environmental > Terrestrial > Soil > Unclassified ... | reverse complement strand
GTGACCACCCCAGCACAGCGGACACTCCCTCGCGCTCATAGCCGGTAAAGATCCGCACGATCTTCCCGCCGAGGTCGTGGGCCAGGCGCGCGCATTCGCGCACATAGAGCACCTGCATCTCCAGCCAGGGGATGTCGGGACGGTCGGCGCCGGCGGTAAAGTCCGTATACGCCGCCATCGCCGCCAGCTCGATGCCCAGATTCTGCATGTGCCGCTGCAGCTCGCGTCGGCGGTCGGCCTGGAGGTCGAGGAGCGAAGCATGGCCGCGCTTGGCCATCAGCATCACGCCGTCATAGCCCAACTCGGCGGCATGGTCCACAAAGGCTTCGAGCGTGAGGGAGGCCTGTCCCTCCCAGACCCCGGCGTAACTGACGGAGTGCAAACCCAGCTTCCACATGCGTCTCTCCCCTCCCGGCATTCCGATTTCGGATGGCACAAGAATCTCTCAAAAGCCTTCCGATTCAGCCCGTTGTTATCTTACCTCATATTCAACGAGGGTCTATAATCATAGGTTTGCGTTCTGTCCGGGCTCGGAAAAAGTACAGTAGAGGATAAAGTAGGGTAGAGTATAATGCCAGGCAGGCTTTTACATTGTGAATCTATCATGCTACTCCCATGGCGCCCTTATCCGGAACAATCCGCCATTTGGAGGATGCCTTACACCTTGAACTCTGATAGAATAGGAATCTGGTTCAAAAATACGATGCATGTCCACGTCCACGTGAATGCGCGACGCGCCAGCATCCTATTGGTTGTGACAGGTGGATATCACGGACTTTCCGGAGATTGCCATGAGAGACAACAGTAAGCCGTATCGGGCCAGGCGCGCTGCCGACCACGATCCGGAACAGGGTACTTCTCTCCCGCCGCATCCTTCGTCAACAGAGAGCGGCAAAGACGTACGGATAGCCAGGTTTCAAGATTTCCTGGAGGCGGTACCTGACGCCATGGTGATCGTCAGCCGGCATGGCCGCATCCTCCAGGTGAATGCACAGATGCTCAGGCTCTTCGGCTACACGCGCGAAGAACTCTATGGCCGGCCTTTAGAGATACTGCTCCCTGAACGCTTCCGGAAAATACACGCCCAACACCGAACAGGTTACATCTCCGATCCGCACGTGCGTTCCATGGGAGCCGGGCTGGAACTCCAGGGCCGCCGCAAGGACGGTTGCGAGGTCCCTGTGGAGATCAGTTTAAGCCCCCTGGAAACCGAAGCAGGCGTCCTCGTCGTCGCCGCTATTCGCGATGTTACTGAGCGCAAACGGGCGGAAGCGGCCCTGCGCGCCAGCGAAGAGCGCTACCGGTCTCTGGTGGAGCAGGCCGCAGACGGCATCTTTATCGCGGATCCGTCCGGGCGATACGTGGATGTCAATGCGAGCGGCTGCCGTATGATAGGGTATTCCCGCGTCGAAATCCTTCAGAGGAGCATCGCCGACGTTGTCACGTCCGAAGAGATCGAACGGATCGTCCCGGCGCTGGAAGCGATGAAACAGGGCCAGACCCACCTGGGTGAATGGCAGTTTCGACGCAAAGACAACTCCACGTTTCCTGGCGAGGTCAGTGGCATTATGCTGTCGGACGGGCATATGCTTGGCTTCGTGCGCGACATCACGGAGCGTCAGCGTGATGCAATAGCGCTCAAGGAGAGCGAGGAGCAGTTCCGTACGGCCATCGATGCCATGCAAGAGGGCTTCGTCATGCAAAACCAGGCCGGCGAGATCGTGATCAGCAATCAGAGCGCCGAGCGGATACTGGGCCTGACGGCGGAACAGATGAGAGGACTCACTTCTCTGGATCCGCGCTGGAAGGCTATCCACGAAGATGGCTCCGACTACCCCGCAGAAACCCGTCCGATCGTGGTGGCGCTGAGGCAGGGCGTCGCACAGAGCAATGTCATCATAGGCGTCAGCAAGCCCTCCGGCGAGTTGGTCTGGGTCTCCGTCAACTCGGTTCCGCTGCTACACGAGGGAAAGCCGTTTGCTGCCATCGCGACCTTTGCGGATATTACCGTGCGGCGTCAGGCAGAGAAGGCGCTCAAGGAGAGTGAGGCACGGTTCCGCTTGCTCGCCGACAGCGCTCCCGTCATGATCTGGATGACGGATGAAAAGGGAGGCTGCACCTACCTGAACAAACTCTGGCTGGAGTTTACAGGACGCACGCTGGAAGAGGGATTGGCTTTTGGCTGGAGCGAAGACATTCATCCCGATGATAGAAAGACCAAAATGGAGGAAGCCTTGCGGCTCTTCATGGCGCGTCAACCCATCCGTTCTGAGTTCCGGCTCCGCCGCCATGATGGGCAATATCGCTATGTCCTGGACAATGGAGTGCCCGTCTTTACAGAAGATGGGAACCTGCTGGGGTATATCGGCTCCTGCGTAGACGTCACGGAGCAGAAGGCGATGCAAGAGCGCCTCTTCGAGTCTCAGAAACTGGAGAGCCTGGGCAGGCTGGCGGGTGGGGTCGCGCACGACTTCAACAATCTGCTGACCGCGATCACGGGGTATACCGAACTGGCCCAGATGGAGGTTTCCTCCGAGTCGGAGGTTGCAAAGTTCCTGACCAACGTTCAAACAGCGGCACAGCGCGCCGCGGCGTTGACGAGCCAACTGCTGATGTATGCGCGCCGCCAGATGGTCGAGTTTGCTCCTCTCAACCTCAACAAGGTCATCCTGGGCATGGACCCCCTGTTGCGCCGCACCATCGGCGAACCCTATGAATTGGTGCTGGCCCTCGATGAGCGGCTCTGGAACGTGAGCGCCAATGCCGCACAGATGGAGCAGGTGCTGATGAACCTGGTCGTCAACGCTCGCGACGCCATGCCCAACGGAGGGCGTATCCTGGTGGAGACCGCCAATGTCACCCTCGATGCCGACTATGCCGAGTTCCATCCCGGCGTCACTCCCGGCGAGTTCGCCATGTTCGCGGTGAGCGACAACGGTCCCGGCATCACCAAGGAGATGCAGGCGCGCATCTTCGAGCCGTTCTTCACCACCAAGGAGATGGGCAAGGGGACCGGGTTGGGACTGGCGACCTGTTATGGCATCGTCAAGCAGAGCAGCGGCAACATCTGGATCTACAGCGAGTTGGGACAGGGAACGAGCTTCAAGGTCTACCTGCCGCGTTTTCTGGCAACGCCTATCATCGAGGAGGTCCTTGCGCCGGAACACCTTCCTTCGGGCACGGAGACGATTTTGCTGGTAGATGATGAGCCGATGGTGCGCGACATTGCGGCGCGGGTGCTGCGTTCGCAGGGGTATCGAGTTCTGGAAGCGAGCAATGCAGCGGAGGCTCTGCACGTCCAGGACAAGTGGGAAGGCGCCATCGATCTGCTATTGACCGATGTGGTGATGCCGTTGATGGGAGGTAAGGAGCTGTCGCAGCGTCTTCAGCAATTGTGTCCTGGCATCAAAGTCTTGTATATGTCCGGCTACACGCACAATGTGATTCTCCACCAGGGTATCCTGAAACCGGATGTCGCGCTGATCACCAAGCCCTTCACCTCCTCCGGACTGGTGAAGAGAGTGCGCGAGGTGCTGAATGCGGAGTAGGGGATTTCAGAGGAGCGTCGTATGAAAATAGCTCTGATCCAGATGAACAGCCGTATCGGGGCGCGTGACGAGAATGTCAACCGCGCCTGTGAGTTCATCTCGAGCGCCGCGCAGGAGGGTGCGCAACTCATCGTGCTGCCGGAGTTCTTCAACTACGAATACTTCCCCCAGTACCGGGACTATCGCTACATGGATTATGCGGAGACGCAAGAGGGCGTCACCACGACCCGCATGCGGGAGGCGGCAAGAGAGAATCAGGTCTGGCTGGTCTCTACTATCTTCGAGCTGGAGCGTCCTGGGCTCTACTACGACACCGCTATGCTGATCGCGCCCACCGGCGAGATCATCGGCAAGTACCGCAAAGTGCACCCGGCAGCGCTGCTCAGCCTGGAGAAGATCTACTTTCGCGGCGGCTCCTCTTTTCCGGTGTTTCGTGTGGGAGAGTGGACCATCGGGTTTTCGATCTGCTACGACAATCTCTTTCCGGAGTCGTGCCGGTGCCTGGCGATCCGGGGCGCCGAACTGATTATCGCCCCCTACGCAACGCCGATTGACGACCCGTGGGAGAACTTTCTCACCACACGGGCTTTAGAGAACGGCGTCTTCCTGGCGGCATGCAATCATGTGGGACAGGAGGGGGAGTGGCGGATGTCGGGCAAGAGCATGCTCATCTCCCCCTACGGCAAGATTTTGCATCAAGCCAGCGGGACCGAAGAGCAGGTTATCGTGGCGGAGATCGACCGTGAGCAGGTGATAGATGCGCGCCGTCGTTTTCCCCTGTTCCGGGACCGCCGGCCTGACGTGTATGGCGTCATCGCGCAGCCGATGGAGGCGTTGTTCGACGTCGGTCCCAAGCCGGAGGAGGGACCGGCCTGAGCGCTCGTTCAACGCCGCCCGATTGAGTCGGATCGGAGGGCGGCGCTCGATTCGCCACCCTCCGATGACCGAGAACTCGGAGTGTCCTAGCTCCCCTTGCCGTCGTTGATGGGAAAGTCGTTGCTGACCGGAGACAGGGGCACGGTCTGATCCACCACCTCGAAGCGGATGTCTCTCACCCAGATTTTGCCCTTACCCTCCAGGGCGATGCCGAAGATAAAGCCCTGGTTGTTCTTCGCTACATCCACCACATACTCATAGCGCTTCCAATCCGTGGTGCCCAGAATCGGCTTATCGAGCATGTTCCAGGTGCGTACCCGGTCCGGAGCGTCCAGATGGAGATAGAGGTCACCGCTCGTCTCCACGCCCTCGGTGCGGACCAGGGCGCTGTAGCGGATGCGCTTGCCCCGGTAGGCATCGGCGCGACAGATCTGCGACAGCGAGGCATCTCCGGAGGGATGAGCGTTTGCAGCGGTCAGGTAGGCGGCGGGGCCATCCGGCGCACCATGGGGATCTACTCCCATCCGGTAGTCCGTACCCGTTCCCTCTTCCGCGCCTACCTTCCAGTCGGTCACCCCTTTCCGGAAGTCCAGGTTGGTCGGCTTATCCAGTCCGACGCTCTTCCATACCACACCCGATACCGGATTGGCTCCGCTCTTCGCTCCGACGGCCTGGATATGCCGCGTTACTCCATCCCAGGCGTCCTCCATCGCCTTGCGATCCTCCTGCGGTAACTGCTTCAATTCCGTCTGGAATTGCCCGCTCAGGAGATCCTGAGTGTCCTTATAGTCCCAGTAGCGGGCGCCGGCATACCCCATCACCAGCGCCTCCGTGCGCATCCGACTCGGCACGTCGGGGCGGTTCAACAGATAGCGGGCGTAGTGCAGGGCGTCGGCATAGGCCTGGCTCTGGAAGCACTCCCGGATCGTATCCAGGATCTGGTCATTGGATTGGGTCTTCGGAGCCGGGGAATCCCGATAGCGCTTGGCGATCTGCAGGTTCGCCTGCAGGACTTTATCGTTAGGGTTCTTTTTGGCGATGGCCGCGAAGAGCTGGAAGTTCTTTTCCGATTCCTCCGGATCGTCCATCCACCAGGCGCTCTCGAATTTGATCCAGTAGGCGTTGGCACGTGCACTTTCCGGGATGCTAGGCATCTGCAGGATGGCATCGGCCGCCTTCGCCGCCTTCGCCCAGTCGCCTCGCCAGCTCCAGTTTACGGCCTGGTTGCTCGGAGCGGCGTCCTCCCGGACCCGTGCGGTTTTGCCCTGCTCCCCATCCGCCGCACGGGCCGGATTCAGGGCCGCCAGGGGCGCCAGCACCAGGACGCTCAGGCCAAGCGCCAACAGCGCCGAACGGCGGGTGGTCTGCGCCCGGTTGCGATCCGCCGCCAGAATGGAGATCAGTCGCGCCTGGACATTGGAGCGGGGTGCAGCCATGGTCTGTGCGCCGCCCTGCAGTACGGCCCCATGCAGCATCCGGAGCGATTTCACCACCTCCAGCAGATGATTGGCATAGTCCGACGCCTGCATTCCAGCCAGAAGCACCCGATCATCGCAGGCCTGCTCCGCCTCGCGCTCCATCGCATGCGCCATCTTCCAGACCAGCGGATTGAACCAGTAGAGCGCGCAGGCCAGTTGTGTGACGACCTGGGTCAGCCAGTCCAGGCGGGCGATATGGGCCAGTTCATGCAGCAGCACCGCCTGGAGCCGCTCCGTAGGCCACTCCTCCAGCACGTCGCCAGGCATCAGCAGTACCGGGCGCAGCCAGCCCCAGGTCATGGGGGTCACAAAAGCGCCGTCTTCTCGCGCTGCCTGGCGTATGACGAGGGGCGTATGCACGCCGCACTGCGCCGCCAACGCATGGATCAGCGTCACCAGCGGTCCCTCGGTGACCACAGGGCAGCGCTGTGCCAGCCGCCAGAGCCGCAGCCGGCCCAGGAGCAGCCAGCCGCCATAGGCCACGCCGCCGCCCAGCCACAGGAGGGTGAGCCATCCGGCTGCCGATAGAGACACGGGGCCGGCAGGCGAGCCGCTTTTCACTGGCGTCCGCACGGGGGCGGAGATTCCCTGCCCCTCCGCAAGCGGCTTCAGGCGCACGGAGTCGCTTGTCTCCGACGCGGCGGAGGTTTCCGTATCGTCCATAGAACCTTCTGGGGTGGAGACATTTGCTGCGACCGGAACTGGGGAAGCCGGTAGGAGCGGCACATGCCAGGCGGGCGTCACCGCGGAGAGCAGGGGCAGCCCCAACAACCCCAGCATACAGACCAGCATCACCGTATAGCGTGCGGAGGCGGAGGCCCGCCGGCCCATCAGAAGCAGGATCAACGCTCCCAGTACGGGAACGATCAGACTACGGACCACCACGCCCAGCAGAGACGACAGGCGCGGGTCGGCGATCAGAGAGGCGAATGCGTTCGACATCGTGGTCACTCCTCTTCACTCTTGCGGGCTTGCTCGATAACCTCCGCCATGCGGGCCAGCTCCTCCTGGGACATGCTGACATCGGTATCGGAGAGAAACGTCTTGACGGCGCTCTCCAGGCTGCCGCCGAAAAAGTTCTGTAGGACACTGCGCAGGGCGCTGCGGGCAGCCGTATTCTGCGCTTCGACGGGCAGGTAGAGGTAGCGCTTCCCCTCCTCTTCATGACGGATGTGCCCCTTCTCCTGCAGCACCCGCAGAATAGAGCGCACCGCCGAATAGGTGGGCGGGTCCGGCATGGCCTCCATGACCTCCGTCGCCGTCGCCTTGCCGACGCGGTGCAGGATCTCCATGATCTCCCGTTCCCGGCGGCTCAGCCCACTCCCGATCATGCGTGGCATAGGTCAAATACCCCTTTCGACAGAATGTGCGGAAAGTTCAACATGTTGATGTTGAAAGATTAACACATCTTTCGGCGCTTGTCAAGGGGGTAAGTGTTGAAAAATCAACATTTTTTGTTGGCTGCGAACTGACTTGCGGACAGCGCTCTGGCAGGTCCGGTAGGGAAAGACGCTCTCGTCAGGTAATATAGCTCTATCCCAATTCATGCCGTTTCGAGGAAACTCCATTCTGCTCCCTTGCCGCTTCCGTGCCCAATGGGAAGATTGGGCGGATGAAACGGTTCCACAGGAAGCAAAATGAGTTCTACTTGCCCGATTGTTGATCGTCTGGAGAGTTCCCGAGGGCTGCGTTTCGCCCAGATCGAATACCCCTCCGAGTTCCGGATGCCGCTCCACTGCCACGCGGACGCGACCAGCCTGGACTTTTGCCTGGAAGGCGCCCCCTACGAAATCCGGGACCGCAGGACGTTTGTCCAGGAGCCTACCACGCTGACGCTGATGCCGAGGGGTGTTGCCCATGCCAACTGTTTTCCGAAGGGCGCGCGTACCTTTCTGATGGTATGGAACGCAGAGTGGATCGAACCGTTTCCCCAGATCGCTCCTCTCATCGAAGTCCCGCGATGCTGTCGAGGAGGCCGCGCCACATGGATTGCTGCGCGCATGTATCGGGAGTTTCAACACCGGGACGGGCTGACGCTCCTGACATTGGAAGGTATGCTGCTGGAGCTGCTGGCGGAGATGGCGCGCGACCCTGTAAGTCTGCCTGAGAACAGGGCGCCTCGCTGGATCGGACAGGCGACCGATTTTCTCCACGCGCACTTTACGCAGAACCTATCGGCAGAAAGTATCGCCTCGGCGGTTGGCGTTCACCCTGCGCATCTGATGCGTGCCTTTCGCCAATACCATCGGAGCACAATCGGGGAGTATGTCCGCACGCTTCGGGTGGAGTACGCCTGTCACCTGCTATTGACGTCTCAAGCCCCGCTGGGACAGATTGCACTCGAGGTGGGTTTCTCCGATCAGAGCCATTTCAATCGGACTTTTAAGCGTCAGGTGGGCATCAGTCCGAGAGAGTTTCTGAGGATCTCCGCGTGTGCAAGCCCCAGACAAAAAGTGCAATCCTGATCCAAGAACGCCCTCTTTTCGGAAGGTAGAATAGCTCCAAGCACACGCCGATACCGGCAAGAAGGAGCAAGATCAGGAAATGTGGGCATTCTATTCCAACCCCAGAGGGCGTTATTATCTCCGCTACGGGCTAATTCTGCTGTCTCTGGCTACACAGGCTTATGTTGCGCACGCCGATGCGGTGGATGATTATATCCGGGCTCGGATGCAGAAAGAGCATATTCCCGGCCTCTCCCTGGCAGTCCTCCGCGATGGCAAGGTAATCAAAGAACAGGGATACGGTTATGCCAGCCTGGAGTTCAAGGTCCCGGCCAGCCCGGAGGCCGTCTATGAGTTGGCCTCCACGACCAAGCCTCTGATGGCAACCGCCGTCCTGCTGATGGTACAGGAGGGCAAACTATCCCTCGACGCGAAGCTGAGCCAATTCATCGCCAATACCCCTGACTCCTGGAGAGACATCACCGTTCGCCATCTGCTTTCGCACACTTCCGGCATCAAAGACTACTCCAGCGATCTGCGGAGAGACTTTCCCCAGGACACACCGCCGGAGCAGATTGTCCGAGCCGCCATGGAGGCTCCGCTCAACTTTGCGCCGGGCACAAAGTGGGCTTACAGCAACACAGGGTATGTCCTGCTCGGGATGATTGTCCAAAAAGTCAGCGGAGAGACCTATGATGCCCTGCTGCAGGAGCGTGTCTTCCGGCCCTATGGCATGACCCACACGCGGCGCGACACGCCCGATGAAGTGGTTCCCAACCGCGCCGTCGGGTACTTATGGTTCGGGGGCGCCTACCACAATGGCGAGTTTCTCAAGTTTCTGATGACCAACCACGGCGACCGGGGCATCCTCTCCACCGTGCGCGACCTGGCGAAATGGGATGCCGCCCTCTCCGATGACACGCTCCTGACGGCCACTACCCGGCAGGCGATGTGGACGCCCGTTATCCCGTGTGACGCCGGTTCCAGCTTTCCCTCCGCATATGGGTTGGGATGGTTTATCAAAACGATTCACGGTCACCGGCAGATTTCGCATCCGGGGGGCGCGCCCGGAACAAGCGCCATGCTCTCCCGCTATCCCAACGATCATCTGACCGTCATCCTGCTCGCCAACTGCGAGAATGCGTTTATGCAGGAGCTGGACCTAGGCGTCGCCCGGCACTACATTCCCGATCTGCTGCCGAGCGCGGAGGTGCGCCTGCGCCCCGAACAGCTCGCTGCCTGCACCGGTTATTATAACGCCTACGGCTCCCAGCTCCTCAAGGTGACACGCGCTAAGACCGCTCTGGTGTTGGACGATGGGGGCGGGGTGAACAACGATTTTATGCCCCTCTCGGACACGCGGTTTCTCGCGGCGGAGGCCGACCGGGGGTTCGCTGTGACCCGAGATACCAGGGGCGACGTAACCGGCGCGATGCTGCGTCTCGGCAAGGATGAGATGGCCGTCCAGCGCATCGGTCCGCTGGCCCACCTGGTGACGGCGCACTCCGATCCCGATCCGGCGTTGACCCGGAAGATCGAGGCGGTATTGAAAGCGTTCGCGCTGGGAGGGAAGGAGGTCGAAAGCGTGCCTCAACTGGCGTCCCTGGCGCGCCAGGATTACGCTCACAGCCCTGCCGTGGAGCTGGCGGGTACCCGGAGTCTCTCTTACATCGCCGCACAGGAGGTAGCGCCCCAAGGCATCGAGCGGCATGGAGCGAAGGTGAGCCGCGTGCTCTACTACCAACTGCACACGGATCGGGGGACGCGGTTTGTCCTGGTCTATCTGACGGCCGACGGCCTTGTTACCGATCAGGACGTGGTGACCGAGTAATCTGCGGAGCGCCGTAAGGAGACGATAACATCGTTTGCATTCAGGACAATTCGACGGGGTACACCGGAGGGCGGCGGAGGTAGGTGAGCTGCGTGTAGTCGTGCGAGTGCATGGCCGGGGCGTTCACATTGAAGATCGGTCCCCCAAGCCGCTCGAAGCCGGAGCGGAAATGGGCGGCGGATTTAACGACGATGACCTTCATCGCCGCGCAGTCTATTCTCAGGGACCGGGCGAACGCCTGATCGAGGGGCTGCATGCGCACGCTCACCACCACGATGTTGACGCCGCGATGCCGCAGCCATGCGGACACGCCCAGGTTCCCATCGGTCCCCGAATACATCGGCCCATCATAACGGAAGCGACCATCCGAGAGGGCGACGACTTCCACTTCCAACGGCACTGGAGGACCCTGCCGGGGGTCGGACTTGCCGCCGACCGCAACCGATAGTTGCGCGCCTGCACCTGCAGTGTGGGCCTGCTGTGCAACTTCGGGATCTACCATATAGAGCAGCAGCGCGTCCTGCACATCCTGTTCGACCAGGGTCCGCAGCACAAACGTCGAATCGCCGGGCGCGCCGCCGCCTGTATTGTCCGCCATATCCGCCAGCAGGATGGGATAGCGGCCTGTCTCCTGCCCTGCAGTCAGCCCCTCCTGCACCGTGAGCGGCTTTATGTACCAGCGTTCGCGCTGTTTCCAGATCCAATCGCCCAGTTCGTCGGCGATCCGCTGCGCCAGGGCTGGGTCTCCGTCCGCAATCGCAATCACCGAAGGCCCCATATTCGGCACATCGGCCCAGGGAAAGCCGGTCGCCAGCGTCACCGCCAGCATGCCGGGCCGCCGTTCCGCCTCAAACACCCGCTGCATCACCTCATCCATCGGGTGATGCGCCGTCACCTGGTGCTCCGCGCTCCAGATGAGCGGGATCTTCCGAATAGCGCTCACCGGCCGGATCTCGCCCCTGATCGTCCGCACGATCAGGTCGGCGGCCTCGCGGCCCCGCTCCGCCATATCCACATGGGGAAAGGTATCGTAGCCTATAATCGCGTTGCAGGCCGCCAGGCGCGCCGCGCTGTGGTTGGCGTGGAGGTCGGTCGTCACCATCACGGGCATGCCTTCACCGACGGTCGCGCGGACCGCAGCCAGCAGATCGGCGTCGGCGTCCTCGATGCCCTCGACCACCATCGCGCCGTGCAGATCCAGCAGCACGCCATCCATGCCCCGGTCGCGCTCGCGCCGCAGATCGGCGAGAAACTCCTGCTTCAACGTATCATAGCAGGCACGCTCCACCAGGCCGCTGGGGGTCGCAAACGTCCAGAGCAGCGGGATCAGTTCAAATCCATGCCGCTCCGCACCGTCCAGAAACCCGCCGGGACAGAAGTTCGCGCCGCGAAAGGTCTCCAACAGCATCGCCCCACGCAGCAGGCCCTTGCCCGCCTCGAAGTCGCGGAGGGTGGTCGTCCCCGCCGCAAACGTGCTGGTCTCGTGCAGAATCCCGCCCGTGATGATGCGCATAAGCAAGCCTCTCCGTCACGCTTTGCAAGGGCCGGGTACAGAACGTACCCGTCTAAAGGGCCTTCGGCCAACCGTCCTCCGGACGGAAAAGCCGCCAATGTTGGGAGGCATCCAACGGACACTTAGCCGAAGGCTCTCCAGACGGGGATTTTCAATCCCCGGTTACAACAAGGGTCCTAGCCGCCGATCCTTTTACCACCGGTAGTATCGGTACGGATTATCCCCCATGATAAAATCCGTACGATAATCGGCATGATAGTAGTCCGTGGCCCTCATCCCCCGGGTATCGGGATGCAGGGACATCGGCAGACCGGAGTTGCCTGCAAAGCCCCCCTGATTAAAGCGATCGAAGAGCCGCACGGCGATCACGTTTCGCCCGGCCTTGATCAGCTTTCCGGGCACGACATAGTTCCGCGGCGCAAGCCACCAGCCAGGCGTCTTTATGTCGGTATGGCCGACCTCTACTCCGTTGAAGTAGCTCGTATCGAAATCATCCAGCGCGCCGAGCGACAGCACCATCTCCTTGCCGGCCTCGCCTGGCGGCACGACGATCTCTTTACGGAAGACCGCCTCGCCATCGTGGTCATCGAAGAACGGCGCCATCTGCGGTAGGCGGATAGGCGTCCAGCCTTCGGTCGGCGCGGCCTCACCGACTAACTTCCGTGCGGCCAGGGTGATGCCGGGATCCGTATGCGCGGTTGCATCACTCTGAGCGGGAGGCAGCGAGAGGGTGACTTGCATTCTCCACTCGCCATCCAGGTTGATGAACGTCATGTCGAGGGGATGAAAGAGATGGCTATCGGCGGGAAAGCCGGCACCCAGGTTCGCCAGGAGTTGCGCCACGGCGCGGGTGGACCGCCAGCGCGTATAGCGGAAGTAGGTCTTCTCATCGGCCGGGAAGCGATCCGGATCCACCTGACAGAAAACAACCACGCCCTTGCCGACCGTCTTGCGACCGATCAGGCCGTTCGCCCCAATCTCCGCGCCTGCACTCACCACCCAGGGGGCCGTATCCAGATGGGTTCGCCAGCGCAGGTCGGATGCGCTGAGGCCCCGTGCCTCCGGCCAGGCAGGCACGGAAAGCGATCCTGCGAAATCCGACGGAGCCGGCTTTAATGCGACTCCGAACCCGGCATCCGCCTGTGCGCGCGGCAAAAAGAAGGCTCTGCCGCCTCTCTCCAGATAGGAGCGGAGCGTGACATCGTCCAGGGTGGCGTCCGGGCCAATGAGGAGGAGACCGGCGTCAGGGTCCAGCGCCGCCGTGGGCTGGTAGCTCACCCCGATCTTGTCCAACCATGCCGCACCCGCAGAACCGCCGAGATAGACGACCTTCCCGATCCGCGGAGAGAGCGGGGAGTGGAGTGCGTAATCCACAACGCGCGCTGCCAGTCGCCGCGCTGCGGGATCCAGCGTCGCGTGATCTTCCAGGTCCAGGGTGCTGACGATCAGCCGGCCTTTGCCGTAGTCCAGCTCCATCAGCGGGGTATAGGCCAGGTCGAACTCGCACTCTAGCAGAGGGCGCCAGCCACTGCGGTGGGGCTTCTCGATGGCAGCGCTTGTGACCGCGCCGCGATTTCCCCAGTGCCATCCGGCATAGGGCTGATCTCCTTCGTTCCCTTTGAGGTAGTTTCCGACATACTGGGGGTACGCCTCGGTCAGCGTGCTGTCGCCGGTCCAGTCGCGCAGGTCGGAGGCGTCGAGTCCCTCCGCGACCGGGGAGTTCATGGGAAAGACCCGACGGCTGAGCTGCGGACATACCCGCCACCCGAGCGCCCGTGTCAACCACTCCGGGTCCTGCGTACAGATCAATGCCCGACCGCCACTGCGCACGTAAGGTTCCAGCCGGGTAAGCACGGTCAGGTCGTGCTTCAGGGCGTTGCGTCCGACGACGACCAGGCGCGCCGCCGCGCCCCCCCATGGGCGCGTAGGATACCCCAGGCCGGCCAGCAGGGCCGTGGTCTCACCTCCCGGATCGACCATAGAGATCGGGCCTTTGCCGGCTTTCGGGGCCGCAGGCTCGCCGCCAAACACGCGGAAGGGAAAGACATCGTCCTGCGGGACCTTCCCGATGACGGCGGTCAGGACGATCTGTCCCTCGGCCTTTTGACCGGCTGCCAGGAGAGGCGCGGTCACTCGGAAAGGCACCAGGCGCGTCTCGGAAACCGCCAGCGTGCCGTGCAGCACGCCCCGGCCCACGACTCTCCCGCCGACCGTGGCCGTCCAGGTGGCCATGAAGCCCTGGGGTTGGCGTGTATCGTTGAGAAGTGCGGCCTGCTTCTCGATCTTCTGGCCGGAGTGGAAGTGATGATCCTTGGCGGTGTAGGCGCCCGCCGGGCCGGCGATCCATGCCAGCGTCGGGCCGTTATTCTCTTTGAGGCCATCCTGAATCCAGGACCATGTACGCAGACCGCCCGGCAGGCCCGCAGTGCGCCAGCTTCGCCAGGTATTGACGCGGTAGAGTTGCTGGATTTTGTGCATGTTGGCATACTCATCCAGTTGATTCTCGGAGCTTTTGTAGAGCATTCCGCCGACAAAGAGGCTGCGTAGATACTCTCGGTATTTGGGCTCCTCCAGAGAATAGGCCTCCATGCCGAAGTAGATGGCGCTGTATTCCGTCAACAGCGGCTCGCTGGTGATATTGGAGCCGAAGCCATCGCGCCCGCGCCGGAAGGTGCAGTCCATAGGCGTGCCGAACTCGACCATGGAGACCGGCATCTCGCCGCTTTTCGCCCACTCGCTCAGCCAGTCTTCGCGCTCCTGGATCGGGATGAGGTCCAGGTAGCAGTTGATCGTGTAGACATCGCCGGTGTAGGCCCCCGCGTGGCTGTAATAGACCCGCGTCGGGTCGAGCTTCTTCAGTCCGGCGAACATCTCTGTGGCTGCCGACAGGTGGCGCTGCCAGGACGTTTTCGACAGGTCCCAGCCAGGGCGGCCCAGGTGGCGCGGGTCTTCATCGACCGGGCTGCCAAAGAAATTGAAGCCGGCGATCCACATGACCACGGAGGGATGATTGCGATAGTGACGCATCCAGACCGCCGCGCGCTCCATGGCGCGCAGATAGTTGTTCGAATCCCACACAAACCGGTAGTGCGAATCCATGATATACCGGTTGGCGTTGAGGATATACTCGGCTACCAGGTAGGCTTTGCGGTCGGCCGCGGCAAGGGCCGGCCCCGAGTCGGCGACATCGCCGCGCGTATCCACGGTCGTAGGCCCGTTTTCCCAGAAGTTTTCCCCGACCTGCGGGGCCTCTCCATAGTAGAAGCAGCCCTGCCGCAGCCGGATCTCGGTCCCATTGAGGAAGAACTTCCGGCCCTCCACCCAGAACTCCCGAAAACCGAACTCCTGATCGTACGCATCGTCCACTCCCGCTCCCTGCGCATCGAGCCGGAGCGTATAGAGGTTGGGTTGGCCGACATCCCACAGGCGCGGATTGGCCCAGGGCCAACTCAGGGTGATCGTCTGGGTCTCCCTGGCCTCTACGGTCGCGGCGGCGGTGAAGCGCTGCTCCACGGCGCCCTTTGCATCGCACATCTCGGCGCTGAACCGAACCTGGCCGGCCTGCTTGACGCCGGTGAGCTCCACATCCAGAGAGATCTTCTTTTGCCGGGTGGACGGGCGCACAAAGACATCCGTCACTCTGGGCTCCGAGGAGCGGCTTTCGAGGAAGACACTGCGTGTCAGGCCGCGCGTCGCCAATGCAGCCGAGGCGTAGGTGACGGCTTGAAAGGCATTTTGCCAGAAACTTCCCACCTTATCCTGGTCGGCGACGGCGGCTACCAGGATCCGGATATCCGCCATCCTGCCGGGCGTCACGGCCTGGGTGATGTCCACCGTACCCCAGGGCCAACGGACCGTGCCGCACTCTTGCCCGTTGACATATACCATGGCATCCGTGCTGACGCGTTCGAACCGGAGGCTGATGGCGCGCCCCTGCCACTCTGCCGGGATCGGCGCCTGGCGCTCATACCAGGCGCGCGACACGGCGGAGCCGTCATAAAGATCCCACTGCGGGCCGGAACCTCGGGCTACGATATCCGCCGCCTTATCCTTATGCAACTGCCAGTCGCCCGGAACCTTAATGTACGCCCAGCCCACCTGGGGAGGAGCCACGGTCCCTTCCGGCGCCGGAATAAAACGCCAGATGCCATCGAGGGAGACCTGCGCCCGTTTCCGGTTGACCGCCTCGACCCGAATGCGGTCCCAATTCAGGGACATGCCGGCGGGCAGAACGGCGTCGCCCCGTGTCGTCGTCGTGACCAGGTGGGGCGTGACGGTGAGATCGGCGATCTCGAACACTCCGGTAGCGTGGGCCCACTCCGTGTTGGCACTGGGGTTCTCAAAGGAACCCTGCGGCAGCAAGTTCCCCTGGGTCCAACCGCGTTCTCCCAAGAGACAGAGGAGTATCAGAATGAACAAGAGCTTCATGTTCATGTCAGACGGCTCGTGTTTTTAGGTCGACACGGAGATCAGTACTCGCGTGTGGTGACGATCCCCGGCTGGGGCACGGGATAGCGCCCCTTGGCGTCCGGCTGCAGGGGCGCCGGCGACTCGCGCGTCATCAGCTTGTCTACTCCGGGGGCAAACTCATGCGGGCAGTTGAGCATGTCCTGGAAGCTGATCTCCTGGCCGGTGTGCGCGGCCATGCGGCCCATGCTGGTGGTCAGGCTCGCCTCCACTCCGCGCTTGACCTCGTTGTAGGGCTTGTCATTGCGGATCGCATCGATGAGTTCATCCCACTCGTTCTGGTACGGGTCGCTCCGATCCTTGGATTCCCAGAGCATGTTCGCGCGGTCCTCATTCTGCCCCTTGTAGATGGAGGAGGGGGCTCCGCAGTCGGCGAACCGGGAGGCGATGGCCAGGCCCTTGGTCCCATGCACGTAGCTGGCGTAGAAGGTCGCCGCGCCCTCCATGCAACGGCCGTCGTAGAAGAACTTGCTGCCATCCGGGAAGGTGTACTCCACGCCGTAGCTGTCGAAGTTCTGATCTACATACGTCGTACCGTCCGGAGCTTGCCGATAGTGGCGTCCGCCTACCGACTGGGCCTTGACCGGCCAGGCGTTTTTCATCCAGCTCAGGTGGTCGATGATGTGGATGTTGTAGTCGCTGAAGCCGCCGCCGCCGGCCCACAGGAAGCTATGGAAGCGCCGGATCTGGTACTCCAGGTCGGTCATATTCTCCGGCTTGGGTCGGGAGGCGAAGTGGCCGATGAGGCCCTGCATGCGGTAGCCGCGCATCGCGATGATGTCGCCGACTTCTCCGTTCTGGATCCGGTCGTGCAGCTCCTGGAGCGGGCGGGAGTGGCGGGACATCAGCCCCACGCCCACCTTGAGGTTCTTCGCGATGGAATCGTCCGCCAGCTTGAACATCTTCTTGCTGGTCGGGCCGTCCGCCGTGAGCGGCTTCTCCATGAAGACGTTGAGCTTCTTCTCGATGGCGTAGGTGAAGTGGACCCAGCGGAACGCCAGGGGCGTCGTGAGGATCACGACATCGCCGGGTTTGAGGCTATCCATGGCCTTCCGGTAGGCGTCGAAGCCGAGGAAGCGGCGCTCCTGGGGGACATCCATCTTCTCTCCCACGGCGCCGGTGAGGCCGCCATAACTGCTCTTGAGGCGATCCTCAAAGACGTCGGCCATGGCAACGAGTTTGATCGGGCCGCTCTTGGTGCTTAGCGCATTCACGGCGGCGCCGCTGCCGCGTCCGCCGCAGCCGACCAGCGCGACCTGGATCAGATCGCTTCCGGCGGCGTGGACCATCGGCGCGCTGGCCGCCGTCAGGGTCGAAGCGGCGACGACGCCTCCCGCCGCTTTAAGAAACTGGCGTCGCGAAGTGAGTGTTTTCTCGTCAGGGTTCATGATTTACCTTTCCTCGAATTCGAGAGCCTGCCACGATTTCGTGATGGGCTGAGGGATTATAGATGGTTGCAAATACCTTCACCGGATGCCGCGCATTTTCCTTCCCCACCTACAGCATGACAGCGAATTCATTGGCCGGTTGGGTGGAGATGGCGGTCGAGGAAGGCTCTGGCAGCGCTCCAGGCGTCCTCTCCCGGCACGCCGCCGAACCCATGCCCCGCATTGCCGAGCACGAGCAGCGAGCACTCGATTTTGGCCTTCTGAAGCGCTTCGAACATACGGAAAGACTGTACCGGCTCGACCTGTGTATCCTGCCAGCCATGAATGAGGAGGAACGGCACGGTCTGCGCATCCACATGGCGGACCGGGGAGGCCTCTTCATAGAGATCCATGGCCTCCATCTTCGGCTTACCGATAAAGGCGATGCGATACTCGGTAAATTTATGGTTGGTCGGCTCCAGCGTCAAATCCATGCGGCCAAAGTAGTCCACCACGCAGTTGACGCGGGAGGAGGGTTGCCCCGCCAGTTGCGGTTCGGACCGGGTATCCGTCACGCCGAGCATGGAGACCAGGTGCCCGCCTGCCGAACTGCCCACGGCCCCGATGCGGTTGGGATCCAGATGGTATTCGATTGCATGGCTGCGCAGCCAGCGTACCGCCGCCTGCACGTCTTCCACTGCCGCCGGGTAGTGGTACTTTGGGGCCAACCGATAGTTGACGGTGATCGCCACATACCCATGCTCCGCCATCTCTTGCGCTTTTCCCATATACTCGCTCTTGTCGCCGCCGCTCCAGCCGCCGCCATGGACAAAGATCAGGCCGGGATGGGGGATTGCGCCGTCTGTCGCCGGACGGTAGAGATCCAGCTTCAGGCTCCCTCCGTCCACCATGTCATAATCGACCTCTTTCTCCACCCGCACCTTCGCCACTTCGTTCTGCCGTAGGACGACTGTTTTCGGCTTTTGCGCAAGCGTCGCGCTGCCTGTCCACAGGATCGCCGAAACGGTGAGCGCGCTCCACAATCCAATCCGTCGCATAGTCACTCCTTCCGATGGCACGAGGACACCATCGGCCCTGTAATGTTAATTGCTGATTGCCTCGATGGGATCCTTGCAGTTCGAGGACGGCTCTCAGGAGCGCTCCCTGCGGCGCGCCAGGCGCTGTTTCCGGGCAATGGGAAGCGCCAGCAGCACGAAGCAGCACGAAGCCACCCCGATCAGGATCGGGGTCTTCCAGAGAGCCGAGGGGGGAGCGAGCATCTTGACGTTGCTACCCTCATAGAGATACAGGCGGAACGGCGGTGCTTTGCTATCCTGTAGGCCGCCCGTCGCCGTCAACACGCCCTCCACCAGGACGCGTGCGCCGCGCGCCGGCAGCGCGGCGTCCAACCCGGTCGCCTCGACCCCGAACTCCTTGCGACCGGCCAGGGGAACCACAATCTGTGTCCCCTCCGCCTCCAGCGTCAGGCTGTCCGCGCTGGCTTTCGTAACGAAGCCCTGGATACGGGCGCAGGCGCAGCGCGGCAGGTCACCGGATTTCAGGTCGGCTTCCGTGACGACTTTCGAGGCGGGCAGCGCGCTCATCGGCAGGATATCGGTCAAGCGGGCGACGGCGTGGTCAATGGTCGTTTCACCGTCCACTGAGAGCAGGGTCCCATTGACGGAGACCACATCGCCGGGCTGGAAGGGCAGCAGGGGCGGGTTCGCCAACCGGACGCGCATCAGGACGCCCTGCCTATCCTGCACATAGAGGTTGCCGGGGAAAGTATCCGTGCCGATCCGTACTATCAGGTTCTGCAGGCGCACCGGAAGATCCTTCTCGGTAGCGCCCAGTTCCGGCAAGGCGTGCTGCAACACGGCGAGAGAGGGGCTGAGCGGAACGGAAGCGCTCCCAAGGGTAAAGGGAACCGTGGTTACCTTACCCGCAGCGACGGTCGCCTTCGCCTGCTGTTGCTCATAGCCGGGGGCGGAGAGCGTCACGACGATGTCGCCCGGCGGCAGATCCACAAAGGCATAGAACCCGGTCCCGTCGGTGCGATGGGTCCATGTCTTCCCGTGGCGCTTCACCGTGACCGTTGCGCCATCTATCGGGTTCAGCTCAGGTGTCAGGACAAAACCCTTGAGGTCGCCGGAACGGGGCCGGGTTTTCCAGGGCATCGGCGGCAGCGGCGCATCCGTCGGGAAGGGCGCTGCCTGTAGGGGCGTTCTGGGCGCAGCAAGCAGCGCCCCTACGCTCCCTGCGGACGCATTGGGTTTTCCACCCCTTGCCGGTGCCCCTCTCGATGCCGTGTTCCCTCGTGTTGCCGGAGCCTCTGCCGAACCTGCCTGCGCAGGATCGCCAGTAAACTTCGGCGCAGGCCCCGTCCTGCGCCCTACATCGGTTGCTGCAGTTTCACTTCCTACAGCGGGGCTCACTCCTGTCGAGAGGGCGGTGTAGAAAGCGGGCTGATACTGCAATTCCGCGCGCTTTCCCCTGGCGTTCTTGTTGTCATCGGCATTGGTTCCGGAGTAGCAGTAGAGCATCACGCCATAAGGGCGTTTGCCGCTCGCACTCGGCCGGCGGGCATCCTGGATAAAGTCGAGGCTCTGTCCGATGGTGTTGAACCAGGTTCCGACGGCGATGGTAGCGGCGCGTTTGTACTGGTGCTGCTTGATATACTCGCTCCAGTGGCGCTGCCAGTCCGCATGGTCGTCGGCCTGGAAGTAGGTCATGGGGCAGGCCAGGTCGATTATGCCCTCCTCCAGCCAGCCGCGCCAATCCTGCATGGTGCGGTTCATGGCCGCCGATTTCGTGAACCACTCCGCTTCGGTATGCGGCGCGTCGGCCCAGGTGATGA
>Ga0070734_10002725_pt1 | contig 20393 bp, 19 predicted proteins | sample Coa_R1_8_FD_66444 | JGI IMG/M metagenome (GOLD analysis project Ga0070734, IMG submission 66444) | Surface soil microbial communities from Centralia Pennsylvania, which are recovering from an underground coalmine fire - Coalmine... | ecosystem: Environmental > Terrestrial > Soil > Unclassified ... | reverse complement strand
AAGAACTTTTTTGTCCATGGCGTTTGGATTGGACAGGGTCGACTCCTATTAGATTTGAATTTTGTAGCTGTTAAGAATCTGCCTTCGCATCACGCGGCAGGCGCTGCCAAATTAATTCAACCGTCTGGATTTTCCCGTTGACCAGCGTCGGCGGGGCCACCAATATCAATTGATCGTCTTGTAGCTTCACATCGCGAACTAAATCTTTGCCGACATAGTTCTGAATCGATGAAATCTCGACGTGATGCGTCACTTTGCCGCCGCTGAAGGTATATCGTCCTGCGTAAGCCAGAAATGTTTTGAACGCTTCGGCTTGTTCCTGCTGCGCTTCACTGCCCCCACGTCCAATCGAAAGTGGCTTCCGTCCACCATAGCTGATGACGCTGCTAATACGGCCATCCTGAGTATAGGTGAGCAAACCTGCCGGCTTTTCACCATAGGGAGGATCCCCTCGTTCTCCACTCTTCGTGGTACTTGCGGCGGAAACAAGTCTCCAGGTTCCGACGATATTACCGCTTGCGCGCGATTCGCTGATCGGCGATGAAGACTCTTCGGTCATGGTTACCATTGTAGGGTCATCGGGCTCCCTTTCCCGGCCGGGAGTGCCTATTCATGAAACCTCGCGCAAGGAATATCTTGGTAGGCTTGTGATGGAAAATCCCAATGGGAAAAATATGAAAATAGATTTATCAGGTAAAGTCGCATTGATCACTGGTGGCACTTCGGGAATTGGCCGCGAAACCGCCCTACGATTCGCGCAAGCGGGAGCTAAAGTCGTAATTGCCGGCCGGCGTGAACCCGAGGGCGAAGAAACTGTGGAGCTGGTGCGGGCGGCGGGAGGCGAGGGCCAGTTTGTTAAAGCCGATGTATCTCACGCTTCTGAAGTCGAAATGCTTGTCCAAAAAACCGTCGGGAAATTTGGAAAGATGGACATCGCCTTCAACAACGCCGGCGTCGAGGGTGAATGGATACCGATCACGCGGCAACCTGAAGAAGACTTTGATCGCGTCATAAGCATCAATCTCAAAGGTGTGTGGCTCTGCCTGAAATACGAAATCCGGCAAATGCTGAGGCAAGGTGGCGGAGCCATCGTGAACATGTCATCCATTGCAGGCTTCGTGGGTTCCTCAGGAGCCGCAGCATATATCGCCAGCAAACACGGGGTGCTCGGATTAACCAAAACAGCTGCGCTGGAGACCGCGAAGAACAACATTCGCGTCAACGCAATCTGCCCCGGGGCTATCGAAACGGCGATGGCGGACAGGCTCTTTGGCGCACCCGAAGTTCATAAGTATGTGCTGAGTCATCATCCCATTGGGCGTTTTGGCAGGCCGGAAGAAATTGCCGATGCTGTGGTCTGGATGTGCTCGGACAGAGCATCTTTTATGACGGGCCAATCTTTAGTTCTCGACGGCGGATTTCTGGCAGGGCCAAACCCGCCCGACTAGCGACGAGTGGCGCACTGGTCGGCTAGGCCAAGGATTTGGCCTTCAGCAATCTTCTTCAACTCGGCTTTAGCAATCTTGCCAGTCGGAGTGAGCGGCATATTCTGCACAATCAAAATTTTTGAGGGCCACTTGTAAGGCGCGAGGTGTTTGGCCATGTATTCCGATAAATCGGTCGGCGTGAGCGCAGCACCCTCCGATAGCTGAACGAATGCGATGACTTCTTCATCGCCAACGACAGACCTTCCAATCACAGCTGACTGCATCACTCCAAAATGCGAATTCAGCACTGCTTCCACTTCGGCGGGATAGACGTTAAAGCCGGAGTGGACGATCAAATCTTTTGTGCGTCCGACAATGAAAAGATTGCGGCCTTCGAGTCTGGCGAGATCGCGAGTATTGAACCAGCCGTCAGCGTCAACCGCAGCAGCGGTCTCATCCGGGGCGCGATAGTAGCCTTTCATCACCCCCGGGCCACGCACGCGGAGTTCGCCGATTTCACCTTCGGGAACTGGCTGGCCATCGGAACCGATGAGCTTCACTTCCACCCCCGGAAACACTTTACCTACCGAGGTGTCATTACGAATTTCGTCAATATCCGCCTGGGCGATATTGGGTGAGCATTCGGTAATCCCGTATCCATTGTGAAGCGGCAGCCCGAACACTTTTTCGACATCGGCTTTTACCGATGGATGCAACGGCGCGCCCGAAGATGCGATGATTCGCAACGCGGGAAATTTCAGTGACTCCAGCTTGCGCATCTTTGCGTATTGCAGGAGCTGCGTGAAGGTAGAAGGCACGCCCAGCATGACTGTGATCCGTTCTTTTTCGAGAGCCATGCGGGCTGCTACGGAATCGAAGCGGGAAACGAGATAGAGTGTCGCTCCACTCAACAACGAGCCGAGCAATACGACCGATAATCCAACGGCGTGCGACATGGGGAGCAGGCCATAGACACGGTCTTCCGGGCCGAGGCGTCGAATCTTCGCCGAACCCTCCGCGACAAAGAGCAGGTTGCGATGGGTAAGCATCACGCCTTTGGGAATGCCGGTTGTGCCTGAAGTGTAGATCAGAGCGGCGACCCGTTGCGCGGGTTCCGTCTCGACTGGCTCGGGAATCGCATTCACCTTCAAATCGCTGATGGCGAGCAAACCCAGCGACTCAACATTCTGCGTCGTGGCAGTGTGTCGCTCAGCATGTTCGGTCGCGTGCGGAGAAACAGCCACGGTGTAGATCACGCGCCGCGGACCACAGTGTTCACGAATTTCGTCTATTTCGCGTGCCGATAGACGAGCATTCACCAAAACGGGCCACGCGGACAAACTGGTCACCGCAAATAAAATCGCAACGAAAGCCCGCGAGTTTTCGCAGACAATCATCACGCGGTCGCCGGGGCGAATCCCTGCATCGCGTAGCCATCCCTTTGCTTGCTCAACAGCGGCGGCGAGTTCGCTGGAATTCCAGGTTCCCGAGGGATCAGATAAAACGGCGTGTTTGGGCCAGCGCTGGGCGCACAGCCGCACGATATCGTGAATACACACGAGTTCCTCGGTCGGTTTCACCATGGGTTTGTAAGACATGGAAATCCTATGCGATTTCGTTGCGGGCGGGAACGGCCACCGAGTGGGCAACCTGCGGGGTAAACGCCCGGCGTTCGTCTTTCCGTTCGGCGATGAATTGCAGCCAGTTCCGATAGATGGAAACAGCTGAGTCATGCCAGGTGTTCACGGGAGCTGCGGGAACCGAAGAATCAGGAAATTGAGTCATGAAATCTTCATGGCGGTTGCACAATGCTTTATCACGGAATTCGTCTAGTAGTTGCGCCGTCGTTGCGTCGAAATATCCGCGCGGCATGTTGGGATAAGTTTCGCGCTCGGCGCGCAGGAATCGTTTGACGTCGCGGCGGTATTCCTTCAAAAGAGTCTGTGTATCGTATTCCGGATGACCCTGGAAGTGAACAAATAGGCTTTGTTTCTTGCGCTTGATAAAACAATCCACGCCACCTTCGGGTGAATGGGTCAACACAGAATAGCCGTGGGCGATGAGATCGTCTTTGCGGACTTCGTTCCAGCGCGAGTGCGGAAAGCGCACGGAACCAGTATTCAGATTCATCAGCGCATGATCCGACTTCGGAAATTCGAACACGCCAAACTGTTTGTCTCCAAGCGGACAGCGCTCGATGCCATCACTGTGCAAGACGCTGGCGTGAGCGGCGAGACAGGACAATACGGCAGAAGTGGTGTTGCGCTCTGCCCAATCAAAAAGCCCGGTTAGGGCGGCCCAGTAAGCTTCTTCACGGAGGTTGTGTTTCAGAGGCTCGGTGCCGGTAATCACTACTCCGTCAAACTGGCCATTAAACAGATCGTGAATGTCGCTGTAAGCGGCATGAAAATGCTCGAGAACGCGCTCGCCACGAATGACTTGCGGCAGAGAAAAAAGCTGAAGAACCGCATTGTGGTCGCCAACCGCAGAGTTGAGCAGTGTGAAGAATTGCCTTCCAGTGTCTTCGAACGCTGGATCCGGCATGTTGTTGACGAGCGCGATGCGAAGAGATGGCGCCGAAGAACCATGGCGTCCAGTGCCAACAGACGGTTTCCCTCCCCACGCTTCAGGTATCCGCCGTCCTTGCAACATCAATGGCATGACTATGCCTCCTGCGCCACGGCTTTGCGGCCGGAGAAGTCGGTGGAAGCCTGAGCCAAGGCTTGACCAAGGTCGTCGAGGATGTCGTCAATGTGCTCAATGCCAACGCTCAGGCGAATCATCTCAGGCGTGACGCCGACTTTTGCCTGCTCTTCGGGTGAAAGTTGCCGATGCGTCGTGGAAGCTGGATGACACGCGAGCGACTTGGCATCGCCCATATTGACCATGCGCTTGAAGAGCCGCAAGGCGTTGAAACATTTTGTTCCCGCTTCGAATCCACCTTTTACACCAAATGTCAGAAGCGAGCAGCGCTTATCCCCCAGATATTTTTGCGCCATGGGATAGAGCGGATTGTCCGGGAACCCGGCGTAATTTACCCAATCCACATTCGGATGCGCGCGGAGAAATTCGGCAACTTTTTTTGCATTTTCGACATGGCGCTCGACGCGCAGGGCCATGGTTTCCACTCCCTGCAAAAGCAGGAATCCGTTAAACGGCGATAGTGTTGCGCCCGTGTTGCGCTGGCAGACGGTGCGGCAGCGCGCGATGTAAGCGGCTTCGCGGAATTGCTCAACGTACACCACTCCGTGATAGGCGATTTCCGGCTTATTAAACATATAAAACTTTTCGGGATATTTGCGCCAGGGAAACTTGCCGCTATCCACGATCATGCCGCCAATCGTGGTTCCGTGACCGCCCATGAATTTCGTCATGGAATGGACTACGACATCCGCGCCATATTCGATGGGGCGGAGCAAGATTGGAGTAGCAACGGTATTATCCACAATCAGTGGAACTCCGTGCCTGTGTGCAACCCGCGCCAGACCCTCAACGTCCGCAACATTTCCCGCCGGATTGCCCACGCTTTCGCAATAGACTGCACGCGTATTTTCATCTATCAGTTTTTCGACATCATTCGGATGGTCGCTCGCGGCAAAGTGTGTTTTGATTCCGCGTTTCGGAAAGATGTGCTCAAGCAAAGTGAAAGTTGCGCCGTAAAGCTGCGGGGTGGAAACGACATTGTTCCCTGCCTCCAGAACATTGATCAGCGCATATTCGATCGCAGCCATACCCGAACTGACGCTGAGAGCTTCGACTCCCCCTTCGAGTGCGGCCACTCGCTTTTCCAGCACCGTATTCGTGGGATTGCCAATGCGGGTATAGATGTTGCCGGGCACTTCTAGATTGAATAGGGCCGCGCCATGCTCGGCGCTGTCGAACTCAAAGGCCACCGTTTGATAGATCGGCACAGCCACAGCTTTGGTGGTCGGATCACCGTCATAGCCCACATGAATCGCGATGGTTTCTTTTTTCATGAATTTCTCTTGCTCAAGTTCAGATGGCTATTGCTCGCTTGCTGCCATTTGGCGTGAGGCGAGAGGCACACTCTCTCTGGCGGATGCTTTCACCAGAGCGCGTGTAATGGTATTTGCGGCAAACTTCGCGCCATAGGCAAAGCGCATCAGCGGGCCGAAACTGTTCGCTGCGGCCACGCCGGCAAAGTACAGTCCCGGCAGTGACGACTCGAACGACGGAGACAAAACCGGAGCGCGATCGAGGGTCTTCAGGCTCGAACGTATCTCCTCGCTAAGGAAAGCAAGGCGATCCAGGTCAGGTTTATAACCGGTCGCTGCGATGATATGGTCGGCGGATATGTCGCGACGAGAACCGTCTTTTGCACGCAAATGCAAGATCGCTTTACCATCCTGCACTTCGGCACGCTCAATGGAGCAGCCCAGCAAGAGAGGCACTTTGCCGATGACCATGTCGCGCGCAAACCATCCACCGGACGGGCCAAGAATCGTTCGTACGAATTCTAAACGAACGTTTTTCGGCAGATAGTAAAACACTCCCGGCCAATTGGCGAAAAAGCGATTACGAAGCCCTGGGCCCAGTCCCGATTTGGGGTGACGGAGCCGGTGCAACAAGCTGCGCCGTTTGCCAATTTCCGGCTTACCGTGGAATTTCAATTCTGTGGGACGGGCAACAAGCTGCACATCCACTCCCGCCTGATGCAGAAGGCCGGCGAGATCCGTTGCCGAAGAACCGCCGCCAATCACCACAACGCTGCGGCCTCGGAGGGGCTCCAAGTCATGATGTTGAAAGCTGTGCGAAACATAACCCTGCGGCAAATGGGCCAGCGTCGCTGGAATCTGGCCAAAATGAGTGACGCCTACGGCCAGAATTACGCGGCGGGCCTGAACGGTCTCTCCATCGTCGAAGCGTAACTGAAATCCGCCGGCAATTTTTTCGAGGCTCGCCAGTTGCTTGTCAGAGAGCTCTCCAACCATACGCTCACGAAAGGCCAGACCGTAGTCGGTGAAAGTGTCCAAGCGAACAGGGATACCGGTGTCGCCGTATGCAATGTTGCGATCGGCGCAAAAGCGCTTCAGCGTGAACTCGCTGTCGGGGTCATGAAGATTCGAGGCGAAGCCGTCGGACTTCAACAGCATGCCCTTGGGCATGTGCGACTTCCAACTGTCCATGGGACGGCCGAAAATGCGGAATGGAACGCCATTCTTGCGTAAACACGCGGCAATTGAAAGCCCGTAAGGTCCTGCTCCAATAATTGCAATATTGATCATGAAGTTCTCGCCATTAGGAAATTGGGTTATTTGCGTTTTGGCAACGCTATGGCCGGGGGAGAAACGGGGAACGAATTACTAACAACCGCAGAGTATCACTTTTGAATAACGAACACTATCCCACTTTAGTGCCATAACAAGGCCTTTAAAATCTATGCTTTACGGGATAATTTCCCCGCTACGAAGGCAGCCACCCGGTTGACTGAATCCAGGTTTTCAGACACAACTTCTTCGTCTTCCACGGTGATGGAAAAGCGATCCTGCAAGAAGACGACTAGTTCCACAACGCCATGGGAGTCTATGACTTTCCCCAGGAGCGGTTCGTCGTTCTGGAGCTTTTCGGCGTTTCCAAAAAGAAAGGTCTCCACCAAAAACCCGCGAATATCTTGTTCAATTTCGACTGTCTGCATTGATTTAAAAGCTCCTATAGTTTTAATTTTTCGATTCTCAGGCCTCTTCCGGCAAGCCCTTTTGCGACGACCTGCGCATGGAAGACGGGGGTTTAGACACCGAATTTTTTACGGGTTGCGGATCTCCGTTGAGAAAAGCACGTATGGTCGCCATGAGTTCCGGCGATGCTTCTGAACTTATACGCTCACTGGCAGCCAAAGAATCCGCCGCATCGAGTTTGGCGTGCAACTCGAGTTCGCTTTCGGCGACAATCACGCGCCCCTGGGATCCAAAACGTTTTGAAGTTGCGTACTGGTGGTCGCTGCGTGTTTCGTGTAAATGCTCCCGCCGCGGCAAGACCACGATTGGTTTCCCAAATTCCAGCGCAGTTAGAATCGTACCCATGCCAGCGTGGGCCACAACGACACTCGCCTCGGCCACGCGCCGTTTGAACTCGGCTGGTTCCATGAAATCGGTGAACTCTATGTGCTCGGGTTTATACGCCCCAGCGGCGATCTGCGCGAACACGTCGCGACGTCCACGCTGGGCGGCCCACTCATCTACCGCGCGAATCATGCGATCAAATGCTTCTTGCGAACCCACAGTTACAAAGATCACAGCACCGCTCCCCCGTAGTGCGGACCGTCGGGACGAGCCAGATGCGGCCATTGCGTGAGCCACAGGTCTGCGTGGCGGCCGACGCGGGCTCCGGCCATAGAGATGTGATCTGCGTTGGCGATGCTATCCACCCAAATTGTACGAGCGCCAAACATGCGGCCCAAAATCACTGCAAAATATCCCGGGGCTGCACCGGTAGAGATGACTACACTTGGACGTTCTTTGAGAACGATCCACGCAAGTTGCAATGCGCACGCAATCATGTGCAACTTGTTCCAGCGGGTTGCGTCTTTGACTACATAGAAACGGTTCTTAGGCACGGACGAGCGATAAACCGGGAGCACGGTAACGTACGCAACTTCGTAGCCTTCAAAAACGGGGATGATTCGCAACAACTGAGTCCAGTGACCTCCGCTCGAGGCCACCGCCAGAACACGTTTTTTATGGGGTTTCCCGCTCATGACATTGCCTGAATAAGAGGCGTTACCTGTAAAGATTCGCGCGCTGCAACATCGAGGAGGGCCTCTGTGAGATCCAATACGAACTGATTCCGTTGCAGGCCACGATCAAGGTCGTGCATCAACACGATGCCTCCGCCCTGTTTGCGCACTGCATCCACGATGTCGCCGATTCTTGGTAAGGTTTCGTTTGTGTCGCCTGAATCGACTGTCCACCACCAGACTGAAGCCCCGCGGCGGCGTATTTCGCGATAGGTCGGCAGTGTCATCTTGCCGTACGGTGGCCGAAACATGCCGTCACTGGCAACCCATGGCGCCAATTGTTCATAGCCATCGCGAATATCGGAAACAGCCGACGAAGGCAGCGTCTTCCAGGCATTGAGATGGCGACTGGTATGGCAGCCCGCGGAGTGCCCCTCGCGAACCACGCGCTGCGTAATTTCGGGATGACTCTGCGCCCGGCCTCCCAACATAAAAAATGTGGCTTGCGCGGATCGGCGTTGCAAGAGATCGAGCACCTGCGGCGTCATGACGGGGCAAGGGCCGTCATCATAGGTCAAAGCCAGGGTGCGAGCGTTTGTGAATTGCCGGCGCAAGCGGGCCATACGCTGACGCCGCCAGAGCCAGGGCGAAAAATAGGCAGCGCCGGCCAAAGCTGCTGCAGCCGCAGAAACCGCAAAAATATTTTGGTTTGTCACAGGATTATGCCGTCACGCGGGAAGTCTGGTCTCGCTCCCATTTCACGATACCGTTGCGCATACGTTTGCGGGCGCGATGCTTTGCAATCAGCGTCACGAAACAATAAAGCGAAAGCTGCGGCCATAACCAAGGATAACGAAATAGTTTCGCAAGCGAATCGTGATTGCGTTGGTAACGGCTCTGCCAGAGTTGGGGGAATGCTGCCGTTAACTCCAATGTACCGTAGTGAGCGCGTGTCTTAGTGGCGATTAAATCTTTTAACGATTTAGGCGGAAAAACTCTGGACCGTGCATCGGACAGCATTTGACGCTCACGTTCGGCGAATTGAATTCGCACGTAGCCATCATCGGCGGTCAACGCAGGAAATTCTCTAAAACGGGCGCGGCCCTCTTCCGATAACGCATACACTCCCGAACCGCCAATACCGTTGCGCGAAGATGGTAATAAAGCGCGAATTTGATAAACCGCACGTACCGCCCATGAACATCGAGCAAGGTCAAAATCAGGTGTAGGCGCGACAGCCAATAAGTCTCCTTGCTGAAGGCGTTGGGCAAGCGTACGAATAGCGGCTGGCAAAATTACAACGTCGGCGTCAGCATAGATACGCGGAAAACCGGTTGCGGCTGAATCTCCAAGGTTGAGCGCATGCGCTTTTCCAGCAACTGGGGTCTCGATCACCTTAACGATCGGTGTAAATCGCCGGGCAAGGGCCGCAGTGTCATCACTGCATCCATTGCAAACCACGATAATTTCAAATTCATTTGGCGCGGCATCCGTCGTCATCGCGTTTAGTGTCCGCTCAATTACGCCGGACTCGTTATGCGCCGGGATAATAATAGAAATCATTCGGCCACCGTTGCCAGCTTGCGAGCTGTGGCCAAGCCCAGTGACCACTCGCCTTTTGCCGGATCGAATTGCTTGACCACTCTTGCCGGGTTCCCTGCAACCACCGAATAAGCCGGGACACTCCTGCTAACTACGGAGTTGGCGGCAATGACCGAGTTCCTGCCGATTACCAATTCGCTTTTGCCGCAAACCACTGCGACTCCGTACCCGAGCCACGAACCTTCCTCAATGCGGATGGTCCCACCCTCGGTGGTTCCCTGCGCAACAATGGGAGCGTTAATATCATTAAAGGCGTGATTGTGGTCCATAACCAGGACACCGGGCGCAAAGATAACGTTGCGTTCGAAATGAATCCGATTTTTGGCTGAAATCACGCATCGGCGTCCGACCACGCAACTATCTTCAAAAATAATGACCGGTTTCTCCCCGCTCGGAACTTCGGGAACATTCAGCCAGACCTCTCGATCCAACATTACGGAATTACCAAAGTGGATATAGGGCGCAAGCGGACGTTTGATATCGCAAGTGTGATGAATCCGGACTCTATCGCCCATTGAGGCAAACGGATAAGTATGGCGTAGCCATGAAATGTGCAGACGATTGGCGATACGGGTCGTCCACGCCCGCGGATCTTGTTGCAAAGGTTTGTATGAATCTGGCATGGCAGAATGAATTTGCAAATTACCGCTTGCGGAACACGGCTTCGATACTTGGCCCCGCCCCAGCCCAGGAAGCAATTTGCGCGATTGGAGTGAAAACTCCCATGCGTACGCATTTGCGAGCGGCTTTCCAGGCAAATCCTCGCGGCTTCGGACGCGATTGCGGCGTCTGCTCCATTCCAAGCTTTCCGGCAGCGCTGCCAGCAACGTAGTCGAGGCTGCGTTCCAGATAAGAAACCCGGGGCGTTGAGAGATGCACTTCTTCAAAGCCAAGGTCGCTCATGACACGCCTGAGAGATTGCGGTGAAAAGTGAAATAGATGCCGGGGCAACTCCAGCCCGAACCAATAAGTGCCGAACAACTTTGCTTCCCATGAAGCAATATTTGGGAGCATGACGTGATAAATTCCGCCCGGCTTCAGCCACTCTTTCACTTTCGCCAGAAATTGCGGCGGATTGTACACATGCTCGAGCACGTCGAAGCAAGTAATTACATCAAAACTGGCGGGAGCAAATGGGGCCTGCAAAACGTCGCCAACGAATACTTCTGCCCCGGTGGCGGCCTGCGCTTTTTCCGCCGTCCCGGCTTCCAACTCTATACCATAGAGCTTCCATGCAGGACGGCGCATAGTGCTTAAAAAGCCACCGGAACTGCATCCCAAATCGAGTAGTTGGCCGCCTTGCTTATAACGCGCAATCAAATTACGTTGATCGCGCCAGCGCAACTCCGCCGAGCCTTCGCCGGCGGCGACAATCGCGTTGTGATACTCCTCATCGTAATGCGGCCCCATCTCTTCGGGTTTCGGCGGATCCACCAGCCACACCCCACTGCATGAGGCGCAACGCGCCAGACGATAGGTCTCTTTGCGCAAGTGAAAGCGGTCTGGGGCTTCGAGCAATTTCTTGACTTGATGACTTCCGCAGAGCGGGCACGCTCCTGTATCACCAACAACTTTCCAAGCAGTTTTATTTTCGCTTTCGACCACAACGGCGTCCGTCATTTCCTTGATACCTCGCTATGCCTTCTTTACCTTCACCCACGTGCCAGTCTCGTGGTCATAAGTCTTAATGAGTTTTGCAGGATTCCCAGCCAAAATGCTGAATGGCGGAAAGCTACGGGTGACTACGGCGTTTGCTCCAACGATGCTGTTCCTGCCCAGCCGGATCTCGCCGCTATTGCACACAATGGCGGCGTTATAACCGAGCCAGCAATTGCGTTCAATGATGATCTGGCCGGGTTCTGCACCGGAGTCTTCGAGTATGTCTGAGTTTCCTGAGTGATCCATTAACAAAACTGCCGGAGCCAGCAAGACATCAGGCTCGAGCACGATCCTGTTCTTGGCTGAGATCGAAGAACGTCGTCCAATCGCACATCTATCGCTAATGATGATTTTTGGCTCAGAGGCAGCGCCACCATTAACATCCAGCCAAACTTTGGGAGCGAAATAAACATTGTTGCCAATGCTGATTTGCGCCGCATTGGAACGTTCAATCTCGCAGGTGTAGTGAACCGACACTCCGTTGCCGAATTCGGCAAAAGCGTACGTGCGCATCCACATGGAGTTGAGCCGCGTGGTAAAACGCAAAGCCATTTCGAACGGATCTTCTCCAACATGCTGCATATTTTTTTCAACTGACGCCATCTTTAACCGACACTTTCCGAACGCAGGCGCTGCGGCAGAAAAATCCCCAACAAGGTTTTGCTCTCGGCTTTTGTAATGGATTTCGTTAGCACAAGCGCCGGCCACGCAGCAATTAGACATCCCAGGCAAACTTTTCCCAATTGCAATCCTGCAAGCAGCCTGGCGCTGGAAATCGCCGGTAGAGGGATGCTGGCTGCGAGCGCTCCAGCCGCCAATACCGCAGTAGTCGCGAGAATTAATTTGACTGCATCAGACAACAAGGCTCGCGGATGGAACGAATGGAAGGTTTTCGTGATAGCAAACAACATGAAAATCATGCCCACAAATTCGGCGGCAGCCAATCCCCAAAGAACTCCGTAGAAACCGAGCTTTCGCGCAAAAACAGCAATGGACAACAAAATCACGATACGAATTCCCTGCCGGATGTTGTCAAGTAGAGCTTTACCGGAGACTCTGTACAAAACCAGTCCGAGCACGGAAAACCCCTGAAAAAACCCTGCAAGGCAAACGATCCAAAGCCCCTCACGGAATGAGGAATCGGCCTGACCAGTCCACGCCAAAACCATCGTGGTTCCAAACGCAGAAATGAAGGCGAGCGGAAATAGGCACAAACCCATGGTGATTTTGAAGGCTTTGACGATCAATCGCCGCATCTGTTCCACCGATCCCGAGGCATAAACCATCGCGCCTCCAGAAAGAATCGGCAGCAGGAACGACTCCCAAAGCATCATCGCGGACTGAACAAGACGCGTGGTAATCGCATACACGCCTGCGGGCTGGGCTCCGAACGCACGAAGGATCGCCACCGGAACGATGGATACATACAGAACTTCGAGAATATTCACCAACTGATAACTGCCAGCGAAGCGAATCAATTCCCCGGCGACGCTACGTGTGGCGTATTTGATTCGAACGCGAACCTGAGGCAAAACTTTTCTTGCTGCGAAATAGCAGCAAATCACGAGACCAAGTTCGGAAATCGCCATGATCAACGACATCGCGAACAGTCCCTTACCGTAGTGCAAGGCTGAGACAATCGCGATAGCCTCCGCGATAGTGAAGAGCGTGGAAAAATTCCGCACCAGATCCAGGCGGTGCCCGCCGGAAACGATGGCTTCATAAGCCGCGCCGAAGTTCGACAACACCATGATCAGCGCCAAGGCAGAAATGGATTTCGTGGTTGCGCGCAGGAACTCAGGAGGCACTCCCGAGGCTCTTGCCAGCACAGGAGAAAAAATCGCGATCGGAATCAGCGTGAGCACGGAGAGCGTCATCAGGCCTACCATGCCGGTGCTTACCAATTTATTGGCGCGATCATAGTCGCTATTGCCCGTTGCTTCCGCAACATATTTTTGGAAAGCAGATTTGATACCCACGCTGCCAAAGCGCATGTAAGCGGCCGTGGTCATAATGATGGACCAAATGCCGTAGCCGCCCAGACCCAGATGTGCAATCACGATTGGAATCGTGATCAGCCGTGTGCCCACCTGCGCTCCACGGGCAACGATGCCAAACACCGTATTTCGGCCAATCGTATGTGCCAAACCGCGGCTCTGCGTCGGCGATTGAGGAGCCTGTACCGGAATTTCGGTTGCTGAAGCCATGAATGATTTCGTCGGATAGTCCTAGAGAGACGTGAAATGCCGCCGCGTTATTGCCGCGTCATCTCGCACTTCGGTTTCTCCGGATTGTTCTCGTCCCCGCTCGGCCGCGGTCTTTTGCAAAGCAGCTTTGGCAATTTCTTCTGCGCGTAACATTAATGTTGAATTCATGACTCCGCCGCTCAACCCCATCCCGGCGAATTCAGGAATTAAGCTTGCCGATTGCGGTTTGATTTCTACGGCCACGCTTTCCGCACGATGTGCAGCGAAGGTGGCGGAAATCATGGCCAGCAGGCCATACCAAACGACGATGATTTGATCAAAGTAACCAATCCCGAGAAACGCTACCGCGTTGGCAAATAACGCCGCACCGAGAGCCCAAACGAATAAGGCGGAATTCTTGTTTCCTTGTTTGCTCGCCACTTGGCGCGCTTTGCCCGCGTATTTAAATCCAAAGACGATGATGGCGATCAGAAAAACAAGCGGCAGCAATCCCGAGGAATCCGCCGTGCCGACATACTGGTTGGCGGTGTCCCACATGTCCCAACCCCATACACTCGTGTCTTTCACACCTCTGAGCCACCAGTCGCTGAAGTGGCGGATACATTGATCCACGAGCATATAGCGATGCCACGAAGACGAGCCGCCGGTCAGGTCAATCTTCTCAATCAGGCTCCAGACAGGGCCTTTCATGACAATATGCAGGCCAATGAGCATGACCACAAGGCCCCAACGGATGGCCCGAAGCCAGGCCCTTGCCGGCCACAGGCAGAGTGCGAATATGCCCGCCGCATAAGCCAAAATTGGCGTGCTGGAGGCGCAGGCCAACGTAATCACGGTACACGCAGCCAGACCAACCCCAATCTGCCAACGATTCTTCTTACCTTTCCACCATAATGCAATAAATAAAGGCACAAGAACTGCCCCGAAGGTGCCGGCGAGGATGGAATGTTCGAACGGCCCCTGCGCACGGAATCGTCCATCGCGCGCAGCCAGGTTCGCATAGAACCGGACATTGGCGCCGCCCAGGAATGCATAAGGGTTGTGCCCGGTGAGGGCCTCATAACCCATGATTGCAGCCACGACTACAGCAATGCCCACTAGTGCACGAATCGCTACAACCGCGTCATCTTCGTCCCGAATTAATGTGCGCAGGAGAAAGTACACGCCGAAAATGGTGTAGAGCACTCCCGCTTGATTTACGACCGCGCCCATTTCTGCAAACAACCAGACGCCATTGATGGCGATGAATGAAGCGTAAAGAATGACAAAGAGATCGATGCGGTTGAACCCGCCGCTGAAGATTTGCAGCTTGGAGGAAAAGCGGTCACGCAACATGCGGACGAACCCAAACAACGCCAACAGCCGCAGCATGGGAAAGTGCGCTCCCCCCAGAAGCAGCACCTGGTCCATCGGAATCAAGATCGTGCTGGCGAGAAACAATACCAAGGCCCTGCGTCGCGGCCATACACAGATCAGCACACCGGCAATCAGCACCGCCAGCAAAATCGCTGGATGCACGGTGCTATCGCCAGGGCCGCCGCCGAAGCGGAGATGTATTGGACCTTGTTCCGGTTTCATGGTTTTATCGCTGAGTTTGAGAGAGCTTCGATTTCAGGCGACCTGGCGTTGTGTAGTTCGGGATTCATCTACAGCCTGGCGAATAATTTCTTTCATGCGGATGCCCCATGCGTCCCAGTTCAACCGGTGTTCGTACGCATCGCGACTGGACGTCCTCAACGCTTCGTATGCGGTTCCATTCTGAAATACTTCGCGTATTTTTCCCGCATACTCGATGCCGCGTGCGTCCCGAGAAAAGAGGAAGCCGTTCACTCCTTCGCGCACCGCATCAGGCACCCCACCTGTGGCAGTGGCTAATGAAGGCAGCCCATAGGCGCTAGCCTCACAAAAGACAATGCCGAAGCAATCCGCGCGCGTTGGCAAAATGAAAAAAGAAGCGCTGAGATAGAGCTCGTCCAATTGTTTCCGTTCTGAAGGCTTGTTCTTATCAAGAAAAGGAACCACACGCATATGCGCATGACGAATGCCCGCCGGCGGTTTGCAACCAACTACGGTGAGACTGCTGTTTATGCCCATTCGCTCCAACTCGAGCAGAGTTTCGAATGCAATATCTCCGCCCTTTTGCTCCCAATTCACCCCAACGAAGAGCAATTTACATTCTTCGCGCGAAGGCTTCCGTAGAACCAGCTCACGCGCGGGCGCATTTTCGAGATTCGCACCGAAAGGAACAATATGCACAGCAGAACGCGCTGCACCATAGTCGCGCACAGCAGAGTCCGCCGCCCACTGTGAAGGATAAACAAAATGCGCCGCTTTACTGATGGAAATACGCTCCAGCTTGTCGGCAGTCCTTACTTGAAAAGCAAATGTGTTGCTGAACTCTGAGTTGTAACCAACCATCAGGCGCAGAGTTGTATCGGAAAGATAGACAATCGGCAAATTGGTGCGGAGATAAGGCACAATTCCCGCCGCCACTACGGCCACAATGACGTCGCATTCCGCGGACGCCAGCTTCTGCTCAGCCATTTTGCCCAGCTTGCGCGCTAGAAAATCCGTATGCGTATGCAAATAATTCTTTCTCATCAGCAGATTCATGCCCCGACGCACCACATTGCCAAATTTCAATTCAGCCGGCAAAAATGGGCCGACGAAATAGAGTTGCCCGCAGTTTTTCTCAAGAGACCGAGCCATGGAGTAAAGCGTGCCTGACCAGGATCGCCGGTCATTGGGATCGCGCATGGTCAAATACGCTATGCGGATTTCTTGTTGCGAGGGGGAGGCTCTCACAAAAAGTTACCTACCGAACGAAAATTTTAATGGTGATTGTTAAGGATATGCGGGTGCAGCTATCACTGCACCCTAAGGGATCAAATTTTTATTGCACCTGCGCGGACAGTCCCGTCGGCGGGGCGGGAGGTTGTGAACCGTTATTAAATTCGTAAGCGCCCGAATCCCATGAGCTGGCACGCTGCACCAGCGGGATAGTGGGGAAAAATGCGATCTCTCCACCTTCGCCGGACTGCTCACTCGCGCCATCTTCGGTGCCGTTGCAAAGCGCGGAATCCGGGGAGAATGTGCTGCACTGGTTGCTCAGGTTTGCGCCCACGCCCACGGTTGCATTGTTGCTGGCCGTTGGAGCGTAATTATTGCTGCTGGTATAACCCTGCGCGTTGGCGGCAGATTCGCTCTGCCATACTTCATTGCCATTGTCTTTGAATCCGCAGGTCGCGCCCGAACTGCAATAAGTAAGGGACGACAAATTCGCCGGCGAATATGCGATCAAGTGGTTGTTCTGGAAGTAGGCGGTTCCATTCCAGTGATAATTCGGGGCGTTGTCGCCAGCCTCGTTGACCATGCAACCGCCCTGGCTGTTGTCAAACGTGTTGTTGTAGATGTAAGCCGTCTGCGTTCCGCTGGAACTCACCGCCCCCAACCCAATACAGTTCGTCGGTGCGGTATTCATGATGTAGTTCATGTTGTCGTAGAACACGTTGTTGAAAAAGTATGCCGTGTTGCCGACAGTGATGTAGAGGTCTTCGGTGACGTGCGTGTGACGGACGATGTTGTTGTAAAAGTAGGTATTGGATCCGGCAATATTTGAAACCTGGTTCATCACGTTGGAGTGCGTCTGATGATCGTAGGTGGTGTACAGGTACTCAAACAGATTGTCATGGATGGTATAGCCGTCCGTGATAATCATGAAATTCGAAAGATAGCGGAAAACGTTGTCGTGAACGTCGTACCCGTCCTGATAAACCGCTCCACCGCTCTGGCAGGGCGAAGGCGGATCATACGAATTCGAGCAGATGGTAGAGTTGGCCGCGGCCTGCGAAGAATCTGATCCGTCAAATACGTTGGCGACAATCTGATTGAAGGTCGCAGTGCAGCATGGCGCACCGCCGAGGATGGACCAATCGCTGTCCACAGAGGTGGAAACCGTGGTCCAGCCATGAAAATAGTGGTTTGAGATGATCAGGTTCGTGGAACCGGCATCATAAATCTGCCCTACGTAAGTGCTCTTGCTCGACCAGCACTTGCCCGGCCACTCGAAGTTGTCGATCACAACATACTTTTGGCTGGTGATTGTCAGAAAGTTCAGCGTGGACTCATCATAAGTACAGCCGGAAACAAAGGATGTGTTCAGAGGATTGTCGCCGGTCATCACCGGGCGCGCCCACGCGCTCCCGCTGTACCACGTCTGATCCACACCAATGTAAATTGGATTGGCGCTGTTACCGCTCCAACTCCACTTCCACCCGCCCGAACCCACATAAGGACTGGCCGATGCGTTGCCAAAATGCCAGGTGTCGCCGCCACGGAAAATATACTGGTCTCCGGCCACAGGAGTGTGGGCCGCGCAAGCTCCGGTGCACTTTGGCATTCCCGGGGCGTGCTGCCACGGGGTGGTGTTTGACGTGCCGTTATTGGAGTCATTGCCGTTCGCCGCAATGTAATACGTTGCCCCCGTAGTGCTACCGGCGGCCATCAAGCATGACATCAGCACGAACAAGCTCAGGGGAAGTTTGCGAAGCATAGTTTTACGCTCTCCTGTCCAGGCAGCATCTGGCTGCCGGCTTGTGAACAGGCTATCTTGGCGCACGGGTTTGGCCAAGAACCGGAGGTGCATGGCCAGACTCACGCGGGTACGCTCCGGGCGGCCCGGCGGCTCGTGTGTCCCTTGGAAACCCCAATACACTCAAGCGTTTCCTGGACCGTGAGAATTCGGCATCCATGACGAACTGCGGAACTGACAACGGCTTCCAGCAACTCAGGAGTGCACCCAAAAGATGAAGGCTTCGCTTGCACATCATGGGTATAGAAAATCAGCCAGGTTTTTTGCTCCAGATTTTGTTGAATCATCTTTTCTGCCGCAGGCAGCTGGTCAAGATCCCCGTATAAGCTATTGGCGCGCAATAGATTCAAATCTACATTCGGCCCATTCAGGCCAGGGAAAATACCGCGTGCGCTGGTGAGTTGGGACCCGACCCTTTTCTTTGTTCGGAACGTTACATCGCCAAACGGATAGGCGAAGTTGCCCGTGTCATATCCACAAAGCTGTTCGATCGTGTTGCGCCCTTTCAGCAAGTCGTTTTCAAATACTCCGCCTTCGGTTTTCCGGGCGGAGATGTGACTAAAAGTGTGGCTGGCCAACTCGTGACCCTGCTCGCATAGAGTTTCCACATCCGATTGACGGAAGAGATCGCCCGCATCGCTCGAAGTGTTCATCAACCCGGGAGCTGTGTAATAGGTACCACGCACATTCCATCTTTCAAGAATGGCTCCGCCGGTCAGGAGAGCACTACGGGGAAAGTCATCGAAGGTAAATGTGACGATTGGGCCGGAATCGTTCAGCGGCGCCAATCGGCTATGCGCCGAGGACAGTAAATCTCGTCGAATCGCGCCAATGGAAGATCGCAAGCTCATGGCTTATGCTGGAACCGGCTCCTGAACGATCACTTCGATTACGCCGTCGTCGGGAACTTCACGGCCTTTACGGAAAACGAGCGATGAGACGCCCTCGTTCACTTCGATTTCCTCCATGCCCATGTCTTCAAATACTTTGCCGGAGGGAGCATTGCGCGACGTTTTGCGGTAATCAGCGTAAAAATCTTTCCCTGTTTCAGTCATGTACTTGCGCATGATATGGGCTAGGAAGGCATGTTCCACGCGCTTGGATTGTACGCGGCAACTGAACATCAAATCGGTCATGCGCGGTTCTCGACGATTGACGAGTGAGAACCCAATCACGCCGTAGCTGCCAAAACGGTCTTCGCAGCTTAAAACGTGGCTCTCCAGATCGGGGTTGCGCAGGATCTGACGCAAAACTTCACGGTCATAGCGGTTGCCTGAGAAGTTCATTTGGTTGGTGCGTTGCGTGAGCTCGTGTACACGCTCTAGATTCTCCTCCGTCATGGGTTTGATGTTCAGGCGGATCTCGCAATGCCGCAAGAATTCCATGTAATCATTGCCAAAGCTTTCGGCAATGTTTTGGCGGCTCATTTCCACCTGATACATTTTGCGGCGCTGGCGGCTTTCGTCGGTGACCGGCACCTGGCACTCTTTCATGTCCGTGATTTCGCGGTAGCGCAAAGCGTTGAGCGTGCGCACTTCCGGGCATACAGTCTTGACTTCCTCCAACTCAAATGCGGAATCGTCCACAAACAAAAGGCTGTCGAGGCCGATGTTGAGTTGCTCGGCAATCCGCTTAATTGCCTGGCTTTTCGGCTGCCAGGAAATTTGCGGATAAAGGAAGTATTCGCTCAACTGGAATTTCGCAATCGCAGCCAGAGCCTCGTCCGCATTGTTTTTGCTGGCGACGGAATGGAGAATGCCGCGCTGGTCAAGCGATTCGATAATTTCTGCAACTCCCGGCTTCAGCTTGAGCTTCTCGACGCCGTCCTCGACGAGAATGCCTTCCCACAGCGTGTGGTCGAGGTCCCACACGACGCACTTAATTTTTTTGTTTTTGTCTTTGTTCTTGTCTTCGTCTTTCGTGGCCGGCAGATTTTTGGGGGCTTCTTTTACGAAGTCCATCAAGCCAAAGTAAAGCGTGGTCTCCCCTGCTTCGTCGTTGGGGACCAGCTCAATATCAAACGGCTCCTGCAAATCCACAAACGCAATAATCTCTTCGATTCCCACACGCACCCGATGAAATCCTGGAGTCAATTCCATCAATTTCTGAAACGGCATTTTCGACCGCTCATTGGACGAGCGCATGGTCAGCGATAAACGCACGGTTCGCGATTCAGGATTGTGGCATTCGATTAAAAAACTGGTTGGCAGCTC
>Ga0070734_10002724_pt1 | contig 20405 bp, 18 predicted proteins | sample Coa_R1_8_FD_66444 | JGI IMG/M metagenome (GOLD analysis project Ga0070734, IMG submission 66444) | Surface soil microbial communities from Centralia Pennsylvania, which are recovering from an underground coalmine fire - Coalmine... | ecosystem: Environmental > Terrestrial > Soil > Unclassified ... | reverse complement strand
GCGTGGCGACACCGAGGCGATCAAATGGCTGAGGTCGGCGGTCAAGCGCCCCGAGATGGCGGCCGAGGCGGGCGCAGCGCTGACGGCCCTCAAGGTCCCGGTCTGCCCGCTGGTCAAGGACGCCTTCGACAGCCAGAACTGGGCCGATCACCAGCCGGCGGCGCTGGCGCTGGCCACCGCGGGCGAGACGGCCTGCGTGCCTGGCCTGGTCAAGCTGCTCTCGAACGCCAAGGCCCACCCCGAGGCGCGCGCCGCCGCCGCCGTCGCGCTGGGCAACATTGAAGACCCGGCGGCCAAGAAGGCGCTCAGCGACGCCACCAAGGACAACAACCCGACCGTGCATGGCGCCGCGATGCTGGCCCAGATCCGGCCCGGCGCCGGACGGCGGGCGGTCATCGCGATGGAGGTCTACCTGCGCGACCCGGCGCCCGATCTGCGGGCCGCGGCGGCGGCGGGCGTGGTGCGCGCCGGCGGCGACGCCAACCTGGCCGACCTCTACGTTCTGTTCAAGGACAGCGACGCGCGCCCCTCGCTGGCGGCGCTGCACGAGCTCGAGCGCCTGCACACCGAGGAGTCCACCAAGCTGATCGCGCGCCTGGTGCGCCGCCCGCAGCTCGAGGTCGCCAAGCTGGCGGCCGACCTGCTGTTCCGGCGCGGCGCGTCCGACAGCTACGGCGTGCTCAAGGCCTACCAGGATCCGAACACCGCGCCACCGATGCGCGGCCGGGCGCTGGTCGTGGCCGATGATTCGACCCTGCGCGCGATGGCGGCCGATCCGAACTACGGCATCTGGGTCTACCGCGCGCGCCTGGTCCGCAACGAGCCGGACCTGGCGGCCGACTGGTTCGTCGCCTACGGCACCAAGCTGCCGCCGGCGGCCCAGGCCGACGCGATGAACGAGTGGATCGCCCACGCGCCGCCGGCGCCGGTCCCGACCGCCGCGGCGACGCCGCCCGCGCCGTCGTCGGCGCAGGCCGTTCACTAGCCCGCGGCCGCCTAACCCTTGGTGGCGTCGGCCAAGGACGCCGGCGTCACGGACGGCGTCACCTGCGTCGCCGGCAGGACCGACTTCTCGGTCAGCGTCCGGCCGTTGCTGGCGATCACCTTCTTGTACCAGTCGAACGAGTCCTTGGGGACGCGCTTCTGGTTGTCGTAGTCGACGTACACCAGGCCGAACCGCTGCTTGTACCCGTCCGACCACTCGAAGTTGTCGAGCAGCGACCAGGCGTAGTACCCGGTCACCGGGATGCCGTCCTTCACCGCGCGCGCCAGCTCGGCCAGGTAACGGTGCATGAAGTCGATGCGCTGGGCATCGTGGACCTTGCCGTCGAGGAAGACCTGGTCGCGCGTCGACAGGCCGTTCTCGGTGATCGACATGGGCAGCTTGTAGCGATCGTAGAAGTAGCGCGGGCCCCAGTACATGCAGCCCGGCGTGATCGACTGCCAGTCCGAGCCGGCGTGCGGGTAGCCGGGCGGCAGCGGCACCTGCTCGGGCTTGCCGTCGGCGCCGCGCTTGACGTAGTCGGCCTTGTAGATGTTGAGGCCCAGGAAGTCGACCGGCTGCTTCATCTCCTCGAGGTCCGTCGGCTTGAACTTCGGCATGTCCTTGCCGAACACGGCCACCCCGTCCTCGGGGTACTTGCCCAGCAGCACCGGATCGGAGAACCAGGCGTTGTTCCACTCGCTGCGGTTGGGGACGGCGAAGGTGGCCGCGCGCGCCGCCTCCACGTCCTCGGGCTTGTCGCTGGCCGGCTGGGCCAGCTGCGCGGCCAGCACATAGCCGACCTTGGTCCCCTTGGCGTCCTTGGCGCGCGCGCGCAGCACCTGCACCGCCTTGGCGTGCGCCCGCATGGCGTTGTGCGCCGCCGTCAGGTAGCCGGTGGCGTTCAGCTTGTCGCCCGGCGCGTGCGCGCCGTCGAGGTGGCCGAGCCCGATGAAGCACTGGGGCTCGTTCATCGTGGCCCACACCTTGATGCGGTCCGAGAACTTGTCGGCCAGCAGGCTGGTGTACTCGGCGAACCAGTCGGCCGAGTCGCGGTTCAGCCAGCCGCCCTTCTTGTACAGCGCCTGCGGGTAGTCCCAGTGAAAGACGGTGCACATCGGCTCGATCCCCGCCTTGCCCAGCTCGTCGAGCACGCGGCTGTAGAAGTCGAGGCCCTTGGGGTTCGAGGCGCCGATGCCGCCCGGCAGCACGCGCGGCCAGGAGACGCTGAAGCGGTACGACTTCGCCCCCAGCGACTTCATGAGCGCGATGTCTTCCTTGTAGCGGTGGTAGTGGTCGCAGGCGACCTCGCCGGTGTTCCGCTCGAAGATCGCCCCCTTCTTCTTGCAGAAGACGTCCCACACCGACGGGCCCTTGCCATCCTCGGTCGCGGCCCCTTCGACCTGATAGCTGGCGGTCGCCACGCCCCAGACGAAGTCCTTGGGGAAGGGTCCGCCGCCGCCCTTGCCGGTGCCGGTCTTGGCTGTCGCGCGCGCCGCGCTCGCCATCGCCACACCCGCGGCGGAGACGCCCAGAAAATTCCGACGGCTCAGGTTCTTGGCATCGGTCATGGCAGATCCTGTATCACGGCCGGGCGGCGGGCGGGAATCGCGCCTCGCGGTGAGCCGAATCGGCCTCGTCGGGGCTCTCTCCTCCATGGAGAAGCGCTGGATGCTGTTCGGTCTCCTGGTTGGCCTCGCCGGGTGCGGAAGTAGCCAGAGCCCGGCCAACCAGCTTGGGGTCGGCGCGGACTGCACGATGTCTTCCCAGTGCATGCAGCCGGCGCAGGTCTGCCTCACCCACTTCAAAGGCGGCTATTGCGGCGTCTCCGGGTGCCGACACGACACCGACTGCCCCGCGGGCTCGGCCTGCGTGACCGAGGACAACGGGGTCAACTACTGCTTCCTGATCTGCTCGCAGAAGACCGACTGCAACATGAACCGCTCGGCGGCCGACGAGTCGGACTGCAACTCGTCGCTCGCGTTCGTCGACGGGGACACGAACGTGAAGGTCTGCCGCCCTCCGGACTCGGGCAGCGTCATCAGCGACGGCGGCCCCGGCTAACGCGGGCCTCGTCGGCGACCCCGAGGTCGCTCGCCGGATTCCCTCCGAATTCGACGGCAGAAGAGAGTGAGCGCGGAAGGAATCGAACCTTCAACAAACGGATTAAGAGTCCGCTGCTCTGCCAGTTGAGCTACGCGCCCGAAATTGAAATGGTGCGAGTACTTACGTCATCCCGCGCGCCTTCGTCAACCCCCATCACGCGGCGGGGGCCAGGGGCGACGGAAGACGCGGCGGGAAGAGGCACTGGAACAGGGGCGGCGCGACCAGGATGGGCGTCAGTTTTCCGAGGCGCCCCGACGCCAAGCAGGCGGAAATGCCCGATCCGTCGGCGGGTGAGCTCCGGCACGTCCTGGTATGCAGATTGCTCGACAATTTGAGATGATGCGGTCCATGCTCAGGGGCTTCTCGACGGCGGTGGTCGCCGCACTGGTGGCGGTCGGGTGCGGCGCGTCCCCGCTCGTCGGAGGCACCGGCGGAAGCCCGGGGTACGGGGGCGCGCCCTGCACGGTGGAGAACGGCTGTCTGCGGGGGAGCGGCGGCGTCTCCGGGACCGCGGGCGCCGGCCTGACCGGTAGCGGCGGCATCAACGGCGCCGGCGGAGGCAGCGCGCTGTGCAACGAGCTGACGGCGGAGTACGCCCAGGCGACGACGGCGGCCCTCGCCTGCACGCCGGGCGCGCCGAACCAGTGCCAGGTCCTGGTCGAGATCCAGCCGTCGGCGTGTCCCGACTGCGGGCAGATGTTCGTGAACGACGGGACGAACGTGCAGGCGGTGGGGGCCAAGTGGATCGCCGCCTGCGGCCCCGTGCCGGCGGGCTCCTGCCCCTCCTACTCGTGCGCCTCCCCGGCGCCCGTCACCTGCGTGCCGACCAGCCCGGGCGCGACCACGGGGACCTGCGTGAAGTACGGCTCCGACGCGGGCGCGGAGCTGGCCCCCGACGGCGGCGAGAGCTGCGACCAGCTGGCCGCCGACTACCAGGCGGCGGTGACAGCCGCGCAGGCCTGCACGCCGGGCGTGCCGAACCAGTGCCAGACGGACGTCTACCCGCTCCCCAAGGGGCCGCAGGGCTGCCCCTTCCCGACCGCGATCAACGATCCCACGCAGGTGAACGCCATCTGGCAGAAGTGGGCGAACCAGTGCGACCCCTCGACCGCGATCCTGCTCATCAAGTGCGACGATCCGGGCCCGGCCGTCTGCGTAGGCAACTTCGACGGCGGCGTGGTCAGCACCAAGGCCGGCACCTGCCAGGTGCTGAGCGGCGCCGAATGATCGCGGTGCGCCCGCGGCTCGACCCACGCCTGGCGGTCGCGCTGATCGGCGTCGGCGCGCTCGCCTGGACGGGCGGCGGCTGCAGCGGCGCGCCGCTGGGCGGCGGCACGGGCGGCGATCGCGGCATCACCGGCGCGGGCTGCACGCCATCGGGCAGCTGCCTCGCCACGGGTGGCTCGGTCGGCGCGGGGGGCATCACGGCGGCAGGCGGCGCGACCGGGACGGCCGGCGCCGGCGGCGCGTTCTGCGCGGATCTCGAGAACCACTACACGATCGCCTTCGGCCAGGCCCTGGCCTGCACGCCCGGTGCGCCCGGCCAGTGCCAGGCGCTGGCGCTGACCACCCCGACGGTCTGCGCCGCCTGCGGCATCCAGCAGCCCGTGAACGACGCGACGGCGCTGGATGCGCTGCAGAGCGAGTGGCTGCAGTCGTGCGCGACCAGCATCCCGTGCGTCGACCTCGGATGCAGTTTTCCCCCGGGTGTCTGCGTTCCGAACGGGCCCGGGGCGACGACCGGGACCTGCATGTTCGGGAGCTCCGACGCCGGCGTGGACGGCGGCGAGACCTGCGACCAGCTGGCCGCCGACTACCAGGCGGCGCTGACCGCATCGCTCGTCTGCACGCCGGGCGCGGCCAACCAGTGTCAGGCCTCCGCGGACCCGATGCTCTCCGCGTGCAACACGGGGTGCGACACGCTCATCAGCGTCAACGACGCGTCGGCGGTGAACGACGCCCGGATGCGATGGGCCGCGCGATGTGCGACGGACATCGCCTGTCCGCTGATCGTCTGCCAGCCGACCGCGGTGGTCGGGACGTGCACGCCGGGCGGCCCCTCGGGTGTCGCCACCTGCGTGACCGGGGCGCCAGTCACGACGAACTGACGCCATCCGCGCGCAGTCGGCCGGCTCGTCCAGTGACCGCCGGCATTGCCGCTCTCCGACGGGAGAGCGACAGTTTCGGTCAACGGCCGAGTTAACTTGCTCACGCCCGTCGAGCATGTTTGGAACAGCACGATGACAACTGCTCCAGTCGCCTTGGGCACGGCCGATCGACTGATCATCCCCATGCGCGATCTGACCGAGCGCAAGCGCGCCGAGCGGGAGGACCGGATCCTCGCGGAGCTGGGCGCGGTGCTGAGCCCGATCCGGTACGACAGCCCCCTCACCGAGGTCGCGCCGCTGGTCGCGCGCGACATGGCGGACCTCGTCGTCTTCTACGTCGTTCAGGCGGACGGAGACCTCCAGCGGGCCGCGGTCGCCACGCGCGATCCGGCGCAAGCGTGGATCTCGGGAGCGCTGATGGCGGATCGGTCCAGCGTCCGCGCCGATCACCCCGCGCGCCGGGTCATGCAGGAACGACGCCCCCTGCTGCGCCCGGTCGCCCCCGCGGACTCCCCGGATCGACACGTGGAGACCGACGAACAGTCGCGCGGTCTTCGCGCGCTCGCGCTCACGAACTCCCTGTTCGTCCCACTCCTCATCGGCGACACCTGCCTCGGGGTGCTGGGGCTGGGCTCGAGCTCGAAGCCGTTCGAGGAGGAGGACATCCCGCTGGTCCTCGAGATCGGGCGGCGGTGTGCCCTCTTCATCGAGAGCGCGCGCCTCCACCGATCGGAGAAGCGCGCCACCCAGATGCGCGACGAGGTGCTGCAGATCCTGGCCCACGACCTGCGCAACCCGCTGGGGAGCGCGATGATGCAGCTGGCGTTGCTGCGGCGCCCGCACGGGCGACCCGAGCGGCGGGCGACGCGGCCGATCGAGGCGCTCGAACGCGCGATCAAGCGGATGAGCCGGATCCTCGAGGACCTGCTGGAGGTGACCCGCGTCGAGGCGGGCCAGCTCGAGCTCGCGCGCGCCCGCATGACGCCGTCGGAGATCGTCGCGCAGGTCGTGGAGTCGCAGCGAGAGTGCGTCCTGCGCCAGTCGCTCGAGCTCCGGACCGAGCTTGCGCCCGACCTTCCCGACGTGTGGGCCGACGGCAGCAAGGTGCTGCAGGTGATCGAGAACCTCATCGGCAACGCCGTGAAGTTCACGACCGCCGGAAGCATCACCGTGGGCGCGAAGGCGGAGAGAGGCGAGGTCGTCTTCTGGGTAGCCGACACCGGGTGCGGCATCGCCGTGGAGGACGTCCCCCGTGTGTTCGACCGCTTCTGGCAAGCCCAGCGCGCCGATCGCAGCGGCGCGGGGCTGGGCCTGGCGATCGTGAGCGGGATCGTCCAGGCCCACGGCGGCCGCGTCTGGCTCGAGAGCAAGCTCGGCGCGGGGAGCACGTTCTTCTTCTCGCTGCCGACGGTCGTCGTTCCCGACGCCCTGGCGGCGGCCCCTGAAACTCTCGCGCGCCCGAGGTGAGTCGAACACCTAACCCTCGGCTTCGAAGGCCGATGCTCTATCCAGTTGAGCTACGGGCGCAGAAGCTGAGGCGGATGTTGCCGACGGGGCCCGCGGGCGTCAAGGGTGCGCGGGCGCCGCGGACGCGGGCTTCGCGTTCTGTTGCGACTTGGCCTTGGGCCTGGGGACGAAGGCCGGGTGCAGCTCGTGCAGGATCTTCTCCTTGGCCAGGTACGGCATGCCCTTCATGTCGACGCGGGCGATCGCCTGCAGCGTGTTGTCGAGCAGCGAGATCCGTCCGTGCACCGCCTCGTCGCAGGGCGGGACGCCGGCCGGCTGTTGGGTCCGCTCGCACAGCGACAGCGCCTGCTGCACGGCCTCGTAGGCCGGCGCGCTCTCGAACCGGTCGGCGTAGGCGATGGCGCGCAGGTGGTGGAGGCGGTAGTCGTCGCCGTGGAAGCGGGCCGCGCTGGTCGCCGCCGCCAGCGCCCAGTCGGGGCGGTGACCGTCGAGGTAGATGTTCGCCAGCTCGATGCTGGCCGCGGCGTCGTCGGGGTGGCCGATCAGGATCGACTGAAGCTCGGCCACGCGCTGGCGCCGCTCGCCGTCCACGTTCAGCGCCGGCTTCACCGTCGCGTCGGGACGTGGCATGAGGAGAATGGTCGCCAGAAGAACGATGACGATCAGATCGAGGATGCGAGAGACGCCCATGCCGCGGTCCTCATATGTAGCGCGGGGCCCCCGCAAAAGCGAGCGCCGGGGCCCGTCAAGCCCTGCCGGGGATAAAAACCACGACTGGGGAAAAATGCTACGGCCCGGACGGGCGAAACGGGCGCGAAACCCCCATGAAACCGAATGGCACCACAAGTGCTACAGACCTTCTCGGTTTTCTCAGGGCCGGGGCGGTTTGCAACGGTGGCGATGTCAGAGATCGCAAGTTTTTTAATTTTTTCGACTCACCACGTTGACCCGAAGCAAGCGACGCCCGCCGTACCGAACGCTGTCGAACCCAGAAGTGACCGAAGGAGGAGCCTGATGATCGTTCTCAAGATGTTGGCCGACGCATTCCACGAGGGTGGATGGGGGATGTGGCCGATTCTGTTTCTGTTGATGATCACCCTCTCGATCGTCATCGAGCGCGCGGTGTTCCTGCGCCGCTCGGTCATCGACAAGGAGAAGCTGGTGGCTCTCCTTCGCTCGCAGATCTCCGCCGGCAACATCCAGGGCGCGATCAAGGTCTGCTCGGGCAACTCGACGCCGCTCACCCGCATCGTCCAGGCGGGCCTGATGCGCGCCAACCGCTCGGACGAGGAGATCAACTCGGCCATGGAGGAGGCAGGCCTGCGCGAGCTGCCGCTGCTCGAGAAGCGGACCGGCTACCTGGCGATGCTCGGCAACCTGGCGACGCTCGCCGGCCTGCTCGGAACGATCACCGGTCTCATCAAGGCGTTCGCGGGTGTCGCCGGCGTCGACCCGTCGCAGAAGGCGACGCTGCTCTCGAAGGGCATCTCGGAGGCGATGAACTGCACCGCCTTCGGGCTCACCACCGGCATCATCGGCCTGGCGACGTTCGCCTGGCTGAACGGCCGCACCCAGAACACCCTCGACGACATCGCCGAGGTGAAGAAGAACATTTCGAACCTGCTGTACCAGGCCAAGGCCGCCCTGCACGGCTAACCCCGTCGCGAAAACTTTTACTCAAACGACCCACGACAAGGAGAACGAGCAATGTTTCTGATGGAGCACTTTCAAGAAGGCGGCTGGGGCATGTGGCCGATCGTCGTCCTGTTCGTCATGACCGTCTACATCTGGATCGATCGCCAGATGTATGTGTCGAAGGCCAAGGTCGACGTCGACAAGCTGATGTCGCTGCTGAAGTCGCAGATCGTCTCGGGCAACATCCAGGGCGCCATCAACACCTGCCAGGCCAGCCCGGCCCCGGTCACCAAGATCATCGCCGCCGGCCTGCGCCGCGCGGGGGGCTCCGACCTCGACGTCCAGCAGGGCATGGATGAAGAGGCGCTCAAGGAGCTGCCGAGGCTCGAGAAGCGCACGGGCTACCTGGCGATGCTGGGGAACCTGGCGACCCTCGCCGGCCTGCTGGGGACCATCACCGGTCTCATCAAGGCGTTCGCCGGCGTCGCCGGTGTCGACCCCTCGATGAAGGCGACGATGCTCTCGAAGGGTATCTCGGAGGCCATGAACTGCACCGCCTTCGGCCTCTTCACCGGTATCTTGGGCCTGGCGACCTTCGCCTGGCTCAACGGTCTGACCCAGCACGTGCTCGACGGCATCAACCAGGCCACGGTCGAGACGCTGAACCTGGTCGTCGCCGGCCGCCACGGTGGTGGCGAGCAGCAGCACCAGCAGTACTAAGCCGCTCATCAGGATCAACACCCCATGAGCGTCTCAGTCGATACTGGCGGCAAGGGAGGGAAAAAGTCCCTCAATGCCGACCTGAACCTGGTTCCCTACATCGACCTTCTGACCTGCATGGTGGCGTTCCTCCTCATCACGGCGGTCTGGTCCCAGCTGGCGCGCCTCGAAGCGCACCAGAAGGGGCAAGGCCAAGCGGGTGAGGACACGCCGCCGGAGAAGGTCTTCAAGCTGGTCGTGCTGGTCAACGACAGCGGCTACAACCTGGTCGCCGATCAAGATCAGCAGCCGATCCCGAAGAAGGGCGACGGCTCGTACGATCTCGAGAAGCTCGGCACCGAGCTGAAGAAGATCAAGGACACGCACGCCGACAAGACCGACATCCAGGTCGCCTCCGACGACTCGATCAAGTTCGAGGTGTTGGTGAAGACCATGGACGCGGCCCTGACGGCGCGCTTCCCGGACATCTCCCTCATCGACTCCGGCGGCGCCGGGATCTAACGGAGCGCGAAGCAAATGCCTATCCATCCTCCACACGCGCATCTCTACAGCTCGGTCAGCCTCGAGGTGGCGAAAGCCAAGCTCGGGCACGCCGGCCGCAAGAGCCTGTTCGCGCCGCTCAACCTGGTGGCGTACATCGACATGATGACGATGCTCGTCATCTTCCTGCTGATGTCCTTCTCGGCGACGGGCGAGATCCTGTTCGTTCAGAAGAACATCGTGCTCCCGGACGCCCAGAACTGGACGGACCTGGAGCGCGCGCCGGTCATCGGCGTCAGCAAGGACGTCGTGACGCTCGACGGGTCGCAGGTCGCCACCGCCGACGAGCTCATGAAGGACAACGCGTCGGGCGATTTCAAGATCGCCGACCTGCACGACAAGCTGGTGACCCTGAAGAACAACTACAAGCTGCTTCACCCCAGCGAGGAGTTCAACGGGATCTGCATCATCCAGTCGGACAAGAACGTCGAGTTCAAGATGCTGAAAAAGATCATGTACTCGGCGTCCGTGGCCGGTTACCAGAACGTCAACTTCGCGGTCACCCCCAAGGCCAAGGGCGGCGGCGCAGCGCCCGCACCCTAGCCTCGTACCGCAGTCCCATCGAACCGGCGGCCGGCTCTCTCGCGAGAGCCGGCCGTTTGTCTTTTCGGCGTTTGTGTTCGGGGGGCGTCGGGCGCTGCGCGCCCTTTGGCCCGCCGCGCCCCGCTCACTCGGCGTGGCTGAGCCACGCTGCGCTCGCACAGTCCTTGTCGGTGATGACCGCGGCAGTGCTTTCGCACAAACGCTACGTGGGTTACGCTCCCAACTCTCTGTCCCCATAGCTCCAGTGTTCCAAGGAGACGTCATGCGCACCCAGCTCACCGCCGCCCTCGCCGTGACCCTGGCCCTCGGAAGCTTCGCCTGCCAGGGCGACCCCAACGACCCGATGACCTGGGCCAAGCAGCTCAAGGATCTGCGCGTCCAGAAAGAGGCGCTCGATCACCTGGCCGACATGGACGTCGAGAAGGCGCGCGTCGCCGTCCCCGCCCTCATCGACCTCTACAACGACGCCAAGCGCCCCGAGTTCCTGCAGGCGCTGGCGCGCTACCAGGACCCGCGCACCAAGCCGATCATGATCGAGGCGCTCGACTACAACGACGACGACTTCGATCGGGCCACCATCGCCGCCGGCGTGCTCGGCGAGATGAAGGCCACGGACGCCGTGCCGCAGCTGATCGCCGCCGCCGAGAAGCCGCTGCCCATCAAGTCGCGGGCGAACAGCACGCGCATCGCCGCCATGCGGGCGCTGGTCAAGATCGGCGACAAGCGCGCCGTCCCCACCTTCATGAAGATCCTGACCACCTCGGCCGACGAGCAGGACTTCCTGCTCAACCAGCGCGCGGCGCTGGGGCTGGCGGAGTTCCGCGACCCGCAGGCGATCCCGGCGCTCATGAAGGGGATGTTCATGACCGGCCGCGGGACGGGCATCTTCCAGGAGTGCCGCCTGGCCCTGGTCCGCATCGGCGGCCCGGCGGTCGATCCGCTGATCGAGCTGCTGCAAGAGAAGAACCCCGACATCCAGAAGATGGCGACCGATCTGAACTTCGAGCAGTACACGCCGGGCGTGGTGCCGCACAAGGCGGCCATCCTGCTGGGTGACCTGCGCGCCAGGAAGGCGGTCCCCGCGCTCACGGCGCGCCTGCACCAGAAGGCGCGTGGCGACGAGCACCGCTCGGCGCTCATCGCGCTCGGCTACATCGCGACGCCGGCGGCGGTCGACGTCATCATGGCCGACCTCAAGGACGCCAAGGCCGACCCCGCCGAGCGCGCCTCGGCGGCCGACGCCCTCTACCTCTCGGGCGACCGCCGCGCCGTCCCGACCCTGATGGAGGTGGCCAAGAACGGCAACGTCAAGAACAGCAGCGGCGAGACGGCGGCCGACCTGCGCGCCAGCGCGGCCATCGCCTGCGCCCGCATCGCCGGCAAGGAGAGCTACGACGCCTTCAAGTCGATGGTCGACAACGAGAAGGCGGCCGAGGGTGTGTTCGGCATGGCGCTCGATCGGATGCAGGTCGCGAAGGAGTGCGGCGACGACCTCAGCTGCTACGGCAAGAAGCTGAACGACCCGCAGTGGACGCGCGCCGAGAAAGCCGCCTTCGCCATCGCCTTCTCGGGCAACGCCAAGCAGGGGCTTCCGCTGCTGCTCGCGGCGCTCAAGCCGATCACGACGCTGGCCCAGGACCGCTACCCGGTGCACCAGGCGATCCTGTTCGGCCTGGCGCGCCTCGGGACCAAGGACTGCAAGGAGTGCGTCGACAAGCTGGCCCAGCAGGTCGAGCACGACGAGAAGGCGGTCCGCCTGCCGGGCGCGCGCGACCTGCTCGGCGAGACCCGCGTGACCGAGGCGATCATCCAGAACCAGGGCGCCGCTGACCTGGCCCCCGCGGCCACGGTCGCCACCACCGAGGGCGACGCCGCGGCCTCGGCGCCATCGGGCAAGGGCAAGGGCAAGGGCGGGAAGGTCGCCAAGGCTGGCAAGGGCGGGAAGAAGAAGCACCGCTAAGGACCCTCACCGCCCCTCACCGCCCCTCACCGCCCCTCACCGCCCCTCACCCCGACCCTCTCCCCGCCGGCGGGGAGAGGGAGTCAGACCGGACCCTCACCCCGACCCTCTCCCGCAAGCGGGAGAGGGAGTCAGAGTTCCTGACCGGGCCCGATCTCCGTTACGTGCGGATCGATCGCGGGCTCGCGAATCTGCGCGGCCCGCCGCACGTGGGCTTTTTGCGGCGCGTGGGCTGCGCTCACGATTTGAAAAGGCAGCCCACGCGCCGCAAAAAGCTTCGTGCGGTGGTTGCGGGAGGTCAGGCGGTGGCGATCGATCCGCACGAAACGGAGATCGGCTTCGCCTGGGACCACACCCTCTCCCGCTTGCGGGAGAGGGCCGGGGTGAGGGGCAGGGTCAGGGGTGGGACGCCACGATCGTCGTGGTGATCCCGCCGCGCACGTTGAACACCCCACGCACCTCGGCCCGGCGCGGGCGGACCGCGGCGACCAGGTCGTCGAGGATCCGGTTGGTCACGGCCTCGTGGAAGGCCCCCTCGTCGCGGTACGACCAGAGATAGAGCTTCCAGGACTTGAGCTCGACGCACAGGGCGTCGGGAACGTACTCGACGTGGATGACCGCGAAGTCGGGCTGGCCGGTCTTCGGGCAGAGGCAGGTGAACTCCGGGCACTCGAAGCGGATCTGGTAGTCGCGCTGAGGGTTCGGGTTGGGGAAGGTCTCGAGGGTCTTGCCCGGGCGGGTGGTCATCGAACGGAATAGGATATACGAAACAGGCCGACCATGAGGCTCGCCGGTATCGACGTCGACGCTCCGCCAGAGCTGCTGCTGCCAATCCTGGGCGTGGCGCTGGTCGCGGTCGCGCTGCTGGCGGCGCGGGTGGCGCGCGGGCTCTCGGGGCGCTGGCTCTCCAGCAAGCCGGCCGTCACCACCCCGGTCGCCTTCGCCGTCATCGTCGCCGGGCTGCTCTGGATCCCCGACATCCGGCTGCCGGGCCGCCTGGGCCGCTGGCTCGACGGGGCGCTCATCGTCGGGCTGGTGCTGGCCTGCGCGCTGGTGGTCTCGCGCATCGCGGTCGCGGCGGTCACCGAGTACGTCACCCGCAACCCGTCGATGAGCCCGGCCGTCGGGGTGGCGCGCGTCTCGGTGCGCTGCTGGTGGGCGCGCTGGCCATCATCACGGCGCTCGAGTCGCTGGGCGTCCCGGTCGCGCCGCTGGTCACCACGCTGGGCGTCGGCTCGCTGGCGGTCGCGCTGGCCCTGCAGGAGACGCTGGCCAACTTCTTCGCCGGCCTCTACCTGCTCGCCGATCGTCCGGTCCGCGCCGGCGACTACATCAAGATCAACGACGCTCAGGGGGAGGAGGGGTACGTGCAGTCGATCGGCTGGCGCTCGTCACGGCTGCGGACGCTGAAGAACAACACGGTCATCGTCCCCAACCAGAAGCTGTCGCAGGCGATCCTGACCAACTTCCATCTGCCGGCCTCACCGGTGGGGATGGCGGTCAACGTGGTGGTGGCGCCGGACGCCGACCCGACCCGGATCGAGGCCTGCCTCGACGACGAGCTCACGCGCGCAGCGGCCGAGCTGCCGAAGCTCATCGGGGGCACCCCCGTCGCGCGCCTGGCCGACCTCACCGACGCCGGCCAGGTCTGGAGCTGCGGCCTGCAGGTCGCCGACGTCGAAGCGCAGGGCCCCGCCGGGCACGAGCTGCGCAAACGGCTGCTGGCCAGGCTGCGGCGCGAGGGGATCGCGCTCGGGGTGCCGGCCCGGCTGGTGCGAGAATACGATGGGGGTGCGAAACCCACCCCGGATGACTCGTTGACAGCAGGGAAAGCCACAAGCTAACCTGCGGCCTCGTTTCGCGTTTTCAGCCGTCGGACGATGACCCAGCGGACCCCTCCCCGCGTCTCCCTCCCCGCCGTCAGTGCTGCGCTCGCCGCCTCGTTGGCGCTCGCCCTCGGCACGCCTGCGCTCGCCGGCACGGTCAAGGGAAGCGTAAAGCTGCCTGAAACTGCACGCTCCACCCGCCTCTACCAGGGCTACTGGCGCCTGGAGAACGGCAACGTCCCGGTGTCGAACACCGGCGGCGCCAAGGCCGAGACGGTGGTCGTCCTGGACAAGGTCAACGGCGCTCACCCGCCGCCCGCCCGGACAGTTACCGTCGAGATGGGCGGCCTCGACGCCCACCCCCGGATGGTGATCAGCGGGCCCGGCTCGGTCCTCGAGATCAAGAACACCGGCAAGGTGCGGCTCGACCTCTCGACGCCGGACACCGCCTCGGTGATGCCGCTCGAGCAGCTGCCGCCGGGCGCCACCCGACGCGTGAAGTTCGACGCGGTGGGCGGCTACGCCGTCCACGACGCCGAATATCCGCACATCCTGATCTCGGTGATCATCGTCGACTCTCCGTTCTTCGCCACCGTCGACGAGAAGGGCGGCTTCTCGATCCCGGGCCTGCCCGACGGCAAGGCCCGTCTCCGCGTCTGGGCCCGCGGCAAGTGGGCCGCCGAAGAGGAGGTCGACACCGGGTCGAAGGAGGACCTCGTCATCAAGGTCGCGGCCCCGGGTTCGAAGGACGAAAAAGAGAAAGAGGCGGCCGAGTAGCTCCGGCCCGGCGAGACAAAAGGCCCCCGCATGTTCCTATCGAAGATCTGGTTCATCCTGATCGCCGTCGGCTGCGCCGTCGCCGTGACGTTCGCGATGGTCGCGCCCCGCCCGGCCGTGCAGAAGCTGTCGGGCCTGGAAGGGCAGCGGCTGGACCGCGCGCAGTACGCGGCCGAGCAGATGTTCAAGGTCGACGCCCACAAGTGGATCGACCGCGTGGGCAAGCTGGGCCGCGACGCGATCCTCTCGGAGTCGCTCGACGCCGCCTCGAAGGGGTCGGGTGAGTACAACGTCATTCACCGCACGATCCAGGAGCGCTTCCGCTCGCTGATCCCCGATCTGGCGACCGGCGGGATCGACGAGATCGTCGCCCTCGACACCAAGGGGCGCGTCATCGCGCGTGTCGGCAACAACGAGAAAGAGTACGGCGACTACATCGGCGGCATCGAGGTCGTGGCGGACGCCCTGCGCGGCTACCTCTCCGACGACGTGTGGGGCATCGGCGGGAGGCTGCAGCGGGTGGCGGGCGCGCCTGTCCTCTCGAAGGGCAAGGACCGGATCGTCGGCGCCATCTACGTGGCGGCCGAGACGGGGTCCGGCCTGGTCGAGCGGCTGAAGAAGAACCTCGACGTCGACGTGGCCCTCCTCCTGCGCGGGAAGGTGATCGCCAGCTCGCGCCCCGAAGGTGAGCTGGACGCGCTCCCCGAGCTGGTGGCCCAGCACAGCGGCGACATCGCCGAGCTCAAGCGGACGCCCGCGATCGAGCTGACGGTCGGCAAGCAGAGCCTGCTGGCCGTGGCGGCGCCCTTCCCCGGTCAGGCCGGCGAGCAGCAGGCCTACTACGCGCTCATCGGCGTCAAGCCGGCCAAGCTCGATCTGCCGGCGCTGATCGCCAACGTCAGCTCCAACGACCTCAAGTGGGGGAACTTCCCCTGGATCCCGCTGGCCGTGGGGACGTTCGCCCTGATCGGCATCGGCCTCGCGCTGCAGCGGATCGAGGTCGAGGCGCCGCTGGGAAAGCTGCGGCGCGAGCTGCAGAAGCTGGCGGCCGGTGACATCCAGAAGATCGACGACCACAAGTACGGCGGGAAGTACGGCGGCCTGGCGCGCGACGTGAACGCGGCCGTCGAGCGCTTCACCCACGCCCCGGGCGCGCGTTCAGAGATGGCGGGCAAGGATCTGAACGCCATCCTCGGCCCGTCTGGCGGCAGCACGTTCGATCTTCCGGCCGCGGGCTCTGCCTTCTCGGGGTCGACGCCGGCGCCGGCCTTCGCGCCACCCGCCGCGCCCGCGTTCGCGCCGCCCGCCGCGCCGGCGTTCCCGCCGCCGCCCCCGCCTGGCGGCTTCGCGCCGCCGCCGCTCCCGTCGTTCAATCCGCCGCCCGCGCCTTCGTTCTCGGCCCCGCCCCTGCCGCAGCCGTTCTCGGCCGGGGCGGCCACGGCAGGCGCCTCGCTCCCGCCGTCGATCAAGCCCGCCCCCTGGGCCCAGCCGCAGCAGCTTCCGGCCGACGCCATCGACGAGGGTGGCGCCACCGCCGATCGCCAGATGCCCGACGGCGAGGCGACGCGCGTCGTCCCCTACGACCAGCAGGAAGAGGAGGACGCCCACTTCCGCCACGTGTTCGACGACTTCGTCGATACCAAGCGCCAGTGCGGCGAGCCGACGGCCGGCCTCACGCAGGCCAAGTTCCTGCAAAAGCTGCGCGACAACAAGGCGGCGCTCATGTCCAAGCACGGCTGCAAGACCGTCCGCTTCTCCGTCTACGTGAAGGACGGCAAGGCCGCCCTCCGGGCGACGCCGATTCGCGAGTAGCCCCCGACCGGCCCCTCACCCCGCCGGACCCCTCACCCCGCCGGCCCCTCACCCCGCCGGCCCCTCACCCCGCCGGCCCCTCACCCCGTCCCTCTCCCGCAAGCGGGAGAGGGTGTGGTCCCGGGCGAAGCCGATCTCTGTTACGTGCGGATCGCTCGCGACCTCCAGCGCCAGATCGAGCTTCCGCACGTGGGCTTTTTGCGGCGCGTGGGCTGCCTTTCAAATCGGGAGCGCAGCCCACGCGCCGCAAAAAGCTTCGTGCGGCGGTCACCGCAATCCGAGCGACGGGGATCGCTCCGCACGAAACGGAGATCACCTTCGACGGAGACGCCCCCTCGCCCGCGCAGCGGGAGAGGGTCGGGGTGAGGGTCCCGCCCCCTCGCCCGCGCAGCGGGAGAGGGTCGGGGTGAGGGTCCCGCCCCCTCGCCCGCGCAGCGGGTGAGGGTCGGGGTGAGGGTCCCGCCCCCTCGCCCGCGCAGCGGGAGAGGGTCGGGGTGAGGGTCCGGGGCCCTACTGCAACAGCAACTTGTCCGCGCTCTGCTCGCCCGCGCTGGGCGCCTGCTGCGTGGGCGCGGTGCCGTCGAGGAAGACCTCGTCGAGCGTGCCGGACTCCTGACCCGGCGCCGCGAGCAGGCCGGTCGCCTTGTCGATGCGCTGGACGACCACGCCCGGCGGCTGCGCGAAGTCCTTGGTCGGCTTGCCGGCCGTCGCCTTGGCCATGAAGTCGGCCCAGATTGGCGCCGCCGTCTTGCCGCCCGCCTCGCCGCGGCCGAGCTTCTTCATGTCGTCGAAGCCGACCCACACCGCGGCCAGGAGGTCGGGCGTGAACCCGACGAACCAGGCGTCGCGCTGGCCGTTCGAGGTGCCGGTCTTGCCCGCCACCGGGCGGTGCAGCTTGCCCGCCACCGCGCTGCGCGCCGTCCCCTCGTCGATCACGCTGCGCATGAGAGAGACCATCACGTAGGCGACCTCGGGCGGTAGCCCCGGCGAAAGCTGCGGCGGCGCCACCTTCTGGTCGCCGATGGCGCTCACCAGCGACGCGCGATCGACCTTGGCCGCCTGCCCCCCGTCGGCGAACGCCGCATAGGCGTTGGCCAGCTCGAGCGGCGTGACGGTCAGCGACCCCAGCGCCAGCGACAGCCCGACGTCGGGCGCGATCGGCGAGGTGATGCCGACCCGGGCGGCGACGGCGCGGACCTGGTCGATCCCCACGTCCGACAGGACCCTGATGGCCACCGTGTTGATCGACTCGGCGAGCGCCGTCCGGACGCGCACCGGGCCGCGGAACTCTTCCTTCTCGTAGTTCTGCGGCTTCCAGAGGTCGTAGACCTCGGGCGCGTCGTTGATGATCGTGGCGGGCGTGATCTTCTTGGCCTCGATCGCCGTCGCGTAGACGATCGGCTTGAACGCCGAGCCCGGCTGCCGGTTGGCGCGCAGGCTGCGGTCGAACCCGCCCGAGTGGTAGTCATAGCCACCGACCAGCGCCAGGATCTGGTGGGTCGCCGGGTCGAGCACCACCATCGCCGCCTGCGGTCCCAGCTCGAGCGCCAGCGGCAAAGGATGGCCTTCGGCGTGCGGGCGGTCGGGCGCGTATCGCACGCGCACGAGGTCACCCGGCTTGAACCGCTCGGCCAGCGCCTTGGTCCCCTTGCCGTAGCGGGGCTCGAGCGCCAGGTCGGCCACGCCCTCCCGCACGCCCTCCTTGGCGGCGGCCAGCGCCTCGTCGGAAGGCCAGTGCACCCGTACCACCGGGACGCTCGCGCTCTTCGGGCGAGGTTGACCAGGGCGGCGCGCCGGCGCCAACGTCGGTCCCTGCACCGGCGGCGGGCGCATCGCCTCGTGCCCCTTCTCCCGCACGCCCGCGTCGACGTAGAGGCGTCCCAGCTTCACGTTCTTCGGGTCGGGCTCGACGCGGGTGACGATCCCCTCGACGATCTCCGAATCGGAGAGACCGCCCGCGTGCGCCTTCACCAGCTCGTACCGCCGCAGGTCGAGCGGCTTGCCGGTCAGATGCCCCGACGGGCCGCGGAACCCCTGGCGGGCGTCGAGGTCCTCGAGCCCGCGCTCGAGCGAGGCGCGCGCCAGCTCCTGCAGGTGGCCGTCCAGCGTGGTGGTGACGGTGGTGCCGCTCTCCGTGGCGGCCGACTCGCCCAGCTTCTCGGCCAGCACCGCGCCCACGACGTCGACCGCCTCCGCGGCGACCCCGCGCGCCGAGGCCGACTCGCGCGCCAGCCGGATCGGCTCGGCGGCCAGGCGATCGGCGGTGGCGCGATCGATGTAGCCGTGCTCGGCCATCTGCCCCAGGACGTAGCGCTGCCGCGTCTTGGCCGCCTCGGGGTGGCGCCGCGGCGACAGGCGCTCCGGGCTCTGCGGCAGCCCGGCCAGGAGCGCCGCCTCGGCCACGTTGATGTCGCGGACCGACTTGCCGAAGAAGTAGCGCGCCGCCTCCTCGCAGCCGTAGCGGCCGTGGCCGTAGTAGATCTGGTTGAGGTAGAGGGCCAGGACCTCTTCCTTGGACAGCTTCTCGGTGAGCTGCCGCGCCAGGATGATCTCCTGGACCTTCCGGCGCATCGTCCGCTCCGGCGAGAGGACCAGGTTCTTCACCACCTGCTGGGTGATCGACGAGCCGCCCTGCGCGCGGCGCCCGCGCAGGACGTCCTCGAGAAAGGCGCGGATCATGCCGCGGTAGTTGAGCCCGCTGTGGTGGAAGTAGTCGGCGTCCTCGGCCGAGACGACCGCGTTGACCAGCACCTTGGGGATCGCCTCGTACGGGATGACCGTGCGCTTCTCGCTGCCGAGCTCGCCGATCGCCTTGCCGTTGCGGTCGAGGATGCGGGTCACCTGCTTGGGCCGGTAGGTGTCGAGCCGCGACAGGTCGGGGAGCTTCGGATCGCTGCCGTAGTAGCTGAACAGGCCGACGATCACCGCGATCGCCGCGAACAGCCCCAGCGTGGCGACCATGCCGCCGATCCGCAGCGCGCGCTTCCAGGGGGGCCCCGGGCGGGCGCCGCCGCCGCCCGCGGCGCGAAGCTTGGGCTTGCTCTTGCCGTTGGTCCCGCGCTTGCCGCCGGCGCGGCGGGGATCGCGATCGTCGAGCGAGGGGCCAGCCGCCATTCGCGTCAGTCTATCGCCCGGCACCCGAGGTTCAAGAAAACCCGGGGGTCGCGAGGAACCGGCTCACCCCGCGGCGGCCGCGGCCCGCGCCAGGATGACGTCGGCGCCGCGGACCGACGCCGCGTAGAAGCGCGCCCGTAGCCCGAGGATCGCCTCCTCGGTCAGATCGCCGGGCGCCCCCAGCGCGCGACGGCGCAGCACCGTGGCCCGCTCGACGATCAACGCCGTGGCCACCGAGAGGTTGAGGCTCTGCGTCAGACCGTGCATCGGGATCTGGAAGCGGACGTCCGCCCCCGCCATCGCTTCGGCCGTCAGCCCGTCGTGCTCGTTCCCCACCATCACCGCCGCCCGACGCGAGAAGTCGAGCTCGTCGAGCGCCACCGCCGCGCCGGGGACCGCGGCGTAGAGGGCGAAGCCGTCGGCCCGCAGGCCGGCCAGCGCCGCCGCCAGCGTCTTGTGGCGGACGACGTCCAGCCACTTCTCGCACCCCTGGGTGACGGTGCTCGAGTAGCGAAAGGGCTCGGTCGACTCGATCACCTCGACCTGCTGGACGCCGAACGCCTCCGCGCTGCGCAGGACGGCGGCGCCGTTGTGCGGGTCGTGCAGGTTCTCGATCATCACCCGCAGGCCGCCGAGGCGGCTGGCGGCCGCGGCGTCGATGCGGGCGCGCCGGTCGTCGAGCAGCAGCGGCGCGAGCTCGGCGCAGACCCGCGCCGGCGAGAGCGCGCCCGACGGCGCGCCGAGTTTCGACATCGAGCGACCTTAGCACGGGTGCGCGCGCCCGCCGATCTCGGCCACCGCGCGTTCGAGCCGCG
>Ga0070734_10002723_pt1 | contig 20424 bp, 13 predicted proteins | sample Coa_R1_8_FD_66444 | JGI IMG/M metagenome (GOLD analysis project Ga0070734, IMG submission 66444) | Surface soil microbial communities from Centralia Pennsylvania, which are recovering from an underground coalmine fire - Coalmine... | ecosystem: Environmental > Terrestrial > Soil > Unclassified ... | reverse complement strand
CGGCTATGCTTCGCCGAGCGAGGACCCACAATTGGACGCTTACAATAACAACTTGGCATCGTTCGGGGGGCTCATGTGGTACACCCTCCCCCGCATGCGATATCTAGGCGTCGACTCGAATCTGGTGAATCAAGTCACATCCTGGGCTTCAAATTTATGGCCCGTTGCCAACTGGTCGCTGAACAGCACCGCGGTTTGTGTCAATCTCTCCCACTGCACTTCCGACGGGCCGTGACAAGCGGGCGCTGTGGTTGGTCCAGATGGTTCGGCGAGCGCAAGATCGCCGGCTCGGCGCCATCGGCGCGGCGTGCTAACATGCAAAGGTAACTGGCCGCGCCAGATGCGTATCCCAAAAGCGAAGTGCAGACGCGGCCCTCCTTAGTGTGCGCGTCCTCATTGCAGCCTCCCACCGCAACATCGTGGGTGGCCTCGAAAAATACCTGCAAACGCTGATTCCCGGGCTGGTCAAACGCGGTCATCTTCCCGGACTGCTCTACGAGAACGCCTTCGAAGCGGGCCGTGAGGCCATCGACTCGCCCGCCATCCCGCTCGATTCTGCCTGCGTGTCCGATCAAGGCTTGCCGGCAGTGATCGAGTGGGCTAAAGAATGGCGGCCCGACATCGTTTATAGCCACGGAACCGAGAGCGCTCTGGAGGAGGCGCTCCTCAATACCTTTCCCAGTGTTCTGTATATCCATACCTACCGAGGCATGTGCATCAGTGAACGGAAGTGCCACGCGTACCCGAATGTTCGGCCTTGCTCCAGGCCCCTGGGGGCGGGATGTCTGGCGCTGTACTTGCCGCGCCGCTGCGGTGGGCTTAGCCCTTTGACCATGTGGCGGGAATACGGACTGCAAACGGAACGGCGGAATCGCTTTTCGAAATATCGCGCCATCCTGACGAACAGCACGCACATGCGGCGCGAACTGGAGAACAACGGAGTGGAAAGCGGCCGGGTATCCGTCCTGCGATTGCCCTTAGCGGAACTGGCAGGCGGCGCGCTGCCGCGGAGCCGCCCGTTTCCCGCATCGGAGATTCTCTTTGTGGGACGACTCAGTAATGTGAAGGGCGCCGACTACTTGCTCCGGGCCATGCCCGAAGCCGAGGCCAGGCTGGGTCGCAAGCTCAGGCTGACCGTCGCCGGCGAAGGACCGGATCGACAAAAACTCCAGGAACTGGCGCGTGCTCGCAGCATCAATGCGGAGTTTGTCGGCTGGGTGAGTTCCCAGCGTCGAGACGAGCTGATGCGCAACGCTCATTTGCTGGCAGCGCCGAGCCTGTGGCCTGAGCCGTTCGGTCTGATCGGCATTGAAGCCGGCCGCTTCGGGCTGCCGGCGGTAGGCTATGAAGTCGGCGGCATTCCAGACTGGCTGATACCGGGCGTCTCGGGGGAGCTCGCCGGCGGGAATCCGCCTACCGTTTCCGGACTCGCGGACGCGATCGTGCGCGCCATTCAGGATCCCGCGCACTATCAGAAACTGTCTGAAGGCGCGTCCCAGGTGGCCGAGCGATATTCGCTCGACGATCACGTTCTTCAACTGGAAACCATCTTGAGCGCACATTCTGGATCTCGGCCCTGTTCGTAAGCGGCTGCCCCGCGGCCGCCCGTCAGGCCTCGCGAGGGATCCCGTCGCAGACGGCGCGGTCCTCGCCGCGGAATGCCAACGGTAATCGCACCTTCACGCTCGATCCGCGGCCCAGCTCTGAGCCGATCTCGATCTCGCCCTGATGGCGCAAAACGATCCAGCGCGCGATCGCCAGGCCCAGGCCGGCGCCCCCCGAATCGCGGGACCGAACCTTATCGGCGCGCCAGAATCGATCCCAGACATGGGGCAGATCCGCCGGCGCGATCCCGATTCCCGTATCCTTCACGATGGCCTCAAAATGTGAATCGTCGGTTCGCATGCGGAACTCGACGCGGCCGCCGGCCTGAGTGTACTTTACGGCGTTGTCGAGCAGGATCAGCCACAGGCGCGACAGGAGCTGTTCGTTGCCGTTTACAATCACGGGATCGGGGGGCACTTCGGTCGACACCGCGATGCTCTTGGCCTCGGCGAGTGTGGCCGCCAGCTCTCCGGCTTCCTGGCCGGTGGCGACGATGTCGGTGGGGGCGAGCTGCAGCTCATCGGCGTTGGAATCGGCGCGCGCCAGCAGCAAAAGATCGTCCACCAGGCGCGACATCCGCACCGATTCCCGCGCGACCTTTCGCATCGCATCGGCCAACTCGTCCGGGCGGCGTTCCCGCCGCAGCGAAAACTCGGCAGCCGTGCGGATCAGCGTTAGCGGCGCGCGCAGCTCGTGCGACGCATCGGCGGTAAACTGTACGATGCGCTTCACCTCAGCATCGATGCGGTCCAGCATTTCGTTGAGCGTCTGAGTGAGCCGCTGCAGCTCGTCTTTGGCGGCCGGCAAACGCAAGCGTCCGGACAGATTCCGGGCGCTGATGCGGCGCGCATCTTCTGTGATGCGATCCACTGGCGCGAGCGCGCGGCTGCTCAGCCAGAATCCTCCCAAGCTTGCCAGCAACAGCAGCATCGGCGCGAGCGCGATCAGGATATCCTCAAAGCGCCCGATCGTCTCGTCGAATTCCTCGAGCGGCTCGGCGACCTGCACCACGAAGCGCTCACCCTTCGCGGTCACGATTTGCGATGCCACGCGCACCCGTCCGCTGGCGGCCTGACGCGTCGCAAAATGCGGCCGTCGATCAGTCGAAGACGATGGCGGCAAATCGACGTTGGCGTCCTTCAACCGCCCGGAACGGAAAAGCACGGTTCCGTTCTCGTCCGTCAGTTGAAGCATCCCGCCCCCCAGGCCCAGCAAGGAGTGCTCCTGTAATTCCTCGAGGAACTCACCGGGACTCTCGGCCAGCTCCTGTTCGGCGAACGCGCGGACATCCTGCACCCGCACCGCAAGATCGCGATCTACGGCGTGCTGGACGCTCGATCGCATGGCCACCCAGACCCCCGCGACGAAAAGAGCCAGAATCAGCGCCAGGCTGAAAAAGTACCACGCCGCCAGCCGAAACCGGATGCTGCCGAGCTGAATCATTTTTCATCACGCAGGCAATAACCGACGCCGCGCACCGTGTGAATCAGGCGCGGCTGATTCGGCGCATCCACTTTCACCCGCAGGAACCGGATGAAGACGTCCAGATTATTGCTCCCGATCTCGCGATCCTGGCCCCACACCGTTTCGATCAGCCTCTGCCGGGTCACCACGCGTCCGGCTGAACGGACCAGAGTCTCGAGAATTGCAAACTCGGTGCGGGTCAAGTTTAGAATCGACTTGCCGCGGCGCGCCTCGTGGGTTTCCAGATCCATTGCCAGGTCGGAATAACGGAGCTTTTGACGCGCTCCGTTCTGGCCGGAACGCGTGCGGGCACGCAACCGCGCCAGCAAAACCTCGAACGAAAAGGGCTTCGTCAGATAATCATCCGCGCCGGCATCCAACCCCTTGACGACATCCTGTACCGAGTCTCTGCCGGTGAGCAGGAGAATCGGGGTCGAAATATTCTCCAGGCGGAGTCTGCGGGTCACCTCCAGACCGTCCATATGGGGAAGCATGACATCCATCACCAGAATGTCGTAAGCCGACGCTTGCGCCGCACGCAAACCCGCGGCTCCATCGAAGCGCACCTCGACGCTGTTGCCCTCTTCTTGGAGGCCTCGGCCGATATAATCGGCAATCTCGCGATCGTCTTCCACGATCAGGACACGCATAACAATGTTCTTTTCCAGGGTACGCGACCCGCGGCTCGGACGGCGATTTCGGCCTTTTAAGACTGTTTTAAGGTTGCGCTAGTAGCATCGACTGCGGATTGAAAGAATAATGGAACCAGGGAATGCAAGATGGGAAATTCACTTGGCATGAATCAAGGGCGTAGCTGGGCAATCGCAGGCGTTTTCTTCTCACTGTCGATCTCTTACGGGCAGGCCCAGGATCGCCCGGCGCCCTCCAAACCCGCCGGGGGTCTCGAGACCAGTGCACCGCAATCGTCCGGCCCGCCGACGCTCACCCTGCAGGACGCGCTGGCGCGCGCGCAGAAGAACGATCCGGCGTTCCTCTCCTCGCTGAGCGATGTGGAGTCCGCCGCAGAGGACCGGCGGCAGGCCAGGGCTGCCACGCTGCCGAGTTTCGGGCTCCGTTCCGACTACTTGGGGACGCAGGGCAATGGCAAACTCGCATCCGGCCGTTATGTCACCAACGACGGCGTGCATGTCTATCGCGAATGGGCCACTATGCATCAGGACTTGTCAGCCGGAACGTTCCTGAAGACGGGCGTAAAGCGCGCGGAGGCGACGCAGGCGCTGGCACAAGCCAAGGTGGAGATCGCGCGGCGCGGCCTCACCGTCACGGTGACCAAGGCCTACTACGCGCTCATTACGGCGCAGCGCAAGTACGCCAGCGCGCAGCAGGCGCTCGATCAAGCGAGGCGTGCCCTGACCATCAGCCGGGATCTGGAGCGCGGCGGTGAAGTCGCGCACAGCGACGTCGTGAAATCGCAACTGCAGGAAGTGGGCCAGGAGCAGGCCTTCCGCGATTCCGAGAACACCATGGAAAGCGCGCGGCTGGACTTGGCGGTTTTGCTGTTCCCCAATTTTGACGAGAATTTCTCTATAGTCGACGACCTGGATGCGGCGCCCGCGTTGCCTCCGCTGGCGGACGCACAAAACATGGCGGCCAAGCAGGACCCCACTCTGCGATCGGCCATGGCAGCGCTGCGCGGCGCCGATCTGGATGTGACGCTCGCGCGCCAGGCTTTCCTTCCGCAGATTGCGCTCGATCCGGTTTACGGCATCGAAGCCAACGCGATCGCGCTGCATAGCGCCGTGGCAGCCGCCAAGGAAGACGGGCCAATGCCGAACCTGGGCTATTTCATTACGGCCAGCGCGACGCTGCCGCTTTGGGACTGGGGGGCCCGCTCCAGCAAGGTCAAGCAGGCGCGCCTCAAGCGCGAACAGGCCGCTACGGAGCTGAGCGCGGCGCAACGGGAGGCCGTCAAGAATCTGCGCGACTATTACGGCGAAGCGCAGACCGCGCGCGACCAGGTAACTCTGCTGCGCCAGGCCGCCGACCTGGCGTCTGAAAGTTTGCGGCTCAACAATCTTCGTTACCAGGCCGGTGAAGCCACCATCCTCGAATTGGTGGATGCTCAAACTTCCCTGAACCAGGCCCGCAATGCGTATGATGATGGTTTGGTTCGCTACCGCATGGCCTTGGCGAACCTCCAAACCCTTACGGGAGCATTCTGAGATGCGGGTAAAGTTTCTCTGGATCCCGGCCGTTCTGGCGCTCACCACGGCGTGCGCCAAGAAGGAAGCCGAGCAAAAAGAAGCTCCGCCGCCGGTGCAGGTCACGGCGGTCTCACAAGCCACCATTCGCAGAACCGTGGCGGGCGACGGCGTGCTGTTCGCCTGGGAACAAGCGAGTGTCATGCCGAAAGTCTCGGCGCCGGTGCAGAAGTTCTACGTCAACCGCGGCGATCACGTCAAGGCCGGTCAGTTGCTCGCCACGCTTGAGGACCGGGACCTGGTTGCGGCCGCGGCCGAGGCTAAAGGCACGGTCGATCAGGCTGAATCCAATCTGCGCTCGACCGAGGGCGCAACGGTGCCCGAGGCGGTAGAAAAAGCGCAGACCGATCTGGAAGCGGCGCGCGAAGCTCGCGACTCGGCGAAGAAAGTCCTGGACAGCCGCCAGCAACTTCAAAAGGAAGGCGCCCTGGCGCAACGGCAGGTGGACGAAGCCCAGGTTTCCTACGTGCAAGCCAACAGTAATTATCAGGCGGCCGCCGAGCATCTCCGGGCGTTGCAGACCGTCTCGAAAGAGGAGCAGGTGAAGACGGCCGAGGCGCAGGTGCAGTCGGCGAAATCGCATTACGCGTCGCTCGAGGCGCAGGCCGGTTACTCGAAAATCCTGAGCCCCATCGCCGGCGTCGTAGCGGATCGCCCGCTGAATGCCGGCGAGATGGCAAGTTCAGGCGCGCCCCTGATCACCATCATGAATACCTCGCAGGTGGTGGCCCGCGTGAACGTTCCGCAGACCGGCTCGGGTTTGGTGAAGGTGGGACAGAAGGCCATCGTTACCGAGACCGGCGTGACGGAAGAATCGGAAGGCAAGGTGATTGTGGTGAGCCCGGCGACGGATGCCAACACCACCACGATCCAGGTCTGGATCCAGATTCCCAACCCGGGTGAACGTCTGAAACCGGGCACCAGCGTGCACGCCGCCATCGTGGCGGAAGAGTACAAAGCGGCGACGGTCGTTCCGATTGCGGCCATCCTTCCCGGCGAGGAGGGAGGCACGGCAGTGTTGGCGGTCAGTTCGGATTCCGTGGCGCACAAGCGCGCGGTGAAGGTCGGCGTCCGGGAAGGCAATCAGGCGCAGATTTTGAGCGGCGTCAATCCAGGCGAAGAGGTGGTGACGGTCGGCGGAATGGGCATTGACGACAAGACCAAGGTCAAGATCGTCACCACTCAGGTGGAGGAATCGGCCGACGACGAGGACGACAGCGGAAAATGAGCGAGCTTTCCACTCTTCCTCCCGCGACGAAGGAACCGGACGCGCAGCACTGGACCGCGCGGCACGGCAAGCCGATCATCTTCGTCATCCTCACGCTCGTCGCGGTCGGCATCTACCTGGCGCTGACCATCCCCGTCGCGGTATTTCCGAACACCGATTTCCCGCGTATCGTGGTCGGCGCCGACGCCGGCGTTTATCCGATCGATCAGATGCTGGTGACGGTGACCAAGCCGCTCGAGGAAGCCGTCAATACGGTGCCCGGCCTCGATCACCTGTCGTCCATCACCAGCCGGGGCACGGCCGAGATCGATCTGTTCTTCAACTGGAATGCGGACATGTATCGCACGCTGGAGCTGGTAAACGCCGCCATTGCCCGCATTCAGCCCACGCTTCCGGCGAACACCAAGCTCACAGCCGACCGCCTGACGTTCGCGGCTTTCCCTATCATGGGCTACAGCCTGACCTCGGATCACGTCCCTCAGACGACGCTTTGGGAGATTGCCAACTACACTCTGAAGCCGCGTTTGAATCGCGCCACGGGTGTATCGTCGGTGACGGTGCAAGGAGGACAGGTTCCTGAATTCCAAGTGCAGCCGGATCCGGCGAAACTGATCCAGGCCGGCGTAACGATTCCGAACATTCTGGACGCGATCAGCCGCAGCAACATGATCGATTCGCCGGGCCTGATCGAAACCAATCACCAGCTTGTTTTGAGCCTGATGACCGGCCAGGCGCGCAGCACCGACGACATCGGCAACATCATCATCAAGACCACGCCGGCGGGCGCGCCGCTGCATATCAACGACATCGCTACGGTAAGCAATTCGGTTGAACCCGTCTACACGGTGGTAACCGCGAACGGCAAGCCGTCGGTCCTGATGAATATCTACCGGCAGCCCGACAGCAACACCGTCGAAGTGGCGAATGCGGTCCACGAGGAAATCACGCAGCTCAAGAAAGAGCTGCCTCCCGGCGTGAACCTGAACGCTTTCTACGATCAATCGGACCTGGTGAACGCTTCCATCAAGAGCGTGCGCGACGCGATCCTGCTTGGATTGATTCTGGCCTCCCTCATCATGGTGCTGTTCCTGCGGGACTGGGGAACGTCGCTGGTCGCCGGTCTCGTTATTCCAGCCACGATCGCGGTGACCTTCATCGCGCTGCGCGTGATGGGCGAAAGCTTCAACCTGATGACGCTGGGCGGCCTTGCTGCGGCCGTGGGACTGGTGATCGACGACGCCATCGTGGTGGTGGAGAACATCGTGATGCACCGCGATTCCGGGCAGTCTCGCGCAGAGGCGATCCGCAGCGCTATCCGCGAAATTCGTGTGCCGTTGGTCGGATCCACCATCACGCCGATCGTTGTCTTCCTTCCGCTGATTTCAATCACGGGCGTGACAGGCGTCTTCTTCCGCGCCTTGGCCGTCACCGTGGGCATGGCGCTGCTTACGTCGCTCGCTCTGGCGCTCACCTGGACTCCCACATTGAGCCATTACTTCCTCGGCAAGCGCGGCGAGGAAAGAGATGGCGCGCCCAAGCATCATGACACGGTGCCGCCGTGGCTCATGAATTCATACGAGCACACCCTGCGCTTCACACTCGAGCATCCGTGGGCCTTAGCGCTGGTCACCGTCATCCTGATCGGCGGCTCGTATTTTTGCTACACCCACACCGGTTCCGATCTTTTGCCTGCCATGGACGAGGGCGGCTTCATCGTCGACTACATCATGCCCGCGGGCTCCTCGCTGCGTGAAACCAACCGCGTCATCTCGCATATCGAGAAGATCCTGATGGCCACGCCCGAAGTGGAGAGCATCGCGCGGAGGACCGGTCTGCAGCTCGGCTTGGCCGCGGTTACCGAAGCGAATACTGGCGACATCAGCGTCAAGCTGAAGGCCGGCCGCAAACGTACAGGCGACGAAGTGATCGCCGAAGTGCGCTCGAAGGTTACGCAGGCCGAGCCCACACTGGACGTCGAGTTCCCGCAATTGCTCCAGGACATGGTCGGCGATCTGACCAGCGCGCCTGAGCCGGTGGTCATCAAGATGTTCGCCGAAGAACCCGAATTGCTCAGCCATTGGGCCCCGGTGGTCGCCGACGGGCTCAAGAAATTGCCCGGCGTCGTGGACGTCGAGGATGGTATCGAAAACACCATCAGCGGCACCGCAATGACATTCAACGTAGACCCGGTGGTGACCGCCCGCGCGGGATTCACGCCGCAGGAAGTGGAGCTCGACGCCAGCGCCATGCTGCAGGGTGAGCCCGCGACACCGCCCGTCGTGCTGAATGACCGGTCTTACAATATTCGCGTCCGGTTCCCCGCTTCCACTCGCAAGGATCTGGACGCCATGCGCGACACACTGATCGTCAGCGGAACCGGCAAGACGGCCACCATCGGCTCTCTCGCCACGATGACCGAGACTCCGGGTCAGACCGAGATTATTCGCGAAAACCTGCAGCGCTGCGTCCACCCGACCGCGCGGTTTGAAGGCGTCAATCTGGGCGACGGCATGGCCGAAGTACAAAAGATGGTCGCCGGGCTGAACCTGCCGCCCAGCATCCGAGTGGAGTACGGCGGCCAATACGCCGAACAGCAAAAATCTTTCAAAGACCTCGCGTTCGTACTGGCCCTTGCGATCGTGCTCGTCTTCATGGTGCTGCTCTTCGAATTCGGCAACTTTGCCGCCCCGTTCGCAGTGCTCTCCTCGGCGCTGCTTTCCACCTGCGGCGTCTTCCTGGCGCTGTTGATCACCCGCACCACCTTCAATCTTTCGTCCTTCATGGGGCTCATCATGGTGATCGGAATCGTCGCCAAGAACGGCATCCTTTTGCTCGACGCCGATCAGAAGTTTCGCGCCTCGGGCACCCCACCCGAAGAAGCCATGCTCCACGCCGGCGAGCGCCGCCTGCGCCCCATCATGATGACCGCGCTGGCCACGGTGGCCGGCATGCTTCCGCTCGCGTTCGCTATCGGCGCGGGCTCACAAATGTTGCAGCCGCTCGCCATCGCGGTGATCGGCGGCATTCTCGCTTCCATGGTTCTATCCCTGGTAGTGACACCGGCCGTCCGCTTCTATTTCGGGGGCCGCAATTGATTTCGACTGAAAAGGAGTCACGGAAATGAAGAAGTTCCTGTTGTTCAGCCTGGTAATTACGGCCGCGTTCGCCGCGGAGGGCTTCAAGGTAATCACCAAATACAAGATTGGCGGGACCGGCGGCTGGGATTATGTCGCGGTGGATCCCAACGCGAACCGCGTATATGCATCGCATGGAACCGAGGTCGACGTTCTGGATGCGAATTCCGGCAAGGTGGTTGGGCAGATCACTCAGCTGCACGGGGTCCACGGCGTCGCCGTCGCGCCGGAATTCGGGAAAGGGTTCATCACCAACGGCCAGTCGAACAGTGTCACCATTTTCGATCTGAAAACCCTGGCCAAGGTGGGCGAGCCCCAGACCGGCGGCAACCCGGATTCGGTCTGCTTCGAACCCAAGACCAAGCACATCTTCACCTTCAACGGCCGCTCCAACGACTCCACCGCGATCGATCCAGCCACCAACGAGGTGATCAAGACCTTCCCGGTCGGCGGTAAGCCCGAAGCCTGCCAGCCGGACGGAACCGGCAAGCTGTACCTGAATCTCGAAGACAGCAGCGAGATCGTGGAAATCGATGCCGCCAAGATGACTGTACTGCGGCATGCCTCCATGGCCCCGTGCGAATCGCCGAGCGGGCTTGCCATCGACGTGAAGGGTAAAAAGCTGTTCTCGGCTTGCGACAACAAGATGATGGCCGTCACCGACATGGCGACCCTCAAGGTAGTCGCGACCCCGCCCATCGGCGCAGGGCCGGATGCAGCCGGCTTCGATACGGGACTCGGCCTCGCGTTCAGCTCCAATGGAGGCGACGGAACCCTGAGCATCCTCAAAGAGGCGAACGGCAAGTGGGACACCGTCGACACGGTGACCACCGAGCGCAGCGCGCGTACGATGACCGTCGATTCGAAAAATCACCGCATTTATTTGCTCGCGGCGGAATTCGGACCGGCGCCGGAAGCCGCTCCCGGCGGCAAGAAGGGTCGTCCGCCGATCCTTCCGGACACCTTCCACGTCCTGGTAGTCGGCAAATAATTCAGCAGGGCGCTCGCAACCGGGCGCCCCTCTTTAGTCCCTCCCGGCGATCGAACCGTCGCAGGGTAGAATAGGTGTCGCATATCCGCTCGCTTTTGCGTCCAATACGCGGAGCGCGAGCGGGCGAAACACCATGAAAAATTTCTTCTTCGGACTCGTGGTCGGGGTACTGGCGTGCATCCTTACCGCCGGCATTTTTGTCTTTGCCGCGATTCGACTGGCGGGCTCCCTGAGCGAGAGGACGGCGAGCGTCGAGGACGGATCCACCCTGGTGATGCGCCTTCAGGACGATCTCCCGGAGAAATCGACGCCCGAAATCCCGCTGCCTCTCTTTGAGGATCAGGCGCCGCTTACCGTCGCCGACATATGGGAGACTTTGCACCGCGCCGCCGCGGATTCGCGCGTCAAGGGCATTTTGCTTGAGCCGCGCAGCCTGGGCATCGGGTGGGCCAAACTCGAGGAGATCCGCCAGGAGATACTGCAGTTCAAGAAGTCCGGCAAACCCGTGGTGGCATTCCTGCAAAGCCCCGGCTCGCGGGAATATTATCTGGCCGCTGCCGCCGATCGAGTCTTCCTGCCGCCCGAAGATGAGCTCGACTTGAAGGGATTGCGGGTCGAGTCCATGTACTTCAAGTCGACGCTCGACAAGCTGGGCGTTAAGTTCGATGTGATACACGCCGGCAAGTACAAAGACGCCGGGGACATCCTCACCGGGACTTCCATGTCGCCGGAAACTCGCGAGGTCCTGAACAACATTCTGGATCAATACTACGGCGACCTGGTCAGCACCATCGCGCAAGACAGGAAGAAGCAGGCCGAAGAGGTCAAGACCATCATCGATGACGGGCCTTTCCTGGCGAGCGACGCATTTTCGCGCGGCCTGGTCGACTCGCTCGGATACGAGGATCAAGCCGTTGAGAATCTGAAGAACCGGCTGCAGCAGAACGAACTGAAGCGCATCTCCATCCGTACTTACCTCAAAGCGCGCTCGAACCAGACCGGCGGCCACAGGATTGCGCTGGTGGTGGGTCAGGGCGAAATTTCGCGCGGCTCCGGCAATGAATCCGCCAACGATCAGGCCTTCAGCTCCACGGCGTTCGTAAAGCTTCTCAAGCAGGTGGGCGACGATTCGAGCATTCAAGCTGTCATCCTGCGCGTCGATTCGCCGGGTGGCGACGGCGTGGCGTCCGATGAGATTCTGCACGAGGCCAAGAATCTCAGCAAGAAAAAACCGCTCGTCATCTCGATGAGCGATCTCGCGGCGTCTGGCGGCTACTTCGTTGCCATGACCGGCGATCCCGTCGTCGCCTACCCCAACACCCTCACCGGCTCCATCGGCGTGATCTTCGCCCGGTTGAACCTGCAGGGGCTTTACCAGAAGATCGGCGTGAACAAACAGCTCCTGACCCGCGGCCGCTTCGCCGATATCGATTCCGAATATGCGCAGCTCACCGATGCCGAGAGGCAGAAGATCACCGCCGAGATCGATGGCTTCTACCGCGCCTTTGTGGACCGCGTCGCGCAAGGCCGCAAGCGGACCTTTGAGCAGATCGAGCCGCTGGCGCAAGGGCGCGTTTGGCTGGGTGCGCAGGCCAAGCAAAATGGACTGGTGGACGAACTCGGCGGCCTTGATCGCGCCGTAGAGCTCATTCGGCAGCGCGCACATTTCGGCGCGACGGACCGCGTCACGTTGGTTCCCTACCCCGCTAAACGCAGCATCTTCGATGTGCTCTATAGCAGGCCCGATGATTCGGCCGAGATCGAGTCGAGAGTCGCTAAAATTTTCGGGCAGATCCCGGTGACGGCGCTTGCCCAGGGCGGCTTTATGAAGCTGATGCCGTATTCGATCAGCGTGAAGTAGATCCCGCAGGGCCTGTAGTGGCCTTCGGCGGAGCGAAATCCCAATACACGGCGCACTCCTCCACTTCCTTCTTCTGGGTGTAGAGCTTCGCGAGATCGATCGGGAGATCGTATTTCTCCTCGCCGCAGCTTTCCACGGTTTGGAACTCGCCCGCGAGGACGCGTTTGTCCCGCTCCATCTGCGGTACCAGATGCAGCAGCTTATACTCGCTCGCCGGGAGCGTTTCGATTTTGTGCGAGTCCATCAATTCCATGCCGGGCGGCGGGGTCCAACCCAGCAAGAAGTACATCTGCTCGTCGCCCAGGAACTTGTTGCGGTCCGTACTCACCTGCTTGACGATGCCGGCCAGTTGCTCCAGCTGCGCCCATTTCAGATCGTCAAACGTGCTGAACAGCATTCTCCCGATCGCCAGCACCGAGAACGCGCAGAGCAGCAGAACGGGCCTCCACGGGCGCTCCTCCCGATCCATGCGTGCGGCGATGGCGTACAAGCCCACCGCCGCCAGGATGGCCAGGAACGGAACCAGGAACAGGTAGTAGCGCTGGAACGTCGGCTTTGCGACCGAGATGTGCAGGCCCAATGCGGCGGCGAGCCCTGCGCAAAGGTAGAACCGGGCCCGCACCTCGGAATCCCAGCCGCTCCTCCTTGCCACGAACCAGAGCCCCGCGATAGCGAGGAGGCCGAGAAGGAGCGCCTGGGGCGACTCGATCCACATGGTCAGGACATCGAGGTTGTGCTCGGTCGCGCCATCCCATTTCACTTCGCGGTAACGGAAGTTGTAGTCCACGATGCTGAAGATCGTCTGGCGCGGGCCTTCGAGGTACAGCCGTAGGACCGGCAGGAACGGAATGGCACCCGCGACGAGAAAAGCAGTGGATTTGACGATCTTGCTACCCGCGCGATTGCAAAACCACATCCAGATCAAAAGCACCGGCGCTACCGGAGCAGTGAGGAGAGTGGAAGCGGCGGCGGCGCACGCCAGGAATCCCGAGGCCGCAGCATGGAGCGGATTCGCTCGCTCCACGGCGGCGACCGCAGCGCAATATGCCGCCACGATGCAGAAGATTGCAAGACCATAGGCTTGCGCCACGGTGCCGTACTCAAAGACCTGGATATCGAAGCCGATCGAGAAGGCTACGAGGATCGCTGCCGGCAGCCTCCAGGCTGGAATCGGGAAATGCCGCAAGGTCCAGAGCGCCGCCGCGAGCGTCGCCAGCGTCGTCATGCAGGCTGCCACCCCATGCGGCGTCTGCCAGCTTTCTGAAACAAGGCGCATCCACATCGCGTTCCAGTAGGCGTTCAGCGGCGTTTGCGAAAACACAAAGTCGAGGTAGGGACGCTTGCCCTGCTTGATCAACTGCGCGGTGAGGAGATGAAAGCCCTCGTCCCAGGCGAACGCCTTGGTTTGCGAATAGACGAAGAGTGCAACGCCGATGGCGGCGATCGTCGAGCCGAGCGCGATCAGCCCAGTAGGCCTGCGTGCCGAGGTAGCTAAAGAACCAGTAGTCACAAACTTTTATCTTGCCTGAAAACATCGGCTCGAAAAGATCGACGCCGCCAAACCGAGCCGCGGTGCACAAGATGCTCTGGTACACTGAAACCGCGCCGGTTATGAACTCCCAGCGAATTTTTGGCGGCGCGGGCCGTCGCATCAAATGGATCGCCGGGATCGCGCTTCTGGCCTCCCTGGCCTTCGCGCAACGTGAGTTCCGCGTGTACCGCAGCCTGGAACCGTACGATGATATCCAACTTCCGCCGGACTGGCAGAACAAATCCGAATGGATTTTCGCGCGCTTGATGTATCCGCAGCATCCGCGGGCGCGCTTCGGCCGCTACGGATGGCGCGCGCTGAATTGGCTCGAAGGCGGCACCAGCTGGACACAGGACTATCCGCGGGCCGACCGCCACTTCGCGCTCGCCCTGCGCCGGCTCACGCGGATCGATGTGCGCTCGGTAGAGCAGCCCGTAAATCTCGACGACGCAGATGACGCCTACAACTGGCCCTGGCTCGCAGCCGGCGAAATGGGCGATTGGAAGCTGACGGACACGCAGGTTAAGAAACTGCGGGATTACTTGCTGCGCGGCGGATTTCTGATGCTCGACGATTTCTGGGGCACGGAGGAATGGGATCGCTTCTATGAAACCATGCACGCCGTTTTTCCCGACCGGCCGATCGTCGAGATCGACAACAACGACCCGGTCTTCCACACCGTATACGATTTGAACGACCGCTACCAGGTGCCCGGCGAGTGGGGATTGCGGCGCGGCACGACGTATCGCAACGACGGCTCCGTGCCCTATTGGCGCGGCATCTACGACGACCGGGGACACTTGATGGTGGTCATGGATTTCAACTCCGACCTGGGCGATTCGTGGGAGTGGGCCGACGAGCCCGAGTATCCGGAAAAATACTCGGCGCTGGGCATCCGGATCGGCGTTAATTACGTAATCTACGCCATGACTCATTAACGCCCGAGCCGGAGCCGGCCGTCAGCGCAGGTTGAACTTCTTCATCTTGTACCGCAGCGTATCGCGCGTCACACCGAGCAGCACGGCAGCGCGCGTCTGATTGCCGCCGGCCTTTTCTAGCGCCCGCTTAACCAGATTCTTCTCGGCTTCCTCGAGACTGACCTCGAAAGGCGCAGCAGCGCCGGCACCGGCTTCGGCAGAGGCTGAGGTCTCTTCAAGCGGCAGGAGGGCGGGCTTGACCCCCTGGCCGAGTTGCAGACTGGAGGCCTGGATCCAATCCGCCTCCTCGAGAACCATGCCGCGCTCGATCACGTTCCGAAGCTCGCGCACGTTCCCGGCCCAATCGTATCCCAGCAGAACCGCCGCCGCCGAGTGCGAAAGGCCTTTGATGTTGCGCTTGAAGCGCGTGTTGTAGAGTCGGATGAAATGTTCGGCGAGCGGGATGATGTCTTCCTTGCGCTCGCGCAACGCGGGCAGGCATACCTGAATCACGTTCAGCCGGTAATAAAGATCCAGACGAAACTTGCCTTCCTCGATAGCGTCGGTCAGCTTGCGATTTGTCGCCGCCACGACGCGAACGTCCACTTGGATGTCGCGCACGCCGCCGAGACGCCGGAAAGACTGCTCTTCGATAACCCGAAGCATTTTCGCCTGCAGCACGATCGGCATCTCACCGATTTCGTCCAGGAAAATTGTGCCGCCGGAGGCCACTTCAAGAATCCCGGCTTTTTGCGCGCGTGCGTCGGTGAAGGCGCCCTTTTCGTAGCCGAAAAGCTCGCTCTCGAGCAGCGTTTCCGGAATGGCGGCGCAGTTGAGCGCAACAAACGGACCCTCGCTCCGGCGGCCGTAGTGATGGATGAACTGGGCGAGAACATCCTTGCCGGTCCCGCTCTCGCCTTCGAGCAGAATGGTGGAGACTTCGCTTTGCGCCACGCGCCGCGCGAATTTCAGGACCTGCTTCATGGCGGGTGAGGCGGCAATCATTTTGAAGGTCCCCAGCCCGACGCTCCCGTCCTCCTGCTGCGCTGCGGGCGCCGGCGCCTGCACAACACTGGCGCTCTCTCCGCCCGGCCGCCCGAACAGGATCACGGCGCCCACCACTTCGCCGCGATGATCCCGAATCGGCGAAATGCTCCCGCTGACCGGCCGGCGTTCGCCGTTGCGGGCCACCAGCAGAATGCCCGGCGGAAGTTCGCTCAAGGTTCCTTCCGCCAGCACGCGCCAGAGCGGCGTGTGAACCTGCTCGCCGCTGGCGCTGTCCACCACCTGGAAAACCTCGTCCACCGCTTTTCCGACGGCCTCCGCGGCCGGCCACTCGGTCCAGGCTTCGGCGGCGGGATTGAAGACGGTGATCACTTCATTCTGATCGAGCGAAATGACGCCTTCCGCCACGGCGCGCAGCGTAGAGGACACCAGCCGCTCTTTCGCCTGCGACCGCAGATCTTCGCGGTGCTTGTGCAGGGCGATCTCGATGCTGGCATGGAGCTCGGCTTCCTGAAACGGCTTGGTGATGTAACCGAGCGGCTCGGCGAACTTGGCCCGCGACACAGTGGCGGTATCGGCGTGCGCGGTCAGGTAAATTACGGGAACGTTAAAACGTTCGCGCAGGACACGCGCCGTTTCGGTCCCATCCATTTCACCGCGGATCCGAATATCCATGAGCGCCAAATCGGGCTTGGTTGCTTCGGCCTGCGCGATGGCATCGACGCCGCTCGAAACCGACGCGGTGACCGTGTAACCCAGGTCCGTGAGAATGTCACGCAGATCCTCAGCTGTGATCCGCTCATCTTCAACAATCAGAATTCGTGCAGACATTCAGTTCCGGTGTTGCTTAAGCCGCCGCCGTAAAAGTAAGCTCGACCTTGGTGCCGGCCGTCGACCGAATCTCGATCGCGGCTCCCAACTGATCCGCCAAACTGCGTACCAGTCTCAGCCCCAGCGTCCTTGCTGTCAACCAGTCTATATCGGCGCGCAAGCCCACGCCATTGTCGGCCACCACCAATTGGGCCCGGTTACCGGGATGTTCCCGAAGAACGATGTGAATTTCACCCTCGCGGCCGCCCGGGAACGCGTATTTCAGCGAATTGGAAATCAGCTCGTTGATGATCAACCCGCAGGGCAGCGCGGCATCCAGATTGAGGTGCAGCGCGTCGAGATCCGTGCGCAAATGGATTCTCTCGGGCGCGACGCCATAGGACTGAAACAGATGGGACGCCAGCTGCCGGATGTACTCGGGAAAGTCGACGCGCGCCAGATTATTTGATTGATACAGGCTCTCGTGAAGCAGAGCCATGGAATGAATGCGGTCCTGGCTTTCCACGAACATCCTCCGTGTGGCCGGGTCGCCGATGCCGCGTCCTTGCAGGCCGAGGAGGCTGGACACAACCTGGAGGTTGTTCTTTACGCGATGGTGGATCTCCTTGAGCATCGCTTCCTTTTCGCGCAACGCGCTGTGGATCTGCTCTTCTGCCTCGAAACGGCGCGTGACATCGCGCAGAATCACCGTGAACAGCGTGCGGCCATCGACGGTCACCTTGGAAATGGAGGCCTCGGCCGGAAACTCCTCGCCGCTCTTGCGCCGTCCCCGGATGGCGCTGCGTTCTCCCATGCGGCGCGAGGTGACGGACGAGGCCGCGAATTCTTGGACGTGACGATGATGGATCCGGGTTTGATCGTGCGGCAGCAGAACATCGAGCGAGCGGCCTGCCATTTCCTGGGCAGTGTATCCGAAGACGCGCTCCGCTCCGCGATTAAAAAGTACGATTTTTTGCTCGGCGTCGATCGAAATAATCGCGTCGTCGGCCAAATCGATGATCTTTGCCAGCGGATCGCTGGAAATCAGTTCGCTCGGATCCAAGACGTTCTCCGTGAAGAAGGGCGCGCAGACAAAAACGTCGCCGGACACTGCGGCGTTTGGCCCGATTCAACTCGTCCGTCGATCCGGGTGCCCGAAGGTTCTTTCGGAATAATTCCAGTGTATCGAATCGGTTGGCGGGCTGCTCAATCCGGCGGCCGACTACTTGATGTCAGTGGGTGCGGCGTTGGGATGGGCGGGCAAGTAGTCGTCCTGGCAGGGCGCTGCCTGCGGAGACTGTGGAACATCAACCTGAATCGTGTTGGTGGTCAATGTTCCCGTCCACGGCACGCCGAATCGCGTCCAGCGGTCGGACAACTGGGCGCGCAGAACCGGGGCCAGCTCCCTGTGGACGAATCGCAGTTTTACAAAAACGGTGCGGCCGCGCAAATCGGGGTATTTCTTCAACACGCCTTTGCGATTCACTGGAATCAGAACCTCTTCCGATAGGGGCGGCGCCATCTCGCCCGACGCGGGGATCACGGCGAAGAATTCGTTCTTCGGATCGATCGGACTGCTGTCGCTCACCCCGGATGGCAGCATCTTCATGGGCTTGAACGCAGGACTGAACAGGGAATAGTTGTCCTTGAAGACCTTCATCTGACCGGATTGCAGCGCGGTGTAGACGGTGCGGTCGCGCTCGAGCGGAAGGATCAGCGGCCGCGCGCCGGTATTGCGATAGGCAATGGTCACCTTCAGCCGCAGCGCCAGGTACGCAGGCGGCAGGCGTTCGGGCTCCAGACCGCGCACCCGCGCGAAGCAGTAGATGGCCTCCGCCTTGGTGGCGATCGCCGTCGGGCCGGGAACGACAGTATCACGAGGCGCTGCGCCCGCGACAACGGCAGCCCAGCAACTAAAGATCGCGACCGAGCGCGCAGCGATGGATTTCCTGAACCGCATGAAATCTCAGTCTAGCGAGGACATGGCCCATCGCGCCCTTTATACTTCGTTAATGTTGAGCGGCGTGGATGGCCGCCCGCTTCGATCGGGTCGGCGCTTTCACTTGAATGGATCCCATCATGCCGCCGTCTTCGTGCTCCAGGATGTGGCAGTGATAGACGAACGTCCCGGCGATTGCGGGGTTGCGGAAGTCCATGCGCAGCCGAACACTGGGATAGGCCCCCTTACCGTCCCAATAGGGTATGTCAATGGTGTCGCGCAGGCCGGGTTCGTCCGTGGGTTTCCCATTGCGTTGGAGCACTTGAAAATGGAGTTGATGAATGTGAAATGTGTGGGCCTCGTGCGCGCGGTTTTCGATGCTCCAGTCCTCCACCGTTCCCTGGTCAACCACGATGTCGGGCTCCTTGAAATTCATGTCGAAGACCTTGGGCGCGACGCCTTCGACGGTGATGAAATATTTCGTCGACTTAGGCTCTTTGGGATCCCCCAGTTCCTCAGAAAAATACAGACGCCGTTCGCGGGCGGGCTGGACGCCCGTTAGATCCCAGGCTGCCTTGAGGGGCGGCAGAGAAGTTAATATCGGCGCGCCCTGTGACGGCGCTGCATCGGTATTCGTAATGTTAGCGATCGTGCGGTAGGGAGTCGCCGCGCCGTCGGGGCCCGTATCGTAGCGCAGCGTCACCAGCTGGCCGAGCTTTCCGGGCGGCGGCGTTGGGACGATGAATTCGGCGCGCGCACCCGGCCCGAGCAGAATATGATCGCGCTTCAAAATGCCCGGGAGCGGCACTCCGTCGAGCGCGACCAGTTCGATCGGCTGGACCTCCTGCACGTCCTGAATGATGCGTCCGAATCGAACCTGCAAATCAAAATACGTGTCTGCCGAGGCATTGAGCACGCGCCAGAATTCGCGCTCGGCAGGCCTTGCACTCATTTGGGCAGGCTTGTAGAGCGGATACATCACCGGGACGAAGTTGATGGAAATATCTTTGCCCGGCCCGGCATCCTCTTCCGCCTCGCCGAGTTCCGGTACTTTCTGATCGCGCAGGACTAAGACGCGCTCGCGCAGGCCCGCGACCTCGGGACGAACACGCTCGATTCCTTCGACGATCAGCGCACCCGACGCGCCGCCCAGCACCTGCGGCTCCGTGAAGCCGTGTGGGTGAGGATGATACCAGTACAGCCCCGGCGGCTCGCCGTCGGGAATACGAAAGCGGTATTCGAACGCGGGATCGTTCGGCTGGACGAGCGTGCGCAGGGTTTCGTCTTGATGACACGCCGGCGGGAGATCGAGACCGTGAAAATGCAGATTCGTCGAGGATGCGCTCATCTTCGGCGCGGCACAAGCTCCCGCGGGCAGGCCCCCGTGACCGTGCTGCATCTGTTCGCCGGTTGGACCGGGGAGTTCGTTCGTCAAGTGGAGAACCACTTCGTCGCCCGGCCGCACGTGCAATGTTGGGGCCTGCACTCCCCCGTTCGTGACGTAGCAATAACGCGTGAGGCCGTAAGCACCTGTGGAAGTGCGAAAAGAAAGCTCAGCCTGAAGCTTGCCATCGGTGCTCCGCAGTGATTCAGGTTCCTGGATCTGATCGCCGATCGACGGGCGGGGACAGAGGTCGGCGCCTGCCAGCACTCCCTGAAAAATAAGGCCCGCGAAACCAGCGGCGAAAAACAACGTCCGGCTCCGGACGCGATGGCC
>Ga0070734_10002722_pt1 | contig 20429 bp, 17 predicted proteins | sample Coa_R1_8_FD_66444 | JGI IMG/M metagenome (GOLD analysis project Ga0070734, IMG submission 66444) | Surface soil microbial communities from Centralia Pennsylvania, which are recovering from an underground coalmine fire - Coalmine... | ecosystem: Environmental > Terrestrial > Soil > Unclassified ... | reverse complement strand
CCGCGCCAGAGCAACGCCCATGCGGCGCTTCAAATAAGACTTCGGCTTTCCGAACAGACGCAAATCCGTCTCCGGAATTTCCAGTGCTGATTCAACCCCCTCGTAACCAATGCCGTCAGCGTCTATGCCGCCATAGATGACCGCGGAGGCGCCGGGCGACCGCAACGCCGTCGATAAAGGCAAGCCGAGAATCGCACGAGCATGGAGAGCAAACTCGCTTTGATGCTGCGAAATAAGCGTAACAAGTCCAGTATCGTGCGGACGCGGACTCACCTCCGAAAACCAGACGGTGTCGCCTCGGACAAAAAGTTCGACGCCGAAGATCCCCTGCCCGCCGAGCGCTTCCGTCACTTTCTCCGCGATCCTCCGGGAGCGCTCGAGCGCAGCGTCGCTCATGGCTTGGGGTTGCCAGGACTCGACATAATCGCCGTCCACCTGAACGTGGCCGATGGGATCGCAAAAATGCGTTCCGTCCCGAGTCCGGACGGTGAGCAGCGTGATCTCGAAATCAAACGCGATCTTTCCTTCAACGATAACGCGCGGTTGCCTGACCCGGGCGGAGTCCAGCGCCTTCAGCCAGGCCGGTTCGATATCGGCTCGCGTCCTCAGCAGGGATTGTCCTTTGCCTGAAGACGACATCACCGGCTTTACGAAGCAGGGAAGGCCAATCCGTCCGACGGCAACGCTCAGTTCTGCTAGGTCCGACGCGAAAGCATAAGCCGATGTCTGAAGTCCCAACTCCTCGGCCGCTAGTCGGCGGATACGCTCGCGGTTCATCGTGATGTGCGCGGCCTTTGCCGTGGGAATGACGGTGGCGAGACCTTCTGCTTCGATCCGCACCAGCTCGTCGGTCGCGATCGCTTCGATCTCGGGCACGATGATGTGGGGCCTCTCGCGCTCAACAAGTGCGCGCAACGCCGCTGCTTCGGCCATATCGATGACGTGAGCCCGATGGGCGACCTGCTGTCCCGGCGCATTGGCATAACGATCCACGGCTATGGTTTCGATGCCCAGCCGCTGCAGTTCGATGATCACTTCCTTGCCGAGTTCGCCGGCGCCAAGAAGCATGACTTTGGTAGCGCCCGCACTCAGAGGCGTGCCGAAACGCATTCGCCCTCTCCAGAGAAACGCCGGCGAAGATAGCGAATTCAGCCTAGAGAATCAGGAGCCGTAAACGCGGTTGAAGGCAGCCATTAGCTGCTCGCGATCGGCGGGCTGGCGCGCCACTCGGAGGGCGTCATCCTCAAAGTGCACCGCCGGCGCAGCCCGGTCCGTCCAGATGTGTGAGGTTGGAACAGCCCAGGCTGATGCGTCCAGCGTGCCAACGGCGATGAACACGAGGCTTGGCGCGGAGAGTGGCTCGTGCCACAGCCTCACGCCGCAATTTGCACATCTCACGATATCAATCTCGCGCCCAGAATCGGCGCGCTTGCGAAATTTGTCCACGCCGCCGCTCACATGTTGGAAGTGTTCGCGCGCAGCCAGCAGCATCAGCAGGTTGGTGGCGCCGCTCAATTTCTTGCAGTCATCACAATGACAGGCGTTGACGGCCAGGGGTCTGGCATCCAGGCGATACCGCACCTCACCGCAAAGACAGCCGCCTTCATGAGGCGGCGGTGGAATGGGCGGGCGCATCAGTTCCGGGACTGATCGACGAGCTTGTTCTTCGAGATCCACGGCATCATGGCCCGAAGGCGCTCGCCGACCTCCTCGATGGGATGGGCTGCATTCCGCGCCCGCGTCGCCTTGAAGGAAGGCTGACCAGCCTTGTTCTCGAGCACCCACTCCCGCGCAAACTTTCCCGTCTGGATGTCGCTGAGGACCCGCCTCATCTCCTCGCGGGTTTGCGTCGTGATGATCCTCGGACCGGTCACATATTCTCCGTACTCGGCCGTATTCGAGACGGAGTAGTTCATGTTCGCGATGCCACCCTCATAGATCAGATCGACAATCAGCTTCACTTCGTGGAGACATTCGAAATAAGCCATTTCTGGCGCGTAGCCGGCTTCGACCAGGGTTTCGTAACCCGCGCGGATCAATTCGACGAGACCGCCACAGAGAACGCTCTGCTCTCCGAAAAGATCGGTTTCGCACTCTTCGCGAAACGACGTTTCGATAATGCCCGCGCGGCCGCCCCCAATGGCGCTGGCATAGGAAAGACCGAGTTCGTGTGCGTTGCCGCTCGCGTTTTGATGCACCGCTATGAGGCAAGGAACGCCGCCACCTCGCTGGTATTCGCTTCGAACCGTGTGCCCGGGCCCCTTTGGCGCAACCATAGCCACGTCAAGGTCTGGGCGGGGCTCAATCAGGCGGAAATGGATGTTGAAGCCGTGTGCAAAAAAGAGAGCCGCTCCGCTCTTCATGTTGGGTGCAAGCTCGGATCTGTAGATGTCCGCCTGCAATTCATCGGGCGTGACCATCATCATGACGTCTGCCCACTTGGCGGCTTCGCCGCTCGGCATGGTCTTGAAACCCGCGGCTTCCGCTTTTTTTGATGATGCGCCGGGGCGTGCCGCAATAGCGACCTCCTTCACTCCGGAATCGCGCATGTTTAGCGCGTGCGCGTGTCCCTGGCTGCCGAAGCCGATGACGGCCACCTTCTTGTTACGAATGAAATTCAGATCGGCGTCGCGATCGTAGTAGACGCGCATGACGTTGCTCCTGAAAATAAGGGGTCTACATAGACTCGGGGCCCCGCGAGATCGCTGCAACGCCGGTGCGTGAAACATCTACCAACCCGAGCGGACGCATCAAGTCGATGAAAGAATCGATCTTGCCGGGCGCACCCGTGATCTCGAATACGAAACTCGTATGCGTGGTGTCCACCGGCCGCGCCCGGAATGCATCGGCCATTCGCAGTGCTTCCACCCGCTTTTCTCCGGTTCCCGCAACCTTCACCAGCGCCATCTCGCGTTCGATGCCGGGTGTCTCCAGCGTCCAATCGACGACGCGATGCACGGGCACGAGGCGGCCGAGCTGCGCTTTGATCTGTTCGATTACCTCGGGCGTCCCCGAGGTCACGATGGTCACGCGCGATGTGTGCGCCGCGTGATCGACCTCAGCCACGGTCAGGCTTTCGATGTTGTATCCGCGGCCTGAAAAGAGCCCGATGACACGCGCCAGCACGCCTGCCTCGTTGTCCACCAGGACTGCGATGGTATGGCGCTCCACGTGCGGTGCCTGCACGCGGCGCTGGGTTCCGGCCGCACTCACAGCAGCATCTTTCCCTCGTCGGAGACCGTCGCCGCTTCTTCCTCGGCATCGCACAGGATCATCTCGTTGTGAGCAGCGCCGGACGGCATCATGGGATAGCAGTTTTCCTTTGGATCGACCCGCACGTCGAAGAGAACGGGCCGCCTTACCGCGATCATCTCCATGATCTTCGCGTCGAGTTCAGATGGCGTATCGGCGCACATGCCAACGCATCCATACGCTTCCGCCAGCTTCACGAAATCCGGTAGCGCTTCCGAATAGGAATGCGAGTAGCGCCCGCCATGCAGAAGCTGTTGCCATTGGCGGACCATGCCCATGTAGCGGTTGTTCAGGATGAAGATCTTGATCGGCAGTTCGTACTGAACAGCGGTCGACATTTCCTGCATCGTCATCTGCACGCTCGCCTCACCCGCGATGTCGATCACGAGGGAGTCAGGGTGCGCGACCTGCACGCCGACGGCCGCCGGCAAGCCATAGCCCATTGTTCCTAGGCCGCCGCTCGTCATCCACCGGTTGGGAGCTTCGAACTTGAAGCGCTGTGCCGCCCACATCTGGTGCTGCCCGACTTCGGTTGTGATGTAGACGTCGCGATCGCGCGTGAGCGCATAGAGCCGGTCTATGGCGTATTGCGGCTTGATAACCGCGTCGGAATTCCTGAATTCGAGACACTTCCGGGCGCGCCACGCCTCGATGGTCTTCCACCATTCCGAAAGCGCATTCTGGTCGACTTTTCGGCGCTGCGTCTTCCAGAAATGAAGGATCTCCCGGAGCGCCTTCGCGGCATCGGCGATGATCGGAAGGTCGATCCGCACATTCTTGTTGATCTGGGACGCATCGATATCGAGGTGAATTTTCTTCGCACCCGGTGCGAACTGATCGATGCGGCCAGTCACCCTGTCATCGAAGCGAGCGCCGAGACAGATGATGAGATCCGCATCATGCATCGCATTGTTCGCCTCGAACGTGCCGTGCATCCCGAGCATGCCAAGCCATTGCCGGCCTGACGCCGGAAAGGCTCCCAGGCCCATCAAGGTCGAGGTGATCGGAAAATCGGTAAGCTTCACCAGCTCGCGCAGAAGCTCGCTGGCTTCAGGCCCGGCGTTGATGATGCCGCCGCCGGTATAGAAGACCGGCCTCTTTGCGCTCGCCATCAGATCGACGGCTTTGACAATTTGCGCCAACTCCGGGTCCGTTTTCGGACGATAGGTGCGATGCCGAACCGAATCGGGTCCGATATACGGTCCCTTCTTGAATTGGATGTCCTTCGGAATATCCACGACGACCGGCCCGGGTCGTCCCGTGCTCGCGATCTGAAAGGCCTCGTGAAGCACGCGTGCAAGATCGGCGATGTCTTTCACGAGCCAGTTGTGTTTGGTGCAAGGCCTCGTGATCCCAACGGTATCGCACTCCTGAAAGGCGTCGTTTCCGATCAGATGGGTCGCAACCTGGCCGGTGATCACCACGAGGGGGATAGAGTCCATCAACGCATCGGTGAGCCCGGTGACGGCGTTGGTGGCGCCAGGACCCGAGGTGACGACAACCACACCGGGCTTGCCGGTCGAGCGCGCATAACCTTCGGCCGCATGGACGGCCCCCTGTTCATGCCGGACCAGAATGTGTTCTAAGCCGTCGGCGGAAAACAGTGCGTCGTATATGGGAAGCACTGCGCCACCCGGGTAGCCGAAGATGTGCTCGACCCCGTGGTCCTGGAGAGCACGGATGACCATTTCGGCGCCGCTCATCTCGACGGCGCCGGTTTCGGCTACTTTGGCGCCTGCGAGCGCCGATCCATCCCTGTCCATTGGGACATCCCTTTTGCAACGAGCCTAGTCGGAAAAAACGAAAGGGGCGTTTCCGCCCCTTGCCGAACAGCCGCCGTCTGGACCCGAGCTCTACCCTCGTCCACCCGGCGGCCGGAAAATAAGTACGCGCGCAGTCATCATTTAGGATTGCTGCTGAAAAACACGCCGGAACTTAGGTGCGAGATTAGGCCCCGTCAAGCAATTTCCGTTTAAAATCATCCATGATTTGTGAAATAAACTTTCCGTTGACGGGATCGGCTGTCGTCCAGACCCAGTCGGCCATTTGATTGCGAAACCAGGTCATTTGGCGCTTCGCGAACTGGCAAGTTCTCAGGATTGCCTTCTGGCTCGCCTCGGTCTCGCTGATCTCCCCCCGGGCGGCGGCCAGAAGCTCGCGCAGCCCAAGGGCTTTCGCCGCGGGTAGCGACGAATTCAGTTCGGCAAGGTTAGCCGCCTCCTCGCTCGCACCCAGGTGCAGCATCCGTTCAAACCTGGCGGCGATCCGATGACGAAGTTCGGCTCGAGGAACGTCGAGGACGACCTTCGCTAGTTTGAGGGAATGGAGTACGGGCTGGATTTGGTCGCGCTGCCAATCCGAGAAAGGGCGCCCGGTTGCCGCAAAGACTTCGGTGGCCCTGAGAAGACGTTGCGTGTCCGACGGGCGGATGCGCGAGGCTGAGAGCGGATCGCTGGCCTGGAGCTCGGAATACAAAGCATCCTGGCCGATCTCCTTCAGCCGGGCACGTATTTCGTTGCGGACCGGCAAGGGCACGGCAGGCAAGTCGGCCAAGCCGTGGACAAGAGCGCGAAAGTAGAGGCCGGTTCCGCCGACGAAGACCGGAATACGTTCCTGTCGCCTCACAGTATTCAGCGTGGAAGATGCGTCTGCGATGTAGCGGCCGACCGAATATCTCTCAAACGCACTGATATGACCGAAGAGGCCGTGCGGCACGCGCGACCGTTCGGCTGCGCTCGGCTGTGCTGAAAGCACGGGAAGCTCACGATAGACTTGCATTGAGTCTGCATTGACGATGGTGCCGCCAATCGCTTCGGCAAGCGCGATGGCGGCTTGCGTCTTGCCGCTTGCGGTAGGCCCTGCGATAAGCACCGCGTCGAAGTTCATCATCCGCTCTGGATCGATCTCGATGAGTGATAGCAAGGAAATGTCGCGCTTCGAAGCGCTGGCCGAGGAAGCATTCAGCCGGATCTATGATGCACGAGAGCGCAATGCCAAAGAGTGTCTCGAAGACGCGCTCTACAATCTGTCGCGGGCCATCGACATTGCTGAGATGCGGGGATTCCTGCCGGATGTCGACCGGCTGAAAAAGCGCCACACGCGTTTCATAGCGGCGCGGCAACAGCTGTCTAAAGCACGCTCATAGCCAAACCATGGCGGGGCCATTTCCCTATGTCCTGAGCGTTGTCGCGGCGCAGGACGATGCTCTGGCGCTTGCGGAGAACGTGCGCGCGTCCATAGCCATGGAAACGAGAGCCGGCGGCATCGACTGGCTCGCTGAACGACATGCGTTCGATATTCCCTTCTTCGACAGGCCAGACCAAACACTTGCTGCAGCTCGCGCCGCAGCTGCGGGCTCTTTGGCAGATGTCAATGTCGTTGCTGCAGAGAAGCGCCGCAAGGGTTTGCTGGTTGCGGACATGGACTCGACGATTATCACCTGCGAGTGCCTCGACGAGCTCGCCGACATGGCGGGGCTAAAACCCCGAATAGCCGCTATCACGGCCCGCGCCATGAATGGCGAAATCGAGTTCGCCTCCGCGCTCCGCGAACGCGTTGCCTTACTCAAGGGGCTCGAACTCACGGCTCTCGAACGCGTTTTTCGGGAACGCGTGAAATTGACGGAAGGCGCCGCCGAACTTGTCCTCACCATGCGCCGCGCCGGCGCACATACGATTCTGGTCTCAGGTGGTTTTTCCTTTTTTACCGAGCGGGTTGGCCGCGCAGCCGGATTTCACGAGGAGCGGGCGAACCGGCTTGAAGATGACGGGCTGACGCTGACCGGCCACGTCGGCGAGCCCATCCTCGGGCGTGAAGCCAAACGCGAGACGCTCGAGCAGGCGGTCACCAGGATGGGAATCGGTTTTTCGGAATCTCTTGCCGTCGGTGATGGCGCCAACGACCTGGACATGATTCGGAAGGCAGGCTTGGGAGTCGCCTTTCATGCGAAGCCGATTGTCGCGCAGGTGGCGACAGCACGGATTGATCATTGCGACCTGACGGCGCTTCTCTACCTTCAGGGCTACCGCAAAAACGAAATTGTCAGCCCAGCCTGAGTGCGACGTACGTCAACGCGCCGTCGCGGCTGACCAGCATGACTTCCACTTTTCTGCCTGTTTTCGCGTCCGATTCGATCCTGCGGGTCACGTCATCCGGGGTGTGAACCGGCACGCGTTCCACTTCGAGGATGACATCCCCCGGCCTGAAATTGTTTTCCGCCGCCGGACTGTTGGGCGCGACATCCGTCACCAAAACACCATTGAGCGAGGCCTTGATTCCGTACTGGGTGCGCGCGTCGCTGCTGATCGAGCCTAATGAAAGACCGAGTTCGGATAGTTTGGTCTTGGCCTTCGGCCCGGTCTTGCCAGGCTTCAGAGGTGCAGGCGAGCCTTCGTCCAGCCGCTGAACCGTCAGGTGAAGCGTCAGCTTCTTTCCCTTTCGAAGGACGTCGACCTCGACCGTTTTTCCGATGGGCGTGGTGGCGACGATTCTGGGAACTGCACGAGAATCACCGATCGAACGCCCATCGAAGCGCGTGACTAGGTCTCCGTTCTGAATGCCTGCCCGTGCTGCGGGACCGTTCGGGGTTACTTCGGCGACCAGAGCACCAGCGGCACTTGGAAGACCAAGTCCTTCCGCTATGTCCTCCGTCACCTGCTGGATGCGCACGCCGATCCAGCCGCGTCGCGGCGCACCGTATTGCCTGATTTGCGAAATGACTTCACGAACGAGATTGGATGGAATCGCAAAACCGATGCCGACCGAGCCGCCGCTCTCGCTCGGCGAGAAGATGGCCGAGTTCACTCCAATCACGTTTCCTGACATGTCGAACAGCGGGCCACCGGAATTGCCTCTGTTGATAGGCGCGTCGGTCTGAATGAAATCGTCGTAATCACCTGCATTGATGATGCGATTACGGGCCGAAACGATACCGGCAGTCACTGTGCTTCCGAGACCGAAGGGATTGCCGATTGCAATCACCCAGTCGCCGATGCGCGCTGCCTCGGAGTCGCCGAAATGCGCAACGGGAAGCGGTTTTCTGGGGTTGACCTTGAGCAAGGCGAGATCCGTCTTACTGTCGCGGCCGATGACCTTCGCCGGCAGGATCTCGCCGTCGTTGAGCGTGACGGTGATCTGATCTGAATTCTCGATCACATGGTTGTTGGTTACGACGTATCCCGTCGGATCGATGATAAAGCCGGAACCCAGCGATGTGACGTGGCGGGGCGCATTCGGTTTGGGACCGAGAAGATCCTTGAAAAGGTCCTGCAAGGGCGAACCCGGCGGCAGAGCCGGAACGGTTCCGGATTGCGGCGACGGCTTCAGCGTTTCGGTTGTCGCGATGTTGACAACGGTTGGAAGGAGCTGAGCCGAAAGGTCGGCGAAAGAATCAGGCGCCGGCCTCGATTGAGCAGACAGCGAGAGCAAAAGAGCACTGAGGAAAGCGGGAACCGCGATCACGGTAAGCCGGAAAGAACGCATGTAACAGACCTAGAGGGGCGCTCGCGATTATGGAGCAATTCCCGGCGTCGCGCAGCAATGAAAGGTTCCTTGGTTTCGGCAAGGGCTCCGACTATATGAGCGGCGAAGTGAACCACGGCCGCGATACAAAGTGACGCGAGAAATACCACGCGAGGACGTCCTACGGGCACTGGACCAGATTATTGACCCGAAGAGCGGGCGCAGCGTGGTGCACCAGGACATGGTGCAGGGACTCGTTATCCGGAATGGCCATGTTGGCTTTGCCATCGAGGTAGATCCTGCCCGAGGACGCGAAGCAGAACCGCTTCGGGCGGCCTGCGAGGCAGCGGTTGCGAAACTGAAGGGTGTGCTATCGGTGACAGCCGTTCTTACCGCGCACGAAGACCGTCGTGAACAACAGGGACACAGGCACGGACACCAGCATCGATCCGGCGATCGGCCGGCCGGCGTGGAAGGCGTCGCTGCAATCATCGCAGTCGCCAGCGGGAAGGGTGGCGTCGGAAAATCGACGGTTGCGGTCAACGTCGCACTTGGGCTTTCCAAGCTGGGTCTGCGGACGGGACTACTGGATGCCGATATCTATGGCCCAAGCGTTCCTCGCCTGCTCGACATCCGCGACAAACCCGAAAGCGACGGAAAAAAGCTGAAACCGATCGAACGGTTCGGGATCAAAACCATGTCGATCGGATTCCTTGTGAACGAAAGCGAAGCTGTCATCTGGCGCGGGCCCATGGTGATGAGCGCCTTGACCCAAATGTTGCAGGACGTGTCCTGGGCGCCGCTTGATGTGCTCATTGTCGATATGCCCCCGGGAACAGGAGACGCACAGCTCACCATGGCGCAACGGGTGCCGCTGAAAGGTGCCATCATTGTTTCCACGCCCCAGGATCTCGCACTCATCGATGCCCGAAAGGGGCTGGCGATGTTTCAGAAGACGAAGGTCCCCATACTCGGAATCGTCGAGAACATGAGCACGTTCGTTTGTCCCCATTGCGGACAGGAGAGCCACATCTTCGGCCATGGCGGCGCGCGCGAAACGGCGCGGAAACTTCATGTTCCGTTTCTGGGAGAAATTCCCCTCGTTCCTGCGATACGGGAAACCTCCGACACTGGCCAGCCGATCGTCGCGACACGGCCGGAAGCTCCTGAGGCAAAAGCCTTTCTTTCGATTGCCGCGAGCATTGCGGAAGCGCTTGCTTCCAACGCGCGCGTCGCCCCGAGAATTGTGCTGGAATAGCTTTCCATGGCAACACCGAAGCCTCAGATCCGGAGCCTTTTCGCCACTCCGGTCTGCCAGCACTTTCTTCCAATCGCTCTGGAGGCAAATGCGGCGCTCAAACCGGCCATCCTCGAGCGCGCGCACATGAACGGCGCTTCAGAACGGAGCTGGCGATCCTCGCCCGACCTGGCGAGCTGGGCCGGCGCCCACGCAGAAACACTCTTTCGCGTCGTGCGCGAACTCGCCGACAGCCTGACAGCCACGCGGGCGGGCGCACGCGTCAGCCTGGAATGGAAGCTCGACGCATTCGCGGCCGTGCGCGGACAAGGGGCAAAGGAGGGGCCGGCGCGCGCGCCGAATGCCTTTTGGTCCGGCGTGTACTATGTCGACGACGGCTATCAGAACTCCGATGATGAAAACCTCGGCGGCGAATGCGAATTCGCCGATCCCCGCGGGCCACATTGCGCGCGCACCGCGCCTCAACTGGCCTTTCGTGTTCCAGGCGGCCTCACGGTTGGGCAGAGCGAAGCCATCCGTCCGAAATCAGGTATGATTCTGCTCCATCCGTCGTGGATGACGCGCAGCGAGCGCGCTTTCAGCGGTCCATCCCCGCGGATTACCATCGAATTCGACCTCGCGGCGCCATAGAGGCAACGCGCGTCGTTGGGAGCGAATTTGCTCAGCCTGCAAGTGCGTTCGATAGCAACGGCAGGCTTCGATCCATCCGATAGTCGATCGCGTTGTGATCGTCGGGGAATTCCTCATAGACGTGCGGCACGCCGATTTCGGTCAGGCGCCGGTGCATGCGCCGCGCGCCGTAGACAAGATTGTATTGGTCGACGTCGCCGCAATCGATATAGAGGAGCTTGAGAGCCTTGAGTCCGGAGCCATGTCTCTCGACGAGCGACAGCGGGTCCCATTTCATCCAGTTTGCCCAACGCTCCGGAATAAGCTCGCAGGTCTCGCTGTCGACCGGAAGGCGGATGCCCAGAAACGCTTCGGGAGCGGGGTCGTATTCCGCCGCCATTGCGAGGTCCATCAGGACGTGGACATCGCTATCCTTTGGCTTCTTCGCGCTCTCGAACGCTTCGATCCACTTCTCGATCGAGCCGCCGTACTTCGCCAAGGCGCGCAAAACGCGTGGAAAGTCCTGGAAGAAGAGCTGCTCGAAACCCATATCACCGGAGTGACACGCAGCGGCGCTCCAGAAATCCGGATGCAGGAGCGCGTGCACGATCGCGCCATACCCACCAGAACTCTTCCCGAACACGCCGCGCCGACCTTTGCCACCGCAAGCAAACCTTCGTTCCACGGCAGGGACCATTTCCGTGAGCAGGAAATCGTCCCAGCGACCGACCACCGGCGAGTTGATGTACTGATTGCCGCCCAACCGGGTAAAGCAATCCGGGAAAGCGATGACGGACGGCGCCATGGCGCCTGAGGCGATCAGCCGATCGGCACGTTCGGGAACGTTCTCAGAGAAGTTTTTCCAGCCCGTGTGCGCCGGGCCGCCGCCGGTAAATCCGACCAGGTCCACGAGCAACGGCAAACCGCGTCCGTCGCTTCCTGCAGGAACGTAGACGTCGATCGTGCGCTCGACCGGATCCCCAAGCCGGTTGGAGACGAGCACCTTGCTGTCCACTGTGATCGTTTGGATCGATCCTTTGGCGGCGCGGCGGTCCTTTCGCAAAAGCGTAGCCTTTCAAATCGCGCGGGTGGCGTTCGCAAGCCACATGCGCGTTTCTTCGTCGAGCTGGCCGGAGAGGGTGTCGCGGACGCGCTTGTGATAGGCGTTGAGCCACGCCCGTTCATCCGGACTCAGGAGACCTGGCTCAACGAGGTTGAGATCGATCGGCGCAAGGGTGATGGTCTCGAATTCCATCATCTTGCGCTCCCCTCCCTTCACGTCCTTAGCCTCAGTGACCACGATCAGGTTTTCGATCCGGATTCCGAATGCGCCCGTCTTGTAATATCCGGGCTCGTTCGAACAGATCATTCCGGGCTTCAGAACCTGTGGAATTGGCCGTTTGGAAATGTTCTGGGGACCTTCGTGGACTGAGAGGTACGATCCGACGCCATGGCCGGTGCCGTGGTCGTAGTCCAATCCAGCATCCCAGAGCGGACGCCGCGCGAAGGCATCGAGTGCGGCCCCCGTCGTTCCTTCTGGGAATTTCACGGTCGCCAGGGCGATGTGACCCTTGAGAACACGCGTGAAGCGATCCCGCATTTCTGCAGTCGGCTGCCCGACAATCAGCGTTCGCGTGACGTCCGTGGTTCCGTCCGGATACTGGGCTCCGGAATCGATCAGAAACATCTCATTGTTGCGGATCGGGCGATTTGTCGATCGTGTGACGCGATAATGAACGACTGCGCCGTTCGCGCCCGCGCCCGCGATCGAGTCGAAGGAAAGATCCTGAAGCGCTCCCGTTGCGCGCCGAAAACCCTCGAGCTGCCCCGCAGCGTCGATTTCCGTGAGATGCCCGCCTGGCGCTTCACGCGCAAACCAGGCCAGAAAGCGCGACAGCGCGGCCCCGTCGCGTATATGCGCTTTGCGGGCCCCTTCGATTTCGAATGCATTCTTGCAGGCTTTCGGAAGCTGACAGGGATCGCCGGAAGCACGGATCCGCGCCCCCGCTTCCTTTAGCCGGTCGAAGACAGCCGAAGGCGCCGTGCCTGGATCGGCAAGAACCGTTTTGTCACGCAGAGAATCGAGTGTCGGCGCAAATGCACCGGGCGGGCGAATGCGGACGGCATTTCCAAGGTGCTTCAATAGTTCGGGAGAGGACTTCCGCTCGTCCATGAAGAGATCCAAGGAGCCGTCCCCGCTCAGGATCGCGAATGCAAGAGCGAACGGCGTGTGCGGGACATCGCCGCCCCTGATGTTGAGAAGCCAGCAAATCGAATCCGGGAGCGTGATTACGGCTGCGTCTGCCCCGGCGCGCGTGACCTCCTCGGCAATGCGTGTACGCTTCGATTCAGCCGATTCTCCCGCAAGGCTCGTCTCGTGAGGCGCAGCCTTGGCAAGCGGAGCGGCAGGTTGATCGGTCCAGACCGCGTCCAGCGGATTGCTCTGGCATGCGACCAGAAAGCCGCCCGCTTTGTCGGCGGCGCTTCTCAGCGCCTCGACAGCAGAAGCGGTGTGAAGCCACGGGTCGTAGCCGAGCCTTGCCTGTTTCGGCAGATTGTTCTCGATCCACGCCGCAAGCCCTTCGCCCACGAGGTCACGCGGTTCGAACAGATTGGTGTCCGTTTGCTGCCGCACCTGAAGCGTATAGCGGCCGTCGACAAAGATGGCCGCTTTATCCATGAGGACGATGGCTGCGCCTGCAGACCCGGTGAACGACGTCAGCCAGGCCAATCGCTCCGCGCGCTTCGGAACATATTCGCCCTGGTGCTCATCGGCCCGGGGGATGATGAAACCATCGAGATTGCGTCGAGCAAGCTCGGCACGAAGAGCGGCAAGACGGGGCGCGCATGTGGCCGCATCCGTCTGGTCATCATAGGTCTGAAAAGGCCCGTTCTTGTCCATGCGCGAGCCTAACCCGCGCGAACCACCCTCTCAAGCACAAGCGCGCTCCACGCACCGTCCCGGCAGGTCGCGCACAGCACAAGCCCATGTGGACGATGAAAGCTCAAGACAAGTGCCTCCTGCCAGCGCAACAGTCCCGAGAGAATGGCAAAGCCGCGCGGCGCAAGCGCCCTCGCAATCTGTGGTGCAAGCTTCGTAAGCGGAGCAGCCAGAATATTGGCAAGGACGAGGTCGTATGGAGACGCGTTGGCGATCGCGGGATGGAACAGGCCTTCAGCGACCGACGTTCTTATCCCCGTCACGCCATTTTCGCGAACATTCTGGCGGGCGACGGAGACTGCGACGGGATCGATGTCCGATGCCATGACACGTGCGTGCCAAAGCTTCGCCGCTGCGATGGCCAGCACACCGGAGCCGCAGCCGAGATCGAGCACGTTTCTGAATCGGCGCGCCTTTCCCAGACTCGATATCGCCCGAAGGCAGAGCGCCGTTGTCTCATGGTGTCCGGTCCCGAAGGCGAGTCCCGCTTCGATTCGAATCGGAATCACCGAACAGGGCACCTCGCCCCGGTCATGAGCGCCATAGACGAAGAAACGGCCCGCGCGCACAGGCGGGAGACCTTGCTGCGAAAGCTTGATCCAGTCCTGGTCGGGCAAGAGCGTGACGTTCACGAACTTGCCAGCGAGTTGTTCCAGAAAGGCGCCGTCTGGCATCGTGCCGTAAAGAGCCTCAACAACGGCTTCGTCGCGGAACGGGTCTTCGGCGATCAAAACCGCCTGCGGCCGCGGCGGCGCCAGCTCGAACAAGGCCGCGATATTGGGCGCGTCCGTTTTTGAAAACGTCACCGACGCTTTCCACAAGGGTGGCGCGTTCGTCACGTCAATCCCTCAGAACCCAAGGCATATTGGATCACGGGCGAGTCACGAAGGTATCGATCACGCGCTTTTCGCCCGCCTTGTCGAAGGCAACGGTCAGCTTGTTCCCTTCGACGGCCGTAACATGGCCATATCCGAACTTCTGATGAAAAACCCGGTCTCCGCGCCGGTATTCGGCGGCACCCGGATCGCTCGTCTGGACGGTATAGGCCTGCGCCTCAATGAGGGGTGCGCGTGTGCGCGGCATGCCACCGGCGCGGTTAGCCTGTGCGCGTTTCCAACCCGGGCTGTCATAAGTGCTCGCAAAGCCGCCGGTATCCGCGTTATCGCGGAAACCCGCGTAGCCGCCGTAGAAGCCTTCGTCGACAGCCGTTTCGACATGTTCTTCCGGAAGTTCATTCAGAAAGCGCGACGGCAACGCACTTTGCCATGTACCACGTACGCGGCGGTTGGCCGCGAAGGAGATGAAGGCGCGTTTTCGCGCCCTCGTCAGGCCGACATAAGCCAGCCGGCGTTCTTCCTCGAGGCCGGCGAGACCGTTCTCATCCATCGTGCGCTGAGACGGGAAAAGCCCCTCTTCCCAGCCGGGCAGAAAGACGGTTTCGAATTCGAGCCCCTTGGCAGCATGAAGCGTCATCAGGTTGATCCGCTCGCCGGAATCGTTCTGTTCGATTTCCATCACCAGCGAAACGTGTTCGAGAAACGCGGATAGTGACTCGAACTCCTCCATGGAGCGGACGAGTTCCTTCAGGTTGTCAAGGCGGCCGGGCGCTTCCGCCGACTTGTCGTTCTTGAGCATGTCCGTGTAGCCGGACTCCTCGAGTACCATTTCCGCCACTTCGGTGTGAGGAAGCTGCGAAGCGACACCGGTCCAGCGTTGAAAGTCAGCTGACAATGCTCCCAGCGCCTTGCGCGCCTTGGGAGGAATCTCATCAGTGTCAGCGATTGCACGCGCTGCGGACAGAAGTGGTATCTGTCGCGAACGCGCGAACAGGTTGAGCGCCTGCACACTCGCATCGCCGATGCCACGTTTCGGGCGATTGACGATGCGTTCGAAGGCGAGATCGTCGTCGCCCTGCGCGATCAGGCGAAGGTAAGCGAGCGCGTCACGGATTTCGGCCCGTTCATAAAACCTGGGCCCTCCGATCACGCGATAGGGCAGGCCGAGCGAGATAAACCGATCTTCGAACTCGCGCATCTGGAAGCTTGCCCTGACGAGAATCGCCATCTGCGAGAGCGAGTGACCGCCACGATGAAGATTCTCTGCCTCGGTCGCGACGTTCCGGGCTTCTTCCTCGGCATCCCAGAGACCCTGCACCTTGATGCGGTCGCCCGCGTCGCCTTCGGTCCAGAGTGTTTTTCCAAGCCGTCCCTTGTTGGCTGCGATCAGGCCGGATGCCGCACCGAGAATGGCCGGGGTCGACCTGTAATTCCGCTCCAGTCGGACGACTTTGGCGCCAGGGAAATCTCGCTCGAAGCGAAGGATGTTTTCAATCTCCGCTCCACGCCAGGCATAGATCGACTGGTCGTCATCGCCGACGACGCAAACATTCCCGGACGACGTGGCGAGGAGCTTCAGCCAAAGATATTGGACGACATTGGTGTCCTGATATTCGTCGACCAGCACGTAGCGGAAACGCTCGCGATATTCGGAAAGAATATCGGGGTTGTTTCTGAGGATCGTAAGCGTGTGGAGCAGGAGGTCGCCAAAGTCGGCGGCGTTCAACGCCTTGAGACGCTCCTGGTATTGTCTGTAGAGGGAACGTCCCTTGCCGAATGCGAAACTGTTGGCTTCGCCCTCGGGCACATCACCAGGCTGAAGCCCGCGGTTCTTCCAGCCATCGATCAGAGCCGCGAGCGTCCGCGCCGGCCAACGCTTCTCATCGATGTTCTCGGCGTCCAGAATTTGCTTCATCAAGCGGAGCTGGTCGTCGGCATCTAGGATCGTGAAGTTCGACTTGAGTCCGGCAAGCTCCGAATGGCGCCTGAGCATCCTTGCACCGATGGAATGAAAGGTACCTAGCCACTGCATGCCCTCGACCACGCCGCCGATCAGAAGCCCGATGCGCTCCTTCATTTCCCGGGCCGCCTTGTTGGTGAAAGTGACGGCGAGGATCTGCCCAGGCCAAGCGCGCTTCGTGGCCAGAATATGCGCAAGACGCGTGGTCAACACGCGAGTCTTGCCGGTACCGGCGCCTGCAAGCACGAGCACAGGTCCATCGACCGCCAGCACCGCCTCGCGCTGCTCCTTGTTCAACCCTTCGAGGTAGCGAGGCTCCCGCGGAGCGACGGCCGGGGTCGCCGGCTCATCGCCAAAGGCTGCGTCCAGCGGATCGGAGTAGGGATTGGGATTCGTCATCGCCTATAGTTTATCAGTCACCAAAGAAGCGTGTGCGGCGAAAGAAGCCGCCTTGCCGCGCTGGATGCCACGCCTGGCGCTTAGAGGCGCGGCAAGATCACGCCTTAAAGGCCGAGCCAGGCCAGAATGTTCGCCCGTTCGCCGTCGAGGTCCGGGGCCGGTTTGCGGTGTCCCGGATCTTCATACGCCGAAAGCTTGATCGGATTTCCCTGCATCTTGAGTGGGCCAACGGCAGGATCATCAGCGGTGACGATCATGTTCCGCGCAGCGATCTGCGGGTCTTCCATGACATCGGCAACGTTGTTCAATGGACCGCAAGGAACGCCGGCGGCTTCGAGCGTTTCCAGCCAGTATTTCGCGGAACGGGCAGAGAGCGCGAGTTCTATATCGGCATGCAGTTCCTGCCAGTGCTGCATGCGGAGCGGGTTGGTCGCGTAGCGAGGATCGCTCGTCAATTCGGGAGCGCCGAGAGCCGCGCACAATTTCGCAAACAATCCTTCGGTCGCGACCGCGATTACGACATGGCCGTCTTTTGTCGCGAAAGCTGCGAAAGGTGCGATGGAAGGATGGCGCGATCCAAGCTGGCCCGGAATCTCTCCGGTCGCCACATAACGGGCTATGGCGTTTTCGAGAATGGCGACCTGACAATCGAGCATGCCAATGTCGACCTTCATCCCCTGCCCTGTTTTCGTGCGGTCGTAGAGCGCGGTCGCAATTCCGATCGTCGCGAACAATCCCGCCGTGAGATCTCCGATCGAGGAGCCGACGCGCGTGGGTGGCGAACCCGGATGTCCGGTCAGGCTCATGATGCCGCCCATCGCCTGGACCACCATGTCGTAGGCCGGCCGGTGGGCATAAGGTCCGGTGTGGCCGAAACCGGAGACGCCTGCGTAGATCAGTTTCGGGTAGCGGGACTTCAGGACATCCCAGCCATAGCCGAGACGCTCCATGGTCCCGCCGCGGTAGTTTTCGATCAGAACGTCTGCGCGTGTCAGTAATGCCTCGAATATCGTCCTGTCTGCCGTTGCCTTCAGATCGAGCGCGATCGACTCCTTTCCCCGGTTCACCGACATGAAATAACCGGACTTCGTTTCGCCGCTCGCCGCGCGTACGAAAGGTCCGATCGAGCGCGAATCGTCTCCACCCGGCGGTGGCTCGACCTTGATCACCCGCGCGCCGAGTTCGGCCATGAGAAGTGCGCAATAAGGCCCGGCGAGCACGCGCGTCAGATCGACGACGACGACTCCGGAGAAAGGTCCTTTGACTGACGACATACGTGAGGCCCGATGAAATTTCGACCATTGCAGACTCAGAGGTCGGAATCGAGCTTCTTTGCGTCTATGTCGCGCTTGAGCTTCGCGCGCTCCTGCTCATTCAGGCGACGCTGTTTCTTGGGTACGGCGTGGCGTGCGCGATTGGCCTCCGCGATAGCGGCGGCCTCGGTTCGCGCCCTGGCTTTCCGTGCGCGACGGAGGTTGACGATATCAGCCATTGTCTCGCGCCAATGCTCGTGCCTGCGCCGGCCGCTCCGCTAGTCTGGCGAGATAGTCCAAATACGCTTTCCTCTTCTGAAGCGTGCCGCCGCCGACAAAAAATTCCAACGCGCCCCCCACGAGCACGTCGGCCGCTGTAAATGCGTCGCCAACAATGTAGGGATGCGCTTCAAGAGTACGGTTCAGGTGTGCGTCCATATCTTCAAAGCTTCCAAAACCCGTGTTGCCCTGCTTGTCCCAGCCCATGAAGCGAGCCGCAACAATTGCGTTCATCGGGCCTGCCCAATAGGCGAGCCAGGTCGCGTACGGTCCTCGCCGCGGATCGCCAATGGGAGGCGCCAGGCCGGCCTTTGGAAAAGCATCTGCCAGATAGAGCGCGATCGCCGCGCATTCATGAACAACGACCCCATCGTGATCGATGGCGGGCACCTTCTTGTGCGGATGAATACGGCGATAGCTCTCGGGTGCGGTTGCGCCCTGCCCGTTTCCATAGACGATAGGTACGAGCTCAATATTGTAAGGAGTCGCGAGTTCCTCGAGCAGCCACACGATGCTCGATGAGCGGGAGCGCGGCGCGTGATAGAGCGTGATCATGCGTTCTCCTGATCCGGGCAGTGCTAACCGACGCCCATGTCAGGCCGTGTCAGCAGCATCATCCTAGCGAGCGGTTTTAGTTTCCGCGAGCGCCCACAGCCTGAGCGCACTTGCGAGTGGGGCCGCTCCACGTTCGGAGTCCACGCTTGCCACCAGAGCGGCGAGGCTCTTGCCATCGAGACGAGCACGCTGCTCGAGAACGCTCCAGAATTCGGGCTCTAATGCAACGCTCGTCCGGTGCCGCGCAATCGTGAACGACCGCTTCTTGAGCACGTCAGGCCGGATGAATCATGTCTTCGGGACGCACAAGCCGGTCGAAATCTTCGGCCGTCACGTAGCCGCCCTTTACGGCTTCTTCGCGAAGCGTGGTCCCGTTCCGCAGCGCAGCCTTTGCGATCTTGGCTGCATTGTCGTAGCCGATCTTCGGCGCCAGCGCCGTGACAAGCATCAGCGAACGCTCAAGACCGGCGCGAATGTTGTCTTCACGCGCCTCAATTCCCGTGACGCAGTTGTCCGTGAACGAACGCGCCGCGTCGCTCATCAGGCGCACGGATTGCAGAAAATTGTAGGCCATCACGGGATTGTAGACGTTGAGCTCAAAGTGCCCCTGGCTTCCCGCAAATGTAATTGTTGTGTGATTGCCGAAAATCTGCGCGCAAACCTGGGTCAGCGCCTCGCACTGCGTCGGATTGACCTTGCCCGGCATGATCGAAGACCCGGGCTCATTTTCGGGGAGCTGCAATTCACCCAGACCGGCGCGCGGACCCGATCCCAGAAAGCGAATATCGTTCGCGATCTTGAACAGCGATGCGGCGAGCGTGTTGACCGCGCCATGGCTGAAGACCAGCGCATCATGCGCGGCCAGAGCTTCGAACTTGTTCGGCGCGGACGTGAACGGCAAGCCCGCTATCGCCGCGATCCTCGACGCCACCTTCTCCGCGAAACCCTTTGGCGCGTTGAGCCCGGTGCCAACGGCGGTGCCACCCTGCGCAAGCTGCATCAGCTTGGGCAATGTAAGATCAATCCGCTCGATTCCATTCGCAATCTGGGTCGCATAGCCGGAGAATTCCTGGCCAAGCGTGAGCGGCGTTGCGTCCTGGGTGTGTGTCCGTCCGATCTTGATGATATCGCGAAATTGGTTTTGCTTGGCGCGAAGTGCCTCCTCGAGATGCTTCAATGCCGGAATGAGTTCGCGTACCACCATCTCGGCAGCAGCAATATGCATGGCGGTAGGATAAGTGTCGTTCGATGATTGGCTCATATTGACGTGATCATTGGGGTGGACCGGCTTCTTGGAGCCGAGCTCGCCGCCCAATAACTCAATAGCCCGGTTCGCGATCACCTCATTCGCGTTCATGTTGGATTGCGTGCCGGATCCCGTTTGCCAGACGGCAAGCGGAAAATGGTCGTTCAGTTTTCCGTCGATCACCTCTTGCGCCGCGGCGACGATCGCTGCTCCGAGCTTTCCGTCGAGGAGACCCATTTCCAAGTTTGTCTCTGCGGAGGCGCGTTTGATGATGCCGAGGGCCCGGACCACGGCGATCGGCTGCTTCTCCCAGCCGATGCGAAAATTCTCGAGCGATCGTTGGGACTGCGCGCCCCAGTAGCGATCGGAGGGAACCTCGAT